>Ga0209186_1000480_pt1 | contig 32322 bp, 26 predicted proteins | sample SidtaG_FD_187426 | JGI IMG/M metagenome (GOLD analysis project Ga0209186, IMG submission 187426) | Marine algal microbial communities from Sidmouth, United Kingdom - Sidmouth_Male2 metaG (SPAdes) (version 2) | ecosystem: Host-associated > Algae > Red algae > Unclassified | place: Sidmouth...
AGCGTCGGTATCACGCGCTACTTGCCGAACTGCGCCAGACCGAAATAGATGACCGCGATGAGGACAAGAATGGTGATGCCGACAGGCAGGGCGAGCGGCCAAGGTTTGATATCGACTTCTCCGGTTGCGACTTGTTCGTATGGCGTTGTGCGGGGGGCGATGAGTCGGGTCAGCATCATGATGCTGACGATCAGCACGAAGTTCAAACCGGCGACGTGCAGCCAGTGGATCTTGCCCAAGATAGGGAGAGTGTTGTCCTGCCAAAATCCGAAAATGCCGTAGAAGCACACGCCGAAGCAGATGCCGAGAATGGCGCCGAGGCTGGGGGTGCGTTTGCTGAACATCCCGACGACCACCACCGCAATGAGTGGAATATTATAGAAGGCGGCCAGTTTCTTCATCAGGGTGAAGAGACTTTCTGCCGTGTCGATGGACGGGGCAACAGAGATGGCGACAATCGCCACGGCGATGCCGAAGATCTTGCCCGCGTTCACCATCTGCTGGTCGGTGGCTTCAGGGTTGAACAGCCCCTTGTAGAAATCCACGCTGAACAAAGTGGCGGCGCTGTTCAGGCTCGAGTTGAACGAGCTCAGCACGGCGCCGAAAATCACCGCCACGAAGAAGCCGAGCATCCACCCCGGGATCACTTGGCCGACCAACAGGCCATAGCCTTCCGCGCCCTTTTCCATCTCGAATATGCCACCCTGCGCAAGGTGGTAAGCGATAATGCCGGGCAGCACGAGATAGAGCGGTCCGAGCAGCTTCATGGCGGCGGCGAAGAGCACCCCTTTTTGCCCGTCTGCGAGACTGCGCGCACCGAAGGTTCGCTGCACGATCGCCTGGTTCGTGCACCAGTAATAGGTCACGATAAAGAGCATGCCGGTGAACAGGGTCGAGAAGGGAATGTTTTCGTCCTCCGCGCCAATCGGAGAGAGGCGTTCCGGTTTGTTCTCGGTGAGGTACTTCACGCCGCCGCCGAAGCCTCCTCCGTCGCCGAGTTTGTCGCCGAGAAAGACAAGGCCCAAGATCGGCACGGCAAGTCCGCCGATGAGCAAGCCGATGCCGTTGATTGTGTCCGAGACCGCCACCGCTTTCAAACCGCCGAAGATGGCATAGATGGCACCCACAAACCCTAGAGCAATCACCGTAAGTACCAAGGCCCGGTTGCCGTAGGCCTTGCCTTCCGGATCGCCTCCGACGATGCCTGCCACGTCGACAACCTTGTCGATGAACAACGCCCCGGAATACAAAACGAAGGGGAGGAAGTTCAGGAGAAGAGCCGCAAGTAGCAGGGCTGATACGAGGAGACCCACACCCTTGCTGTAACGCCGACTGAGAAACTGGGAGACGGTCGCCACCCCACCTTTCAGATAGCGCGGCAGAAAGACGAGGGCCATCAGGACAATGGCGATCGAGGACCAGACCTCCCAGGCCATCACCTGCATGCCGTGGTCGGCCGCGTCGCCGTTCAAGCCGACGAGCTGTTCGGTCGACAGGTTGGTCAGTAACAGGGAGCCCGCAATGGTGATCCAGCCGAGGCTCCGTCCCGCAAGGAAGTAACCATCGCGGGTGCTAAAATCCGCGCTCCGAGTGGCCCGCCAAGAAAAGACGGCGACAATACTGGTGAAGAGAAGGAAGGAAAGGAACGTGAGCATCAATCCACCTAAAGTGAGTTCGACCCTTCGGGCAAATGGGAAATACTACGAAATTGAGCGCGTTTGCGGCTTTGCTCGCGCTCGGCGTGCGCGGTTACTCGCGGATCTGACCGGTGCCGGTTACGAGGTATTTATAGGTCGTGAGCTCTTCGAGGCCCATGGGGCCACGGGCGTGAAGCTTGTTGGTGCTGATGCCGATCTCCGCGCCGAGTCCGAACTCGGCACCGTCGGTGAAGCGGGTGGAGGCGTTCACGTAGACGGTACTAGCGTCGACCGCCTGCTGGAACGCGGCTTGCACGTCGGCGTTGTTCGACAAGACGGCTTCGCTGTGACCGCTGCCGTAGGTGGCGATGTGGCTGATGGCCTCTTCCACGCCGGTGACGGTTTTAACCGCGAGAATCAGATCGAGATATTCGGTGTGCCAGTCTTCCTCGGTGGCTTCCTTGGCTTCGGGAATGAGTTCGCAGGTGATTTTGTCGCCGCGCAATTCGACGTCGAGCGCGAGCAGGCGGTTGGCGACTTTCGGTAGGAACTCCTCGGCGATCGGCATGTCCACTAGAATGGTTTCGACGGCGTTGCAGACCCCGGGGCGTTGCACTTTGGCGTTCTCGATGATGTCGAGTGCCTTGTCCTGATCGGCGTCGGCGTCGATGTAGATATGGCAGACGCCTTTGTCGTGTTTGAGCACGGGCACGGTGGCGTTGTCGGCGACAAAATTGATCAGGCCTTCCCCACCGCGCGGAATGATCACGTCGAGGTGATCCTTCATTTTGATCAGCGGCAAGACGGCGGCGCGGTCGGTGGTGCGCAACAGCTGGATGCTGTTCGGCGGCAGGCCTTTTTCCTCACCGCCGGCTTGGATCGCATCGGCGATGGCGCAGTTGGAGTGAAAGGCTTCCTTGCCGCCGCGCAGGATACTGGCGTTGCCGGACTTAAAGCAGAGAGCGGCGGCGTCGGCGGTGACGTTGGGGCGGGATTCGTAAATGATCCCGACGACGCCGATGGGCACGCTGACTTTGGAAATGACGAGGCCATTGGGGCGCACCCAGTTGGAGAGTTCGCGGCCGACCGGGTCTTTCAAGGCGACCAGATTGGCGACGCCGTTTATCATGCCCTCAAATCGTTTGCCGTTCAGGTCGAGCCGGTCGATCATGGCATCGGTGAGGCCGGACTCTTTGCCGGCTTCGAGATCCTTGGCGTTGGCTTCGAGAATCAGGTCGCGGCGCGCTTCCAGTTCGTCGGCCATGGCTTCGAGGATGCTGTTTTTGCGCGCGGTGCGCATGACGGCGAGTTCGCGGGCGGCGGCGCGGGCGCGTTTGCCGAGGGAGAGAATGTCTTGTTCCAAGCTCATGAGGATACGGGGGAGGGGGGCGTGAGAAGAACGAGGTCGTCGCGGTGGATCACTTCGTCGTAATCTTTGGTGCCGAGCTTCTCGGCAATTTGCTCGGTTTGACAACCCTTAATTTTGACAATGTCGGCGCTGGAAAACTGGACCAGCCCTTGGGCGAAGGCCATGCCATCGGGACTGGCGACCTGAATGACCGCGCCCATGCCAAAGCTGCCTTCGACCGATTGAATGCCGCTCGGGAGTAGGCTTTTGCCGCGTTCGGCGACGGCTCGGACGGCGCCTTCGTCGACTCGCAGGGTGCCTTCTGGGCGTTGGAAGAACGCGATCCAGGATTTGCGTTTCGAGTGGGGAACTCGTTCGCCGGCGCCGAGCAGGGTGCCAACATCGTCGCCAGCGCAGACGCGTTCGAGTGTGTCTGGTTCGCGGCCATCGGCGATCACGGCTTGCACGCCAGCCTTGGCGGCGTTGTAGGCGGCGTCGAGTTTGGTGGCCATGCCGCCGGTGGATAGGGCGGAGCCTTTGCCGACCGCGAGGGCGCGGATGTCGTCGGTGAGATCGGGCACGTGGGGGATGCGTCCGTCGGGTCCGAGCAAGCCGGGGGCGGTCGTGAGCAGAATGAGCAAGTCCGCGTCGATCAGCATCGACACGAGTGAGGCGAGCACATCGTTGTCGCCGACTTTGATTTCGTCGGTGGCGATGGCATCGTTTTCGTTGACGATGGGTACCACGCGGTGGGCGAGCAGGTGCTGCATGGTGTTGCGCGCGTTGAGGTGGCGGGCGCGGTGTTGCAGATCTTCGTGGGTGAGCAGAACTTGGCCGACGGCGATGTCGTGTTCGGCGAACAGGGTCGAATAATCGGACATCAGTTGGGTTTGTCCGACCGCGGCAGCCATCTGCAGTTCGCTGAGTCCGGTGGGCCGGGTTTTCATGCCGAGTACTTCCAAGCCCGAACCGACGGCCCCGGAGGTGACCAGCACGACCTCTTTGCCGGCGTGGTGCAGGGCGGCGATTTGGTGCGTGAGCGCGGCTCGGTTCTCGCGGTTGGGCAGACCGTTATCGTGCACCAGAAGGCGGGTGCCGATCTTGACCACGACGCGTTTGGCGTCGCGGAGGTTTACTCGCGGGTTTGTTTTCATCCGTTGTTGTCGCCAGCCACTACGACAGTTCGGGGGAAGGGCAAGGCCTCTTTCAATGTTGAGGGTTCCAGCCCCGCAGTGACCGACGCGTGAGAGGAACGCATCCCAGCCTCACCTTTTTGGTCCCTAATGTTTAGGTGGTGGTGGGCGAAAAAAATCTTCGACCGACTTCTTAAATACTTGAAAGCTTTTCGAGCGATTACTGCTCGGGTCCATGAACTCCGCGATCTGCCGGGCGCGAAGTACCTTGGCTCCGGTCCCTGTAATCTCTTGGGTCAACTGCGATGCATTGGTCAAGGTGTCTGGGTCGCGTTTGGCGATGGTTTTAAACCGCTGATGCCGTTTTGCCTTGGGATAAGCGGCAGAAACTGCATCGAGATCTCCCAGAAACCAACCCTCCAATTCTTGGCAAACAATTCGAATGATTGGTGTTGGACGACCGACACTGGCGGGCGTGAGATCGACCAAGCGCTGTTTCATTTCAGTACATTCGGCGCCATCGTTGTCCCGAAGGATCAAGAACTGCGCATCACGTTCCTGCCACGCTCTGAACTTACGAGGGAAGGAACGCTCTAAATCTCGTCTGCCTTCGTGGGCGAGAATGATCCAGTGCTGTTTCGCACTAGTTCCAGGTATAATTTTTGCGAGGAGAGGTTCGAGTGCGGCTTCCATTGACTCTTCCTCGGTCATAATAATGAGCCTGCCGCTCATTTTACCTCGATGTTTTGCCTGTCCAGTAACCCCTGTTTCCAAAGTGTGCCTGGTTTATCGCCTTCGTCACACAGCGCACGAAGTTGGGGGAATTGATTCGCGCGGAAGATTCGAGATGTTCCATTTTCTTTCTCCAACCAATATACGCTTTCGAGCGAGATCGCATTCAAGAAGTCTGGTGAGTGTGTCGAGATAAACACTTGGCCACCTCTCTCTGAATATTGGAGGAACTCCTCTGCCAAAATTCCCATGAGTTTCGGGTGAAGCTGGTTCTCCGGTTCTTCAACGCAGAGGATTGGGTGTGGTTTTGGGTCAGCAAGCAGGACGAGATAAGCAAAGATTTTCACGGTCCCGTCCGATACATTTTTATCAATGAATGGGTCTTGGAAGGTGCCGTCCTTGTATTTCATCAAGAGACGGCCGTCATCGGTTATGGTGACTGAAATGTCAGAGACTCCCGGGACCCTTTCTGACATTTTCTGTATAATCCCTTTGAATAGATCGGGGTGCCGATCGAAGAGATGTCGAGCTACCGCAGGCAGGTTGTCTCCGTTTTCGGAGAGATGCTCTCCTTCCGAGTCCTCCTTGTCACCCCTCGCGGCGCTGATATGAAAATCTGAAATATGCCAATTTTCGATAAGCCGGCGAAACGCGACGGCGGCCTTGAACCGACTGAACTGTCCCAGTCCTTTTATCGCAAGGGTATCTGGGGACTCCAGCGTTTGCTCCTCCCGCTCCAACTCCCGATCCTCCTTGTCAAAATCCTCCTCGTTGTTTACTGCGGCACCTTTACCTGCTCGGAAGTCGATGAAGTGGAAAGGGGAGCCAAATTCCCCCCGTTTGTATCGGAGTATTTCGCGCTTCACGACGACGTCGCCTTTTTTGGTCTCACCGATCTCAAGCCGATACGTTACCTTCCGGTCCGTGCCTGCGATCTGTAGGCGGAATTGAATTTCAATTTCGATATCCTCCCCTTCGTGGCCCCGACTGACCACCTCTTTCAGTCCGTTTCTTCCCCCCTCCTTGTGCAGTGCACTTCGGACGTTTTTCGCCAGGCAGTTTTTGAGGAAGGAAAATACCCGAAACAACGTGGTTTTGCCTGTTCCATTTCCGCCGACAAACACGCAGTATTGCGGGAGGTCGACAAGCTCAACATCCTGTAGCGCTTTGAAGTTTTTAATCCGAATGGTTTCAATATTCATCGGTGTCGAGGTTGCATGAACTTCCTTGCTTCTGCAAGTTTTCAACGCGGACTGGGCTCCGGCCGAATCTAAGCCAAGTCTACCGACCGATCATTTCTGACTGATGCGCAAAGAATCAATGCTGAAAGAGAGTGACCTTCTTAGCTGATCTTGCTTTCGTCGCTGCAATGCTTCCCGACGAACTCACTGCTATCCTCCGCGGCGACCACAGCTCGCCTTTCGCCGAACTCGGTCCCCAGCGCGTCCCTGGCGGCTGGCGATTCCGAACCTTTCAGCCCAAAGCCGAACGTGTCGACTTGATCGATGCCGGTCCGATGACCCGCCTTGCCGACGAGGGGCTGTTCGAGATCGAACTCGCCGAACCGCTCGACAACTGGCGGGTCGAAGTCACCAACCACGAAGGTCACAGCTGGGAGATTCTCGATCCCTACAGTTTCCGCCCACAGCTAAGCGATTTCGATCTCCACTTGCTTGGGGAAGGCACCCTGATCCGCGGACACGAGACCTTCGGGGCAAAGGTACAACACCGCAATGGTGTACCCGGAGTGCGCTTCGCGGTCTGGGCGCCGAACGCGAAACGGGTCAGCGTGGTTGGTCCGTTCAACCACTGGGATGGACGGTGCCACCCGATGCAGCTGCGCGGCGGCTCCGGTGTGTGGGAGTTGTTCATCCCCGAACTGGTCAAAGGGGAGCTGTACAAGTTCGAAGTGAAAGGCGCGGATGGTCAGGTGGTTGAAAAAGCCGATCCCTACGGTTTTGCGGCGGAGATCCGGCCCGCGACCGCGTCGATGGTCTGGCAGCACGATGACTACCAATGGCAGGACCAAGACTGGATGGAGAAACGCAAGTCACTGAAGGCCGCCGACGAACCCATTTCGGTTTACGAAGTGCACCTCGGTTCATGGCGTCGCGGCGAGGACAACGCCTTTCTCGACTACGATTCACTCGCTGAACAACTGATTCCCTACGTCCAGTGGCTCGGCTTCACCCACCTCGAACTACTGCCGATCTCCGAACACCCGCTCGACGCCTCCTGGGGCTATCAAACCATCGGCTACTTCGCGCCGACCTCGCGCTTCGGCAATCCCGATGATTTCAAGCGCTTCGTTGATCGTTGCCATACCGCCGGACTCGGCGTGATCATCGATTGGGTTCCCGCCCACTTTCCCAAAGACGCACACGGGCTTGGCTTCTTCGACGGCACGCCGCTGTACGAACACGCCGACCCGCGCAAGGGCGAGCACCGCGATTGGGGCACCTTGATTTTCAATTACGGACGCAACGAGGTGAAATCCTTTCTGATGTCCAATGCCATCTTCTGGGCGGAGGTCTATCACGTCGACGGTTTCCGTGTGGATGCGGTCGCGAGCATGCTCTACCTTGATTATTCGCGTGAGGCGGACGATTGGATTCCCAACGAGCATGGCGGCAACGAGAACTACGATGCGGTGGCTTTTCTTAAGGAGTTCAACGAACGCATTCACGGTGAGTTCCCCGGCATCCTCACCTTTGCCGAGGAGTCGACCAGTTGGCCGGCGGTATCGCGTCCGACCTACGACGGCGGACTCGGCTTCGGCCTGAAGTGGAACATGGGCTGGATGAACGACAACCTCGAGTACTTCGAACTCGAACCAGTACACCGCGCGTTCCATCACTATAAAATTACTTTCTCGCTGCTCTACGCCTTCTCCGAAAACTTCATCCTGCCGTTCTCGCACGATGAGGTGGTGCACGGCAAAGGCTCGATGCTCGACAAGATGCCGGGCGACGTCTGGCAGAAGTTCGCCAACCTGCGCCTGCTTTATACGTGGATGTTTGCGCACCCAGGCAAGAAATTGCTCTTTATGGGCTGCGAGTTCGGCCAGTGGAACGAGTGGAACTTCGACCAGAGCCTCGACTGGCATCTCGCCGACAACGGCCAGCATCAACAACTCATGTTGTGCGTGAAAGATTTAAACCGGCTCTACGCCGAACATCCCGTTCTGCACACTCGCGACTTCAGTGGCGAAGGCTTTCAATGGCTCGACGCCAATGACAACGAAGCTGGCGTGTTGAGTTTCATGCGCTGGGCGGAAGATGGTAGCTGCGCGATTGTCATCCTCAATCTTACGCCGGTCGTTCGGGAAGGTTACCGCGTCGGCGCGCCGCACGTCGGGCCTTGGGGCAACGTGTTCAATAGCGACAGCGAGTTTTATGGTGGCAGCAACATCGGTCCGCCGTTCCCGCTCACCGCGGAAGAGCAGCCCAGCCAAGGCCAGGATCATTCGTTCATGGTGGACTTGCCGCCGCTGGGCGCGCTGGTGCTTATGGCTTAGCAGACCAACGAGAAGCTGTGCACAACGGGCCCCAAATTTTCACCGCCGTACTCGTTCTGGGGCTTTTTCTATTTGCCGTGGGTTGCTCGTCGGACGCGCCGGAGAGCGGCGACGAACAGGATATCCGCGCGTTCATGGCCGACTATCATGAGGCGCTTTTTTCCTTATCGCGCGAAGCATACTTCAAGGAATGGAAGGCCTTTGCGCTCTCCGACTCTTCGCAACCGGTGGCCACCAACCAATGGTCCCGTTTCTTTGTGGATCCGCACTCTTTTCCAAGCCGTTTTCGTGACCCGGACACCAAGATCTCGGTGAAGATCGAGATGGATGGGATCGACGCGTTGTTCGAAGAACAAATCGTGGACAACGACTATCCCAAAGGCGCCCGCTACCAACTGCGCCGATCGACCAACGGCTGGCGTATCGCTTCCGAAGCCGCGTACGAGGAAGATCCGGCGGACGATCTTCCGATGGGCAAGAGGCTGCCGGCGTCCGCGTTCTTCGACCGCCTGCCGGAACCGCTGGAAGAAGTACCGCTCGACTACGGTCTCGCCTTTCAACCCAGCACGATCGCATGGCTGCAGAACCCCGTCATAAAAGACGGCAAGACGCGTTGGGAACACCAGCCAGGGCCTTTGACAGTCCAAGGCCTCGGCGAGGTTGAGATTCCATCTGGCACGCTCATGATGTGTGATCCGGGCGGAATAGGATACGAGTCGCCGTGCCCGCTGCGCATTCCCAAAGGCAAGCACCCGGTGGATATCGTGCGGGCACCGCACGAGGGTCGCCCAGTCATCCTGCGCGTCCGTTTCGACCCGCGTCCTGCGGTCCGGCATGTGGTGTTGAAGGACCGTCAGGGGCACGCCTACGGGATCGGTGTGGATGGTGGAAGCGCCGCCGTTGTCGATGCCGAGCGTGCGATGACCAGCAGCCGGAACGAAGTCCGGCAGATGCTCTTGTCGACAAGGTCCGATGCTGGATACATCTCCAACGTTCCTTTCCGAGGCGTGAACGTCATCTCCTGCATGAGCGGGTGGGGCGATGGTGGCTACCCGGTGTACGCGGGTGTGACGGCGGACAATGATCCGGTCGAACTGATCGCAGTTTTTATGATGCTCGCGAAGGAGCCGGAGACCGCCTCGTTCGAGGTGCCGATGCCGGAAAAACCGCAACGTGTTCCCCTCGGCGTGCTGACTGGGCAAAAGGGCGACATCCCTCTCACCCTCATTTTGAAAGTCGTCCAGCCCCCCGATTATTATGACTTTCCAAGTGCGGAAGAACTCCGTAGTGGCAAGCGGGTTCCAAGGGAACAGATCACGCCGCCTCCTGCGATGACGTGGCAAGTGGTTGCGGATCTTCCTTCCGAAGGTGGGGATAATATTTTCTATAAATTGAGTCTGGAATGGTTCGAAAACCCCGATCGCAAAACACCCAGTGCCAGCTCCTCCACCGCAGTCTTTGTGAGAGAATATGAGGACGGCGATTCCGCACTCCCTCTCGACTGTGTTTCTCGGGGCGGCGTGATCCGGGCGATCGTTACCCGCGTCGAGAATCGATTTTACCAACCGCCGGGAAACTAGCGTTCTGGTTTTATATATTTACGGACACGCTTGATCCCAAGCGAATGGGATGACCCGAACGAAAGACTGCTGCCATCTCGGTCGGCCTCAACCGCACCGGCTCGGGAGGCCCCTCGCCCTCCAAGGTTTTTGATTTTAACCGATCCAGAAATATTAAATTACACTGCATTAGCAGGCTGTTGATCTATTCGGATCTGCGAAAATCGGGTCATTTCGCCCTCAGCTTCGTCAACGAAGTTCACAAGTATCTAGCTAAAGATATTTGAAATTTCTCAGGTCATCAAGGCGCAACGAGCCAACACTGCATCCTCTATGACGAACCACGGAGTGGTGGCCCGAAAGTAGCCGCGGGTGGAGCGAGGTACGAGCGCAACCCGGGGTCGTTGAGCCTTTGTGATACCGACCGGCCTGCGCCTCTGCACAAGTTCTTCACTTCGGGTCCGGGCGGAACGGCTTCGTGGCTCCGAGGCCATCCGCCCTGCATCTTGGGCGATGGATTTTCAGGTGCCTTGTGTTTACCCGACCAACCTTAAATCCACCCCGCGTCTGGGATTTGAAAAGTTTGACTCATTTAGTCACGAATCGACAAAGCAAGAATCTAGCGTTTCAAGGCCGCTTCGAACGCGGCAATCGCTTCGTTCAAGCCCGCTGCCAGTTCGGTGTCGGCAACCTCGCCGTCTTTCATGTTCTCCTGGAACGAGGGGAGGGAAAAGCTGGCGACGATCGTACCGTCGTGCCGAGGAAAGCGATCGAGGGCCGCCGCGAGTACGCTCGCCCCACCGCGTTCACCGGGCGAAGTAGCGAGCAGCAGCATCGGTTTTTCGGCCCAGCATTTGCCGTCCGCACGGGTGGTCCAATCGAACAGGTTCTTAAAGGCGGCAGTATAGGAGCCGTTGTGTTCGGCGAGGGAGATCACGAGACCGTCGTGGGCTCGTATCGTCTCGAGAAAGCGCGTGGCATCGGCGGGCACGCCGTTGGCCGCTTCTTCGTCGCTGCTATAAATTGGCAGGTCGTAGTCGCGCAGGTCGAGTGGGGTCACTTCGACTCCGGAAACGTTACCGGCCACAATATGCGCGAATTGTTTGTTGATCGAAGTCGAACTAGTGGATGCGCCGAAGGCGAGGATTCGTTTTGCCATAGGACAATTTCCTTTCGATTTCCGCGTAATTTGTCGAGCCTTTGCTGATCCACGTTCCATCTTCTCTCTTCTACCGTCCAAAAACCTTTTCACTGCTGCTGAAAATCGCTACAGCAACACCATGTCGCAAGCCATAGACTACGCAAACGAACTCAACGCCGAACAACTCGCCGCCGTCACCGCACCGGACGGGGCGGTGCTGATCATTGCCGCCGCCGGGACGGGCAAGACCCGAACGCTGGTTCACCGCGTCGCCTATTTGATCGATCAAGGCGTCGAACCGAGTTCGATCTTGCTGGTCACCTTCACCAACAAGGCCGCCAAGGAAATGCTGGATCGTGCGCGTTCGTTGGTGAGCGACACCTCACGCGGTTGGCCCCGCGGCGGCACCTTTCACAGCATCGGTAACCGGATCCTCAGGCGGCACTCCGACTTGCTTGGCTTCGAGAAGGGCTACAACATTATCGACTCCGATGATTCCAAGCGTCTCGCCCGGGGCGTCTATGCCGACCTCGGACTCAAAGCGGGCAAAGAGTTTCCGCAGCCGCAGGTGCTCCTGAGTTTGTTCAGTTACGCGGTGAACACCGAGCGCACGGTTGAGGATGTTTTGTTCCACCGCTTCGAACACCACCCAGCCGATATCGGCGACATGTTGGCGGTGCATCGCGGCTACGAAGCGGCGAAGAAAGAAAACGCGGCCATGGATTTCGACGACCTGCTGGTCAATACCCTGCGTCTGTTCGACCAATACCCCGATGTGCTGCGCGGCTATCAGGAACGCTACAAACACGTCCTTGTCGACGAGTTCCAAGACACCAACGCGCTACAAGCCAGCATGGTCGAACGCATCGCCGCCCTGAACAAAAACCTGCTCGTGGTCGGCGACGACTTTCAGAGCATCTATGAGTGGCGCGGCGCGAACTTCGAGAACATCATGAAGTTCCCGGAGCGCTATGCGGACGCGGCCGTGTTCAAACTGGTCACCAATTACCGCAGCACCCCCGACATTCTCGAAGTCGCCAACCAGTCCATCGCCGGCAATCCCGAGCAGTTTCAAAAGGAGCTGCGCGCAGTGAAAAAGAGCGGCGCCAAGCCCGTGCTGAGTGAGATGTTCGACGGTGGGCATCAAGCGCGCTACATCGTCGAACAGATTCGCCTGCTGAAAGGCGAGGGCTACAAGTACGAGGACATGGCAGTCCTTTATCGAACCCATTTCTCGAGTATCGAGATTGACTTCGAGTTCACCCGCGAACGCATTCCGTTCCGCATGACCAGCGGTGTCCGCTTCTTCGCCCAAGCACACGTCAAAGACTGCGTCACGGTGCTGCAGATGATCCATCAGCCGACCAACCGGCTCGCCTTCACCCGCTTCCTCTGCCTGTTCCCCAAAGTCGGCGAACGCACGGCCGGGAAAATCTGGGCCAAGTTGAAGGGGCAGTTCGATCCGATGCAGATGGAACACCGCATGACCCTGCTCGGCGCGCTCCCCAAAGGCGCGACCGAGTCCTATCTGCCGGTCGATAAGATGTGGGAGCAGATCGAGGCCGAACGCCTGTTCGACGCGCCTTCCGCCGTCTTGTACATGTTCATCGAGGCCTTCTACGACAACTACGCGCTCAGCATGTACGAGAACTACGAGCGCCGGATCGACAACTTAAAGGGGCTCTGCGACAATGTCGACCAGTACAATACGCTCGCCGAGTTTCTCGATGAGATGGCGCTGCAAACCACGCTCGATGACAACCCCGCTGCGTCCGAGTCACAAGAAACCAATGTGGTCACCCTCAGCACGATCCATCAGGCCAAGGGCTTGGAATGGAAAATCGTGTTTGTCATCTGGCTGGTCGAAGGCTTGTTCCCGGCCGGCCGGAGTTTGGAGGAGGATCCGCTTGCTCGCGAGGAACGCCGCTTGTTTTATGTCGCCGTCACCCGCGCCGAGGATCACCTGATCATGACCAGTCCGCGGACGCGGCGCATGCGCGACGGTGGCACGCAGTATTACAGTCCGTCCCGGTTCATCGGCGAGTTGGATAGTAGTTGTTACAAAGAAGATAAGACGGGTTATTATTAGCGGGGCGGACATTCAATGTCTAAGTCTTTGGGTCAGACCGGAGCGGAGATTTAAGTGGGAGGCCGCCCCCGCCCGGGCGACTACCCGCAATGCACGCGCTTGAAATTCAGAGCACTACCAACTCCCTGTGGGCTCTTGGTCAGGACCCGAGTGCATAGAACTCAGCCGGAGATGTATCTGCTTTTTCGGATTTTTCGGATGAATCATTACCGCCGAAAACAGGCATAACGAAACGCTTTTTGTTGTCGGGAGAATGACGGGAGTTCAGGAACCTGCGAACGGCATCCGTCATTACATCGCTCACACTTTTATCCTCTTCAATTGCGATCTTTTTCACTTCAGCGAGGAGCTCATCGTCAATTGTTATGGTGGTTCTCATGTCATCTTTATGACTTATTATGATGCATAATGACTAACCAAAGAGATCTGAAATTTCGAAGGTCATCGCATCGAGGCCGAAGCCTTTACGCCGAACTCTCTACGACGAACCACGGAGTGGTGGCAAGCCAGTAGCCCCGGGTGGAGCGAGGTACGATCGGAACCCGGTGGTAGCTGAGAGCCTTTGAGAGCCGACCGGTCTGCCCTTTGCACGAGCGCTTCGCTTCATGTCCGGTCGGAACGGCCCATGGCTCCGAAGGCATCTGCTGCCTGGTTTCTTTGGCCGGACGCACCATTGGGTGCCCTGTGTCATCCCGCCTTGCGGGACTACTCATCTCTTCTTACGCCAAGCCCGGCCTTGGCCTGCGGCCGACAGCCGGGGCTATTCGGATGTCACCGCTAACGCGGCTGGTGGCATGTTCTGTCTAGGTCGTGTATCGACCAAGGGAATTAAAAAGTTTGACTCGTTTTGTTACGAATCAAAGCAAGGATCAAATGCTAGCGGTAGAATTTCCTCGGTCGTGCCTACTTAATAAACCGCGGAATGTACGAGGGATAGGCATAGTGGTTGCCCTTGTGTGCTTCCATGCCCGCTAAAATCGCATAGACTAAACTACCGATGCCGACGACGAACATCAACAAGACGCCGATGCAAAAAGCGAAGATCAAGGGAATGCAGATGAGCGAGGCAATCATCACCGCCAGTTGAAAGTTTAAGGCCTCTTTGGCCTCGGTCGCGATAAACTGGGACTCGTCTTTTTTGATCAACCAAATGATCAACGGGCCGAGAAAGCCGAGGACCAAGGGCGACAAATGAGCGAACAAGCCCCACATCCGGTCATCTTCCGTTGTTTCACCAGCGGCATAGGCGCCGCCTTTGGGCGGAGGAAATTCGGGGACAACATGCGGTGCTGCGTATGGGTTTTGTTCGCCGGTGGCGTTCGCGTTGGTCCGTTGTTCGTCGTTCTCGAACGAGGGGTCGTGGTCATCATCCATGTCGTCTTCTCCCGATGTCGTCGGTCAATCCTATTTGCAAAACTCGATCCTTCTCACACACTCGGACGCGATTTGATCACCCGCGCGGGTGTCCCGACCGCGATCTGCATCGCCGGAATTTCGTCGCGAACCACCGCATGCGAACCAATGATCGCCCCTTCTCCAATTGTTGCACCATCCATCACCATGACGTGGCTGCCGATCCACGCGCCATCGCCGATACGGACGCCGCCTTGTTTGTCGAAGCCTTGTTTCATGATGCTGCGTTCGGGGTCGTCGAAGCGGTGGTTGCCACCGGCACATACATAGGCGAACGCGGCGATCAGGACTTCGCGGCCGATTGTGAGTTCGGAGTCGGTGGACACAATACAGTTGGTGCCGATATCCGTCTCGTCACCCAGAACGATCCGTCCGCCCCGGGCCCGAACCACCGAATTGCGCGCAATTAGCACATTGTCGCCGATCACCAGTTCGCTGTCGGGACCGCGCGCCTCGAGCACCACATTGTCCTCAATCATGACGTTGCGGCCGATCTTGATTCGCTTCACCCCACGGAAACTGCAGGCGCGGCCAATGGTGGCACCACGTCCAAGTTCGGCGAACAGGGTCGGGTAAAGTTTTTGCCGGAGAAAATATCCGGCGGCGCCCGGCATCCACGAACACAGCCATTGGAGCGTGTCGTATTTCAAAAACTCCCAGAACGAGGCCTCTCCGGTGGTCAGCATCTGGTACTTCCCGAACGCCGAGATGTTCGGGTCGTCCAACAGGCTGCGCACTTTTTGGTCGTGCTTCACGGCGTCTTCTGGCATCGGGTTCAGGCGTATGCGGATGGCTCTCAAATGCAATGTTGATTCTTGGTACCCGGTGCGTCTTTCGCAACGCCGGTTGCGAACCGCCCTCAGGGCTTGGACCGTATGATCGCCCTGTTTCTTCTCGCCAGCCTACGCTGGTACATTGTCGGCGCCTGCTGGTCGGGGGACCGGACGAACCCGCCTGTGAGCGCCAGCCGTTCCGGGCTCTGGGGCGGCTTCGCCAACGTCCTTGGTGGCTCCGCCCGCGCGTTCGCGTTATCCATTCCCATTTGCCTGCTCGTGACCATCGGCCTGTCCGCCTTCGGCGTCTACCGAGCACCCCTCGAACTCGGCCTGCTCGCGGCCATCGCGGTCGCCGGCGCGGTTCGCACTCGGCCTTCATGGCGTCGCCTCCTCCCCGGTTTGGTTGCGCTCAATCTTCTGGTGCTGCTGGTTCTGGTCATGCCGCCGCGCATGCAGTGGATTGCCGGCGGTTGGGATCCGGGCACCTACGTCAACGAAGGCGCGAGTCTCGTTCACGAAGGTGGCTGGGAACGTCCACCCGAACGCTTCCTCCAGTTTCTCGACGAGGACACCCGTGAGCTATTCACCCGTGATCGCTACGGCTTTCTCGAACTCATGCCGGTCGTTCCGCTCGAACGCGACGGTCCCAATCGCCTCTCCAGCAAACCGTTTTTCTTCCCGCTATATCCTGCGATGCTCGCCTCCGCCCATTCGACTGCGTCCGGCCATCCGTCCGGCGGACTCGCGCTGTCCGCTCATATTAATCTACCACTAGCGGTCATCACGGTCTTCCTGTTCGGCATGGCGCTCGCCCGATTCGATTGGCGGCTCGGCGCGTTCGGGGCGGTGCTGCTCGCGATCCAACCGCTGCTTCTGTACCACGCAAATTTCCCCACCTCGGAAATCCTGCACCTCTTTCTGATGGTCTGCATCCTCTACTGGCTAATCGGTCGTCTCCGAGTTTCCGCCGACGCGACCACGGCCAAGAATGATCCGCACGCGATCGCGCCGCGTTGGACGTCGCATCTCCCACTCGCCCTCCTGTTTTTTCTCGGCCCTTTGAACCGGCTAGACTTTCTGCTCTTCGGGTCGGTTTTGCTAGTCGCCCTGACCCTCGCTGACAGCATAGACCGAAAGGCTTCGCGGCACGGTCTACTCGAACTCGTCATGCTCGCGGTCGCGATGGCGCTCGGCACAGCCTTGTCCGTTTTTGTTGCCGAAGCGGCCGTTCAACGACTCGGCAAGGACGTCCCTATGCTGATCATCGGCGGCATCCTGCTCAGCGCCGGCGCGTTCGTCCTTCGACTCGTCGCCGCGCCGGTACGCGAAAAAGTTCTGCCTCGTGCCTGGCATTTACTCAGCGCACACCTCCACTGGATTATCGCCACAGTGGTGCTGCTTGGGATCGCCGCCGTCTGGATCATTCAGGCACCGAAAACCGACCAACCCCTGATTTGGCAGTGCAAAGGCATGTGGTGGTATCTGACCTGGCCCTCCGTGCTGTTGGCGGCCCTCGGATTTCTCGCGCTGGAATGGCGGCGACTACCACGCGCGTTCGGGGCGTGGGTCTTGGCCGTGGCGGCGATGGCGCTATTGGTCCTCGTGTTCGGCAAGATCCACCAGACCTGGCCCTGGGCGGCCCGGCGTTATGTACCAACGATCCTGCCGCTGCTTGCCGCGCTCGGCGCTTGGGGCGTGTTCCGCACCAAGTGGCTTGGCCTTGTGCTGCTCGCGGTTGCTTGCGTGCTCAACGCGCCGCGTTTGATGATGGCTTGGCAGGTGATGAACGACGACACGCGACTTGGTGCCCAGTTAACCGCGGTCGCCGATCAGCTCCAACCAAACGACCTCGTGGTCGCCGACCATTTCGTCTGGGCCGCGCCGCTGCGCTTTCTCAACAATGTGCATGTGGTGAACGGCGAACGATTCGACGACACCCGCAAGTTCCCGGCACAACGTGAAGCGCTCGCATCTTGGCCGGGCCGCGTGCTCTGGCTGACTTCGACGGGGCAGGGGATGTCCGCCTTTCCGGGTCCGATTGAGGGCGCGAAGAAAATCTGGGCGGGCGAGCCGTTCGACTATCGCAAAGTGAAACGGGCGAATTACGTCGGCGGCTTCACCGAAGACCAGCGCAAGCACTACGAAAAAGTGATCGCCTTTTTTGTCCGCGGGTTCGAACAAGGCCGCGCCAATCCCAAGCAGTTCGCTCTGTGGGAAACTGCCGAGAAGCCGTTCCCAAAGCCTGGACCCGGTGACATTTACATCAACGTCGGCGACGAAAGCGCCAAGCCCTATCTGGGTTCGGGCTGGAGCCGCGGCGAAGGGGCGCGTGATGCAAACCAAGTTTGGCACGATGGACAATGGATTAAGCGTCTGGAAGCAGATGTCCGCTTCGAACTAACGCCCGACACCGCCGCGTCCGATTGCGACATCATCGTTCGAACCAAAACGATTTACGATAAACGCCTCCGGCAAAATTTCGCCGTGCTCGCCAACGATGCATATGTGGCGCAATGGCTTTGTCCGATCTCCAACCACTTCGAAACCGTCACCGCACAAATCCCTGCCGAACATCTTCGTCCCGGCATGAACACCCTGACGTTCCGGGTCGGCCATCTGGTCAAACCGCCCGGCAAGGATACCCGCCGGCTTGCTTTGCACGTAGACAAAATTTTAATCCGACCGCGTCCGAAATGAGTCCGACTGCTTGGAAAGACGGTCGTTGTGATACGGCCTCGAATGCGTAGTACCGGCTTCAAGCCGGTATCGCAACGACGCCGCTTCCAGCGGGTCGATTGTAAGATAAAGGCCGATACCTTATGCCATCTCCAATCGCTCATAGCCTCCTAGGACTCACCTGCGGACTCGTTTGCCTCGGCAGCCCGCGCTTCCTCGGTGGTCGAAAAAGCGTCGTGCCAGCGGCGATTCTGCTGTTCGGCTTCACCGCCTTGGGCAACGCCCCGGACTGCGATTTCATCCCGGGACTTCTCGCCGGCGAACTCAACCGCTTTCATCACGGCCCGACCCACAGCATGGCGTGGTGCGCCTTGGTCGCGTTCGGGGTCTGGTGCGTTTGGCGCGGGATCGAACGCGCGGGCTGGTGGGTTCTGGCTTGCCTGCTAGCAACCGTCGGTCTCCATTTAGTCGCCGACTGGGCCACCGCCGACGGGGCCGAACCCTTCGGAATCCCGGCCGCATGGCCGGTGTCGAATTCGTATTTCAAAGCGCCGGTCGATGTGTTTGCGTCGATGGAGAAACAAACGATATGGGCGATTTTTCAACAAACGAATCTCAAACCGGCACTGCGCGAAGTGGCACTAACGACGCCCCTTCTGCTGGCAGCGCTCCTGTGGTGGAAGCGCTCGGGATCATCGCGGGCAAAGGCAACTACCCGTTGATTCTCGCGAAGTCCGCGCGCGCCCAAGGGGTCAAACGAATTTTCGCGGTCGGCTTCAAAGGCGAGACCGACAAACGTCTGGCCGGCCTCGTGGACGAGATTCACTGGCAGTATGTCGGCCAGCTCTCTCCCTTTCTCAACGCGTTCGAACGCAGTGGCGTGTCCGGCGCCGTAATGGCGGGCCAGATCACCCCGAAGAATTTATTCAACCTGCGCTTCGATAAAACCATGCGCGAGATGCTGAGCAAACTGCCACGTAAAAACGCCGACACGATCTTCGGCGCGATCGGCGACGAGCTACGCGGGGTCGGCGTAGAACTCCTGCCAGCAAGCCAGTTTATGGAGTCCGAAATGCCCGCCGCAGGCCTGCTCACAACCCGTGCCCCGAACGAGCAGGAACGCGCCGATATCGATTACGGATTCGACGTCGCCAAGGCGACCAGCGGGCACAACATTGGGCAAACCGTGGTCATCAAAGATGGCGTCGTACTCGCCGTCGAAGCGTTTGAAGGGACCGACGCGGCGATTATCCGTGGCGGCAAAATGGGCCGCGGACGGGGCGAGAAAGGCGGCGGCGGTGCGGTGGTGGTGAAAGTCGCCCGACGCGGCCACGACATGCGTTTTGATATTCCGGTGGTCGGTCTACGAACCCTGAAAAGCATTGCGAAAGCCGGCGTCACCGCGCTCGGCATCGAAGCCGGACGCACGATTCTACTGGACCGAGACGCCGTCTTGGCCGAGGCGAACCGCATGCATCTGGCAATCGAAGCACGCGAAGTCGCACATGGAAACAAACAAGAATGAGTACAACAAAATCCGTCCGCGCCGGCGTTATCGGCGTCGGTAGTCTCGGCCAATGGCACGCCAGCAAATACGCCGAACTCCCCAACGTCGAACTCACCGCCATCTACGACGCCAGCCCCGAACGTGCCGCCGAAATCGCCGAAAAATATACCACCCAAGTCGCCGACTCGCTCGCCCATCTCGCCGAACTTACCGACGCCGTCAGCGTCGTCGTGCCGACCGATCTGCACCGCGAAGTCGCCGGTGAACTGCTTGAACACGGCATCCATTGTCTGGTCGAAAAACCAATCACCGTGACCACCCAAGAGGCCAGCGAACTGGTCGCGCTCGCGGCCAAAGCGGACGTGATTTTACAGGTCGGCCACATCGAACGTTTCAATCCTGTTCTCAGCGTGGTCGAAGATCTCCCCTCGCCACCACGCTTCATCGAGGCCAGCCGACTCGCCATGTATCCACCGATTGTGCCGGGTTCACGACCGCGCGGAACCGAGGTGAGCGTGGTGCTTGATTTGATGATCCACGACTTGGAAGTCATTCTCCACTTGGTGAAATCGCCGGTGGTCGACGTGCGCGCGGTTGGCCTGAAAGTTCTGAGTCCGGACGAGGACATTGCCAACGTTCGACTCGCGTTCGAGAACGGGTGCGTGGCCAACATCACCGCCAGCCGGATCAGCCAAGAAGCGATGCGCAAAATCCGCCTGTTCTACGACGACGCTTACGTATCGCTCGATTACGGCGACCAGAGCGGTTACCTGCAACGGCTGGGTCCGGCCGGCATCGTGCGCGAAGATATTCCGATCGAACGCGAAGACGCCTTGTACCGCGAACTACGCGAGTTCACCGACTGCGTTCGGCATCACCGCGAACCGCGCGTGAGCGGCGAACACGCCAGCGAGGCCTTGAAGCTGGCCGACCAGATTATCCGCCAGAGTCGCGAGGCCCCTTCGTGAGCGAGCCGAACGAGCCGACGGCTTCTGCTCGTTCGGTGCTGGTCATCGCCGGCGAAATTTCCGGTGACATGCACGCGGCAAAACTGATCCGCGAACTGAACGAGCGCGAGTCCGGCATCCAATTTTGGGGCATCGGCGGCGACGAAATGGAGGCGGCTGGCGTGCGTTTGGAGTACCACGTTCGCGACATGGCGGTGCTTGGACTCAGCGAGGTGATCCGGCGGTACGGCTGGTTCCGCAACGTGTTCCACCACATGCTCGAACTCGCCGCCGAACGACAGCCCGACGCGATTCTGTTGGTCGACTATCCCGGTTTCAACCTGCGCTTCGCTAAACAGATCAAACAGCGCTTCGGAACCAAAGTGCTCTACTACATCTCCCCGCAAGTGTGGGCCTGGAAGGCCTCGCGGATTCCAAAAATCGCGGCCACGGTCGACCGGCTGATGGTCATTCTGCCGTTCGAAGTCGAGTGTTATGCCGGCCACGATTTGCAGGTGGATTTTGTCGGCCATCCTCTGGTCGACGAAGTCGCGGCGGCACGGAATCAGGAGCGCGTTGATCTACCTTGGGGTGTGGAGAGCGGCTTACGCTTGGCGTTGTTGCCCGGCAGTCGGGCGCAAGAAGTCGAACGCATCCTGCCGCTGTTGGTCGAGACCGTGAAGCGCCTACCGTCGGGTTCGGTTCGGCCGCTGATCGCCGCGGCTTCGCCCGAACTGGAGCCGCGCGTTCGGGAACTCTCGGGCGGCCTTCCCGTGGTGCTGGGTCAAACGCGGGAGCTCTTGTTGCAGGCAGAGTTCGGGCTGGTGGCGAGTGGCACCGCAACGCTGGAAGCCGCGCTCTGTCATTGTCCGATGGCGGTCATCTACCGCACCGCCGCCTTTACCTGGTTCGTCGGCAAGCGCGTGGTCAAACTGCCACAAATCGGTCTCGCCAACATCGTCGCGGGTCATGAAGCCTTCAAAGAATTTCTCCAAGATGAGGCAACCCCGGACGCGATCGCCGAGCATGTTCGCGCCGTCGCCTTGCAGCCGGAGGCGCTGGCCCAGGTCAAAGCCGCCACCTTGGAAATCGAAGGCAAACTCGCCGGAGGGGCGGGGCAGCGTTCCTTGGCGGATATCGTGCAGCACGAGTTGGAACTCCGTTCCTGATTAATGTGGGAAGCCGGCCCCGTTCGGGCGACTATCCGCAATGCACGCGAGTTGGGGTCCGGGGTGTCAGTTATGTTCCCCTCGAAGATCTTTTGTTTCGCGTCTCAGATTGCTACGGATCACGCATGAATCGAAGCTACCACCCCCCCTTAACCTTCTCCCTCTTGGCCTTCCCGGTCGTCCTTGGCCTTGTTCTGTTCAACGGACTCCTTCAAGCGCAGGAGCCGGTCGACGACCGCGAACTCCGTGAATACTTCTCGGAAAAATTGGAGGAGATGATCGCCGATAAAAAAGTGGTCAATCCGGCCAAGCTCTGGGACCAGATTGAAGAGCGAACTAACGGCGCTCCGGTGAAGATCTCGCTGGCCAATTCCGCCACCACCGAACTCAGTCGGGCCGGTTTGTATAAGCGTTGCGACGACAGCGTCGTGCTCGTCGGCAGATTCTACAAATGCGGTCATTGCCCCAAGTGGCATATCAGTATCGCTGGCGCTGCGGCCATCACCCGCAACGGGCTGTTTGTCACCAACCACCACGTGCTCGAACGAGATGACCGAGAAGTCGGCGCCATCGGGATTATGACCCGTGATCGTCGCGTCTTTTCCGTGTCCGAAATCTTGGCGGCCAACATCGAGGATGACCTCGCGGTGTTCCGGGTCAAGGGCGCAAGGGTTCGCCCGCTGCCACTCGGTGCCAATCCGGATGTCGGCGAGACCGTACATGCCATCCACCATCCAGGTGGCCGCCTTTTCACCTACACCGAGGGCGTCGTGTCACGGCACTTTATCTCACGTGAAGAAGAGCACCAGCGCGCGCACCGGATGGCGGTCACGGCGGATTACGCGCGGGGCAGTTCGGGGGCGCCGATCCTCGACGCGCGCGGTAATTTGGTCGGGCTGATCAGCAGCACCAACACGCTCGGTTACCCGAACAAAAACCAGAAGGTGAAAGGCGAGATCACCCAGATGGTGGTGAAAAGCACGATCCCAGTGTCGAGTTTGTATAAGTTGCTCGGTGTTCCTGTTCCGTAGTGCCCCAATGACCCTCGGGCTAAAAGCCCACCCTTCGGACGCGCCTTGAAAGGCATGCTACCGGTAAGTTTAGCGCGGTCCGGCGCGTTCAACGGTTTCCGTGAGTTTAACCGGGCTGTCGTCGTGCTCGAAGTCGTTTTCGCCGTGCGTGTGATGTCCGGGTTTGTTGCGAAAATGGCGGAACGGTTCGTTGCGTCCGTTGTAGCGCGGCAGGTACGACTGGACGCGGCGGATGACGTTGCCTTCGATGTGGATGCCGAGACTGTATTGGTCGAACAACATGCCGACGTTGCTTGCGCCGACGGAGGTTTCCGCGCGCTGAATGTCGTGGATGTAGTTACCTTTCACCAACATGCCGCCGAGCGTTCCGAGGGTGTAGATGCCAGCGCCGTCACTGATGGTGTCGGTCATATGGTGGATGTGATTGTAGACCACGTGGTTGCCCCAGCATTCGTTCGGGGTTCGGCTCCAATTCCAGCCGACGCTGATGCCGGAGTAGGGGAAGTGACGGATTTCGTTGTGGGCGACAATGTTTTCGTGGCTGTTGGCGATGCGAAGGGCAACCGTGGCCGGATGGATGCCGCCGCCGTGTTCGATCAGGCAATCTTCGACTCGGTTGTGTGACGGAAACTGGCCTTCGGGGAGCCCCGCGCCGCCGTCGATGTTCACCGCACCCGCGCCGGTGTGGTGGAAGTGGCAGCGTGAAAAGACGCTGTGGTGCACGTCGCGTTCGAGGTGGGCCGCCCACGCGCCGATGTCGCCGAAGGTGCAGTTCTTGAAGTGGAGATTCTCGGCGTGGATGGCTTGAATGGCGCCGCCGGCACGCGGGACGGCTTGGCTGTCGGTATAGCCGGGCGGGAACGAAGCGGGGTTGCCGGCAAGTTCGGGCCAGTCGGGTTTATGCAGATCGTAGACCCCCATTTTGTAGATGTTGTGGGCGAAGGCGAGTCCGTCGAACACGAGGTTGCCGGCCCGTTTTCCGGCGGTACCACGAACCGCGAGAATCGTCTCCGAACGCGGTGCAACCAGATGACGATCATTCGGGTTCTGACCGGGTTCGAGGAGCAGGGTGACGGTCATGGAACCTCGGTCGAGGCTCCACTCACCGGGCTGGTCGATGGCGGCGCGGAGGTTTTCAATGCGATAAGGGGCGCCGAGCTTGTTGCGGCTGTAGTGCCAATGGTCCATCGGGTAGCGACTGGGAGTGAAGAAGCGCATGTCGCGGGTCTTCAGGTCAACCGAACGCAGCGAATGCCAGGACGCGTCCCAACTAGCGAGCATCAGCATCTCGGCACTCTGCAGATCGGACCAATCTTTCGCACCAGAAAAATACGCGGCATCGGTTTCTTTGAAGCGCAGCGTGGTGTGGATGTCCATGCGGTCACGCCGCCATTGGCTACACAGAGGACGACCGACATCGCGGGTGATTTCGTCGGTGACGGTCGACCCTTTGAGGCCACGCAACCAGCCTTCGTTCGGGAAGCGCGAACGCGGTAGTTCATGGCTAATACCTGCCGTTCCCGGATCGCGTTCGGTGAGGTCAAACAACTGACGGAAAAACGGCTGGCCCTCGGGCAGCTTGCATTCCCAGAAGTGTTGTTTGCCCGCCACTGGCGTCCACGAACGCAGCGGGGTACCAGCGCTTATCAGCGGACGCGCGTTCGCGGCGGCGACGATTCGGTTGGTCTTGCCCGCTTGCGCTGGCGTGTCGATCACAAGCGTTTGATCGAGAAAGTGGATGCCGTCGTGAATCACCAATGTGTTGGTTGTTGCATCCGTTTGGGTGAGTTGTCTGACCGCATGGGCGAGGGTCCGGAACGGCTTGGCCTCGGTGCCGGGACTTGTGTCGTCACCGCTCGTGGCAACGTGGAACTCGGCTTGTTCGGCGAACGCGAGTCCGAACATGGAACAGAGCAGAGCGGCGAGTATCGCGTGGGTTGGTTTTGGCGTAGTCAGCTTAGGGATCATAGATTCGACATCATCTTCTTCACGAGTTCTACTTCCTTCAGGGAACCCTTTCGTCGACGATATCTTAGATCCAAAATTTCATGCAATTTTTCGAGTCGCTCACGAGTGATGCGCACCTGTTCCCACTCGTCGCCATTCTTCAGCTTGGTTTCGATGGTGTACAGCGCCCTGCCGCGGACCGCGCGAACCTCGAGCGTTTCGTTGTCTTCGGTCAGTTCGCGCCAACCCACGTTTTTCTTTCTCATTTGATTTGGATCTTCTCTGTCGTGGCGGATGCCTTGTCGGCGACCGCGACAGCTTTGACGCCGCCGAGCACCAGCGCATCCGGTTTGTTCGGCCCCACTTTGATGGTGTAGCGACCCGGCGCATACACGCGGGGCTGGAAGCTCTTCCCTTTCACGCGCACCGTGTAAAGCACTTCCCCCGTCGCTTCCTCGATCACCGAGAACACCGGGTTGTTCGCGTCGGTCACCGTGTACTTCGGCAAGTAGCCTTTCACTTCGCGACCGTCGTTCTGGTCCATCTTGAAGGTGATCGGCCAGCCGTCGAACTGAACCTCGTCGCCCTGGGTCACGTCGCAAAAACGCGGCCAGCATTCGAAGGTCACGGTGCGCGCTTTTTTGTTGAAGCGAACGATGCCGTAGCCGTCGGAGCGTTGCTTTTCATCGCTACGATCGGGCGGGTTGGCGTAGGCAAGCATGTTGATTTTGTTGCCGAGCCCGTCGAGGTATTCGCCGGTCCAGGGCAGGGGACTGTCCTTGACCGGATTGGGTCCGGCTTGCTCGTCCTCGGGATGCCACCATCGCCCATAGATGGTGTTGACGATGGCCGGCGCAGTGAACGCGTAGGGGCCGTCGCCATGCGCCTCGATGCCATGTTTGACGGCGACGCCTAAATGCTGGTCACCGCAGAAGTGCGGCGCCCAGGCTTTGCGGATTTCGCGCAGGGCCTTGTTGCGGCCCGTTTGTGGCCAAGCGTTCGAGTCGAGATCGGCGAGCAGGCGGTTGTTCTCGCTGCCGTGTTTGTGTACGGCGCCGCAGAACGCGGTCTGCGACAAGACCGCCTTCATCTGTGCGCCGGTCCAATCGTCGCGCCACTGGCCGATGAACTCAAGCTGTTCGTCGCCGAGCAACTTCAGTACAGGCAGATCGACGGCGCTGCGGTCGTAGACCGGATTGTTGATGTGGTCCGGACGCGGTCCCATCTTCGGGATCTTACCTTCGGGGCCGCTCTTAAACTTACGATCCTCGAGGATCGCGAAGTCGATGCCGCCGACGCGCAGGCGGGTAAAGTAGGTGCCGATGTTCTGGCCGATTTTGAAGTCCGGACGCGCAGGGTCGGGCAGGTGCCAAGTCTGATGGCGTTCGACCATGCTGACGTATTTCCCCGGGTAGAAGTAGCCGCCGCTCGGGCCGGCCGCGTTGGTCGCCTTCTTGCCGTACTCGCCCCACAGGTTGGCTTGGCCGACATCGTGGTCGTCGGGAATGGTGATGGTCGGACGGTCGCGCATGACCTCGCGGAATTGTTCGCCGAACTGCAACCAGCCCATCGTGTGTTGGGTGTGATGGTAGGTTTGATCGCCGGAGAAAAATAGGACGTCGGGGTCGTGATATTTGAGGTTGTTGAGGATGACCGGACGTTCGCCGGGGGTGCGACTCGAATTGCAGCCGAGGTTGGCAAACACGATCACGTCTTTGTCGATCGGGTCTTTGCGGATGAGGCCGTCGAACATGGCGTTCTCGCCGTGGCGCACGCGGTAGTTCACGTTCTGGGTGTTGTCCCAGTTGTTGAGTCGGAAGTGCGCGCTCCAGCCGGGATACAAAATGGGGGTGACTGCGGCTTGTTGCCATTCGCCGTCGCGTTTGAGTTCGAGGCGGGCTTCCATCGCCTCGCCGGGTTTGAGCGGATAGAGTTGGGCGGACAATTTCAGCGTGCCACCATCGTGGGTGTAGACGGCGAAACTGACCACCTTGTCGCGCGGCACATCCATCTTAATCGGCAACTTGCGCGCGCGTTTTCCTTTCGGCGGTTTGGCTGCGCCGGCCGGCGGGGTTGCGCGGGTCCACCAGTCGCCGGTGGCGTAATTATCGAGGTTTGGAAAACGTTCGCCGAATGGCTTCGGATCTTGCGCCTTCTCCTCAGCGGCAGGCGGATTCTCTTGCGGGGCATCTTGGCCAAGCAGAAAACCGGCGGTAGCCATGAGTCCAAATACGAGGGTCAAGGGGCGAGCGAGTCTGTTCATCGGAGGTTCCATTTAAAATTTGGTCATCAGGGCTTATGGCAAACGCTTGCCATGGAGTGGCAAGGTTCGGCCATAGGGTGGCAAAGTCCTGCCATACTATGGCAAAGTCTTGCCATAAAGAATACCGCGAGAATGATGCCGCTATGACCCGCCAAACTGACCGTCTTCTGCTTCGTCCGCTTGTTCTGGCGGACTGCGCGCGGGTTCGCGAGTATGCAGGCGATCCGCGCGTGGCCCGCTGGACAAGAATTCCGCATCCGTATCCCGGCGGGGCGGCGGCCAAGTGGATCGCGGCGAGCTGGGCCATGTGGGAACGCCGAACGGGCGTGGTGTTCGCGATCTGCCACCGAGACCATCCGTTCGAACTGGTTGGCACCATTGGGCTGTACGACCTGCACGCAAGCGAGATGGAACTCGGATTCTGGCTGGCTGAAGCCGAATGGGGACAGGGCTTGATGACGGAGGCGGTAGCGGAGATTGTGCCGTTCGGCTTTGACACCTTTGGCCGGTTGAACCTGGTTTTTGCCACCTGCATGAGCGCGAACTCAGCTTCCGCACGGGTAATGCAGAAGGCTGGATTTCAGGAATTGGGCTGTTCAAACGCGAGACAGCGTCGATTCGAGCTATTTCGATGAACCTACAAACTAGCGTCTTCTGAATTTGAGAAGGCTTGGTCTGAAAAGGCTTGGTCAGAATGGGGGAAAACCACAATATCTGGTAGTCTGTATGAACTCGCACCACTGCAAGTTCTACATTTTGCAGACCACATTTGCGAAAGAGTCGATTCGGCAAATACGTCATTGCTGTGCGAAACAGCCGAAGACGGTTCCATTTGTGAAACTTGTCCCAGTTTGAGAGTATTTTTACGGCTTCTCCAGATATTTCCACATTATTGGCATGGTAAATGCTTACAAGTTATTAACAGGTTACCCACATGAAAACAAAAAATATGCCACAGGATGCTCACAGCCTTTCGACAAAATCTATAGATTCCTCGGCTCGATACCCGCAATCCACATGTTATCGGCCAAGCAACGACCTTGCGGATGATCCCAGCAGGTGTGCCGACTTTTTACTAGAAGAGGGTCTGTCCCTATCAGATTTCTCAACGTCCTTTCCAGGGCTTCATCGAGAGATAGGCCAAGACCAGATGGCGGGTTCCCGTTCCGAATGGTTGGAGATCGCTCGAAGCTTTAATCGGCTGTTACAGCAAGTTCCGCAACGACCGACGGAGGTAAAAATCGAGTTTCAGCTTCCGCGTCAGTTGGTAGACGGCGACCTGCGTCGGATGGCTGCTGTGTTGGTTGCGTTCGACGGACCCGTTGATTGGGCCCACTGTTCGCTGGAGGGTTTGCGCAAACGTCTGCTGGCGTTGGGTAGTGGTGTGTCTCGTTTTCCCGACGAACTAAAAATCACCGTTCCGCTCGCCCCCGTGCCTTCTTCGGCCAAGGGCACGATTCTGGTGATCGACGATGAACACTGCATGCTCAAAATGATGGACCGCGTTCTGAGCGATGCCGGTTATCATGTCGTCTCGGTACTTGGCGGCGAGGAAGCGTTGCAGTACGCCCGCGGCGCCGGACGTGAGGAGATCGCCATGGTCTTCTGCGATCTGGTTCTTGGCTTTGATGCCTACGGAACGGAGGTGCTCACTGGACTGCGTGATTTAGGACTGACCTGCCCGATGGTATTGATGAGTGGTTCGCCTTTGTTGCGCGACACTCGCATGGGCTCCACCCGAGTTCGGGAAAGCGAGGATGTTGTCCTGCTCGAGAAGCCCTTCCGCATTCCGGAGTTGCTTTCTCTGCTACAACAGCATCTGGCCCCGCCGAATCCCCAACGAGGCTTGCCGGCGGTGCACTGACTATTGCGGCGGTCCGGCGGTGGGCATTAAAAAAGCGGCGATGAACGCCGCTTTTTTAATGATTGGATAGACCGAACTTATTCGGGGAGTCGGTCGTCGCCGAGGAAGTCTTCGCCGGCCGGAGCTTCGCTTTCGGAAAGACCGATGAGCGCGTCGAACTCGTCGGAGGCTTCGCTCTGACGGGCGTACTCAAGGAACTCGGCTTCTTCTTGCGCGGCGGTGGTACCAGCCACTTCTTTGGAGATGCGCGCTTCGGCTTTGGCTTTGCCACGAATTTCGCGCAGACGTTGCAGTTCTTCGTTGTGGGCTTCAACCGAGATACCGGAGATGAGATCGGAGATTTCCTTCTCTTCTTTGGCGGTGAGAATTTCAGCGACGGCTTCGGAGGACTCGGATTTGAGATCTTCGATACTGCGCATCAGGCCTTTAAGCTGCACCTTGTGGTCAGAGATACTTTTCACGTATTCGCCGACGTCGGCTTCGAGTTCCTCGATGTGGCTCTGCTTTTCGCTGAGGGAGGAATTGAAATCGTTGAACGCACTGAGGCAACGACGGTAATCGGCGTTGGCCTTGATCTGGTCCATCGATTGACCTTCGCCTTTCAGTTTGGCGACGACAGCCTTGGCCTTGCTCGCCGCGCCAGCTTTCAGCGCTTCAAGTTTTTGGACTTCGCTGCTGAGGCGTTTGACGGTCTGAACTTTCTTCTCTTCTTGGGCGACCAGGGCAGCGACGGCCTTTTTGTACTGATGAATCGACTTCATCTTTTCACGGATGATTTCGTCGTACTTGGCCTTGATGACAGTCGGATTGGTGTCGAGGCCTTCGCGGGCGCCGTCTACCTTGCCGGTAAAGAGGGCCATGAGTGATTTAAACCAATTGGAAATTGCGCGTCCGAGTCCCATAATGTTTCTCCTGAAAAATTGCTGTATTTGTAATGTTATTCGCGGATTCTATCGTCCGCATGGGCGTCCCATTCGGACACCGTTTGCGCTGATTTCTTCGCGATTTCCAAACTAGTGTCAAGTTCTTCCCTGATGGCGCGAAGATCCTCTGCCGTTTCGCTCAACGGCCGCATGGCTTGCAGCTCCTCAAGCAAATGCTGCAAACGCTGCACGCTGGCCTCCACTTCGTCGATCAGGTGTTCCCGGCGCTTGATAAAGGTGAGCGCCACCTTACGCGAGGCGTCTCGCGATTTGACCAGAGCTTCGTGGCTTTCGCGTAGCGAGGCTTCGGCATGCTTAAACAGGCGGTCGACGCCGACCCGAATCTCCACCTGGGAGGCGGTGTCGATGCCGTGGGTCCAGGAGGTGTCGTCATCAAAGGTCTTCACCAGCAGTCGAAGGTCTTGCAGGGCTTTTTCGTCACGGGGGTCTTTGTCTTTGGCGAGCAAGCGGTCGAGATCGTCGAGTTCGCGTTGGCGGACCTCGCGGGATTCTGACTGCATCTTACCGATGACTTTTTCTTCGGTCGAGGTGTCGTCGGAAAGCAGGCGGGTAAGAAAGACCCCGATGCCGGCCAAGGCGATCACCAGTCCGCCGAACGCAATCCCCGCGCTGCCGACCGCCCAACCACCGAGCAGTCCGGTCAGGCCGATCGCCGCCGGGATAATGGTCAACGGGTGGGCAAGGTAATGCAGAAAGACGCGTTTGCGATAGGTTTGATGTTCGTTCGAGTCCGGCATGAAGGTGATGAGGGGTGCTTGGAATCTCTCCGATGCAATTTAAAATCTCGAATTTCAAATTTCAAACGACTCTATGTGGATAAGATATTCACATCGACGCTCACGGACCCAGGAGAGACCACGCACGAACCCGCACGAACCGGGGCCATCTCTGCGGAGGCATTTCGAACGGGAACAGGCCATCTATGCGGGGAGATGGTCTGTCCCGTTCGCGAAGCGAATGCCAGATTGAACGAGGCAGAGAGCCGCCGAGGGCGAAATTTCAACGTGAGGGAGTGACAAAGGTGGAGCTATGCCTTGGTCTGGCCCGCGTGCGTGTCAATTTGCATTTGAGGAGTGGTTCTGGTTGAAGTTTGGCAATGAGAACCCGTTCAAGACCTCAGCACAAGCCCACGAATGGCCATTCGTGCGGAGTCTATCAATATTTCCAAGCGACATCACATTTTTTTCAAAAAGATGGTGTGTCCTGGTTCGCGAAGCGAACGCCTCATGTCCTGGTTCGCGAAGCGAACGCCTCCGATTATTTCGACGACTTTTTCCGCCCTTGAGGTTGATATGGATAGAGCACAGCGACTTAAGGACGCCATTTTTAACCGCGACCACAAAAAAATTAAACTACTGATTAGAGCTGGTTCTTCGTTCACAGAGGAGGATCAGGAGGAATTCGTGGAAATTGCAGCAGGAATCGGTGATTTAGAGGCATTAGTAATGCTGAAGGAATCTGGGTTTGATCTCTCGGCTGACACCCTCTTTTATTCTATGGGCGGGGAAGTCGAGGGGGGAGAACCCACCTTGGCCGTTTTACTGTACCTTTTGGAAGAAATGGATTTAGGTGTTGATGAGCTTTCTGAGGCTCTTATGTATGCGGCGGCAGGTGGGGGGCTCGACTGTGTCAAGGCCCTGCAAGAGGAAGGTGCTGATTTGGAATATGTGTGTCCCGAAACCCAAGTGTCCGCTGCCGAGAATGCGATAAGGCATGGTCATAACCATATCCTGAAATATTTGATAATCTCTGGGCTGCAGCACGAAAAAATAAAAGTGTATGGGGAAATTTCCGAGACTGACAACGCAGCAGCCATGGAAATGAGCTTGCTTGAGTTTGCCGGATCCATTGGCAATGTTGAGGCGGTGAAAACGATGGGTTCCAATGATTGATATATCTTCAGTGCTTTTATGTCCGGAGTTGCCTCTGGCTTGCCGGGAAATCCTGTGTGCGAGATTCTCGTGAAGTCCATCAGAAACAAGGCGTTCGCTGCGCGAACCCGGACAGACCATCTTTTCGAGGTGAAAAATGTCGATGGACTTGGATTTCACCTCTTGACAAGATTCGCATGTCGTTGCGCTCGATAGGTACTCCAATCTATCGCCCTATGAGGTCTGGTTACAACCTAGGTTGTAATTAGTTACAACCTAGGTTGTAATTTTCGGTACCTCGAAAAAACATGAAATTCGTAAACACCTGGCATCCGGTGACTTGGGAGATATGCCGAAAACTTGGCACGGGACCTGCTAAATCTTCCAGCATGGCTCATAAAAGATTTAGGCTCGAACGGAATGGCTACTATCACTGCATGTCGAAGACCCTCAACGGCGAGTTTCTCCTCGGGGACGTCGAGAAGGAGAAGTTTGTCGAACTCATGCGCAGCATGGAGGCCTTTGCCGGCGTGACCATCATTACCTTCGTGGTGATGTGCAACCATTTCCACATCCTGCTCGCCGAGAACAAGCGGATCGAACTCAGCGACGAGGAGATGCTGGCCCGACTGAGGGCATTCTACGGACCGAGAAGCGAAACCTACCTCGTGGCGGAACTCTATCTCCGAGGGTTGCAGGAGCATGAACTGCACGGGGCTATTGCCGAATTCCACGAGCGATATCAGCAACGGATGAAC
>Ga0209186_1000481_pt1 | contig 32247 bp, 22 predicted proteins | sample SidtaG_FD_187426 | JGI IMG/M metagenome (GOLD analysis project Ga0209186, IMG submission 187426) | Marine algal microbial communities from Sidmouth, United Kingdom - Sidmouth_Male2 metaG (SPAdes) (version 2) | ecosystem: Host-associated > Algae > Red algae > Unclassified | place: Sidmouth...
CCCATCAAAAATTTTACCTCAAATTTTTCGTGTAAATCCGTATCAGGCAAGAAATTTAAAGCCGTCGTTTTTCCACTACCAGAAAGTCCTGAAACATAAATCGTATGTTTTTCATCCTCAATAAGCTGTAGAATCGTTCGCATACGTTTTATTTGTGAACCATACACATCCACATAAAACTCCTGTTCTTCCAACGTTAAGAACTTGGCAGGCGTCAATACTTGGTATAAACTAACAATATCAGTAGCTGCTTTCATATCACAAAGATACAAATATCCCATTAGACAATTTGGTATATTAGGAAATTAGGAATTAGTATATTGGAAAACCAGTAAATTAGTCCCTAAATAAACTAAGAACTACAGCACCAAGAGCTAAGAACCAAAAAAACTACCGCCCCCCCTTCATAATCCTAAAAACCTTCTTCTCCTCCAAATTGCTATCAACTTCTAAGATATAGATACCCGCAGGCAAAATATCCCCATCAATACGGATTTCAGCGTTCGACGCTTGCGTTTTGGTGAAAAGTACCCTTCCTTGTGCATCTACCAATTGTACTGTAACATTTTCCGTATTTTCGGGAAACAGCAAAATAGGGTTTCCAAAACCTCCTGCAAATGCTTCTGTATTGCGAAGCTCAATTTCTGTAATTTGATCTGGATCCACACAGGTAGAAACTTGAATATTGACATCATCCGTATAAACTTCTCCTGTACCTGTGTCCTCTACCGAAAGCGTATATACCTTATCTCCATCTGCAATAATCGTGGGTTCATAGGTATCCGCACCTTCTACCACAAAACCGCCACTCCAAGTAATTTCTAAGTGATCGCCTACCAAATTATCTGCACTTCCCAACATAAGTGTATCCCCCAAACAAACCGACTGATCAACACCTGCATCAACAATAAAGGTCAAGAAACCTCTTTTTTGGAAAAGGCTTTGCAGAATAGCTTTATTTTCACCATTTTTCAAATTATCATCTACGGCAAGTATGGTTTGGGCTGCATCCGCCAATGTCATATTAGGAGACAAGAAATACAGTGAATTTAAAATCAAACAATCTGCTGTTTCTCGTCCTAATGCTTCCCAAATTTCCATTAAAACAGAAGAATAGATTTCGGCTGTTCCGTAAATATTGCTTTCTACATCTTCGGGATAGTGCTTGTCGGTATCAACTCTTCGACCTGGCCAATACTCATTGTGTCCGTCCCAACTAAACATGCGCTCCCATCCAAAATCGCTAAAACTTCGGCTATAAGAAGTCGCTAAGTAATCGCCCAATGCCTCATCAATGGCTTGTCGTTCCGAACCAATATTTGTACCTGGTGCTGCTAAGGCAGAAAGTCCGTGCGTATATTCGTGGATAACGACATCTGCATCTTCTGCATCATCGACACCACCTTCTCCAAAAACAACAGAAAAACTACTTGGATTAAAAAACGAATTATCGGCTCCATCCAATGCATGGGTATCTACAAGCAGTTGGTCGTTCGCACCTAAATCATCAAATCCCAAGCTTTGAATATAGTCTTGAATTGCTGTAATGTGATAGAAAGCATTTACATCTTCAAAACCACTCTCCTGTCTCAAATAATTAAATTCTCCATTTGTAGAAGTTACCGCAGGAATATCAGGATTGGACAATTCTACTATGCTTACATAGTCATTGGTCAATTTATAAATACCTTCTTGGAAAGTTACATTTAAGTCTACAGTCACACGCTGGCCATTGATTACACCGACATTTCCATCATTTTGATCCACATAATTTCCACCATAATACTCTTCTGAGCTTGTCAATGGATCGGGCAAAAACACCATGCCTGTTGCCAGATCATTATCTGTAGAATCGACAGGATTGCAAAAATGCACAGACGTTTCTTGCTCGTATAGAATCGTTCCATCCTGTGCAATAACAACTTCCAATTCTTGGTGAGTTTGTGTAGATTCGATATGCACGTTTATTCCTACTGTAACGACATCATTTGCTTCCTCAACAAACCAAACTTCTTGCGCTTCTTTTACCACGACAAAATCCCCCTCTCCCAACAAATTATTTATTACAATACGATTGAGTTGTTCTTGGCTCAATGGAACTATTTTTTGACTTCGCATCGAAACTGTTCCATTTATCGCCTTAGTATCGTAAAGAAAATCTGAAATCGAAATTACCTTTCCTGCTTTCGTGACATTGACTTTCACCATTGCATGCAACAAAGGAATATTTTTGTATCGCTGCTCAAAAGTATAATGTGTCCCTATAGGACTTTTCTTTTCGTGCAATAAATTAAAAGAAGTTTCTGGTAACAAGGCCAATTCAAAATGCTCTACCAAATAATTTTCAACGGCAGTTTTATCTGTTAAACCCGTTTTATCTATTTGGTAATTGGTTTGTGTTGTACGCTCTTTCATGGTTTCCTGTACAGGATTATTTTTTTGTGCTTGGGTTGCAAACATGCTAAAACTCACGAGTAAGAGTAAGCACAATATCTTTTTGATTTTCATGGATTATAAAGGTGTTTGGTGAATGTGGTTGTTATCGTTAGTTTTGTTTTTTATTTTTTTGGAGAGAAAGGTAAATTGCTCCGTCGTAACGTTCAGGCCTGCTATCCACTAAAGGAAAAGCCAACGCTTGTTTTCACATTCCATTCTCTGAAAAGCCTTTCTGTTTTCCTATCGTTCCTATCAGGTCTATTTTGCATGGTCTCGACTTATTATACTCAGCTCCTAATAACATCATTTTCATCCATAAATGTTTTTATTAGGGTAAAGCCCTCTGAATTACGAGGTAATAATGCCAGTATTCCTTCAAAATATTCTTGAACTTCTTCAGGATCATTTTCATCTATAAAGCTACCATCATAACCAATTGAATCAAGAAACAAATGAGCGTATTTAGAATCTTTTTGTATCAGTGCTTCAATCTTATCTAAACCTGATGGTTCTCCACCAAAGGTTATATTGTGATTTAACCATAGTTTGACATATTCAGCAGTTATATCAGGGTGATCTTCTAAAATATCTTCTAAAAAAGTTTCGACATTGTAATCATTACAAATTTCATCTGAATTGCTGTCTTTTATTTTTTTGATAATTTCCTTAGCAACATTTTCAATGCTTGTTTTGCTATCGTAATCTACCGTTATTCCTTTTATTACTTCTTCTTTCATTTTTTGTAAATAGGTTTTCTTGCAATATACAGTTAATAGAAGTACTTAACCCTCCAACATAGACTCGATAGTAGCGGTATGGCTTCCTTAGTTTATGTGGTTTTTGTAGTTTATGTCGTTTTTGTGGTTGTACCTCGACTCTCCTCAATAAAAGTGATAAGCCATAATAGTGGATAGCGAGACCATGTGTGACGACGGAGCATTTTACCGTTCTCTCCAAGCTATAATTTAACTTATTTAATCGAAAAAATATTGTTTTATAGATAAGTTAAAAAATATTTCTATTACTCGGTATAAAGATGTTTGGTGGTTATGTCATATAATTTTTCGAGTTTATTTAAAATGCTTTCTTCTTCGGCTATGGGAATGCTAAATTTCAATTTGCAGAGTGTGTCATAGGATTGTTCTATGATTTTCAGGTCATCATGTTTTAGAAAACGCATCAAATCGTTCATTCGTCCATAAGCAAAAGTAACTTCGTAATAGGAACGAATTTTTACTTCAATTATTTTTGCTTGGGCTAATGCTTCTGCGGTGGCGGTTTTATAAGCCGTAATTAATCCTGATGCACCCAACTTTTTTCCACCAAAATAACGCACGACAATCACCACCACTTTGCTCAAATTATTGGAGTCAATTTGCCCTAAAATGGGCTTTCCTGCCGTTCCAGAAGGTTCGCCATCGTCATTGGCTCGGAAAACTTTGCCTTCGGTATCCAAACGGTAAGCATAGCACCAGTGTCTCGCTTTGGGATGTTCTTTGCGGTAAACGCCCACCCAATCTTTAACGGCTTCTTCCGTTTCTACGGGATGGGCATACGCTAAAAATTTGCTGCCTTTTTCTCGATATTCTCCATAAGCATCGTCTGTTATTGTGTAAAAATGTGTCATTTTTAGTTTTTGTGGTTTTTGTGGTTTTTGTGGTTTTTGTGGTTTTTGTAGTTTAAGTAGTTTTTGTGGTTGTAGAGAAAATTCACGAATTTTCTTTACGTTTGAATGCGAATCTCCTAATTCCCCAATATACCAATTCCTAACCTCCTAATCCCCTACAACATAAGTCAAGACAAAATCGTCAAAGCGGACGTATTGTACTTGAAAGTGGGCTTGGTACTCGTCTTTGTGAATCCAGCCTTTGAAACTGCCCTTTCTTTGATTTGGTACGTCTTGCACAAACAAATGATGCTTAAAATCCAATAATTTGCGACCATAATACTTGTACATGGCTTCTTTCGCACTCCAAACCAGCGTTGTTTTGACCAAATCCTCCCCTATTTCTACCAATTCTGTATTGTCCATAAATTTACGCTGTAATTTGGCAATGCGAGGGGAAATTAGCTCTAAATCTAAGCCTACCCTTTTATCTTCGTGCAGTAAGACCGCCACCCAATTTTTGGAATGAGAGATAGATAGTTCTTGGTTGCAGTCGATGAGGGCAGGTTTTCGGTGTTCATCATAGGATAATCCTTTAAAATCGGCTCCTAATAGATTTTTCAGCAAGCATCTTACCGATAATACTTCTTTTTGGCGTATTTCTAGCGCATCTTGATAATGCTCTTCCAAAATCATTTTGTCTTTTAATACCTCCAATGTCTCTGTTACATTCCACAAAGCAATACGGGTTTTGGAATCAGGATGCAAGATACGGGTCAATGGCATACGTAATTTGTGGATTTTCTTAGGAAATGGATATTTATTAAGTTTAAATCGCCTAATGATTGGACAATATAACACAAAAGCTGTATTTTTGTAGGCAATTAACAAGAGGAAACTTGTTATTCAATCTTTGTAATAATAAATATTCAATATATGTCTTTCTTTATTTTGGCTAAAATTATTCAACCAGGTATGTTTTTGTTCTTTTTGGCACTACTCATTCCTGGTTTAATTGCTTATATGATTGCTTTTGCCAACGCTATTTCTCCAAGAAAACGCTTGCATGAATTGCACAATCCTTATGGGGAAGCTGACCACGGACATGACCACGGACATCATGAAGAACACATCATACATCATGAGGCACACATCACGCACCATGAGGAACATACGACACACCATGAGGAACATACGACACATGATGATGATGACCATAAAACAAACGATGAAGAACACAAAGATCATCAATAAACAATAAGATAAAAACAAAAAAAAGGGCAATCACTATTAAATCGTGGTTGCCCTTTTTTTGTTGAATATTCTTAGTATATTTCCTTAACCGCAAGGAGCGCAAGAATTGTAACGAAATAGTTAGTCACTCGCCACAAATCACTCGTCACCTGTCACCTACCACTCGTCACCAATCTTAAAAAGAAGGAAAAGCAGGCTTATTCTCCAAAATAGTTTCTATTGCCTCCATTCTTTCATCGGTCAATTTTTCTGTCATCTCTATCGCTTTCAAGTTGTCTTTGAGGTGTGCCACTTTACTCGCACCTGTGATAACAGTACTCACATTAGGATTTTTCAGACACCATGCCAAAGATAGCTGTGCCGTAGTCATGTCTAATTCCTCCGCTAATTTTGTTAATTTCTGGACTTTTTTGATTTTTTCCTCTGCCAAAGTTGCATCTTTCAACCACTCTAACCCTTCTATGCTCAAACGAGTATCTTTGAGCATTCCTTCATTGTATTTTCCCGTCAATAAGCCCGAAGCCAATGGCGACCAAATTGTTGTTCCCAAACCAAAATGCTTGTACAATTCATCGTATTCTACTTCAAATTTTGCTCGATGGAACATATTGTATTGGGGTTGCTCCATAGTTGGCCCGATAAGGCGGTATTTTTCAGCAGCGACATGGGCTGCGGTGATTTCTTGTGCGGACCACTCTGATGTTCCCCAATAAAAAATTTTGCCTTGTTGTATGAGTGTATTCATTGCCCAAACAGTCTCTTCGATAGGCGTTTTTTTGTCAGGACGATGGCAGAAAAACAAGTCGATATAGTCTAATTGAAAACGTTGTAAGGCTTCGTTACATGCTTCTGTAACGTGCTTTCGGCTCAAACCTCTCATGTTGGGCCGTTTATCTCCCCTTCCAAAAAAGACTTTGCTTGATACGACATAACTGGAACGATCCCAATTCATTTTTTTCAAAATCTTGCCCATGACTTTTTCTGATTCACCATTTGCATAAGCTTCTGCATTGTCAAAGAAGTTAATGCCGTTATCATAAGCTGTTCCCATTAATTCTTCTGCGGTCTCATCTCCAATTTGCTTTCCAAAGGTCAGCCAAGAACCAAAGGACAATTCGCTGACTTGCAAACCAGATTTTCCTAAATTTCTATATTTCATGATGTGTTTTTTTATTTTTAAACAGTGGCAAATATAGGGCTTACTTTTCAGATTCTACTATAAAAGTTAATAGATGGTTTCTTAAATATATTGATAGGAGCGAATGGTTTATTGCTTCGTCGTAACGGAAAGGCCTGCTATCCGTTCTTATGGCTTGGTGTTTATCAAACGAAGTCCAGATGCAACCACAAAAACGACAAAAACCACAAAAACGAAAGAAGCCATACCACTTCTATCAGGGCTATTTTTCATGGTCGCTACCGATACGACTGCTGTACAAAATCAAGAATTGCTTCAAAATCATCTGGCTGAAACCATGTGATATTTTTATCTTTTCTGAACCATGTCATTTGGCGTTTGGCATAGCGACGGGTGTTGCGTTTTATGAGGCGGACAGCTTCTGTGAGGTCGTACTCATTTCTAAAATAACCAAATAATTCTTTGTAGCCTACGGTTTGTAGCGCATTGTAGTGAGCGTGGGGAAAAAGTGCTTTGGCTTCGGCTTCTAATCCTGCTTGCATCATTAAATCGACTCTTTGATTGATGCGCTCATACAATTTTTCTCGTTCTCGTTCTAAGCCAATTTTGATGATTTTAAAAGGGCGTTCTTTTATATTTTTGACTCGAAATTCTTGTATACTTTTTCCTGTGCTTTCGATGACTTCTATCGCTCGAATGAGTCTTTGAGGATTTTGACAATCTGATTCATTCATACCATCAAAAACAGATGCATCTTTTTCTTGTAATATTTTTTGCAAGGCTGCTACACCTTTTTCTTCGTAAATAATGTTGAGTTGCGCTCGATACTTTGGGTCAATTTCGGGAAAGTCGTCTAAGCCTTCACATACGGCTTGAATGTATAAAGTAGAACCGCCTGTCATTAATACAACGTCTTTTTTCTGAAATGTTTTGTCTAATACTTCAAGGGCGTCTTTCTCAAATTTTCCTGCGCTGTAGGCTGTTTCTATGGGTAAAAAATCTATGAAATGGTGTGGGGCTGCGGCTTGTTCTGCTTCGGTGGGCTTTGCTGTTCCGATGTTCATTTGTTGGTACATTTGTCGTGCATCGCATGAGAGAATCTCGGTTTTGAAGTGTTGGGCAAGGCGGATGGTTGTGTTTGTTTTTCCGACGCCTGTGGGGCCGAGTATGACGATGAGTGTTCTTTCCTGAACCATATAAGTTATTTAAGTTTTTTTTAGTCCATTTAAGTAGGTTCTGTCTTTTTAAGATAGACCCGATAGCAGTGTTACACTAAATGCGTTTGGCTTGGTGGTTTTGCGGGGCTTAGTGTAGTAACGGATAGCGGGAGCATGTGTCACGACGAAGCTGCTGACCTTTCTCTCCTAAAAAAATATATTTTCACAAAACATTTATTTTTTATAGGGAAATCTTTTTACGGCTTTTTCATTGAGTCCGTCGATGGTTTCGTTGGCTGGGTTTTTGTAATCGGCTTCTGCTTCAAAACTCATTGACCAAAGGACGTTGCCTGTTTTGCCGTCTAACAATCGGTAGTCGGAATAAATATCATTTGTTTTTTTGACTTCTCTTCCTGTTAAAAATGGCAAGGGATTTTTGGTTAAGATGCTGAGTAATTTTGCGGCGACATCTATGCCGTAGGAAGCGAGGTCAGAGAAGTAGCGTTTCTTTTCGACTCTTGTTTTTAAGACGGCATCTACTTGTAATAATTCGGCTAATTCTTCGGGTGTTTTTTCCCATGATTCTTCGATGGTCATGGCTTCTTCAATCTTTTTATTCGTGATTGAAGTGCGCTGTAATTCGATTTTAAGTCCTTTGCCATTGGTTTGGCGACGCATTAATTGGCTGTGCAAAGAGATTTGAAAAGCTTTGCTTTCGGCTTCGGCTTGTTTGATTAGATCCTCTGGTGGTACATTCATTGGTGGAATGCCCGAAAAAATCATTTCGACAGGTAAAACCGCTATGGTTTGATGAGTTTTGGCAATTTTTTTAAAGCCTTTTACTTGAAAATAATCTTTGGCACAAGAGGTCGTAAATAGTAGGAAACACACTGCAAGAAGGGTCGATTTTGACATGGTTTTTTATATTTTTGACTACCATAAAAGTACATGTCACTATCGACAATTAAAACGGGCTTCTTCTTTTTGCCCACCTTCAAAATAAAATTTCCAAGTACCGTTTTTAATGCCGTTTTGGTAATTTCCTTCGGCTTGTAATTGACCATTTCTATCGTAATATTTCCACCAACCTTCTCGACGACAGTTGCTAAAATTGCCTTCTTGTTGGACTATTCCTGACTCGTAGTAGTCTTTCCAAAAGCCATTGCGCATGCCTCCACCATAGTTTCCTTCCATACGAGATTTACCATTTTGGTAATAAAATTTCCAAAAACCTTGTTGCTTGCCTCCACCGTAATTTCCTTCACTTTCTTTTTCTCCGTTGTTGTATTCGTGTATGGTAAAACCGTTTTCTCCCCTACTCGCTCTGCGACAATAACACATTTTTTCAGAAATCAAATCGGGTTCACAATCGGTATTGATTCGTCCTGAGTTATTGCTTTGTTGGGAATTTCTATTGTTTTGACTCCCATTTTCTCTATTTTGTTTTGCTTTTTCTTTTTCTCTTTCTCGTTCTTTTTTGCGTTTTTTATCCTTTTTTCGATTTTTCTTTTTTCGATTTCCTTTTCGATCATCATCATTTCGATAGCGATTACTTTGGGCTGTTTCGGTTGGTTCTCTTTTCTTTTTACCAAAACCCAATGCCCCAAATATTTTATCAACAAAAGATTCTTGGTCTCCTTGATTGTACTCCTCATTGATGGCTAAATCGTCATTATTTTCGTATAAATCTTCACCTTCAATTAATTCACCTTGCATCTCTCCTTCATCGTCTCTTCCATAGGCCAACCAATATTCATCAGGTAATTCTTCTAAGTAGGCTTCACAATTAAGATCTTGGTCTAATTTGTATGACTCGTATACAAATCGGTGTTGTGTCCAGGCTCTATATTCGGCATCTTTGAATATTTTTTGGAAGAATTTTGCCCAGATAGGTAAGGCCGTCTTAGTGCTTGATCCTAATGTACTTGATTCAAAACGAATGCGTCTGTCTTCGTGTCCGACCCATGCACCTGCCACCAAATCGGGTGTGTAGCCAATAAACCAGCCGTCGGTATAGTTTTGGGTTGTTCCTGTTTTTCCTGCAATATCTTGGGTTAAACTATAACGGCTTCTTAAGCTTCGTGCTGTTCCTTCATTCACTACGTTTTGTATCATGGCTGTTACAACTTCTGCCGTTCTTTTGGCAAGTACTTTTTTTCGGGTTGTCTTCTTTTTGGTTTTGAACTGATCTAAAACACGTCCTTTTCTATCTTCAATTTTGAGTAAGTATTGGGGCTTTGTTTGATACCCTCCATTGGCTAAAGCGGCATATGCGCCCACCATTTCAAAAAGCGTCAATTCGCCTGAACCTAAAGCGATGGAAGGTACAGCAGGCAGTTTATTTTCTACACCCAATTCTTTGGCTACTTCAATGACAGGCTCTACTCCTACCTCTAAGACCAATTCGGCTGCTACTGTATTCATAGATTTTGTCAGTCCTTCTTCTAAAGAATACGCTCCACCATATTTTCCATCATAGTTACGGGGCGACCAGTTTTGATGATCTTTGTAAACCTTCTTTTCGTTGGAAAAATAAGCACAGGGTTCTACCCCTTCTTCAAAAGCGGCTGCATAAACCAAAGGTTTAAAAGTTGAGCCTACTTGTCTTCTGTGTGTAACAAAATCTCGTTTGAACATTGTATGATTGATGCCACCCACCCACGCTTTGACATGGGCTGTTTCGGGATCAACTGCCATAAAAGAAGCATTAAAAAATTCGAGGTAATGTTTTAAAGAATCAAGCGGTGTCATCGTAACTTCTTGATCTCTATCTCCCACAAAAACACTCATTTTTTGGGGAGTGTTGAATGCCTTTTCGATTTCACGGGTAGATTTCCCCTGTTTTTTCATGGAAAGATAGCGATAACATTGTTTTTTCGCATCCTCTAAAATTTTAGGATTCTTTTCGTAAGGTTTGAAGCCTGATGCTCGAAAAGCTCCTTGTACTTCTGTCATATGTTCTGTTACCGCTTCTTGTGCAAATACCTGCATTTTGCTGTCGATGGTCGTATAGATTTTCAGTCCATCTTTGAATAAATTGTATTTGTAGCCGTCGGAACGTATATTGTCTTCACACCACTTTTTCAAATCATCTCTCAAGACATGCCTAAAGTAGGGGGCAAAACCTTCGCTTTGTGAAATGTTGGTGTATTTTAAGTTGAGGGGTTGTTTTTTATATTCTTCGATTCGGTCTTCTCGTACATATCCTTTTGCTGACATTCGACTAAGCACCGTATTTCGTCTTTTGATGGCTCTTTCTGGATGTAGTCGTGGATTGTAGAGACCAGGGCCTTTGAGCAAACCAATCAACATAGCTGCTTCGTCGATGCTTACTTCATTGGGTATTTTATTAAAGAATCGTCGTGCGGCTGTACCGATGCCAAATGCTTTTTCTCCAAAAGAAACGGTATTCAAATAGAGTGTTAGGATTTCTTCTTTTGGATAGATTCTTTCCAAGCGTTGTGCCGTAATAATTTCTTTGATTTTATTGACAGGCATAGTGAGTGGAAAATAGCTTTGTCGAGGATATAAGTTTTTTGAAAGTTGTTGGCTAATCGTACTTCCGCCTCCTGCACTTCGATTGCCCATCAAAACGGATTTTATCAAGACTCTAAAAACGCTTCGAGAATCTACGCCTTTATGTTCAAAAAAACGGGCATCTTCTGTCGCAACTAAGGCTTTGACTAAGTATTCTGAAATATCGTTAAATTGAACATTGGAGCGGTTTTCAATATAGTATTTCCCCAATAAAACACCATCGGAGGAATAGATTTCTGAGGCAATTGGATTGTCGATGGAACGCAGTTCTTCATTGGTTGGAAGGTCGCCAAATACACCATAACGAACAGCAAAAATAAGGGTAAAAATGGATAGAAGCCCTATGAGACAAAGGGCTGCGCCTATTTTTAGTATTCGTTTGATGGGTAGGTTTTTCATGCTTTCTGGTTTTCTTGATGCCGTAGTTCTTGGTTCTTGGTGCTGTAGTTCAAAAACCGTTAAACTATATAAACGACTTAGTTTAAATGGTTTAGTGTATTAACCTTATTTTAGACTTTTTTAGTATCATTAGTTTAATATTAAAAGACAAAAAATTACCATAAAACGGGTCGCAAGGAATTATACTATATAAACCCTCTCGCTTTGAGTTCTAAGTATTTGTTGATGGTATTTACGGTGAGGTTTTCGGGGGCGGTGAGGACGGCGTGGATGCCGTATTTGTTTAAGTCTTTGACGATGTGTTTCTTTTCGTAAACGAATTTTTCTGCGATGATTTTGTCGTAGACACTGGTAACGTCGGTTGTTTTTTGATGGGCATAGGTGTAGAGTTCCGTGTTTTCAAAGAAGATGACCACCAATACGTGTTGTCTTGCTAATTTTCGGAGGTATGGGAGTTGTCTTTGTAAGGCGGATGAGGATTCAAAGTTGGTGTATAGGAGTATTAAAGCTCGATTGCTTAGTTTGGTACGAAAAAGGGCATACAGTTTTTCAAAATCTGATTCTAAAAAGTTTGTTTCTTGATTGTATAGGGCTTCTTGAATGCGTCGCATCTGTGCGCCTACTTTATCGGCTTTTATAGTGGTGCTGATTTTGTGGTTGAAAGTGACTAGCCCTGCTTTGTCTTCTTTTTTGATGGCGATGTTGGAAATGACTAAGGCGGCATTGATGGCATAATCTAAGAGGGACATACCGTCAAAGGGCATTTGCATTGACCGTCCTTTGTCGATGACGCTGTAGACTCTTTGGGACTTTTCGTCTTGGTATTGATTGACCATTAGGCGGTTGCGACGGGCGGTAGAATTCCAGTTGATATTTCGGTAGTCGTCTCCTTCAACATAGTTGCGGATTTGCTCAAACTCTTGGCTTTGTCCGATTCTTCTCATTTTTTTGATGCCGTATTCGCTCAATCTGTTGGATATTGCCATCAATTCGTATTTACGCATTTGTAAAAATGATGGATATACAGGTATGGGCGTTTCTTTTGGCTCAAATTGATAACGACGTGAAACAAACCCTATTGGTGAGGAGGCATAGACGTTGAGGTGTCCAAAGATGTATTCGCCTCTTTGGGTGGGACGCAGTTTGTAGGCAATTTGTTGGGTTTTTTGGGAAGCGATTTTGCTTTTATATTCGGTATCTCGTACTTGAAATTGAACGGGTACTTCGTCTATGACTTGAATCTCTGTAGGATAGCTATAACGGTTTTCAATGTAGAGGTTGACGGAATTTTGGTCGCCATTGGAGAACTTTTTGCCTATAATGCGTCGGCCTTTGATGCCTTTGATTCTAAATAGAAGTAGGCTGTCTACTAAAATGACGGCAAGCAAACCTGCTACAAGTAGTTTTACAAGAAAAAGGATGGATGGGTAGATGTAGGCGACTAAAAATAGAAATCCTATGATACCGATGGTGAGGAATAGTCGGGTATTGAGGTATAGGGATTTCATTTTCTTTTTTTTAGTGACAAGGGACAGGTGGCTGGTGACGAGTGACAAATGTGTTTTACTTTATTCTTTTAAATTCTCTTCACTTCTTTTTCTATTTGCTTTTTGGTGGTTCGCCTAATTTATTCTTGGTTTAGTTATTTAGTATAGCGTTCTGTCTGTGCAAAATAGACCCGATGGTAGTGGTATGGCTTAATTAGTGCTGTGGTTCCTGGTTCTCAGTGCTGTGGTTCGGTTCTTACGTGATTTTGCGTCTTTTTAAGCCATAAGAACGGACAGCGGGACCTTACGTCACGATGAAAGATAAGCCTTTCTCTCCTAAAAAAAATAGAAATTAGAGTTTAAAATGTAGCTTTTTAAGTTTTGATTATCGGGGTACTTCTATTTGGGCAATCATTTGTTTGAGGACTTGTTCGGTGGTGATTCCTTCCATTTCTCGGTCTGGTGTGAGGATGACTCGGTGGTTTAGAACGGGAATGGCGAGGTACTGAATGTCTTCGGGTGTGACAAAATCTCTTCCTTGTAAAACGGCATAGCTTTTGGCACTGGCTAATATCGCAAGCGATGCACGGGGAGATGCGCCTAAATAAAGGCTTTTGTCTTCTCTGGTTTTGTGAACGATTTGGGCAATGTATTGAATGAGGTTTTTTTCTACTTTTACGGCACGAGCGACTTTTTTGAAGTTGGCTACTTCTTCTGGAGTCACAACGGCTTGAATGTCTTCAAGGCGATGGCTGTTGTTATTTTCGTGGAATCCTTCAATGATGGAGGCTTCTTCTTCTAAAGTGGGATAACCAACTTCGATTTTGAAGAGAAAACGGTCTAATTGTGCTTCGGGTAGACGATACGTTCCTTCTTGCTCAATGGGATTTTGGGTCGCTAACACCATAAATGGCTCTTCCATTTTGAAACGAACGCCATCGGCTGTAATCTGTTTTTCTTCCATCACTTCAAACAAAGCTGCTTGTGTTTTGGCAGGTGCTCGATTGATTTCGTCAATGAGAATAAGATTGGAAAAGATGGGCCCTTTTTTGAAGTCGAACTCTGAAGTCTTGAAATTAAAGACAGTTGTACCTGTCACATCCGAAGGCATTAGGTCGGGTGTAAATTGAATACGGGAGAAATCAGTGGCAACCGTTTTTGCCAATAACTTTGCCGTTAAGGTTTTGGCGACACCAGGCACCCCTTCAATTAACACATGCCCTTCTGCCAATAATGCCACTAATAGCAAATCGACTAACTCGTGTTGCCCTACAATAATCTTGCGAATTTCGGTGCGAATATTCTGAATAGATTGTTGTAGAGAATCCAAATTTAGCCGACTTTCAAAAAGTGCGTCAGGTTCTTGTGGTTGCTCGACATCGAATTTTTGAGGTTCGTCGAGATTGTTTGCTTCAAAATTGTCCCTGTTATCAATATCGTCCATAAGAAGGGAACATTAGAGGGGTTATAAAATTTTAGTTGGCAAGCGTTGTAATGGCCGTCGTCATTTCTCGCCCTGTAATTCTTCTAATTAGTCCAGATAAGACAGGTTTGGGTCCAATTTCGACAAAAGAACGTGCGCCATCTTCCGACATATTTAGAACAGTCTGTTGCCACTTGACAGGACTTGTCAATTGTTGAATCAATTTTTCCTTGATTTCTACAGGATCTTCGGAAGGCAAAGAATCGACGTTTTGGTAAATTGGAGCGATGGGTGCTTTAAAAGTAACCCCTTCTAATGCTTTTTTGAAAGGCTCTACTGCCATTTCCATAACAGGGGAATGGTATGCTCCTGCTACATTTAGTTTAATACACTTACGTGCGCCAGCCTCTTCCAATTTGGCACAGGCCTCCTCAACTCCTGCTAAAGTTCCAGAAATGACTAATTGACCAGGGCTATTAAAGTTTGCAGCAACAACTGTTTCTTCAATCCTCTCACAAACTTCGATGACTTGTTCGTCTTCCAAGCCTAAAACAGCCGCCATCGTCGAAGGTATTTTTTCGCATGCTTCTTGCATGGCTTCCCCTCTTTTTTGCACCAATCGCAAGCCATCTCCAAATGATAAAGCTCGAATACCCACCAAAGCGGATATTTCGCCAAGTGAGTGTCCAGCGACCATATCAGGTTTAAAGTCTCTTGTGATTTTAGCTAATATAAGAGAGTGTAAGAAGATGGCAGGTTGTGCGTGTCTTGTTTCTCTCAATTCGTTGGGATCCCCATTAAACATTAAGTTGGCTATATCATAGCCTAAAATGTCATTGGCACGTTCAAAAAATTCGACGGCGTGATCAGATTGATCATATAGGTCTTTGCCCATTCCAACAAACTGCGATCCTTGTCCAGTAAAGATAAATGCTTTCATATCGGATGTAAATTTGCAAAAATTATTTCTCTAAAAAAAATATGTTTGAAAGGTAATTGCCCAATAACCCAAAATAGTCCATGAACTTACCCATTATCTCTATAAAAAAGTCGTTTTATAAATAGAATTGTTAATTTACATTCTATTTACAATCAATATATTATAACAAATAATTCTGTTTATGCAAATTAATTTACTCCTAAAAAACGATCTATAATGTTTTTTCAGATTCTTTTTTGGAGAGAACGGTTTATCTTTCATCGTGACACACGGTCCCGCTGTCCGTTCTTATGGCTTAAAAAGACACAAATCACGTAAGAACCAAACCACAGCACTGAGAACTAGGAACCACAGTACTAATTAAGCCATACCACTACCATCGGGTCTATTTTGGATGGTCTGGATGTTTATTTGCTGTTTGGTGATGAGTGATTAATGCTTTCCTTATCAATTCTTGACAAAAATGCTAATGTCCCGTTAAATGTGCGTCCACCTATTTAAAGAGGCGAAAATACATAAGTGCCATCGTCTCTATCCATCCTTTTCAAAAATTGTAGTTGCCTTGCACCTTATCTTCTACTAAGACCTGTTCTAATTAGGCTCAAGAATTCATTACGGGTTTGATTTTTTTCAAATTCGCCCATAAAAGCAGAAGTTGTAGTCAAAGAGTTTTGCTTTTGTACCCCTCTCATCATCATACATAGATGCTGCGCTTCGATGACGACTGCTACCCCTAAAGGATTCAAAGTATCTTTGATACAATGTAGAATTTGGTGCGTGAGTCGTTCTTGCACTTGTAATCTACGTCCAAAAACATCTACAATCCGAGGAATTTTGCTTAATCCCACAATATGCTTGTTAGGAATGTAGGCAATATGTGCTTTTCCAAAGAAAGGTAATAAATGATGTTCACAAAGCGAGTACAATTCAATATCTTTTACAATAATCATCTCACTAAATGGCTCTTCAAACATCGCCCCTTTCAATATTTCGGCAGCATCCATTTGGTAACCATGCGTTAAAAACTGCATGGCTTTTGCTGCCCTTTCAGGTGTTTTGAGTAGTCCTTCACGATTTACATCCTCCTGAATACTTTTTAAGATGGTTTTATATGCTGCACCAATCTTTTCTGTTGTTTCAGCACTATAAATTTCTTTTTTTTGATACAATGTTTCAATTTCTTCTTTAATTTTATGCATAGTTAGCCTTTTATTTAAAAAATAGTAGGACATGAGGTATGCTTCGACTTTTTGATTCAAGTACAAACAACACAAAGTCTAAATACCACTTTAGAAATGAGGAGAAACAAATTATTACTCCATCATTTCTTGCAAAAAAATTATAATGATTAAATATATTTCTAAGTACTCTTCCCAAATTGACAAAATGCTGACAACCAAGAAGTATTTTTGTTATGTCATGTCCTAGTTCCCAAAATACTCAACATAAATATTCTCAGTTTCAACAAGTTTAACGCAATGTAGTTCACAATCTTCTAAATATTTTTCTATTTCTTTCCAAATTGCTTTAGCGAGATTTTCTGTTGAAGGAATAATATTTTTCATAAAATCTACATCCAAATTAAGATTTGAATGATCTAACTTTTCGATAATTTCCTTTTTAATAATTTGTCCAAGCAAATGTACATTCACGACAAACCCTGTTTCAGGGTCAACCTGCCCTTTTACGGTAATAAAAAGCTGGTAGTTGTGTCCATGAAAATTGGGGTTGGCACATTTGCCAAATACCGCTCGATTTTGTGTTTCTGACCAAGCAGGATTAAATAAGCGGTGTGCCGCATTGAATCTTTCTCTTCGTGTTAAGTAAACCATCCTGCAAATATAATTACTCTTGCGCTGAAAAAGTTTCGTAAATAGGATATAAATTTAATTGAAGGTTACATTAACTACGTATTTTAGTGTTAAAACACTCTTATTTAACGTAGTAAATAGAAGGAAGTCGCATACTTTTATTTTTTTTTATTTTTTTCAAAAAGTATTTGTCAAAATAAAAATAAATGTAGTATATTTGCAATCGCTTTTGGAAATTACACCAAAACAGAAGCGAAAGTAGCTCAGTTGGTAGAGCACAACCTTGCCAAGGTTGGGGTCGCGAGTTCGAGTCTCGTCTTTCGCTCTTTAAGAAGATGCTTTCTATATCTTTAGGAAGCATTTTTTTAATTTGCTCTTTTAGAATATTTCACAGTATTTTATTACATAGCTGCCCGGGTGGTGGAATTGGTAGACACGCTGGACTTAAAATCCAGTGACCATTGCGGTCGTGCGGGTTCAAGTCCCGCCCCGGGTATTTTAAAACCTTCGTAACTTTCGAGTTACGAAGGTTTTTTTGTTTATGCTTTGATTGGATTCTCCACTTTTCATGTCCCATTTTTTCTCCACACATTCCTTTCAACGCAAGGTTGCGCTAGGTTCGCAAGATAATAATTTGCCTTTTTTATTGCTTTTTAATCAGATGCTCCGTTATTTTTTGTCTTTTTCTTCACACATTCCTTTTAATGTAGAGTTCGCTAAGGTTGCGCTAAGTTCGCAATGCAAATTTTTTCGTTTTTCATCGTCAAGACAGTCCAACATAGACCTGATAGAAACGGTATGCTAATGTGTTGGGCAAAAGGTTTTGCGTTGGCTTTAGCATAATAGTGTATAGCAGGCCTTTCCGTGGCGACGAAGTACTCCACCGTTCTCTCCAAATAATATAAATGTTTACCTTTTTCTTCTTGATTTGTTATAATAGTAACGGTTCTTGTACTCATAAATGGTAGGTTTTATGCTTTGATAGTCTAGCTTTTAAAGAAAAAGTGAGAGCTTTTTTAACTCACAAGAAGCTTTAATTGTTTTTGTAGGTTTTAATGATACCGTTATTTGTATATTCATTGTCTTAAATTCTTAATATTATGAACTTAAAACTTTCCCTTCTCTATGTTGGCTTACTCTTAGGCTGTTCTCTTTGGGGGCTTGCTCAAAATGAGTGGATTAATTTTGACCAGACTTATTATAAATTTCAGTCTGAACAAACGGGCTTGCATCGCATTTCCTATGAGACTTTGGTGGAACATGGGCTTGATTTGAATGGAAGCCATTTTAAAGTGTATATGGCTGGGCAACAAATTCCTATTTATGTCACTACTTCTGAAAATTTTGGGGTGGGTGACTATATTGAATTTTTTGGAGAAACCAATGATGGGGCTTTTGATACCCAACTTTTTGCAGAACCTAACGAGCAGCTTAAAACAGAGGTGAGCTTGTTTACGGACACTCGTTCTTACTATTTGGTGTCGGAAGCCGAAGGGGAACATCTGCGTATATTGGATGAAGTCAATGACCTTACCAATCTACCGCCTGCCGAGCCTTATTTTATGTATGAATCGAAGAAGATTACTGATAATAGTTATCATTTTGGAGAACCTATGCAATTTAATCAAAAAAGCAGATACCCTTCAAGGTTTGATAAAGGGGAAGGCTGGGTTAGTGGAATTGTTTTAGAATCGCTAAATCCTGTCACAGGAAGTAATATAGGCTATGATGTCAAAGTCAATACAACTGCTTTATACGAGGATAATCCATCTTTATTCGCAACTGTGGATTGTAAAGTCGTAGGACGTAATGCGAGTCAAGAACTAATATCAGATCAACAGCTTGAAATTACAGTAGATGGTATCACTTATGCCGAAGACTTTTTTAATGATTTTGAAGTTAGAAATTATACTTTCACTATACCTGCATCATCCATCAATACAGAACCAAATTTTGCCAATGATATTGAAACAAGAATCAAATTTTTAGCTTGGGATGGCGAAATAGATAGCATTCCTTATGATACAAGATATTCTGTTGCTTATGCGAATATTACTTATCCAAGACGGTTTGATTTTGAGGGGGAAAGCACCTTTGATTTTGCACTTGAGATGGATGGAACAAAATATCTTGAAATCGAAAATTTTAATGGCGCAACTAATAGTGTTTTGTATGATTTAACGGCAAATAAACGCTATCAAGTTGTTTTTGAAGATGATAAGTATAAAGTCAAAATCAATACTAATGGAGTAAACCAAAATCATCGTTTTTTCCTTTCTCATGCTTCTCAAAACTCATTTGCAATCCATAATGTAACAGATTTAACGCCAAGAAATTTCACGGATTATTCGCTTGCTGCAAACCAAGGGAATTATCTTATTGTTTACAATGAATCTTTAACAGAAGGAATAGAAAACCCCATTCAAAATTATGTCAATTATCGCTCTTCTGAAATGGGTGGAAATTATGGGGTTGTGACTGTTGAAATTGAAGAATTGTATGACCAATTTGCTTGGGGTATTGATAAACATCCGATGTCTATTAAAAACTTTGTGCAAACGGCTTTAAATGAATGGAATATTGAGCCTGAACATTTATTGATTATTGGCAAAGGGATTCGTTATGATAAAACACGGTACAATAATGGAAATTTCGATGATTGTTTGATTCCTTCTTATGGCTATGCTCCTTCTGATTTTATGTTTGTGACTGCTACCACACAAGATACTTATCCGCTTTTGCCTGTTGGACGTATTCCTGCTAAAAATTCACAAGAGGTACAAGACTATTTGGATAAAGTCATTGCTCATGATAGTTGGTATACAATGACTGATGATTGTGAGACGATTGCTGATAGGGCTTGGATGAAAAAAGCCTTGCATTTAGCAAAAGGTTGGGGAACAGAATCAACAGACTATGTGAAAAATCATTTAGAAGAACATAAAGCAGTCCTTACTGAACCTTGTTTGGGACTGAATATTGTAGGAGAATTTGAAGATAACCATAGTGTTTACAGTCCACTTACCACAACCGATATTCCTGAAGTCAAAACATTGATTGAAGATGGTTTGTCATGGATTCATTATAAAGGTCAAGCCGATGGAGAACCCTATCTTCCTTTTGCATTGGCACATCCCTCTGAATACAACAACCCTCATAAATATCCTTTTGTTTTTGCAGAAACCTCTTTTGTTGCCAAAATACATGAACCCGAAGGTATAGGCATGGCTGAAGGCTATCTTTTAGAACCTGAAGGTGGTTCTATTGGATTTTTGGGATATGTAGGCATAACAGAACATGGCATAACTCAATCAGAACTGCCTGTACCCATTACAGATAGTTTGGACTTTTCTTATCTTTTTTCCACACAATTTATTGCTACAATAACACAAGAAGCGCACTATCAAAAAACCTTTGGAGAACAGATTATCCAGACCATGCAAGATCTTTATAATCCCAATGATGAACTTGCTATTATGAGTACTTTAGAATTGTCTTATGCAGGTGATCCTGCAGTGGGTTTGTATAGTTGGGAGCGACCCGAATTTTTAATGCAAGCAGAAAATTTATCTATTTCCCCTACGACTTTTGAATTAGAACTGATAGATGAAATCAATATTGAAGTGCTTATTGAAAATTATGGCAAAATTGTACCCGAAATGATTGATTTGACGATTACGCAGTACGGTCCTAATGGCGAATTAATCGCTCAAATGACGGAAGCAGTTTCTATTGATGCGGCGGGATTTATGTATACAACGACTTTTCCTATTAGCAACGATACACCTAATGGAGAAAGTACGTTTGTATTCACGATAGACAGCAACCAACAATACAATGAAGATTGTGAAAACAACAATACTTTAAGCCATACTATTTATATTGAATCAGCGAATATGACGGGAGAAGACATAACGGTGATTGCGCCAAAAATCTTCTTAGAAGGTGCTTATAATGTCGATGCAGGAACAATGAATACGATGCTACAATCACAATCATTGCTTCCTTTGACACAACCATATGCACAAGCTCCTTACTATTATTTTGGTACGGAAAATGTCACGGCTTTTGATGCCAATGTGGTGGATTGGGTTTTGGTGGAAGTTCGAGAAGGTACGCCCAATCTCACAACGATGAATACGACGGTTGTGGCTCGAAAAGCTGCTTTACTGCTGAGTGATGGAACGATTGTCGATGTTGCAGGGAATGACGGCGTTGTGTTTAACAATCTTGTTTATGGAAATGAGTATTATCTTTGTGTTCGGCACCGCAATCATTTAGATGTTTTGAGCGCAACACCTTTTGTCGCTGCTCCTTCGATTACTTACGATTTTTCGAATAGTGCAACGGCTGCTTTTGGCGCATTCCAAGTCAAAGAATTAAAAGAAAATGTATTTGGTATGTATGCTGGTGAGTTTTCACAAGATGGTGTTATCCAAGTCAGTGATTATGATTTGTGGAAAGTCGCTCCTGCCATCAATCAAACCTATATGAATACGGATGCCAATTTAGATGGCATTGTCCAAAATACGGATAATGATTTTTGGATTCCAAATAAAGCAAAAATTGGGGCGGCGGAGATTCGTTAGTTTATGTGGTTTTTGTGGTTTTTGTCGTTTTTGTAGTTGCGGTTCATATTAGTTTTTGTGGTTTGTGTAGTTTATGTCGTTTTTGTAGTTGCGGTTCTGGCGGTATTAGTTTGTGTGGTTTGTGTAGTTGCGGTTCTGGAGATATTAGTTTTTGTGGTTTGTGTAGTTGCGGTTCTATACTGAACCACAAAAACTACAAAAACCACTTAAACCACAAAAACTAAACCCTGTCTTTCTGAATGGCTTGCCAAGCGGCATCACAAAAGTTTTTACAGACGATATTGAGGTGTGCGAAGCGTGGGTCTTGGGTGTATCCTTTTTCGTAACGAGCGTAAATTTGCTGTACGATGACGGCTATTTTGAACAAACCAAAGGCGTAATAAAAAGTGAGGTGGCTGAGATTTCTACCGCTTTTTTGAGCGTATTGTTCTGCGATTTCTTGACGGGAAGGATTGCCTTCGTGGACTGTGGGAAAACCCATGCCCATTTTCATGGTATCAGGATCATCCTTCATCATCCAATAGCCGAGGGACATGCCCAAATCCATGAGAGGGTCGCCGATGGTCGTCATTTCCCAATCTAAAATGGCTCTGACTTCGTTCCATGTTGTATCGGCAAAAATGACGTTATCGTATTTGTAATCGTTGTGGATAAGGCTGAAATCGTAGGTTTTGGGTTGATTGACTTCGATCCATTCCATCACTTTGATGGCACTTGGGATTTCTTCCGTTTTGGCTTTGAGGTACTGTTTGCTCCAGTTGGTGACTTGGCGTTCTACGTAGCCGATGGGTTTGCCCAAATCTTCTAAGCCTGCTGCTTTGTAATCGACGCTGTGCAATTCGACCAAGGTATCGAGCCATGCCGTTGCGATTTTTTGAAAATCTTGGGGGAGGAGTTCGAGGGCTTTTACTTTTTTGGGTCTTAGAATAATACCGTCGATGCGTTCCATCACATAAAAGGACGAGCCAATCACTTCTGTATTTTCGGTATAAATGTAAGCTTGTGGGCACTTTTTAAATACCTTATGAAGCTTGGACAAAACCTTGTATTCTCGTCCCATATCATGCCCTCGTTTGATTGCGCCAACGGGTGGACGACGCAACACATATTCTTTATTTTCCGTTTGCAACAAATAGGTTAGGTTGGAATATCCGCCCGAAAATTGCTGAACGGTCAAGGGACTGTTTTTGTCTTGGGTCAGTTCATTTTCAAAAAGAAAGGCTTGCAGATTTGCTTCATTAAGCTCCTCCCCTTTTCGGACTTCTCTGGCTGAATTGTGTTTGTCGGACATATTTCTTTAAATTCTAAGTTCTAAATATTTAAATTCTAATTTTTTGGAGAGAACGGTTTATTGCTTCGTCGTGGCGTAGGGTCTCGCTATCCGTTCTTATGGTGGCTTGCCTTGCTTCAGGCCGGGCAACCACAAGGGATTGCCCCTACAAGCCACCATACCACTACTATCGAGTCTATGTTGGATGGTCTCAACGGCAAAAGTAGGTGGTTTTTTTCTATTTCAATTCTTGTTTTCTGCATATTTTTCAATAAACGTTGCGACCATGCAAAATAGCCCTGATAGGAGTGGTTGGATGTTGCGTTGGCGATTGAATGGCTTTTCGCAGAATATATTGCGAAAAATGGAAGGCATCTTGGAGATGCCATCCATTAACGGATAGCAGGACTAAACGTCACGACGAAGCTCTTGACAGTTCGCTCCTATTAAACATAAATAAAAAAACCATATTATCCTCCCACCATAAAACCGCCATCTGCCATATAAACGCCACCTGTCATGTATGCGCCTGCGTCTGATGCGAGTAATACGGCTAAACCTGCCATTTCTTCGGGTGTTCCCATTCTTCCGCTTGGAATCATTTGCTCAACGTGTTTGAGTGTTCCTTCGTTTTGCCAGATGGCTGAACTAAATTTTGTTTTGATGAGTCCTGGACATAAGGCGTTGCTGCGGATATTGTATTTGCCCCATTCTTTTGCTTGGTTTTGGGTGAGCATAATGAGGGCGGCTTTGCTCGTACTGTACACGCCCAATCCCATGCTTGGCTTTAAGCCTTCGACGGAACTGATGTTGATGATTGCTCCGCCTTTGCGCTTTTCCATTGACGGCATGACCAAGTTGGACAATGCCCAGGGTGCTTTTACATTCACCCCCATAATTTTATCAAAGGCTTCTTCATTGACTTGTTCTACGCCACAAAAAACGGGATTGGTGGCTGCATTATTGACTAAAATATCGACGCCTCCACATTGTTCGGTTACTTGGTCTATCAAGTTTTTGCGCTGTTCTGCTTTGCCGACATGACATGCGATACCGATGGCGTCCAAACCATCCGCTTTGAACTTTTCAACAACGGCATCAACGGCTTCTTGTTTGCGACTGCTGATGACGACTTTTGCGCCATGTTCTGCCAATCCTCTGGCGATTGCTTCGCCAATGCCTTTGCTTGATCCTGTAATAATGGCAACTTTGCCTTCTATATTAAAGAGTTTTTTTATGCTCATTTTTTTGGTTTAGTATTGGTGTAGCACCAAGTTAATTCAATTTGTAAATTCCGTAGCCTAAAAGTAAAATTATTATGCCGACTATATCACTTTTTCTAATTCAGAGTTTACGTCTCCAGGCACTAAGCCATTACGTTTTCAAATCCCGAATCTCTTACAAAAACACAAGAACTGGAAGTTTGTTTGACCATCTTGTCGATAAAGTCAAAATCAGGCTCTTCCAATGTTCCAAAAATATTTAAATCAGCTAAAGGGGCATTGGCTATATTTTGCAAAAAATTCCCTGTTAATACAATTGTCTCTGTTTTCGGAAGCCTTGCTAAGTCCATTAAGGAATTCATGAATTGTTCAGCATGTTCAAACTCTTCCTCTTTCTCAATAACGGTAATTAGTCGAATTTGCGCATTCCAGTTGACTTTTAATTTATAGGCAAGCAGTATAGAAAGGTCTAAATTTCCCACGTCCCAAGAAATTTTCCAACTTGGACTACGATCTCTAATCCATACGTTTATTGTTTGAGTCTGTCCAAAACCAGCTTTTGAATGTGGTGCAAAAATCAAAATTCCAAGGTTAGACTGAATCGCTTCTCTAATGATTGTCTTTAAATCTGTTCTTGATTCATTGGAATTGTATAAATTAACAAAAAGAATATTGGGTTTAAAAAACTCACCTTCCAAAGCTTGAATGCCTAATCCTATGCCTTGGACAAATTCATCTGTTTTTAGAACTGTCCAAGAAGCAAAAACTCCTTTTTTCTGAAAGGCTTGGCTTAATGTTAATAAATTCGCTGAAAGTTCTTTGCTTTTTTCTTTGTTTCCAATACCCATTAATTTGACCGAACCTTTGGGACCTGCTATTTTTTCCAAAAAGAAAAAGTCCCCTCTAACCGTTTCTGGATTGGTGACAGGCACCAATAGTTTGGGTTTCCAAGCTCGTTCTTGTCTATCAGGGAAGAGGGAAGCATGTTTTGCGGCCCACTCTGCAAAGGAAACAAATAATCCACTTCTCACATCCTCAAAAGGCGTATTCAAATCTCTTTTGGTCAAGATACTATATACTGCTACTACCACTAAAATAGAAATCAAGCTCAATAATGGATTGATAATGAACATGGCCGCAATAGAAGTGATTAGTCCAATCCACGGAATTGTTTTATGGATTTTGAAAGTCGGGCGAAAGCTGATCAAACCTAAATTGTGTTCTATAATGAGTACAAGATTAATCATGGTATAAGTTATCAGAAAAAACATGGTAACTAATGGGGCAATGGCATTCAAATCTCGCATAAGCATGGTTGCAAAAACCATAATTCCAGTGACTGCCATTGCATTACGGGGTTCACCAGATTTGTTTCTAAGTGCCAACCAATCTCCTTTGGGTATAACTTTGTGGTCGCCCATTGCTTGCAATATTCGAGAAGAACCAATGATCGAAGCCAATGCAGAAGAAAAGGTTGCCCCAAGAACTCCTGCAACAATAGCAGGACCAAAGTAGGACTTGTCAATCATGATATTGTAGTTATTCAATAGCTCCGTTTCACTGGCAGAACGAGCTATCCAAAAAGCAAGTATCATATAAATAGCAAAACTAACGGCAACGGCCCACATCGTTCCAATAAGAATACTTTTGCGTGGGTTTTCTAATTCTCCAGACATATTAGCCCCTGCCATAATTCCCGTAGAAGCGGGGAAAAATACCGCAAAAACTAGCCAAAAGTCCGTTCCCATGCCTTCTGAGCCTGTGAAACTCCCCCATCTGGTAACATCAATCGTTGTATAAACCATAGAGCCATAAAAGGCTGCCAAGACAATAGACACCAAAGACGCCACAATAATAGCCATGATAATATACTGTGTCCGAATAGCCAAATTCGCACTTTTATAGGCTATTCCAAAAAGAACAACAAATACAATAACATCAATTAAGAAAGGATTGTGGTGCGGAAAAATAAACAGCCATCCTTCTCTAAAACCAAAGATGTACATGGTAACTGCCAGACCTTGAGAAATATAGCGTGGGATTCCCAAACTTCCTCCTATCTCAAGTCCCAAAGACTGTGATACAATAGCATACGCACCGCCTGATCCAATCCGAATATTTGTAGTGATAGACGACATGGAAAGTGCTGTACATGTTGTTATCAAAAAAGAAATTATGATAATCAGCCATGCGCCTAACAGTCCTGCATTACCAATCACCCATCCCAGACGCAGGTACATAATCACGCCAAGAATCGTAAGGAGTGTCGGTGTAAACACCCCTCCAAAAGTTCCAAATTTTTTTATTGCTGACATATTCGTTTGTTATCAATTTCTATTTTTTGGAATATACATTCATTTTATAAACTTGTCAGCAAAATTAAACATTAATGTTTTTAGTAACTATGGATATACTTTTTAAAATTGATCTTGTCTAAATTTGGAGCGAAAGGTTGGGTGCTTCGTCGTGGCGCAGGGTCTCGCTATCCGCTACTATACCAAAAGCCATTTCAGGCCAGCCTTAGACGTTGCAGTGCAACGTCTCTACAATGCCTTTCTGCGCCTCGCTGCTTTTGGTATAACGCTACTATCGAGGCTATTTTACATGGTTTCAACGCTATTGGATTTCTATTAATTTCCAATGTGTATATCAATTATCAAAAACGGAAAGCAAAAAACTACAAATCAAATAAAGCATTAAAATATTCAGTTGTTATTTCCAAGTCAGTGCTACTTTAACCAAAAAGGAGAAATTTTTACAATGTAAAAATTTCTCCTGATAATTAACAATATGAAAATCTTGTATTGTTAGCCAACAAAGATTTCTTGTTCATTTAGAATGGTTAAAACTTCATCGCTTAATAACGTTTCTGCCAATCCATTCGTTTTAGGAATTTCGTATTTGAAGAAGAATTTCATGGTGTGAATCTTGCTTTCATAGAATTCTGTTGTGTTCGTTTTGTCACCTGTCACTAAAGCGTGTTGTGCTTTGGTTGCCATGCGTAACCATTGCCAGCCAATGACGATTGTTCCGAAGAAATCCATAAAGATGGTGGCATCTGATAGGAAACGTTCGTATTCGCCTTTCATTGCAAAGCCCATCAAATGTTGCATCACTTTTTGGCTCAGTTGTAGCTTTTCGCCCAATATTGTTGCATATGGCTTTAAGTTATCGTGATTGTTGGCTGCTTGTATAGCTTCTTGAATTTCTGCCATTAACAACATGGCAGCTTTTCCGCCTTTCATCGTCATTTTACGACCCAATAAGTCCATTGATTGGATACCTGTTGTACCTTCATACAATGTATAGATGCGAATATCTCTTGCGTATTGTTGTAAGACAAATTCTGAACAGAATCCGTATCCGCCCAATACTTGTAAGCCGTTGTAAACGGAGACATTCCCCATTTCAGAAGGGTATGTTTTGACGATTGGTGTCAGTAATTCAAGTAGTAAATTGTATTTCTCTTTGTCTGCATCGTCGATGGATGCCGTTTTGAGGTCGTGGTATTTTGATGCTTGAAAAATCAAACTAACAGAACCTTCTGCTACTGCTTTTTGCAACAATAACATGCGACGAACATCGGGGTGATTGATAATTAGAGTTTGTTCTTCTTCTGCGTTCTTTTTACCTGAATCTAATACTCGTCGTCCTTGTGGGCGTTCTTGTGCATATTGCAAGGATGCGAAGTAAGCAGCCCATGAGATGGCAGCAGCTCCCCTTCCAACGCTAATTCTTGCGCCATTCATCATTAAGAACATGCATTTCAGACCTCTGTTGGCTTCTCCAACTAACCAACCTTTACAATTTCCATTTTCGCCGAAAGCCAAATGGGTGGTACAATAGCCTTTTTGTCCCATTTTTTGGAAATCGCCTGCCGTAATCACGTCATTTGGTTCTAAACCATCGGCTGTTGGGCGATGTTTGGGAACGACGAATAAGGAGATTCCCTTTGTTCCTGCTGGTGCGCCGTCAATACGGGCTAAAACGAGGTGTACAAAGTTATCGCAGTATTCGTGGTCGCCGCCTGAGATAAAGATTTTTTGTCCTGAAATATTGTAAGAGCCATCTTCCGTAGGTGTTGCACTTGTTACGACATCAGAAAGCGAACTTCCTGCTTGTGGTTCGGTCAAACACATGGTTCCTCCCCATAGCCCTTCCATCATTTTGGGGACATAGGCATCAACCAATTCTTTTGCACCAAAGTGTACAATCAATTCGGCTGCTCCAAAGGTTAAACCCCAATAGCCTGGTAAGTGGTTGTTGGCACATTCCATAATGATGTTGGCAGCAGATTGTACGAGAAAGGGCATTTGTAAACCGCCGTCCTCATAGGTAAAGGGCGCACTGATCAAGCCCATTTCGCCCATTTTCTTTAAGACAACGCCAATTTGTGGATGTACGATGATTTTGCCATCTTTATAATGTGCAGCTTGTTCGTCCATTTCTCTGATATAGGGAAATAGTTCTTTGTCTGAAAAATCTTTGATAGATTCAATAAGAATGTCTATAGATTCTTTGTCATGTTCTTCAAAATGTGGAAGACTAGTGATTTTCTCCAGTTCCATTACATCATATAGAAGGAATCGAAGTGTATTAAGGTCAATGTATTGATTTGCCATTTTTAATTAAAGTATTTTTTTTCTACAAATTTTTACACGGGTGAGTTGCTTTGTAGGGATAAAAATACGGAATATATTGCTCTTTTACCCAAATCTCAGGGTTCTTTTGACCAAAATGATTATTATTTGACCTTATTTGATAAGAATTTTATAGTAAACACTTGATAGTCAATGGCATTTTTTTCTGTTTGTGCTAACTCTACAATGGAAAATATACGTTCTGTCCTTGCAAAATAGACCCGATGGTAGTGGTAGGAAGCAGCGTTGGCTGCCTTGTTCAGTTCATATCTGGAAATGGAAGGCATTTTGGAAATGCCTTCCATAAGCGGTACAGGACATGAAAAAAAGGAAGGCATTCTGGAAATGCCTTCCTTTAACGGACAGCGGGCCCATGCTTTACGATGAAAGAGGAACCGTTCTCTCCTAAAAAAATAGAATTTAAACAAGTTATTCTCTCCTAATCTTTAATGACTTTTCTTCTTTTTTGAATAATACTTTTGTAGTACAACATTAATTCTATAAGACTCCTTGCATCAAAAAAAAATTATGTATATTGGTAGGTTAGATTAATTTCGAGACAGTGGTTATTGAGTTAAAATTCTAAGTTATCAGGACTATTTTTCGTAGATACTACTATTCATTTATATTTACACTAAACACTATGCGCATCGAGATAAAATGGGGAATAATTATTGGGGCATTTGGATTGCTTTGGGTAATTGGAGAAAAGATGATGGGCTTACATGGACAATCTATTGGTAAGTATGGTTCATTGACACTCCTTGCTTATCCATTTCTTATCCTATTCTATTATTTAGCCTTACGAGAGATTAAGCAAAAAAAATTTATGGGGGTGATGAATTGGGAACAGGGCGTTACCGCAGGCATTACCATCGCTATCATAGTTAGTATTTCTACGATTGTTACCCAAATTTTTATGCACTATATCCTTAGTCCCGATTTTTTTGAAAATATCATTCAATATCATTTAAGCCATAAATTGATTGATACTTATGAAAAGGCGGCTTCTTATTTCAATTTCAAAAACTTTTTGATGCTTTCAGCTTTTGGGGCATTGAGTCAAGGTACTATTATCTCTGCCATTCTTTCATGGCTTTTGAAAAAACAAGGGCGTTTATTTAAGTCCTCTAAAAAATAGTTGTCTATAGCAATCCTATTTGCCTTAATTGATTCTAAAATTCATTGCTTCCATTTTTTGAATAAAAAATAATATATTCATAAGGAGCGAACTGTCAAGTACTTCGTCGTTACATTTAGTCCTGCTATCCGTTCTTATCGTTTTGCCAATCTGCGGGCAGGGCAACCACAAGGGATTGCCCCTACAAAAAAACGATACCACTCCTATCAGGGCTATTTTTCATGGTCTTAACCATACAAGTCCTTACTCCTCCACACGATGCAATACGGTTGGCGGACATTGTTTTTGGGTAAAACGAGAAACGATTATAATGGTCAATAACCCTGAAAGCATAGATAAGGTACGGAAAGGAAACCAAATTTGTCCATCTTCTAAAATGGGATAAGGAATCATTTGTGGAATGCCTAAAGTCGCATCACCTCCCCCAAAACGCAAAACAAAGGAAACAAACAAACCAGCAGCAGCCCCATACCAATTCGCTTTTTTATCAAAAAGAGCCGTCACCAACTGAGGAAATAAGATACAGAAAACAAAATCACTACACAAAAACCAAAGGGCATACACACTTTTTACTTGCAAAGCCAACAAAGTCGCAGCAATACCAATAATCCAAATACAACGTTTGATGACTTTGCCCAACATTTCAGAACTAATATTGGGGCGTACCAATGGTCGGTACACATTCCACGAAGCCATAGAAGAAGCCGACAGAATCGAAGAATCTACTGATGACATGACGGCTGCTGCAATTGCCCCCAATCCAATCGTTGCCACCACAGGATTCGTCAAATATCGAATTACATAAGGCAAGGTCAAAGCTGCATTTTCTGGAGCTGCTACGCCTGCCGCTTCCCAATTGGCAACATCGCCAATCATCCCAATCAAGACCGCAGGAACAGCCGCAATCAAACAAACAACACCTGCTAAAATAGAGAGATTTTGGGCAGTTTGCTCATTTTTAGAGGACAATACTCGTTGAAAATAGACTTGCCAGGGGATTCCCCCAAATATTAAAAGCAACGCATAATCCCACCATTGAAAGTAACTATTGCCCCAGTCGGGATGCCGCCAACCGTCTATTGGTGGAAATAAAGTCGCCATAGAGCCTTTTTTAGCTTTATAAGCAGTCCACATCGCATCAAATCCACCGACATGTTCCAAAGCAAAAGGCAAAACTAAAAATAAGCCACCTAATAAAAGTATCATCTGTATAACATCGGTTAGTGCCACTGCCCACAATCCACCAACTGCTGTATAGGCAACGGCAATTGCTGCGGATATGATGATAGAATAGGTGAAATCTAAGCCCAATACTGTTGAGAAGGTTGTTCCTAAAGCCGTTAAAATTGCTGCTGTCCAAAAAATTTCGCCTGTTAAGGCAGGAATAAACAGTAAAGCAGCCATTTTTTTGCCGTAGCGTTGTGCTAAAGGGTCAAGCATTGTTTTGAAACGGAATCGCCGCATTTTCTTTGCAAAAAACAGTCCACCCACAACCAAGCTCAATGCGTATCCCCACGGAGCTTGTACCCAAGCTAATCCATAAGAGGCTGTATATTCGGCTGTACCATTAATATAGCCACCGCCGACCCAAGTGGCACTCATGGTAAAAACGGCAATCCCTAAAGGAATGCTTCGCCCTGCCAACATAACGCCTGTGGTATCAGAAGCATCTTTTAAAGTAGCTGCATAGCTTCCCATATAAAAAATAGCTCCATAAAAAACAATCATGGCAATATATCCGCCCCAAAATACGTCTTGTCCTGTAAAATAGAGTACAACCCCTAAGACCGCTAATAAACCAACTAAGATAGAAACAGAAAATAAGGGCGTTTTTTTACTCATAATTAGTTCTTTCGTTTAATTCGTTTGAGTCGTTTAAGTCGTTTGATTCGTTTTTGTGATTGTTAAAATTCCAAAATTGTTCCTTGATAGCGGTAGCGACCATGAAAAATAGCCCTGATAGCAGTGGTATCGTTTTTTTGTAGGGGCAATCCCTTGTGGTTGCCCTGCGAGCAGCATAGCAAAACGATAAGAACGGATAGCAGGACTTTCCATCACGATGAAGCTCCTGACAGTTCGCTCCTATCACATATTCATTTTTTTTACAAAGATAAACCCAATAACTAAAAACCTTCATGTTTTTCTAAAAGGTCATTGGGATATTATCAAGATTATTAAGTTCTTTGCAGAAATTTA
>Ga0209186_1000484_pt1 | contig 32047 bp, 21 predicted proteins | sample SidtaG_FD_187426 | JGI IMG/M metagenome (GOLD analysis project Ga0209186, IMG submission 187426) | Marine algal microbial communities from Sidmouth, United Kingdom - Sidmouth_Male2 metaG (SPAdes) (version 2) | ecosystem: Host-associated > Algae > Red algae > Unclassified | place: Sidmouth...
TGTTTTCTTTGGTGCAAAGGTTGAGACTATGAACAATAGCCCTGATAGTAGTGTTATACCAAAAAGTATGGCAAGTGTAAGTAGAGCTTTTGGTATAGTAACGGATAGCAGGACCAGAACGTAACGACGAAGTACCTTACCTTTCGCTCCTTATCTTTTTTATTTTAAGAAAAACTTTTTGAGTTTTAAAGTGATGTACCTGAAAATGCCTATATTTGAAGTTGAATTTTAGACATGTTTAAATCTATTTTGCAACCTTGATGAATCTGTCAAATTTTCAAAAAACTATTATTACCTTCAGCTTTTCTACTACTGCAATCAATTGAGCAATACAAACTACAAATATTCCTATCTTAATTTAGAACAACCTTTTGTTTTAGAGCAAGGCGGTGTCATCGAAAAACCTGTCCTTGCTTATAATACTTACGGTACGCTAAATAAAAATAGAGATAATGTTATCTTTATTTGCCATGCTTTAACTGCCAACTCACATGCAAATGATTGGTGGCAAGGGCTTTTTGGCAAAGGGGATATTTTCGATTCAGATGAACACTTTATCATTTGCGCCAATAATTTGGGTTCGCCTTATGGTAGCAGTTCTGCAAAACAAATCAACCCATGTACTCAGGAAATTTATGGTTTGGATTTTCCTTTTTATACGATTAGGGATACCGCAAGACTGCACCTGCAACTATTACAACATTTTAAGATAGAGAAAATAAATATGTTAATTGGTGGGTCTTGTGGCGGAAATATAGCTCAAGAAATTGCGTTTTCGCTGAAGGAAAAAGTGGAGAATCTTGTCTTGTTGTGTTGTTCTTCACGGGAAACGCCGTGGGTCATAGCGATTCACGAAGCACAGCGTTTAATCTTAGAGACAGACGATACTTTGGCTGATAAAACGGAACAAGCAGGGGCAAAAGCACTCAAAGCTTGTCGGGCTACGGCTTTACCTTATTATCGTACGCCAAAATCCTTTAACATTCGGCAAGCGGAAAACGACTTGGATGTTATTGGTGATTTTAAATCAAGTAGTTACATAAAATATCAAGGAGAAAAGTTTGTCAATAGATTTAATGCTCCATGTTATTATACATTGCTTCATGCCTTAGATACACATAATATTGGCAGAGGTCGCAATAGTATTGAGGAAGCCTTGACCCAAATTAGTGCTAACACTGCTGTTATTGGTTTTGAATCAGATCTCTTGATTCCTGTTGAAGAGCAGCAATTTTTAGCAAAACATATACCTCATGCAGCTTACTTTGAAATTAAATCTGTTTATGGTCATGATGCTTTTCTGATAGAACATGAGCAGATTAGAAAAGCGATTCGAGCAAAAATAAATTTTTAGAAGGAACGATTTTCGGAGACGAAAGGGGCGTTTGCAAGGACGCATAATCAATTAATTATGACATTGTAAATGTTCGATTAATTTTGTTCACTTCCACTTACTTACATAATAAAATAATAAAATGAAGAAAGAAACTTTAGCGATTCATGCGGGATATACTACTGAGCCTACTACTAAATCAATAGCAGTGCCTATTTATCAAACGGTAGCGTATGAATTTGATAATGCTCAACATGGAGCAGATTTGTTCAACTTGGCGGTGCCTGGTAATATTTACAGCCGAATTATGAATCCAACGGTAGATGTGTTGGAACAACGAATGGCTGCTTTAGAAGGTGGAATAGCTGGATTGGTCGTAAGTGCTGGAAGTGCTGCTGTTCATTATGCCATTATTAACTTGGCGGAAGTAGGCGACAATATTGTTTCTACTCCACAATTATATGGTGGAACTTACACGCTTTTTGCACACATGTTGCCCAAATTAGGTATAGAAGTTCGTTTTGCTGAAAGTGATAGTGCGGAAGATTTGGCGGCGTTGATAGATGATAAAACCAAAGGTGTTTATTGTGAAAGTATTGGTAATCCTGCTGGTAATATTTGTGATTTGGAAGCAATAACAAAAGCGGCTCACGCAAAAGGTATTCCTGTTATTTGTGATAACACTGTTGCGACTCCTGCTTTAATTAAACCTATTGACTATGGGGTTGATATAGTGGTGCATTCCCTTACAAAATATGTCGGTGGACATGGAACAACTATCGGTGGGGTGATTGTAGATAGTGGTAATTTTGATTGGGTGAAACATGCTGATAGGTTTCCGCAGTTTTCTCAGCCAGAACCAAGTTATCATGGTGTGGTGTACACCGACGCAATGGGACCAGCGGCCTATATTGCAAGGGCTCGTACAGTGGCTTTACGAAATACTGGGTCTTGTTTGTCTGCCTTAGCTGCATTCCAATTATTGCAAGGCTTGGAAACGTTGCCACTTCGTATGGAAAGACATTGTGATAATGCTTTGGCTGTTGCCGAATTTTTAGAAAATAATGAGCATGTGGAATGGGTACGATATGGCGGTTTAACCAGTAGTAAATATCATGCTTTGGCTCAACAGTATTGTGATGGAAAACCCTCGTCCTTGCTAACCTTTGGCATAAAAGGCGGTTATGAAAATGCTGTGAAATTCTATGATGCTTTGGGCTTATTTAAACGTTTGGTGAATATTGGTGATGCCAAATCATTGGCTTGTCATCCAGCAAGTACGACGCATCGTCAGTTAACGGATGAGGAACAAGTAAAAGCAGGTGTAACGCAAGATTTAATTCGACTCTGTGTTGGCATAGAGCATATTGACGATTTAAAGGCCGATTTAAGTCAGGCTTTTGATGCCGTGTTTAGTGCCTAGTTTTTGGTGCTGTGGTTTTGATTCAATCCCCATTCTTCATCATAATCAGGATCATTGAGATATATCTCTTCTGGCGTTTCATTAAACGTAATTAAATAGTTGGGTTTGGCATACACGATTTCCTCTAAGGAGGTAAGATAATAGGCGGTGGCAATTTCTCCAATATATCGTTCACCCTCTATTGCCAATATATCGGGTACAGACCAAATCTGTGTTTAAACATCTCCTAATTTATCTGGTATGTTGCAATCAATATTTGTTGCATTAACGTTGGCATCTGCTAATTTTACTAGGATTTGATTTGGCACAAAATTAGTTTGTGCATTTATCCTTGTTTAGAAAGCAATCAATATCACTAAGATTAAAAATTTATATTTCATGTTTAGTAACGATTAAAAAATAAATTGGAAATAGTCAAGACAAGGCGAAAAACACAGTCATAGCTATGACGAGTATTTTCAACGAAGTATTGACACAAAAGATTATAAGTTATTTGTTCAGGTTATTGTTTACTCGTTACCTAATAGAGTTTTTGAGTTGTATATATATTTTTTTAAGTTCCCTCAAATAGCCGTAAAAACTTTTTAGAATAGACCTGATAGTAGCGGGTCCCTATGCGTAGCTTAGGGTATGAGCGGATAGCAGGCCTTAGCGTCACGACGAAGCAATTTACCGTTCTCTCCTTATCAAAAAATCAAATTGCATTATTCATTTATTATTTTCAATATATTTTTGGAGACAACGGTTAACGCCTTCGTCTTTCTGTTTGGTCCTGCTATCCGCTATTATGGTGGCTTGCCAAATCATGAGGGCAGGGCAACTACAAGGGTTTGCCCCTGCAAGCCTCAACCACGCCACCATACCGCTACTATCAGGTCTATGTTATCAAGGCCTCAACGACTATTTGCAATAAACAGCGGTTGATGGAGAAATTTAGCAATAAAATACTTTAGATAGAAATAGAAAAACAGTTTTTTGTAATAATTTTTCTTAAATTTAACGACATAAAACTTTATTGAGTTAAGAGCAAGCAGACTTTGGTTTATAAAAAGCTGAAACTCAAAAAACCACTATTTTGCCCCATCCTACTAATCTTATTGTGTAATACCCATTTTGCTTATACACAAATAATATATGATGTGAGCACTTCTGCTGCTGGAACTTGTACGGCTGTGCCTAATGCTGGCGTCGATCCTATATTTGAATCTTTTACGGATCATTCCTTTGTAGTCCCACTTCTCCTGCCCCTTACCTTCCTTTTTTTGAAAATTCCTATACTGATTTTCATCTAAATTCCAATGGTAATATTTCCTTTGGCAGTGGTTCAACAGACTTTACCAATGGCCCTTTACCCTCTACCAATACCCCTAACAATTATATATAATTTTTTGGCATTTAAAATAAGGAGAGAACGGTAAATAGCTTCGTCGTTACGTTTGTCCCTGCTATCCGCTAAAGGTTGGAGATGTAAGGCATTTTAAAAATGCCTTACATCTAATCCGCCCTACCGCTACTATCAGGTCTATTATAAAAGGAAAAACCTCTATCAAAAAAACTACTGTTTCCGACTTTGTTACTTCTGCTGCATTAGACTCAACTTCAACAATCACTCATCATTTATTCCCAAAATGGGAATACGAATACACAATAGGAAAGTCTTCATTTTCCTAAACGACTATCAATCAAGACTTTAAAGATTGGACTTATTTTTGAATTATGCTAAGTGTTATACCTAAAAAATTTGTCGCTATGAAGTTAAAGACAACAGACCACCAGTTGTTGAGTCTATTATTTACAGGAAAACCACATAATCTGCCTATTTATGAAGCAAACCAAGCATTTCCAACAAATGCACCTTACTGTATTTCTTTAACAGAGTGTAAAAATATTACTCCTGTCTACAAAAGCCAACAATTTTATTTTATCAATAATAAAGATGGTAGTATGCGGTGGATTTTCCCAGCAAACTCACCCCATCCGACCTTTTTGAAATTTTATAGTGCTTCTTCCTTTATCGCCAAAAGCTATTCCCTTGTTATCAAACTCCTATATTCTTTCAAATTAGGAAATGTAGGGACATCAGGTAGTTTTTATGTACATCACCTAAATACACTTTTTCCGCAGCAGATTCTCAACGAATTCAACGGTGAACAATACGCTATTTTCACTGGAACAGTCGGACCCAATCGAAAGGTTTTATTAGCAATAGACAAAGACAAGGAAACAACATACTTCGTAAAAATTCCACTACAAGAAGCAAGCAAAAAATTAGTCAAAGATGAAGTAAAGATCCTTGAGAAACTCAAAGAAGCATCTTTTACGCATTTACAAATACCAACAACAAAACAAAGTTATCTTCAAAACATAGGCGTTTTCACCAACATTCAAGGAAAAAATAACAAAAGACAGACAAACTTAACGCCCGTTCATATAAAAGCATTACAAGAACTATATGCGTATCAATCAGAAGATATAGCCATTCAACAAACAGCTTGTTGGCAACAAATACAATCACAGACAATTCAACAAAAAAAACCTACAAAAGATATTTTTGGTCGCTTACAAAAACTGTTAACTCGCCTAAAAAATGATATTGATTTACAAGAATTTATTCCTTGTGCCTATATGCATGGAGATTTCACCGCTTGGAATATGTACGTACAAGACGAACAACTCAATTTGTATGATTGGGAATTGGCTGCGCCAGGAACACCGATGCTTTTCGATATATTTCATTTCGTTTTCCAAACAGGTGTGCTTATCAAACATCAAAGTTTTAAAGCAATCAAAAATACTTTAGATGAAGTTTTACAACAACCCATTCTTCAAAACATCATTGAACAATATCACATCAATGTCGATATACATTATCGCCTTTATTTATTGTATAACATTAGCTACTATACTCCTATTTATCAACAACAAAAAGAATTACATACACAAGCTTTTTGGCTGATGAAAGTATGGGAAAACGCCTTGAAAGAGAGTATCATTATGGATTCTAAAAAAAATCAGCGTGCTTATTTTACGGAAGAAGTTTTTAGCTTTTTAGCTGATAAAAAATATGCACTTTTAAAATTTTCAGAACGCAAATTATCCGCTATTGCAGCAAGTTCTGACTTAGATATTTTAGTGGAGAAAAAAGATTTAAAAAGTATTATTACTTGGATTAAGGCGCATCCTTATATTGAAAAAACGAAGTTGCACAAGCTCTCTTTTATGAGTTTCTTTGAGATTTCTTTCAACGATGGCTCTTTTTTAAGAATAGATTTAATTCATCAATTCAAAAGAAAGGACTTAGAGATATTAAATGCTACAATCCTTCTAAATAATACGACTTTTACCAATGAAAATATAAAAGTACCACAGCTTTTTCATGACTTAGAATACTGTTTGCTTTTTTATTTTTTAAATGATGCGGTAGTTCCTCAAAAATACATTGATTTTTATTATCAATTTCATCAAGAAGAACAAGCAAATGTCCTCATTTATCTGAATAAAAAATACGATTTAAATTTTAAAAACTTCCACGAATTACAAATTACAAATCCAAGTATTAAAGAAAAAGTATTGAATTTTACTTTGCAACAAAAAAGCAATAAAGGATTCAAAAAAATAAAGAATAAATTAAACTACTACATAGATACGGCTAAAAACATATTTACCCAAAAAGGCTTGGTCATCACGGTCAGTGGTGTTGACGGAGCAGGAAAATCAACAATTATCAATGAAATTAGTCAAAATATCTCAGAAAAATACCGAAGGAAGTTGGTTGTTTTGCGACACCGTCCTTCTCTATTTCCCATATTAAGCAGCTATGTTCATGGGAAAGCCAAAGCAGAACAAAGAGCCGCAAACCGTTTGCCCCGACAAGGGAAAAACCGTAGTAAATTGGGGTCTTTTCTTCGATTTGCTTATTACTATGTAGATTATTTATTTGGGCAATTCTATATCTACTTCAAATACTTGAGTCGTGGTTCTATCGTCATTTATGATCGTTATTATTTCGATTTTATCAACGATGCCAAGCGCTCTAATATCGTATTGAACCAAAAGTTAGCGCAGTTTTTATACCGTTTTATCTACAAACCTCAACTCAACTTTTTCTTATATGCGCCTGCTCACATTATTTTGAGCCGCAAACAAGAATTAAACCCAAAAGATATTGAAGAATTGACAAAGAAATATTTCACGCTTTTTGAAAAATTTGACAATCGTTATCAATCTTCAAAATACATCAACCTTCAAAATATAGATAAAAGCAAAACCATTAATTCTATTATGGAGGAAGTACGGTTGGCTATTTGATTTGGTGCTGTGGTTCTTGGTGCTGTGGTGCTGTGGTGCTGTAGTTCTTGGTTCTAAACAATAACTGTATAGCCTAATTCCCTAATATACTATTATACGAATCTACCTAAGACATGATGAAAAAATTAGTAGAAAAACTCATTCAATTACGCAATCCCCAGTTTCAATTTGATGAACATGTTGAATTGAGAACGGTTTGTGCTTTGGCTTTTGAAAAAGGGTTGGAACATTTAAGAAGTTATAAACTTTTGTTGCATGGAAAAATACCTCATAAACTTTTTTTAGGGAAAGGGGTTCGCTTTTTTAATAGTAGTAAAATTGATTTGGGTCGATGGGTAAAATTGGGCGACCATGTGTATTTGAGTGGTCTGGGCAAAGGAATCTTGCGCATTGGCGACCATTCTGGAATTGGTGCTTTTAGTAGGGTTATTGTCTCCACTTCGTTTAACAATATTGGCGAGTTTATACACATTGGAAATAATGTGGGTATCGGTGAATTTGCGTATTTGGGCGGTGGCGGTGGCCTGACGATTGGTGATGACTGTATCGTTGGGCAGTATTTTAGTTGTCACCCTGAAAACCATTATTACATCAATACGAAGAAATTAATTCGAGATCAAGGCGTGAGTCGGCAGGGAATTTCGATTGGTAAAAACTGTTGGATTGGTTCTAAGGTTACTGTTTTAGATGGCGTAAAAATTGGCGATAATTGTGTGATTGCTGCGGGGGCAGTGGTTACTAAAAATATGCCTGCTGATTCGGTAATTGGGGGAGTTCCTGCCAAAATCCTAAAAAAACGAAACGAAATGACAGAATCGAAAATTATTCCAATGAGTATGATTTGATAGGGGTTACAACCGTGAAACATAGACTCGATAGTAGCGGTAGGTCGGATTTGCGGATTAGATGTCAGGCATTTTGAAAATGCCTGACATCTCCGCATCTCCGACCTTTAGCGGATAGCGAGACCATGTGTAACGACGAAGCATTTATCCGTTCTCTCCAAATAAAAATAACTTTAAAAGTTAAGATTTAGAAATTAGAAATTAGAAAAAATTATGCACCGTATCTTAGTTACTGCTTATGCTGTCAATCCCTACAAAGGTTCTGAGGATGGAACGGGGTGGAACATGATTAACCAGATTGCTCGGTATCAAAAGGTTTACGCCATTACTCGAAAAAATAACCAAGAAGATATAGAATGCTACATAGATAAAAATCCGCAAGCGCAATTTGGCAATATTGAATGGCTGTATTATGACCTTCCGTATTGGATGCGTTTTTGGAAAAAAAAGGAGCGTGGGGCGATGTTGTATTTTTATTTGTGGCAATTATTTATGCCCTTTTTTATTTTGATGAAAAATGTAAAATTTGATGTTGCACACAACCTCAATTTTCACAATGATTGGACGCCTTCCTTTCTTTGGGTTTTTAGAAAACCTTTTGTTTGGGGTCCGATTGGGCATCACCCCAAAACGCCCGAAGCATTTGTCAAAGAAGTTTATGGACAAAAAGCAGTTCAAAAACAAAAAATTATTTGGGGCTTGAAAAATATGTTTTGGTCGCTTGATCCATTCTTAAAATTGACAAAATGGAATGCAAATCATATCGTAGCAATTAATTCAAGTGTTGAAAAAGTATTGAATTTAAAAGCAGATAAATTTTCAATTTTGCCTGCGGTGGCTTCTGAAAAAATACCCAAAGTTTCTAAAAATTTCGACAAAGAAAAGTTTACGCTCTTATCTATTGGGCGATTTGTTCCACTCAAAGGATTTGATGTTTGTATCGAATCGTTTGCACATTTTTATAAAAAACTTTCCCCCGAGCAACAAAAAAACACTGAATTATTGCTCATTGGAAAAGGACCTCAAAAAGATTTTTTGAAAGCACTTGCCCAAGAGTTAGAGGTTGCCCACGCCATAAAGTTTATTGAATGGATGGAGCGTTCTGCCTTAACCAAAATTTATGAGCAAGCTGATATATTCTTATTTCCTTCCCACGAAGGGGCGGGAATGGTCGTTCCAGAAGCTTTGTCTTATAGCATTCCTGTGGTCTGTTTCGACAATTGTGGACCAGGCGAAATGATTGATGAACGTTGTGGTAGAAAAGTGCCTTATGCGTCTTACGAAGCAAGTGTGGCAGCCATCAGCGAACATCTTCATAACTTATTTACGGATAAAAACGTATTAAAAGAGTTATCAATAGGAGCAAGAAGACAGTTTTTGTCAAAATTTTTATGGAATAAAAAAGGCGAGCATTTTAGAAACATTTATTCATCTTTATTGCAACAACATGAATCCGAAAATCATTTGCGTCCATCTACTCAACGATTATAGTGGTAGCCCTTTAGTCCTTTCCCAAGTTATCGAAGGCTTTTTAAAGGAAGAATATGATGTAACGATTTATACCAACCAAACAGAAGGCTTTTTATCAAATATCAACAAAGCTGATTATCAATTATTTAATTATTATTGGTCAAATAAACGTTGGAAAACAATGTTTCGTTTTTTTTGGTGTCAATTGGTTTTGTTTTTTCGCATGTGGCAATATCGCAAACAAGAGGTCACTTTGTACATCAATACCGTTTTACCTTTTGGTGTTGCGTTGGCAGGAAAATTAATGGGTAAACAAGTGATTTATCATGTTCATGAAACATCAATAAACCCTCCAATCTTCAAAAAATTCCTTTTTAACATGGCTGATTTTACCGCAACAAAAGCCATCTATGTTTCTGAATATTTAAGAGAAAAAGAAAGTTTAAAAAGCAAACCTTGTACCACAATTTACAATGCACTCCCAAAACATTTTACGGATATAAGTAACAATTTCAAAAAACAAAAAGACAGCAATTTTAATATTTTAATGCTTTGTTCCCTGAAACGCTATAAAGGTATAAATGAATTTATAGACTTAGCTAAATTGCTATCTAATTATCAATTTTATTTAATACTAAATGCAAAAGCAGCAGACATTCAAGAATATTTTAAAGACCTGAGTATTCCTACAAATATATTGTGGTATCCAGCCCAAAAAAACGTCCATGCATTTTACCAACAAGCCGATGTCGTCCTCAATATGTCGCATCCTGAAATGTGGGTAGAAACGTTTGGTATGACGGCTTTAGAAGCGATGAGTTATGGACTCCCTGTCATCGTTCCACCTGTGGGTGGTATTACCGAAGTCGTAGAACATGGCATCAATGGCTTTCATCAAGATTGTCGAAACATAGAAGCATTTTCGGAATGTATTCAGTCCTTAGCCAACAATTATCCACTCTATCAAGAGATTGCGAAAAACGCAAAATTACGGGCAGAAGTTTTTTCACTAAACAATATGTCTAAGCAAATAAATGAATTAGTTACTACAAACGCAAGTGTCTCAAATGTGGAAAGAATTACGAATTCTGCAAATATGCACCCTTTTACAAATACAACAAACACCTAAAAATCAATTAGTTACATTTTTGTCACGGTTTTTTCTATATAACTAATAACAAATATAAAAAAAACCAATGATAAAGACTAATGTAGCCATTATCGGCACTGTGGGCGTTCCTGCTTGTTATGGAGGATTTGAAACCCTTGCCCATCATTTAGTAGAAAACTGGCAAGAAAAAGCCAATGTTTCTGTTTATTGTAGCAAAGCGCATTATCCCAAAGAACAGAGACAAACGCATTACAAACAGGCTCGCCTTGTGTATCTACCATTTAAAGCCAATGGCATACAAAGTATTATTTACGATATTATTTCTATTTTTCACGCTTTGACTTATGCACAAACGCTCGTCATTTTGGGCGTCTCTGGCTGTCTCATTTTACCATTTATCAAACTATTTTTTAACCAAAGAATTATTGTCAATATTGATGGGTTAGAATGGAAACGCAATAAGTGGAATAAGTGGGCAAAAATGTTTTTAAAGTGGTCTGAAAAAATAGCCGTTAAATATGCGGATGTCATCGTTACCGACAACAAAGCGATTCAAGAACATGTAATGAATGCTTATGGCAGTGAAAGCGAATTAATTGCTTATGGAGGTGACCATGTGATTTCCAAAAACTTAGAAAAAGACACCGAGACTTATCCCTTTTTATCGAGGCCTTATCATTTCAAAGTATGTCGCATTGAACCAGAAAACAATGTGCATGTCATTTTAAAAGCTTTTGCGGAAATGCCTGAAAAACAACTCGTTATTGTCGGAAATTGGGAACGTGGCAGTTATGGTCAAAATCTTTTAGCAACGTACAATAGATTGTCCAACATTCATTTATTGGCACCAATCTACAACCAAGAGAAATTAGATATGTTGCGTTCCAATTGTTTGGTTTATTTGCACGGACACAGTGCAGGTGGTACAAATCCGTCGTTGGTCGAAGCTATGTATTTGGCTTTACCTATTATCGCTTTCGATGTCAATTACAACCGAGCTTCTACCGAAAACAAAGCACTTTATTTTCACACAAAAGAAGATTTAAAAAACACGCTTAACCAACAAACGTTCACAATATTAGAGCAGCAAGCACAAACGATGAAGGCAATCGCTCAACGTCGTTATACATGGGAAATCATCGCTCACAAATATCAAAATCTCCTCACAGAGTCTACTACTCAATCAATACAAAAGAAAGAAAAAACAATGATTTTAAATTCTAAATCATAGTTTCTAAATTCTAAGCGATATTAGGAGCGAACTGTCTGGTGCTTCGTCGTTACGTTCTGTCCTGCTATCCGTTCTTATGGTGGCATTGCCAAATTAGGGCAACCACAAGGGATTGCACCTACACGTTCCAACCACGCCACCATACCACTACTATCAGGGCTATTTTTCATGGACGCAATCGCTATCAAGTCTTGGTTTTAGAATTTAGGATTTAAATATTAGAATTTTAAAGTTTCAGGGCTATTGTAAATGGTCGCTATCACTATCCAAAATATCCGTTTTAAAATTTAAGAGTAGCTTTTATTATTGAGTCTATTTTGGATGAATAAAACATTTATACAAAAAAACTTATATCATTCAAACAGAATGTCAATTTTTTCGTAGAACATAATAGATTAAAATGCCAAGTTATGGAAAATTTATTCCAACATATAGATTGTACCCTACTCGCCCAAGTATTGACTTGCGGTTTGTTGGCTTATTTGACTACTTTTTTGCTTATTCCCTTGATTATCAAGATGGCGTTTAAGCTCAATTTGGTCGATGAACCCAACAATCGAAAAGTCCACCAAAATGCGATTCCCACTTTAGGTGGTATCGGTATCATCATCGGATTCTTATTTAGCACCTTTGCCTTTATTTATCAGCAAGTTATGGTAGAAACCTTTGCCTTGTTGAGTGCGATATTGGCGTTGAGTACTGTGGGAATTATTGATGACCTTAAAGATATTCCTGCAAAGTACAAACTAATATTTCAGCTATTTTTAGCGGTAGCGATGTGCTATTTTGGCATTCGTATTGAAAGTTTAGGTGGTTTATTCGGCATTTATACGCTTCCGTTAGCCATTCAATATGGATTGAGCGTTGTCATCATCGCAGGATTTATCAATGCTTTTAACTTTATAGACGGTATTGATGGACTTGCTGGCGGTATTGGCGCAATAAACGCCTTATTAATGGCGATTCTCTTTATGCTTGGGGGCGAAGCAGTTTATGCTTTTTATGCAATGGCTTTGTTTGGTGGCTTAATGGGCTTTTTGTACTATAATTTAAGTCCTGCTAAAATATTTATGGGCGATACTGGATCAACTGTTATCGGTTTTGTTCTTATTGTTTTGGGCTTTAAATTAATGCAAATTGCACCACATCAAAGCAATATTGTTTTTTCAAATGTAATAATTTTGATTTTTGGTAGTCTACTACTTCCTGTTTTTGATATTTTCCGCACCATTTTCTTTAGAATAAAAAGCGGAAATTCTCCCTTCCAACCCGACAAAACACACATACATCACTTACTATTACAGACTCGCTTTAATCACAGAAAAACTTCTATTGTTTTATACATAGCCAATGTTGTATTGATTGGTATTGCTTTTTTGATTAAAGATGCCTTAGCCCTTGAAAAATCTTTTATCATCTTAATCATTTCTTGTATTTTCTTGACCGAAATGTTAAGTATCAAGAAATGGTTTAACGTCAAATTTGATTTCAATACGATACAAAAAGGACAAGAAACACTTTATAGTGAAAATCAATTTATTGAGCGCAACCTCTGAACCATATAAGTCATTTAATTTTTTTATTTCGCTTCGCTCAATGAATAGAAATTCATATAAGTTTTTTCGCTTCGCTCAATGACCAAAATTTATTTAAGTTTTATTTCGCTTCGCTCAATGAATAGAAGTTCATATAAGTTTTTTTCGCTTCGCTCAATATTGGTTTATCAACGTCTTTCCTCCTTTTATATAGAGGTTCTGTCCTCTCAAAATAGACCTGATGGTAGTGGTATGGTGGCGGTTGAGACACACGGCCGTGTGTCTGAACATACGCCACTATAAGAACGGACAGCAGGCCCATACGTCACGATGAAAGATAAACCGTTCTCTCCAAAAAAAATAAAAAAGAAGAATTTCAAATCAAAATCAATAAACGTAAGATCTAAAATTATTAAAGCAAACAAGCATGGAAGGTAAACGACTCATATACGTTATTGATGACGATGAATGGTATGTAGAATTGATGGCGATGCGCCTGCAAGAAAACACTCTGTATAAAGTAAAAACTTTTACGACGGGCGAAGCAATGTTAGAAAATTTAACTACGATTCCTGATTTAATTGTATTGGATTACAACCTAAATAGTAGCAATCCTCATGCTAAAAATGGACACGAAATCATGCAAGATTTGTTGGATAAAAAACACCACATTCCAATCATATTGCTAAGTGGAATTGATGATGTGTCCACGGCGGTAAATCTGCTTAAATTTCATGCATCAGATTATATCGTAAAAGGTGATGATGCTCTTGATAATTTAGAAAAGAGTATTGAAAAGGTTTTTGCCTTTAAAGAATTAAATCAAAATAAGCATGTTTTGTTGAATCAAAAGAATCAACTACAAAAACGAATTGCATTGGTTTCTGCATTGTGCTTCTTAGCCATCTTACTTATGTTTCTACTTTGATTCTAAAAAGCAGAAAAATTTTATTTTCAGAAAAAAATTTATTGACTAATAATAATCAATAACTTAAAAAAACTGGGCATCACAAACAAAGATTTAGCAGGCATCAATATTGAAAGCTCGCAAGATATACAAGCTATGAAATCGAAAGTACGAACAATTATTTTAACAAGCAATAAAATAGACGAAAAGGAACTAGCACTAAATACATCCTCAATTGTATATATAGATGCAAACGAAATTGATGTATTTAAAACACACATCAATATGCAAAACCGAAATTTATTTTTCAGTCAAGGTCAAATTTTTATTGCTACTTTAGGGCTATTACTAACTATGTTGGGAAGCTGTTCCAACTACAATATGTTGCAAAAGGGAGTTCACCAAGATATTAATCAGGGTGAACTCCCACAACACTCAACTACTCAAAACGCAGCATATACGGCTTCCACTGTAAGCTTCGATGTTTTGTTAAATGCCTCCGAAAATAATACAAAAAATAGTTACATCTTGAAAAAAGATGATAAACTTAGTGTCAGCATATGGAAGCATAATGATTTGAGTGTAGGTTCAATTTTTACCGACTACAACTCCAACGAAGTGTATGGAAAGTGGCTACTCATTAACAGTGAAGGGGAGATAACCTTGCCCCAAGTGGGTAAGGTTGCCCTCGCTGGATTAACCATGCTTGAAGCAGAAACAAAGCTAAAAGTCATTTATACGGAATTGGTTGTCGATCCTATCATTGTTCTCAAAGTCCTCAATCGAGAGGTTACAGTTTTAGGGGAAGTAACCAACGCTGGAAACATTCTATTGGAAAAAGACAACTATACGTTTACGGAAATTATTGGACAGGCTGGCGGATTCAAAGACTTTGCCAATACCAAAGAAATTCAACTCGTCCGCAACAACAAAACGTACAAAATGGACTTAACCTCCATCGACCCACAAACGCTCAATAGTTTACCCATTTTGTCTGGCGACCTCTTGTACATTCCTGCTCAAAAAAGCAAATCCGTCGTACAAAAATCACCTGCCATTATTCCTATTACGAGTGCCATCACTACACTCATTTTAATCATTACCGTTTTTAAATAATTTATGGAATCAGTAATTAGTGAATCAGTAGATTAGGAATTAGGAGTTAGTGAATTAGTCTCTCCAAAAACTACAGCACCAAGAACTAAGAACAACAGCACTAAAAAAATAGAATGAACGATTTCCGTGACATAAAAAAGTTGTTGCTTCCCCTACTCAAAGGAAGTCCAATCATTTTGCTTTGCTTAGTCGGTGCTTTATTCTTGGCAAAACGAGGCGTACAATACCTTGTTCCCCAATACGAAAGCACGGCAAAACTGAAATTGGATGATAGCAATATTGGAGTGGGCAACAATATCTTGTACAAAGATTTTGACCTATTTCCAACCACAGATAAAATTGCTACGGAAGTGGAAGTTTTAAAATCACAAGTCTTCTTACAAAAGGTAATTGAAAAGTTGGGGTTTGCAGTATCTTATCACAGGGTCGGCAGTATCAAAACGGCTGAAATGTTTGAAGATTCGCCTTTTAAAATTTACCACACCAGCACCAACGAAAAAATATTTGATAGAAAATTTAATATAAAATTCACGCATCAAGATACGCTCAAATTAGATTACATTTTCAATAATGAAACAGAAGAATATACCGCCAATATAAATGACACTATTACTACTTCTTTAGGGATTTTTCACATTGATGTAAAAGAAGATTCAATTGGAACAGAAAACACCAAAGACAAATTTTACTTTACCATCAATTCGGTTGAAAAATTGGTAAGCAAGCTCAAAAACAATTTAGATATCAAAGAATTGAACAAAGATATTCCAATTATTCGTATTTCTTACAAAGACCCAATTCCACAAAAAACAACTTTAATCGTCAATACGATTGCTGAAACTTACATAGAAGATTACATCGACAGTAAAACACAAACGGCTCAAAAAACAACAGACTTTATCGAAAAACGTTTAGGCTTAATCGAAAAAGAACTGAAACGGGCAGAGAAAGCATTGGAAGATTATAAACTCAAAAACAACGTCATCAACCTCAAACAGGAGACAGAAATCGGCTTAAAAAAAATATCACAACTCAAAGTACAGTTGGCTAATTTAGAAATGAATGAAGCCGCTTTAGAGGAACTAAACAAATACATCAACGAAGGAGATTCTGATTATTTACAATTAGCACCACAAGTAGGATTCGGAGATTTACTATTTACAGAAATGGTCAAAAAACTCAAGAATTTTCAAATAGAAAAAAAGGAACTACTGCTAAAGTATCAACCAGAAAATGAAATCATACAAGCATTAGACATCAACATTGAAGAAACCATCAATTACTTGAGACTAAGCATTCAAAATGCCAAAAATGATATTTCAACAAAACGCTCCAGCATACAAAAAAGTATTGTAGAAGCCGAAACCATTTTTGACATTCTACCATCCAAAGAAAAAGCCTTAGTCACTTTAGAAAGACAGTTTCAACAAAAACAAAAAACCTTTAATTTTTTAACGGAAAAAAGAACAGAAGCAGCAATTGCTTCAGCAGCAAATTTATCTTTTCATAGGATTTTACAAAAAGCACATTTACCCAAAGCTCCTGTTTCACCCAACAAAACACTGATCTATTTTGTATCAGGATTATTAGGTATCATCATCGGAATTATTTTGATTTTCATCTACCTATTTATCCACGATAGAATCAACAACAGAGACGACATCGAACGCAAATCAACCACCGCTGTTTTAGGCACATTGCCCTTCATCAAAAAAGATGAAAACAAAATATTAGACAGCAGCAGCATGTTAATTAACAAACTCAATTTGAACAAAGAGCTCCAAAAAAACCAAGCAATTTTAGTGAGTTCTGCCATCAAAAAAGAAGGAAAAACCCACACCGCCCAAAACATCGCAAAAGCACTGGCAAAAATGGGCTGGAAAGTCGGATTAGTAGATTTCAATTTACACAATCCACAACTACACAATCAATTTGGAATAGATAACTTAAAAGGCATAAGTGAATACTTAGACGATTCCATCGCATGTAGCGTACCAGAAATTACACAAAGCACCTCCTACCACAATTTGTTTATAATTACAGCAGGCTTACAAACGCAAGCACCCGCAGTATTATTGGGCAATCGCCGTTTAAGGGAACAAATGCAGGAACTAAAACAAGCCTTTGATTTATTAGTCATAGATACACCCGCTACCGCCATAGCTTTCGACGGTATCCACCTAATGCCCTTTTCCGAACACAACCTTTACCTCGTTAGAGCCTACGTCACTCCATCAAAACACCTAATAAACTCAGACCTCATCAAAGAAGAATACAAAATCGAAAACCTACACATCGTCCTAAACGGCGTAAAAAAAGGAATGAACTACGAAGGCTACTTCAGTGGCAACAACCTAAAATACAAACAAAAGAAAACAGTAAGGACAATACTCCCCATCCCCCAACACACCCTACAAAAAACTACTCAAACTACTTAAACTACAAAAACCAAAAAAACCACAAAAACCAAATGAAACTCCTGTCCATAACAGACCAAATGCTCGTAAGCGGTAGCCACTTCCTCATCGGCATCATCGTAGCAAGAGCCTTAGGATTAGCAGGCTTCGGCATATTTGCAGTCGCATGGATGGTCGTACTATTTGCCAACAGCCTACAACAAGCATTCATACTAACCCCCATGATGACCTTCGCCCCACAAAAAGAAAAAACAGCAAAAAAAGACTACCTCTCCGACCTATGGATTTTACAAATCGGCGTTGCCCTCATCGCCATGAGCGTCACCTTCGCATTCTGTTGGAGTTCACAGTTCTTTTCCCCAGAATGGAACCTAATATCTCTAACAAAAGTCCTCCCCCTCACCATCTTTTTATTTCTAATACACGATTTTTTAAGAAAGCAATTTTACGTAAATGAAAACCTTAAAGCAGCGTTAGCCTTAGATTTTTTAGCATACACACCACAGCTAATTTTTTTAGCCTTTTCCTATATGACAAATACCCTTGTTTTAGCAAAAAGTCTGTGGTTCATAAATGCAGGTTATCTCATAGCCATCTTGTTCAACATGCGTCATACGACTGGGATAGACTCCAGCTCCACAAAAACGCTCAAACGCACATGCTCACAACATTGGCAATTCGCAAAATGGTTAGTAGGCAAAACGCTGCTTCAATGGTTTTCAGGAAATTTATTCATCATCACTGCCGCCACCCTCTTAGGTCCAGCCGCAGTCGGCGCCATTCGATTAGCCCAAAATGTCATGGGCATCGTCAATGTATTTTTCATCGCCATCGAAAACTACATCCCCATACAAGCCGCCAAAATATACGCCCAACAAGGCAAAATCGCCCTATTCAATTACCTCAAAACCATCACCCTACAAGGCGGAATTTTATCCACGATATTAGTCGCAGCAATTCTCCTACTCGCCCCCCTCATCATCAAAATTCTCTACGGCATCACCGACCCCAGTAGCATCTTATTACTACGAGGCTTCGCCATCCTGAGCCTCATCGTCTTCATCGGCATCCCCATCCGCTTCGCCATCCGCACCCTCGAACAAACCAAAAGCATCTTCATCGCCTACACCCTCAGCACCACATTCAGCTTCACATGCGCCTACCCAATAGTCAAAAATTGGGGATTAACAGGCGTCATCATCGGACTCATCACCGCCCAAGCCATCATGCAAATATACTACCTCCTCAATCTCAAAACCCTACAAAACTCAGAAAAAACAATAGAGAAAAAAATAGAATTAGTCAATTAAAAATTATAAGGAGCGAACTGTCAGCAGCTCCGTCGCAACGGAAAGGCCTGCTATCCGTTTATGGATGGCATCTCCAAGATGCCTTGCATTTTTCGCAATACATTATGCGAAAAGCCCCCTATCGCCAACGCAAGCATCCAACCACTACTATCAGGGCTATTTTGGATGGTTGGTACCACAAAAAAACTTAAATGAACTACTTATATGGCCTTATATAACTTATATGGTTAGAAAAAAATCACAAAAATAAAAAACCCATGAAAATAATACATTTCTTGCTCGGCAAAGCAAACCCAAACAGAATGAACGGCGTAAATAAAGTCGTAAACAACCTAGCCACCTACCAAACCCAATTAGGCTACAACGCCAACGTATGGGGCATCACCCCCACCCCAGAAGACCGCTCCGATCTACCAGAAAGAAACTACAACACCACCCTATTCCCAAAAACAAGCAAACTCTTCATCAGCAAAAAAATCGAAGAAGCCATTACCACCCTCAAAGAAAAAACCATCTTCCACATACATGGCGGTTTCATCCCAGAATTTTTCCATCTCCACCGACTGCTCAAAAAGCACAAGATTCCCTACATCGTCACACCACACGGCTGTTACAACGAAAAAGCGATGGAAAACAACAAAGCCTTCAAACAAATCTACTTCAACGTATTTGAAAAAGAACTACTCAACAACGCCAAAACCCTACACTGCATCGGCAAAAGCGAATGGCAATCCAGCGACAAATTAGTCCCCAACGCCCCAAAGGTACTAATACCCAATGGACAAAACCTAAAAGAACTCAAATACGAATACAAACGCATTAACCCAGAAGACGACCACACACCCGTATTTGGATTTTTAGGACGCATGGACAAAAAAATGAAAGGCTTAGACCTACTTTTAGAAGGATTCGCCATCTACAAACATCAACTTTTAAAAGACGGACACCTATGGCTTATTGGCGGAAATCAAGATTTTGAAAAGCTAAAACAAATGGCTGTGAAACTTAATATAAAAAAGTTCGTAAAATTTTGGGGACCTCAGTTTGGAAACACCAAGCTCAATTTACTTGCCAACATGGATGCATTCTATCACGCTTCACGCTACGAAGGAATGCCAACAGCCATTTTGGAAGCGGCTGCACTCAAAATCCCTTGTGTTGTAAGTGATGCCACCAACATGATGGAATACATTAAAGAACACGACGCTGGACTCATATTAGATCCAAACACCGCTGCATCTGTCGCAGAAAGTATGATAAAAATCGACGAATTAAAAGAATATAATCGCCTAAAACAAAAAGGATTAAACGCTTATCAAATGGTCAAAAATACCTTTGACTGGGAAGTAATATCCAAAAACTTAGTAGAAATTTATGCCAATTAAGACCAATCCTTTTTAAGCGAACCTTAATTAAACTAGTAAACCCTTCAAAATAGGTTAGCTAATGGATAGATAGGATTCATTTACCGATATAGATGCACTTTAACTATGAATTGGCATAAGACCACTGATACAAAAACCAAAAAATGGTTAAACAGAGTTGAGTTTATCTTAATTGTACTGCTTTTCTTAAAAATTGCAGGATTTTTCACCATCAATGAAAATATCAATGTTACTCGTGCCTTAAAGGTCGTGGTACGTTTAGTCGCTTCAGGAGGAATTATAATGTTGTATGCCCAAGTAAGAGGGAGAGGATATGTAGCATCTTTCAATCACCGCCACATACTTTCTCCCTTATTTTATGTAGCCTATCTATTATTAGGGTTTGCCTCTCTGCTTTGGTCTACCAACATGGTATTTACGACCTTACAGTTATTTATGACCTCCGAAACGCTCATTTTTGTCTATTTCTTCTTAGCCACCATCTACACCCTCAACAAATACCATCCCGACCATCCCATTCGCCTTAGCAAAACCTTCTCCTATTCCATCTTTGTGATGATACTTATTTTCGTGATTGGCATGTATGTCGATCCCGATAAGTTTTTTAGATTGACACATGGGGGCGAAGTTGCCCGTTTGGGGGGCTTTATGATGAATCCTAATGAATTGGGCATGTTGGCAGTCGTGGGGATGGCTTGTTCGCTCGTAGACATCAAAGATCAGTACAAAGTCCCTTTCAATCTCCTTATTTCAGCACTCATGTTGTACGGCTTATTACTGACACAATCCCGTTCCTCTTTAGGAAGTTTTTTATTAGTCGTCGTCTACTTCATTACACGCTCCAAAAACTATGCTTTAAAAGTGGGCGTGATGACTTGCATTATCCTGTCGCTACCACTCGTCATTAAAACGATTGTAGTCAAACAAGGAGACTTACAAGAAGTGATGAGTATGACAGGACGTATTCCTTTCTGGAAGGCTTTATTGACGGAAGGATTGCCCAAAGAACCCTGGCTCGGCTTCGGCTTTATGCGGATTGCCTATGGCGACTACTTCTCCAGCGTCCACACCTACGCCGCCAAAATGACCCACAATACTTTCATACAAGTCCTAATGAATTTAGGCTTTATCGGCTTCGGCATTATGCTTGCACAAATGACCGTACTTTTCCGAGCCTTCCTCAAATCAGATAACACCTACTTAAAAACATTCTTTATCGCCGTCTTCATTCCCATCCTCATCAATTCCTTCACCGAATTTGGCATCTGGGGCGAAAACAATTTCGGCATCCTTTTCTACCAATTCCTCATCCTACTCTTCGTCTTAGAATACAATACAAAATTAACCGTCATCGAAAAACTCACAGAAAAACGACTTACGATTCAGTAGTTTTTGTGGTTTAAGTCATTGTTGACTGGCACTTTTTTTGTTTGCGGTTCATATCGCCTTAAACGCAAGGTTCGCAAAGGCTGCGCAAAGGACGCAAGGTGAAATATCGTTCTAATTCTTTGCGAACCTTGCGTGACCTTTGCGTCTTTGCGTTGAAAGGAACATTGCAGAGGAAGAAAAAGGCTTCTTCAATAATCGTACCAGTCAACAATGGGTTTAAGTAGTTTTTGCCTTATTGCCCCAGTATTGGTATCTACAACTACAAAAACCACATAAACCATCAACTACAAAAACCAAACAAGGATACAAACCACCCAAAATAGACCCGATGGCAGTGGTATGGTGGCGATGTGTGTAGGGGCAGACCCATGTGTCTGCCCGCAGCGCAGGCCAGCCACCATAAGAACGAACAGCGGGCCCATCCGTAACGATGAAAGACAAACCGTTCTCTCCAAAAAAAAAGCGAGACAATCAAAAAGATTATCTCGCTTTTTCAATCTCAATAAATTAGAATTTAGAGATTAGAATTTAACATTTTTACTACTTACATGCTTCCTCATATTTGGGAGCTTCCCCCTTTTTCTTAGGACGCTCTACTTTAACAAATTTGATTGGCTCCGTTGCATTGTTATCAAACAACAATGAATTTTCCTCGCATTCATTGTTAAAAATCAATCTTACATTTTTTAGGAGATTGTAAACCGATTGCTCGCAGCTTGGCTTCATATTAGCGGAAAGTTGTTTTTTTCCATCGTTATTATACACACGCATCTTCCATTTTTGCTCCTCTGCTTTTTGACAAGAAAGATAAAGTGTTTCATCTGTTTCTGCCGAATAGTATTCACCACAAATTTTAGTAGACTCCACACTTGAAAAATACGTATCAAAATCTTGGTTGTTGATGACTTTCGACAACTTACCCAAGCTACGAGACCATTTTACACCGCTTTTATTCTCGCCCAAACGAATAATCAACGTATTATTTCTTGGATCAAGGTAAACATACTGCCCATTGTAACCTGCTGCAAAGAAATCATTGTCATCTAAGTAAGAATTGGTGATAAAAGTATCACGCCACCAGCCGTTTTTATAACCCCACCAAGCACTACCGTTTTGATCGTTTCTATTTTTGATTTGCTGAATCCACTTCGTAGAAATGATTTGCTGATCTTTATAAACACCATTGTTCAAAAACAACATCCCAAACTTAATCAAGTCATCACTACTCACTGCCATTCCACCAAACATACGGGCTTGGCTACTTTTCTTAGAATCCATTGTCAAAAGTGCATCTTGACACATTTCTAAAGGTTCCCACAATTCTTCTTGTATATAAGTCGCAATGTCTTTATTCGTTGCCATCTCAATACACCTTCCCAAAATTTGCGTATCCATTGACTTATAGACAAACTCTGTATTTGGGGCAACTTTGACTTGCATTCGCTCCATAAGACTATTCAAGTTGGGATGATAATACATACGACCTGTCAAATACAATCTTTTATAGTCATCGTGATCCAAACCAGAGTTCATATTCAATAAGTGTTTGATACGAATGCTATCTTTACCCGCTTCTTTAAAGCAAGGCAAAAAGTCAGATACCTTTTGTTCTACACTTTCAATCACACCATCTTGAATCGCAATATCCAGCATCGAAGTTAAAATAGATTTAGCAACAGAAAAAACAATTTGCTTTTTCTCTGGTTCGTATCCATTGTGATAGCTCTCATACAAAATACTATCATTACGTACAACAATAAACGCAGTTGTGTTTGTTTCCTCTAAGAAACCCTCCAGATTGGTCTGTTGGGGTGATTCTTCGGCAATTACCCAATTGTTCATATTAGGTAAATCAAAACCATTACTTCTTTCTAATTCAGTCAAGCAGTTACTTTTCACAGTATTTGAAGGTGGGGAGATGGTCTTAGTAGGAAAATGCTTCATATCGTAAATCGAGGCAGCATTATAAACAAGTAATCTGGCAGGAGCTAAACAAGAAGTGGCGCATATTAAAAAGCCTGCAAACACCAATAACAAAACACGTTGTACGTTCATTTTTTTATTTAAATTTTTATTAGTCTGTATTTATTCTATTAAGATGTAGAAATTTAAAAAGGTCTCTATTTTTTGAGGAGGCAAAGCATAAAAACTATCATTAAAAACCTGACACTACTATACGGACGTTATTTCGTTAGGGTTGGTTGTATGACTTTTTATTTTTTTAGTATTTTTTTCAAAAAAAATCAATGCACCAGTCATAGGCCAACAACCAGATACAAATGCAATACCAAATACTTAGTAATTCATATCCATCTCTCTTGACAAAAAACCCATTTTTCGTCCTAATTCACAAAATGGTGAGATCTACTTTACTACTGTGCGATTTTAAAAGGAGCGAACGGTATGGTGCTTCGTCGTGACGCAGGGTCTCGCTATCCGCTACTATACCAAAAGCCCAAACACAAGCATGTGATACCTTCCACATATGCGCCCTCCTTCTTTTGGTATAACGCTGCTATCGAGGCTATTTTAAATGGTACAAACGCTATTAAGTGGTCAATTAAAAATTAGTGAATCAGTTCTAAAACCACAAAGTCTTGAATCACAGATTTTATGGATTTCACAGATTTTGATTTAGTTATTTAATGAATCAGTTCTAAAACAACTCAAACGACTTAAACAAATAATCAAGCACATACAAATAAAATATTACTAAAATCAACAAGATGTTTTTAAATAAATGTCTAAATATGTTTGTTCAGAAAAAAATTAGTTAGTAATTTCATCTTGCTTATTTGGTGCTTCACTATAAGCAAAGCCAGGCAACGCTCCCTCCAGATGTTGTCTGGCTACTTTTATAGATAGCCCAATCACCCCCTTAAAAAAAGCCCCCTACCTGACGCATAAATCGCTAATATATCCATCAATCACCCCACATCAGCCATCACCCGTCACTCGTCACCCATCACCCATCACCCGTCACCCGTCACTCGTCACCCATCACCCGTCACTCATAATTATTTATGCTTATACAACTGCCACCAGGGTAGATAAGGCTTATCATGGTGTTCATAATGATACCCAAAGAAATAGCAACTAAAAAACGCCCAAATATGGTTTTTGGACTGACTTCTTGCCTTATGCACATTCTCCACCTCATGTTCCCCACGATGCGGCAAATAAGTCCCAAAATAAAATAACTGAAAAGTACTTGCAATAGAAGGGATAATCCAGAAAACAATCAAATTTTCGGTAGGTAAGAAGAGTTTTAAGATATTAAAAGCAATGGCATAGCCCAAAAACTGATAAATCGTTATATAATTTAAAACAAAACGAAGATACCATCTAAAAAAAGGAGCGTCCGCATGGTCGGGGTCTTCTTCTGTTCCTACATGCCGATGATGTTTGTGGTGCTTCTCGTACAAAATATTATAAGAAAAAAATGCATACAAGAACGTACAAAGCTGCCCAATCCCACGATTCAATCGCTTATTCTCTGCCACTGTCCCATGCATCGCATCATGCGCTGTAATAAACAAGCCCGTAAACAAATGGGTCTGCACCAAAAAAATCAAATAAGTAATAGGCGAAAGCCAATCCAATGTCCACCACATCGCCACCCCCAAATTTAAAAACCACAAGGCAACAATCAACAAACCAATAAAAATACCCATAATTTAGTGGATTAGTGAGATTAGGAATTAGTAGATTAGTGAGATTAGGAATTAGTTGATTGGTGTATTAGGAAATTGGTAGATTTGTATATTAGGAATTAGTCCAATAGCGTTTAAACCATGTAAAATAGCCTCGATAGTAGCGTTATAGCTTCGCTTGGTTCTGTAGTTCTTAGTGCTGTAGTTCTTGGTTCGGTTCTTTTGTGTTTTGTGGTTCTTGCTCTAGCTATAGTAGCGGATAGCGAGACCCTGCGCCACGACGAAGCACCATACCGTTCGCTCCAAATAAACATACATCAATAATAAATCAGCGCACAGAAAAACCAAATAACACCAAAAAAAACATGCCCACCCACAACTAAGAACCAAGAACTACAGCACCAAGAACTACAATAAATTAAACTGATGCCTCACCGCAGAACTCACCAACAACAAAAACTTCCGTTCATTTGGCACACGAATACGCTCTTCTAAAACTTGATTGACAGGAGCTTTCTTAATTTTATTAAAAAGTGAACGGTAGTACTTGTATGCCGTATATACGCCAAATCGAGCACCTTGTGGCAACTGCAAAATTCCTTGATAAGCCTTCTCAAAATCAAGCTCAATATCCTTTTCTATCGCTTTTTTGTCTGACACCCCAAAAGAACCATAATTCACATTAGGAAAATAGACCCTTCCTCGCTCCACATAATCACTTTTCATATCCCTTAAAAAATTCACCTTTTGAAAAGCAGAACCCAGATTACAAGCAGATTCTTTGAGATACTCATAGCGTTCTTGATCACCTTCCACAAACACCTTTAGACACATCAACCCCACAACCTCAGCCGAACCATAAATGTACTGCTCATAAAGCGAAGATTCATAACGATCATTGTACAAATCCATCTCCATACTAAACAAAAAAGACTCAATCAACTCTTCGTCAATCTCATATTCATTGACAACCCTCTGAAAAGAATGCAAAACAGGATTTAAACTTATTTTTTCTTCTATGGCGAGATAAGTTTCGGCTTTAAAACGTTTCAATAAAGTTTCTTTGTCATAATCATGAAATGAATCAACAATTTCATCAGCAAAACGAACAAATCCATAAATACCATAAATCGCATCATGAAATCGTCTATCTAAAGCTTTGATGCCTAAAGAAAAAGAAGTGCTATAGTTTTTTGTAATCAACGTACTACACTTTGTGCATACGCTTTGGTATAGGTTCATGGGTGTCTGGTTCATAATCGTTCATGATTCTTTGAGTTACAAGATGCGAACCGATTACCACAATGGGCAATCCTGTTCCTGGTGTCGTCGAAGCCCCTACATAATAAAGGTTCTTAAATTTTTCATCCTTATTTTTAGGGCGTAAAGCAGCTACCTGCATCAATCCATGTGCCAAGCCCAAACCACTTCCTTTATACAAATTGAACTGATCTCGCCAATCTTTAGGATCATAAATCGTCTGCGTCATTCGATTGCCAATCAAATCAAAATCCAACCGCTCCGACATATCTTTCAAAATATTATTCGTCAGTTGTTCCCTATCCTCCCAATTTGCCTTATACCTCAAATCAGGCACAGGACAGAGAATGAATAGGTTTTCACAACCTTCTGGCGCACATTCGGGATTCGACTTTGAAGGTGCGTTCACATAATAGTAGGGTTTTTGAGGACTTACAGAAGTCTTAAATATATTGTCTGCATATTCCTCAAAGTTATTGCCTAAAAAATAATTGTGATGGTGTAAGTTTTTTATTTTGCCTTTAACACCCAAATAAATCGTAAAAGGCGCAAGCGTCCAGTGCATTTTATCCAGTTTTTTCTCACTAAACTTCTTGCGTTTCAAAATCTGTCCCCTAAATGCCGCCGCATCTCCATTACAAACATACAAATCAGACTTCCATACTTTGCCTTTTTGGTCTACAAAACCTGTAATTTTACCATTTGTAGAATTAATCGACGTAATTTCTGTATTATAATGAATCTTTACCCCTCTTTCCTCCAACAAAGCAACGATTTTTTTGGTAATGTTGTACATGCCTCCACGAATATTATAATATCCATCATGTTGGAGTTCTGTATAGTTTAGTAGACTATAAACGGCTGGCGTCTGAAAAGGCGTATCTCCCAAAAAGAAAGCAACCAAAGAAAAGATGACTTTGACCTCTTGCGAATCAAAGTGGCGATTCAACTCCTGCCACATAGAGCGAAACAACAAAGGGCTATGCTTTAAAGGCACTCTCAACAAAGAAGCTGCATACTGAATGAGATGGTCGTAATTTCTTTTGACAATGATATGTTCCGTATCATGAAATAGCTCCCCTGCTTGTTTTAGATAGGCTTTTGCTTTTTTTTCAAAATCAGGCTCAACTTCCACAAACTCCTGAGCAAGTTTGGATAGATTTTTGTGTATAAAAAATGGTTTCTTGCGATTAGAAAAATATACTGTATAAACTGGATCAAGTTCTTTCATCTCAAGCGGATTTTCTAATCTACAATCCGCAAAAAGTTCATCGAACTCGTAACTCATACTAAAAAAAGAAGGCCCTGTATCAAAGGTAAAGCCATCTTTTTTAAGTTGATTGAGCCTTCCACCTGCTTGATGGTGTTTTTCGACCATTTCTACCTCAAAACCTCGTGCTTGAAGCCGAAGTGCTGTCGCCAAACCACCCAAACCTGTTCCTATTATCAATACTTTTTTGCTCATATTTGTTGAGTTGAATTATAATAAGTCAGTAACAACAAGAATCTTTTTTAGTTTTTAATTTACACCTTTTTTTTAAATATTTTTAATATTTATCAAGTAAGTAGACACTGCTTAAACCTTAATAAAGAAAAAACATCTTCATTATGATACATATGTTATTTTTCAAGAAAAAATACCATCTCTAACAACCTCTTTTTTCGTCATTTTCAGAAGAGATAGCCCTCAATAAACGATAGAGACTCAAACATTTTTGGCGACAATTAAACATTTAGAAAAAAAACGATTTATAGATTTTTTTAAAGGGTAGTTGTTACAATCTACTTTTTTTTATCAGTAAAATCAAAATCATCCTTCATTTTTTATTGAAAGTGATATATTTGTGAATATGGGTAGACTTTTATCAATAGACTATGGGTTAAAACGTGTCGGTATTGCCGTATCCGACCCCCTCAAAATCATTGCTACTGGCTTAAAAACAGTAGAGAACAAAGAATTATTTGATTTTTTGAAAGCATATACTATAGAAAATGAGGTAGAAGCCTTTATTGTCGGTGACCCTGCTAATCTAGATGACACCCCTACTCACCTAACAGAACCTGTCAATAAGCTAATAGAAAAACTAACAAAACAATTCCCCGATATTCCGATTCATCGAGTCAATGAGCAATTTAGCTCCAAAAGAGCCATGCAAAGCCTTATTCAAAGTGGTGTTCGCAAAAAAAACAGGCGCAACAAAGCTTTATTAGATGAAGTGAGTGCCACCATCATTTTGCAAGACTTTATGTATGAACAAGAATAAGTAGTGTGACAGAATTAAGGTTGGGAGATCATTTTTGACTTATATAATCGGAACGCTGAAGCGGACGAAAACTAATGCGTAGCCATAGCTACGGTGAGTATTTTCGACTGGTCCGACACATCGGAAGTATAAGGGAAAAAAAGCCTCTTGATAAATTTGTCAGACTACTTAACCCCTATTTTACTAACATGAAACAAAATAACATACTATGATTTATCCCATTATAGCTTATGGAGATACCATTCTAACCAAAACAGCAGAACCTATTGACAAGGATTTTCCTAACCTCAAAGAACTTGTTGCTGATATGTTTGCCACTATGTACAAAGCTGAGGGCGTTGGCTTGGCTGCGCCACAAATTGGCAAATCCATCCGCATTTTCATCATTGACAGTACCCAGTTTGATGAAGAAAAAACAGGCGAAAAAGGACTAAAAAGAGTATTCATCAATGCGGAAAAAGTCGAAGAAACAGGCGAGGTTTGGTCTTATGAAGAAGGCTGCCTAAGCATCCCCAAGATTACCGAAAACGTAAAACGCCCCGACACCCTAAAACTACGCTATCTTGATGAAAATTTTGAGGTTCATGAAGAAGTATTCAAAGGCATCACCGCAAGAGTCATACAACACGAATATGACCACATCGAAGGAATTTTATTCGTAGATCACCTAAAACCTCTAAGAAAACGCCTAATCAAAAGCAAATTAGGAAAAATCACCAAAGGCAACATCAAGGTCAAATACCGCATGAAATTCCCCAACCCATCCCGACGATAACAAAAATGTTCCCCTTCACCTTTCGTAAAAACTCAAATCAAAAATCCTCAAAAAAATAAGGAGAGAACAGTCAATTGCTTCGTCGTCACGCATGGGCCCGCTATCCGTTCCAAACCTATCGGTTTCCACTACTATCGGGTCTATCTTAAAAGGACAGAACCGCAAACTCATATGCACTTATATAATTTCGTTCATTAAGCGGAGTTGAGATGATGGTTCAAAAAAAAAGAAAAACTTATATGGTTCAAAAAAACATGCCCACAAACAAAAAAGGACAGAACCGAAAACTTATATGTACTTATAAAAAAACTAAAATCAACTTATATGGTTAAGATTTTGCAATCTCAAATATTCTTTGTTATTTCAAAACCTAAAAAAAACCAACCATAATTGAAAGCCAAAAACATCGCCATCTTAGGGTCTACAGGCTCCATCGGCACACAAGCCCTCGAAGTCATACAAGCCAACCCCAAACACTTCAAAGTAGAAGTCCTCACCGCCAATAGCAATGCGGATTTACTCATAGCCCAAGCCCTCACCCACCGCCCCAATGCCGTTGTCATCTGCGACGAATCCAAATTCCAATACATCAACGACGTTTTATTTGAAAAAGACATCAAAGTCTATGCAGGCAAAGACGCCCTTGCCCAAATCGTCGCAATGGAAGAGATAGACGTCGTTTTAACAGCTTTAGTAGGCTATGCAGGCTTAGTTCCCACCCTCAACGCCATTGACGCAGGCAAACACATCGCCCTCGCCAACAAAGAAACCTTAGTCGTTGCAGGAGAATTGGTCACCGCAGCCGCCAAAGCCAAAGGCGTCAATATATACCCCGTTGACTCCGAACACTCCGCCATTTTCCAATGTTTGGTGGGGGAGTGGGAAAATCCCATCGAAAAAATCTACCTTACTGCCTCTGGTGGGCCTTTTAGGGGAAAAAACCAAGAAGACTTAGCCAAAGTCACCAAAGCGCAAGCCCTCAAACACCCCAATTGGGAAATGGGTGCAAAAATCACCATTGATTCGGCAAGTTTGATGAATAAGGGCTTAGAAGTGATAGAGGCCAAGTGGTTGTTTGGCTTAAAAAATGAGCAGATAGATGTCATCGTACATCCACAATCTATCGTCCATTCCATCGTACAATTCCAAGATGGTTCGATGAAAGCACAAATGGGCTTACCCGATATGAAACTCCCCATCCAATACGCCATTGGCTACCCAAAACGATTACCCTCCGATTTTCCCCGTTTCAACTTCTTAGACTACCCGACCCTCTCCTTTGAACAACCCGACAAAAAAACCTTCCGAAACCTTCAATTGGCGTTTGATGCGCTCGAAAAAGGGGGAAATATGCCATGTATCTTAAATGCCGCTAATGAAGTCGCTGTTGATGCCTTTTTGCATGACAAAATTGGCTTTTTAGAAATGTCTGATGTAATAGAAAACTGCTTAAATTCGGTATTTTTTATAAAAACCCCTAATTTAGCACAGTATCAAGAAACAGATACGGAAACCAGACGAAAAGCAATTGATTTAATTGGGTAGATGCAAGGCATTTTGAAAATGCCTTACATCTTACGCCAGTGGTAGTGTCTATGCAAAATAGCCCTGATAGAAGTGGTATGGCTTTCTTTAGTTTATGTGGTTTAAGTAGTTTTTGTGGTTGTTTGACCTTGACAAATAGATACTTACCTTAGCCATAAGAACGGATAGCAGGACTTTCCGTCACGACGAAGTACTTGACAGTTCGCTCCAAAAAAAAATTATAAAAAATCAAAGATAAAGTTATGAAAACATTGAAAATCTTAGGCATTGCCTTCCTTCTTTTAGGCACGATAATGGCTTGCCAAACAGAATCGAACAAAACGGCAAAAAGACAGATAGTAAAGCCTTCTACGGAAGCTAAAAAACCAGCATCACAAACAAATGGTGCGGGCAATAAGAAAATCACACCGCCTGCAAACGTCATCAAAGAATCGAATGCAAGAAAGGTGATGCCTAAGGATGCGATTGCTGCACACAGTTTTCCAGAACCAGATGCATCGCTGAAAGTAATCAATATTAAAGAAGTAAAATATCAAGGTGAAAAGCCAAATCGCCTTGTTTACTATGAAGGAAAACCCTTCACTGGCGTCGCTGAAACCTATTTGGGCAAGGATAGAAAACTCTCTTCTGAAACGTTCAAAGGTGGGCGCAAAAATGGCCCTTACCAAATTTGGCACACGAATGGAAATCCCAACCAAAGAGGTACAATTATTGGCGAAATCAATGATGGTTTGTATCGGGAATGGTACAAAAGTGGTGGACTAAAATAC
>Ga0209186_1000485_pt1 | contig 32045 bp, 21 predicted proteins | sample SidtaG_FD_187426 | JGI IMG/M metagenome (GOLD analysis project Ga0209186, IMG submission 187426) | Marine algal microbial communities from Sidmouth, United Kingdom - Sidmouth_Male2 metaG (SPAdes) (version 2) | ecosystem: Host-associated > Algae > Red algae > Unclassified | place: Sidmouth...
ATAACGCGTTGTCGTCCGAATTCACGCCGGGTTACGTTGAAGACTTTGGTTTGCCGCTACCAACCTCGGGAGCTTTGGAGTATTTCGAAGCCGATAGAACCCGCCTCGAAGAAAAAGCAATTTTTGGCGAAATCGGATATGACATAACAGACGCGTGGGATGTCACGGTCGGCGCGCGGTTCTACGATTATGATTTTGAAACTGCCAATTCCACAGACTTCCCGGTTGCTGATTATCTCTTTGGCGGTGTGGATGGATTCCAAGCCTACCCCTTGTCAGATATTGAAAACCAACTCACACTCGCTCTGAACCAATCTAAGAGCGGCGAGCTTTTTAAAGTAAATACATCTTATGAACTCTCACAGGATATCACGGCTTATGCCACCTTTAGCCAAGGCTTCCGCGTCGGCGCGAGTAATGGCGGGCAAGCCTGTACAGATACAGCATTTTCAGATCCCAACCAGAATTTGTGCCTCTTCTCACCGGGCCAGCAATTCAGTGCTGACCCAAGTGATGTAGCCATTCTCGATGAGCGGTCTTTCGAACCTGACACGACCAATAACTATGAATTAGGTGTGAAAACGACATTATTGGATGGTGCGTTGCGTTTGAACGGCGCCGTGTTTTTCGTCGAGTGGGATGCGCCTCAGGTTAATACCGTTTCAATAAATGCGGGTACCGCGATTACTGTGAACGCAGATACGGCCACCTCAAAAGGCTTCGAGCTGGACGGAAGCTGGCGCATCAGTGATGACTTTAGATTACGGGGTAATGTGAGCTATACGGACGCCCAACTGACAGCGGACGTGCCGGGTTTAATTCAAACCATAACGCCTCCGGGTTTTGGCACGAGCATTCAAGCGGGTGAGGACGGAGATCGTCTCCCGGGTTCGCCAAAAACACAATTTTCCGTGTTTGGAGACTATGCGTTCCCATTAAGCAACGGAGATAATGTAATTCTGAATGCGGGATATTCATGGCAAAGTGACGTTCTGTCATTCACAGGTGGACGTGCAGGAAGCTTCACCCTGCCAAGCTATGGACGAGCAAATATTGCGATCGGATATAACGCCGATAACTGGTCTATGACCGGCTATGCCGATAATCTGCTAAATGATTTTTCTGAAACCAGCGCATCAAATACGCCGCTCAATAATCAAACTATTGCCGGGGCAAATGTTCGTCGATTCAGAACAAATGTTCTTCCGCCTCGCTCAATCGGCGCAAGATTTAAGTATCGTTTCCAATAGAGCCTGAGCCTCGCCAAAGACTTAAGCTCTTTGTGCAGCAATATTATGCGAGAGGTCGCTGCGCTGGCGGCCTCCACCCTTGACCTATTGGGCGTAGAGCCACAACGAAAGCGTTGAGAGCATTCCGCCTTACGGCGTTGAACTGATTCTGGCATAGTGGACACTATTGAAGGGTTGGTTGTATATGCGACCCATCTACAGCTTTTCGCGCCTTTGTTATTCCTTCATAGATCAGCATTGTCACATAAATTTGTCCCGTTTCATGGAAAGCGGAGGCGTGTATTATAATTAACCTAAAAAGCCATCTTTTTAAAGGCCTCTCCACGTTATAGACTCAAATCTCTCAAATGGAAAAGCCACACGAAAAACCCCGCCAAACAGGCGGGGCAGGGAATTAATCAGTAATCTTTAGGTTAGTTAAACGTATAACGCACACCAGCGCTAAAGCTGGTTTGCTCATTTTCGATGTCTAAATTACCCGGGAAGAGAACGTTTTCGGTTTCGACATCACTCGTAGCGCGGTAAGCAGCTTCACCAAAAATTTCGAACGGGCTGTCGAAAGCAACCGTAACGCCGATTTTTCCTTGGTAGGCAAATTTCGTTTGGCTGTCGTCTACGACTTGAATATTAGATGGAGAATAGTCAACGCTGACATCCGAAACACCGATACCGGCGCCAATATAAGGTTGGAGCATACCCTGTTTGTTAAAATCGTAATATGCATTTACAAAAAGCGCGGTCTGAGCAATATCGCCTTGACCATCCGCGACAACATCTGCCACCGTGACGCCAAGAGGGTCTGGACTACTCGCAATTGATGCAGCGTCTAAGGCACCTATCGCTCCACCCCCGAGGGTGACATTTGTATGTGTATCGACATCGGATTTGGTCCGAAGGCCTTCCAGACCAAAACGCAGACCGGAATCCGTTTTTTTACCAATCTCAAATGCAAAGGCCGCTCCGCCGTCAAATTCAGTATCCCATCCATATTCGGTACCAGCCGCCACATCGAGTGTTGAGCCATCCCCCAAATTACCAGTCGTAAACGCGCCAGTTTCCCCGGAATTGGAGGACGATGATTGATCCACTAACCCAATAGAGCCAGACACATATATCTCTGATGCCAGAGCCGAGGTACTCATTCCGAAGATCGAGAGGGTCGTAAATACAATTAACTTTTTCATGGTTACACTTTCAATAAAGATGTCCGCAGACGTATATTCAACTTAGCCCCATCCCTAGTACGCCTAAGCCTAAATTTGGTTTCCTGATTAAGAAAAATTCATAAAATAATTACATAAATAGTAAAAAGACTTTGATGGTTAGGACAAAGCTTCGGTGTCTGTCACGGTCTTGATGTCGATTGAGAAGTCAACTACAGGCTGTGTAAGTAAATCCACGAAAACATCATAGTCTATAGAGTATTTGATCTAGTTTTCAGTTTCCACTCTCCTGCTCTCCACTTGACCCTCGATCATGGGAACTGACTGTTTTCTGAATATGCTAAGGGACTTATTTTGAGGTTTTGTCTGAGGTCAGCGCCAGAGCTAGTCGTGATCCAAAGAGTTCAAAGGGACTGGAAGTCAGTAATCGATACCGCATTCTGCGTCGTGGACAGTCTCGCGAGCTATAAAAATTAAAATAATACGATTTCGACGACTGCCGGAGAATTTACAATCCTGTGTCCGAGCACCAATCACGAATTGAACTTAGAGAAGTTTGTGACCATGAAAAGCGGGGGGTATTCTTCATGCCCAGAAAAGATGCACATCTTTATTTCATAAACAATGAGGTGAAATCTAGGTGAGTTAAGAGAAATCGCTTAGCAAATTAAGGTAAGGCGTCGTCTTTTCCCCAGCTCATCTGCGAGCGGTTATCCCGCTTCTCACGTGCGACCATCACACTGTCTGTATTAAGAGCAATTCGGATAGTTCCGCGCGGATCAAAAGCCGCATACTTTTTTGGCACTCGCCGATAGTAATGCCAGCGCTCGCTTCTGCGTGTAAGGTAGTGGTTTGATTTCCTAGCCATAGTTCAATTTAGCCCATTTTGTAGCACAAAAAGTGGCACAAAAATCGAAGAAATTGCAGTAGACTACAGATTTCCAAAGGAAATAGGCAGTCTTTTCAACGACTTATGTGATTGGACTTTGAGATTAATGGCGCACCGGGGATGGGCGGCCAGAAAGCGATAATTCTCAATTAAATCAATAACCTAAGAACCCCTGATTTGTCAATGTTCCATAGTTTTTTAGAAGGGTTGTACCATATTTTCAGAATCTTCTATTTGGTCGGAAGTCACCTTCTCAACCCGCTAAACAGAGGCTATTCGTTGCGAAAGCGTGAAGAAAAAAACCTGCCCTTACAGCGAGGACGCAGGGCAATAGTTGCGGCAAGGTGTGACCTAGAAGCTTTTGTGCTTTCCACTAATTCAATGACTTAAAGTGCCACGCAAGTCATTTTTGGGCAGGCAGGTATAGTGATTTATAAGCGTAATAAGACACTCAATTCGTCAATATGACGGCCATATAAAATTTTGTGTTAAAGGTTAATATCTTTTATCCGCTAGTTGAAATTTGATCAGGGCAACTGATCTCTTGAAGTCGCAAAGCTGAATTCTTCGCTCTACGTAGAACATTAAAATTCCCAGTTTTCGTTTTCCTAAGAAGTTGCAGTTGAATGGACGCGACGGTTTCCATCGTGACCCCTTTTGAAACATGCAGGTTGTTGTCTGCGTAGCTTTGTCCGAGTTCCGAGCTATTGAGGCATTCCAAAATGGATTCTTCAAGCGCCTTTTGGTCCAGGGGCGTAAAGTTAAAACCCTTCAGTCCCTCACGTTCAGTCACATCGACAAAATCACCCATCATTGGATAAGCAGCTGGCGTTCCGTAGATCGCAGCTTGATGCAGAACCCCTGAACTTCCAGTTGTGCTATCATAGTCAAAAATCGCAAGTTTAGCCTGTGTGAAGAATGTGGCGACATCTTCTTCTGCGACATAACCATGGAAGACAATGTTTGCGTCCGCCTTGTGCTCTGCTTCCAAGGACTTCAAATAGCCAGGTGTTGCCGGGTGATCGCTTCCCCCGATAATCAACTTAATTTTTTGATTTTCTGTTCGAGACACATTCAAGTTCTGTATGGCGCCTATCGTTCGCTCGAGTCTTTTGTAGGTTCCGAATTTCCCCATTGTCACGATCGTGCGAGGTCGCTCAGAGAGATTTGTGATCTCAATATCCGATGCCAAAGGAAAAGAACCGTGAGGCACCATAAAAGTATTTTTGGCTTTATACTTATCCTTCAAAATATCCCAGAAACTATCTAACGTTACAGTCATGAAGCCCGACATCAACATGGTCTTGGTCACGAAGTAACTGGCTGCGCCAACTAACCTTTGACGGAATGGGCTTTTAGCAAGGTTTGTTTTGCTAAGATCCACGGCTTCCACCAAATTATGCATAATCACGCCTGAAGGTAGGCCCATTTTTTGAGAAACAGTTGGAGTTAGCAAACCAAGAGCTGCAGGAATCTCACTATCCCCAAAAGAGGCAGTCTGGAGATTATAGATAGAGCCCTCTGCCTGCGATGACTTCAGCGCGCGCAGAATATGAAACCCTGCCAGCGGATCATTGAACCGCCATATGCGCTTGACCTCCACCTTAGGGCCAAGGTCAAGCTCAGGCAGATCGCCCTGATACTTATCGGCAACCACGATGATCTTTTCAATGTCTGACCGCGCAGCAAACGCGTTGACAAGATGAAGCCCATACTCGTTCAAAGAACCCGCGCTTGGCGGAAAGGCAGTAACAATAGCTATAGTTTTCATGATATTTTCCATAATGTTAATGTTTAAGTTTAGTCGTTGGATTGACGTGCGAGATTTTCTGCATGTGCCTGAAGAACGTTTTTTGAAGGACGAGCTGAGCCATTCGAGCGAAGTAAACCGAAATGTCTTTGCTGCGCTTTCCGCCAAGGCCTCCGTCCAACGACATCACTCCCGACATGTTGAAAGTCGTTTAGTGTCCATACAAACACGCCATCGGCGGCAATGGATTGCCTTAGCTGGCTTTCAAGACGAGAGGCCTGTTTGACTTCCGCTGCTCGGGTGGAGCGAAATGGATTCCAAATTGTTGAGCCAAGTTCTGTGATCATAACCGGCTTGTCGCCAGCTTCAGTTTTTATCGCGTCCAGACGATCAGAAAATCCTTCGACGTGTCCATATTCATGATAGGTCACAAAATCGATGACATCTTTTAAACCGAGTGCTGAGTCTGGATTTGACCACCCGACTGTTATCGGAACATCCGGGTACTGAATTTGAATGTGACGCGCCATGACCGTCAGCCAACCTTCGACAACACCTTGCCCCCACGTCGGAAAATCCAAATCAGCCTGATTTTTGATGTCTATGCCTAAAATGTTGGGATGATGAGAAATAGAGGCAAGCACTTGGTCGATATGATCGACATCGGCAGACATGTTAGACAAGGTATAGTCTGGGCGAAGATCGAATAGTGTGACAAGCACTTGAATGTTTTGTTCGGCGCATAGATCTAGAAATATGCTTAGCTTCGCATTTGCCTCAGCTTGTGTATCCGCATTGTCAAAGTAGTCATGGTTCAGAAAAATACGAATTGAGTTCGAATCCATGTTCGCAATCGTTTCGAGATCCAACCTAATCTCTTCGACAGGGAATTCCGTCCAAAACTCCTTCCACGATGCGGATGCCGGATAATAATTTATGCCAACGAAATTGGTAGAAAATTTCTCAACAAATTTGTCTTTACGGTTTCCTAAATCTATCAGTTTCGTTTCGAGCACTTCTGATGTTTTCTGAGTCCAACCATATTGGGTTTGATAAAATCTAAACAATCGCGTCTCATTAGCGATCTCGTCGATGGATACAGTTGCGAATTCAGGATCAGAGCTGAATGTTACGCGCAAACTTGTCTCTTTTACATTTGCGACCCGTAAATCTTTATTGATGTGAAGTTCACTAAATTCCCGTCCTAATCGAAACGCGACTGCGCAGGGCTTTGTGGTTAATAGACAGGCTGCCTCTTTCGTTGCGGTCAATGCCTGCCCCGTAACGGCACTATCTGAGGCCGGTGTCCAATTGGGTTGCTCAAGTTCCATAACGATTGTGGCAAGCTTCTGACGGTCCTGAAGCGGGAGTTCGAAAGCATCACCTTCCCAACTCTGGTCTACTCGCGAAGCGGATGAGGTTAAATGCTCATGCAAATATTCATTTGAACTAACAGGCGTTTCAATAACGCTAGATACAAATCCCGCGAACACAACGCCTGACAGAAGGGCGCCAATCGTGGCCGGCAACCGTTTTGTTATATGAAGCGAGTCGAGTGTCATGTTCTTTCCTTCCGCCCTGCGCAGAGGTCAGAGAGTTCAGAAGAAAATACTTCTACATTTTTTAATACAGCCCTTATTTTCAGCGGAGCCGCATAGGCATCAGGACAACTACTTACATAGGTCATTCGACCGTTTGAAAGCTGCACGAATTCCGACTGCTTCACACCACCCTGGTCGATCCAATCAAGGGCAATAAGCGTTTGGTCAGATACTGGATTGCCAAAAGCATCACGTATTACATCAGACGTGATGTCTAGGAGGTTAGTATTTCTTGACGGTTCGACGGTAAATTCAAATGTAACAGGCTCGCCCGCACCGACCTTGACTGGCGTCTGGTTCGAGATCAAATCACCCGTATGTGCGTTGAAAATCATTCTGCCCGCTCTGCGTTGAGCGGGGACATCAAATGACGCTAAACCTTGAGATACTTTTCCAGATAGTGAAGTCGACACCCCATCGGAAATATATATCAACTTTACCGTTTCATCATGAGAGCTTTTCCCATCAACGTCTGTCATTTCGATCGTTACACTGATATTTTGCCCAGGGGTAGCCGTCTGCGGCCCCGCATAGACTTGTAGTCTGTCAGAGGGTGCCTGCGCCTGCGTAGCGGTAACGTAAAAGCTAGCACTCATAATGAGTGACAGAAGTGAGACAGTTGCTTTCTTTCGGTTCATCATAGGTCTTTTCTTTGCGAAGTTGCCTATGAATGGTTGCAATGGATATGCCGCGAAAAATGCCGGGTTTTGCGTGCAGATTGGCGAAAATTGCAAAGTGATCTTTGCGAAATGCGAATTTGTTTTCTGATTTGCAAAGAAATCAGTCGAAAACATAGGGAAAATAGCGGCCCAGCATTTGCGTAGTTATCTCCGAAATACTGGAGACTAAAATGACGAAACGAACAACTGCATCTACTGAAACGTTCCTCCAAAAGCAGGCTTTAACGCCGTCTACCTGGAAGCATGATAGAACATCAATTATCATTCCCTGTTACAATGAAGCCAACAGATTGCATCTTGAAATCTTTCTAAACTTCGCCCGCAAAAACCCAAAAGTATCTTTTGTATTTGTTGATGACGGATCAAAAGACTTGACAATTAGCTTGCTCTGCGGAGCCATGGCGGCACTGCCTGACCAAGTCGATGTTTTAACAATGGCTCGCAATGCAGGGAAAGCTGAAGCCGTTCGTCACGGACTAAAATTTGCCGCTGAACGTGGTGACAAATATATCGCATTTTTAGATGCCGATCTGGCGACCCCGTTAAATGCTATTAATGACTTTATCTCAGTTGCAGACCGTTTGGACAATATTGATGTCGTTTTCGGGTCACGTGCTGGCGGTCTTGGTCGCCGTGTTTACAGAGATCTCCATCGTAAAATGATATCTTTGGTTTGCGCGTCGATGGGTCGAATGGCGACAGGATTGGCTTTGAAGGACACGCAATGCGGAGCGAAGTTATTCCGAAATACTGAACATCTAATCAACTGCCTAGATGCGCCTTTCACGGCAGGTTGGCTATTCGATGTTGAACTATTCCTAAGAATTTCAAACCCGAATAAACGGGAACGGAGAAACTTCTTTGAATACCCCGTTCTTGAGTGGACAGAAATCCCAGGATCCAACATCAAATTTTCTGATGTCATCAAAGGCGGACTGAAAATGACATCGCTCATCTTTAGTCAATGGAAAATCAGAGCACGTTTTCAAAACAGACGCGCTTTGCCTTCGTATTCATTGACCCAACATCTTCGATCTGGAGAAACTTTAAGCACGCAGAGCATTCGTTCGATGGAAGCCATAGTCTCGGATGAGAGACGCCATATCACTTTGGATTTTTCCAATGTGAGAACGTTAGGTCCATCTGTCTTCACTACTCTTACAGAGGTCTGCGAAGGGTTCTTGGCACACGGGAAAGAGGTGTCAATTTATCTTCCGGATGATGTTGATATTTTATCAGCAGCGCGACGATCTTCGATTACAGCACTTTTTAACTGCACTATTCTTACTCGTCTCCCGAGCCACTTTACCGACAATACTCGTTTTTCGTTATCGGAGGCTTAGATGTCACGATCTCTCAAGCTTCCCATGCAGGCGTTGCGAACAAACACTTTGCTTGGGCCCGCTGCAGCGTTGTTTATTTCAGCGAATATCGCGAATGCAGCCAATCTAGTTTTCAATATGGTCTTTGCCCGTATGATGGGACCCGCGGCATTTGCTGACCTCACACTTCTACTCACGCTAAAGCTTGGCATCTTGTCATTCCTAGGCGCGCTTCAATTCGCATTTGCCGAGTTAGCTGCAAAGGAAAGTAAAACTCAACGAAGCCGTCAGCGTGCGCATGCGCTTTCATGGCGAAGTCTCAAATTTTCTATACCTGCAATGTTTCTTATCATCGCGCTAGCGAATTACATTTCTGGGGCTTTGAACTTTTCTTCGCCGATGGCGCTTTGTGTCTTGGCTCTCGCTATTCCATTTTTTCTTCCAATGGTAATTTATAGAGGCCTCACGCAAGGCTTGATTGATTTACCAAGAATCATTCTCTCGATACAAGTTGAGTGGATAATTCGACTTTTGGGTAGCCTGATACTCTGGAAAATGGGGTTCGGATTAGCTGGCATTGCTGCAGCTGTTGGGCTTTCAATCATGGCAGGGTTTATTTTTTCAACGCGCAAAGAGGACTTAAAGTCCTTTGGTCTTCGCGAAATGCCTGCCCTAGATCTTCAGACAAAAGCGCTTGGCGTCGTCGCCCTGCCGTACCTGGTTTTACAAATCGCTCAGGTCTTAGTCCTAGACAGTGACATCCTCATCGCCAAGGCGAGTTTTTCAGCTGAGACAGCGGGTCTCGTGGCAGGATTGCTTCTCATTCAACGCGTATTCTTTTTCGCTTTTCTATCTTGTTCAACGATCCTTCAGCCACTTGTTGCAAAGCAGAAAGAGGTTCAGAAATCACCTCAAGAATTGCTAATGCTATTAGGTGCAATCTCTATAATTACAGTCGCTGCAATAGCGATTATTCTACCCAACTCCGATCTGATTGTTCGCATTATGCTAGGGGGTGATTATTTGGAGCTATCTTCAATCGTTTGGATAAGCGCTCTGACTGGAGCAGTCTTCATCGGCAGCCACCTGTGCGCGATCTACCAAATTGCCAAGGGCAAGAGTTTTGCCGCACTGGTCGTTTTATTCTTTGGTGGCGTTCAACTCATTTCACTCTCGGCGGTTAATCACTTCTTTCCTGACATAGGGTTACACAGCTACTTCAGTATGAAGTTACTTATTCAAGTTGCATGCACGGCAACTTTGATCGGAATTATTTTGATGCCATTGAGAAAAGAAAAACCAATTACATAAAATGACAGCAAGATCGTGGACATATCTAGCGATCTTACTGGCGCTCATGTTTCATGGGGCGCTCTTGCCGTTCACCTATGGGCAAACATATGACTCCTATATCCATATGTTTTTTGGCAACCATTATCTAACGTCTTGGTTCGATCCTTGGGAAACACGGTGGTATACTGGCTTTACAGTTACAGCCTATCCACCGGGCAGCCATCAAGCCTTAGGCGTGTTGATGCGATTCATGGATATGCGCATCGCATTTATAGTGCTGCAACTTTTGGCTATCGGCATTCTTATTATTGGAGTGTTCAGATTCAGCCGTTTATGGGTGAATGATAAGGCCGCGTCACATGCAGCAATGCTATGCGCATTCTCAACCAGCATTTCGGAAACGCTGCACATCTTCGGGCAGTTACCTACACTGCTTTCAATCGCGCTTTTCCTGAACGCAATTCCCCACATATCAAGTTGGATTGAACATGGCCGAAAGAGAGATTTTGTTTTAGGTCTTTTTCTAACAGCGGCGACAACCTCAGTTCACCATGTCACGCCGCTGTTTGGAACTGTCTTCTTTGTGGCACCGATTGGCATCGCAGCCCTCTTAGCTAATTTGAAACGACGTGGGCCTTCTAAACCCCATGGAAAATTAGCCTATTTGAAGTGGGCCTCGCCTGCCTTGATACGTGGCATCATAATGGGATTGGGAATGTTGTTTCTAATCATCACAATCGTTTTCCCTTATTGGCATTGGTCCATTACCGACCCGATCACCCAAGTTAGTATTCCGCACGGCAGCCGTGAAAATTTTATCGCGAAGCCGAATTTAGGCTTGATGTTCTTTGTCATTCCTTGGGGCATGCTTATTGCTGTTGTTCCCTATGTCATATTGAAGTCCGTTCGAACATCGCTCTGGCCTTTGGGGCTTTCTGTACTGATCGCATTGTTCTTAGGGACTGGGGGAACTACGCCCTTTCCGCGCATCCTGCTCGGACCTGCCTTTGAAATTCTGACTTTAGACAGATTCACTTTTTGGGCGTCTATCTTGATTTTACCTTTTGCAGGTCTAGCGGCTCAAAGCCTTTGGGAGGGACGCGGCAAGATATTAATCAATCGCGCATTTGGGTCGTTTCTAAGCCGATCGACACTTGTTCTGATGCTCGTGAGTTATGTTGGACTCGCAGTTGGGACAGCGCTTCTTCCAACGTTCCGGCCTACTCAGCCTGATTTCATTGACCCTGCGCCAATTGTCGCATTTATGGATGAAGACCGTCACTCAGATTGGCGTTACTTGACACTCGGGTTTGGGGATCAATTCGCCTATCATAGCGCTCTGATAAACGCGGAGTCAGTTGACGGAAATTATCACTCAGCAAGACGCTTACCAAGCCTGATGAACTACTCCGTGGAACGGTTGGAAAATTCGAAATATATGGGTGTCCCCGGCTTGGCTTCGCTCAATCAATTTCTGACGAATGCGGAGAAGTTTCATCTGAAATATGTGTTCTCAAATGACGAGTTCTACGATCCGGTTCTACACTATACAGGATGGAACCAAGTCACGCGCCTAAATAACGGAATCCGCGTATGGGAAAAACCGGACATTACCCCTTTACCTGCCGTACTACCCCGTAGGGAGTTGCCTAGCTACCAAAAGCTAATGTGGGGAACTTTGCCAATTGGGTCTTTGATTTTAGGCTTACTGACTTTGATCGGTCTTGCTCTACGCCAACAGCTGATATCTTCTAAATCAAAGCCATTCCTACGAAACCCCTCCTCGCCTTATACGACACTCAAAGAGCCGGAACCCGGACCAAATTTGACCGTCGACATCATAACACAACCCGCATCAAGTCCTGCGGCATGGACCCCGCCTAACACTATAACCTGGCTGGTAAGAGCCCTGCCTATTATTGCTGCCTTTATGGCGGCGATAATCATTAGCAAAACCATACAAAATCAACGCAAGCCTTTAATGCCTGAAACGGTTGTAGAGCGTTTCTACCAGCACTTGGACTTCCGTGAGACGGAGCAGGCCTTCTCATTGCTTGTCGCTGATCCGGAACTGGATTACGGACAGTTTTTAAAAATCCAGAAACTCACAGGCGGCCTTGTCCCGTCCTTTGGAAAACTCACATCTGTTACCACTATAAATATAGAAAAATTGGGGGAAGGACAGGTTAGAGTCAGCTCAAAACTTACATACCTAACATCTATCGGAATACGCCCAGTCATTGCCGAAATAACTTTGCTGAAAAACGCTAATGAAGTTTGGCAAATCAAATATGAGCCCTCCGACAAGAATTATACGCCAAGTCTTCTAACCAGAGTGAATGCACCACAGTTTCGTGATCTTACAGGTCAAAAACACGTAAATCCAAAAGACCCCGTTCAAAGACTAGCACGTCCTCAAATCGAGCTGATGGCAGCAGAACTTGCCGAAGAAAACGGCAGATTATTCGTGATTGGCCGAATTAAGAACCTCTCGGAGTTTCCAGCCTGTACAAAAGTTTTAGCGCAAACAGTCGACCCCACATCGGAAACTAAATTTAAACAACATGCAGGTCGTATTGGTCCGCATCGACTTCTCCCCGGAGAAAGCTCCGCTTTTCGAATTGATTTTGAAGGGTACTTGAAAATTCAAGACCAACCGTTTAACGCGGCTTACAATCCAGATGAATTCAGCTTGCCAGAATTTAGCAGCCTTCCTTCTGACGTCGACCTCTCGATCTCCACAACGGTGTGTTCACCCGCATATTATAAGTCAGTCACATTCTCAGACATTGACGTTTCGAAAACGCAAGACGGCCACGCCCTTACCGTTACCGTCTCCAACACGGGCACAGAAATTGTAAGCACACTCCAGCTTAAACTATCTTATGTGGACGCTGATGGTCGTCTCAAATGGGTAGAGCCATATTATCTCCAGAATAACCTAATACCAGGCGAAGTAAGAAGCATTCAAATCCCTCTATCAGAAACATCGGGCACACATGTTTCGTCACCATATCGCATGCAGATAAACGGACAGAAGGTCGCTATAAATTCGAGTTCTATCTGGCCAATAGGTAACCAACTTGAGCCAAGCGGTACGCGCGTCATGATTGACTATGACGCAATGCTGTATCGACCACTCGACTAAATTAACTTTGCATTCTGACATTCAAAAAGACTGTTTTTGCATATTGCAAAACGCAAAATGCATATTGCAAAATTTTGGCTTAATTTCCACTCTATTAACTATCTAACCCACTGTTTTTTCGGAAAGCTAAAGTGGTCTCTCGATTGCAATAGATCTCCTGTAAAACGGAGTCGTCAAATGACAATTGAGCAAACAAAGTCGAAACTAAAAGCATCTCTTATGGGGTTTGGCCTTATTAGTGCCGTAGCGCTAGGAGGATGCGCTTCGACAGCCGTCAAGTATGATTCCACAAATGTGTCTGGCTATACTGATAGCACATTAAGACCTCAGGCTGTCCCGCTAGAGGCCGACGCTCCCCTTAACATCAATGACGTACGAGCTCGTACTCTTGCATATAATTCTGAATTTGTGCGTGCTCAAACCCAATTGATGGAAACCGTTAGAAAAGCGGGAATGCGTGGCAAAGACTTCCTTCCACAAGCTTATGCAAGCAGTTACGGGACATGGAGAAATAATACGAGTGCGTCTGTTGGTAAGAAGGTCGATGATACTTCTGGCACTATGCCCAAAGATTTTTACACGGCGCAAGATCAAGCCGCTGCGAGGTCAAGCCTAACGACAAGCTGGGACCTCCTAGAAATCGGCTTGAGTGGTTTCAAAGCTAATCGCCGCGCAATCAATGCTTATTCGCAAAGTGAACAAAACCAATATCTTTGTAATAAAATGATGGTCGATGTCGAAAACGCCTATTGGCGTACGGTAGCTTTCGAACAAGCAGAAAAAAAGTCAGCGTGGTTGAAAAGCCGGGTCACCTATGCACTCAATCTGTCGCAACAACGCGCTGATAAAAATCCCGATACAAAACGCCAAGAACTCATGTTTCAGCGTGAATTGATCGATATTAACCGGTGGTATCAATCTCTTTATCGCTCACTGCTTTCGGCAAAGCCGGAACTCGCCCGCCTAATGAATGTCCCAGCGGGAACAAATTTCGATTTAGAATCCACTCGACTTCCAGCCAATCTAGGCGACCTCGGTAAAAAAGATGCATTGGACCTCGTCACGACAGCTTATCAAAATCGTCCTGAAATTCGGCAAGCTCTCTACCAAACAGACCTGACAAAATTAAAAAATGAGGAAGACCTATGGCGTCATCTACCCGCTATGCGTTTTTTCCTTGGAGCAAACCACAATACAAATAGCTTCGTGTTGAACCAAGATTTTGCGTCCGCAGGTCTAAACTTGAGCTGGGATCTTTTACGTTTGGGCCAAATTGGTGAGACGAAACGTAATGGCAAACTCGCACTTGCCGAACAACAAAGACAAACCGAGATTCTCGCAAGCGCAGTCATGGCGCAGGTCATGATTGCCCGTGAGCAAATGCACAAATTGGATTACGACCTGACGCTCGCATGGAAGGCTTTATCTATCCAAGGTGAAATAACGGATGACCTAAATACAGATGTAAAATCTGGCGCAAAGCCGGAAACATATTTGGTCAAAGAAGAGCTTATGCGGGAGTTATCCTTCATTCGCGAACAAATGGCGCGCGCTGAATTGCATACAGCGAAAGCGCGTCTGGAGCAGAGCATCGGCATTGTGCCGACCTGCCAAGCACCAACGCAAATTCAGGCCAGCGTTCCCTCGCCGGCTGCACTCTAGGTCATTGGAAAAACAATGCTCTTCACTGATCCCGTATTCCTGACAAAGTTCTTGCCTTTAGTCCTTCTGGGCTTTTTCGCAACACTGTTCTCCAAAACGCGATGGCATAGCCAAATTCTTTTGATTGGTGCCAGCCTTGTTTTTTACAGCTGGTTCAAGTCTGAGTATTTAATACTTTTGATTGGGTCGATAAGCGTCAACTACGTCCTCGCAAAACACATTTTGGCGCAGCCCGGCACACCAAAATCCAAACAGATATTGGTCATCGGGATCGTAGCAAACCTATTGCTACTAGGCGTGTATAAGTACCTTGGGTTCCTGACGGTCAACTTTAACGCGCTATTCGATTTGGGCATACCTGATCCGAAGTTACTCTTGCCTTTGGCAATCTCTTTTTTCACCTTCCAGCAGATTTCATACCTCTGTGACAGTCATGCAGGAAAAATGGAGCCGGCTTCACATAACCCGCTTGAATACGCGTTATTCGTCACATTCTTTCCGCAATTAATCGCGGGACCAATTGTCCATCACGCCGAGATGATGCCGCAGTTTCGGAAGATCATCACCCCAAGTGCTCGCGCAATTATGTTCTGCGAAGGCCTGTGTCTATTCGCACTGGGCCTATTCAAGAAACTTGCGATTGCAGACTCTATCGCCCCATACGCGAATGAGGTTTTCACTTCTGTCGATAGCGGCGCGGTAGTCACCAGTGTAACCGCATGGGGTGGTGCCCTCGCCTACACATTCCAAATCTATTTCGACTTTTCGGGCTATTCAGACATGGCAATTGGCCTTGGACTGCTATTCGCAATCCGTCTGCCTTGGAACTTCAATTCACCATATAAATCCGAGAATATGTCAGAGTTCTGGCGTCGCTGGCACATGACACTCAGCCGGTGGCTGCGTGACTACCTTTACATCCCGCTTGGCGGAAATCGCCACGGCAAGGTTCGCCAGTATATCAACAATTTTGCGACAATGGTCCTTGGTGGTCTATGGCACGGTGCACATTGGAACTTCCTTATCTGGGGTGCGCTGCACGGCTTCTATCTCATCGTGAACCAATTCGTTCGTGCCATCGCAAAAGCCTTTGGTGTTCTCGAGATTGTCGAAACAGCTAGAGCCATTCGGATTAGTTCGTGGGCCATCACCTTCTTGGCCGCTGTTGTCGCTTGGGTATTCTTCCGTGCAACAACGACATCCGGCGCGATTACGATGACGCTGAGCATGTTTGGATCAGTCGCGGATGGGGCCGTCCATATGCCTGCCACGCTTCAGACAATCCTCTGGGGAACGCTAGCTGCAATATCCGCATTTCTCTTGCCAAACACCAAAGAGATATCTGCTTTGTTTGAAAAAGATCTTCTGAAACGGTCACCCGCTCTCTTCAGCGTCTTAGGAATTACTTCAGGAGTAGCTGCATCCGCAGCCTTCCTAGCGTCTCTAAGTCTGATCCAATCCCCATTCCTATACTTCAACTTCTAGCACAAGTTTTGGACCCCATTATGACCCATCCTATCAACAACACCCCATCCATCGCCAATGAAACTCTCGCAACTAGAACTCTGGCGAAGCGTGTTTGCACATTTGTTGCTGGCATGGTCGGGACTTCATTGCTCTGTCTGGGAGCTTACGCTTTGACGGTCGACCGTTTGATTGAGCGTTCCGCCGTTCCAACCACCTATAAATGGTTTCTTTTAAAAGAGATTCCTGGGCCTCGAATTATTTTTGAATCTGGATCTAACTCCCATCATGCGATCGACACTGACGCCGTTGGCGAAGCCCTCGGACGCACAGCAATTAATGTTGCTGATAATGGCGGATACGCATTGGAGGATAAGCTGACACGCCTAGAGACCTATACCCGCCCGGGCGATGTGGTTGTCCTGCCTTTAGAGTGGACATTCTACCACCGCGAGAAACTCACCGATGATTACGTCGATACTCTTTTTGACAGTAATCGGGATTACTACAAGTCTATGCCTTTAGATAAGCGCATACAACGCGCCCTTAGCCTTCCGCCAGCGACGGTCATATCAAAACTCAGAGATCGGCGACCAACCCAGATACAATCAAATGAATCCCCAGCCCAAGAGCTATTTGTCTCTGCTTTAACACAACCAACAGGGCATCAATCCCGATCAACCTCTTCAGGTCCAGGAGCTGGTGTCGCGGAACAAAGCTGTGACGATTACATTCTCGGGAAAGTCCAAATCAGAGAGAATTTGAAGTTGAGCAAAAACATGAAACCTGCTCTGGCACGGCTAAAAAAACTGAAGGCGCGCGGAGTAAATATACATTTCGCCTGGCCTGTTTTAGCTGGGGAAGGCTGTCTCACAGCTCCAGCATATGTTGAGGGCTTTCGTGCGGAAATTGAAGCAGCCGTCAATGGAGCGGGTTTCGAGTTTTTCGGAACTCCCGGCCAGAGCCTTTATGGGCAAGCCTATCAGGATGACTCGCCATATCACATCATCACAGAAGCCACTGACATCCATACCCAAAAAATGATTAGATTTCTGAAGGCGCAGGGATACGGCACCACAGGCGAACCACTGAACATAACTAATTTTGCACGCCATCGTTTGCTTGAATTAGAGCTCGCGGGAGCCAGCGAGTTAAATCAAACCCCACTTGAATTTGGAAAAACCGTGTCTTTTGATAATGCGGAACACCGCGATCAAATCGATTTTACAGCGGGTTGGTGGGCATTCGAACCTTATGGACGTTGGATGCGAGACAATCGCGCCATGTTCCGTGTAACCCTTCCAGAAAATTTATCCTCAAATGCCGTCTTGAAAATTCAAGGCATGACGAAATCCGGACGTCCAGAACGAGCAAACATATCCGTAAATGGAAATTTGGTGAGTTCTGGATTGTTCGGGGAGAGTGTTTACCTTTCAGTCCCTGTGACCGGCTTGCCCCAAGGCGAAGCACTCTCCATTTTTATTGATCTGCCAGAGGCAGGTGACCCAAAGAGCCCAAAGGATATTGGAGAAAGCCAAGATGCGCGTTCGATGACACTCCACTTGCAAACTATGGAATTAGTTCAGGCTGCGGACCCTCAAATCATAGAGCAATCAACCAATGAAAAAACACCTATTGTTCAGGCTTTCGAGACAATCGATAAAGACATACCCTCCGACACCGCAGCCTTCAACGTCGCTACAATTCCAAAGACCTGCTCACTCTCGACTCAGATTGTTCCCATTCATCAAGCTAAACTAACTCATGGCAACGGTTGGTGGGCACAAGAAGCAGAGGGCCGTTGGATGCGAAATGAAGAAGCAAGTTTAAGCCTGACAATGCCAGAAACATTAATGACAGGGTTACCCAGTAACTATATTCTTAAATTTTCTGGAGTTTTTTTCTCAGATAAGCCTAGCGTAATAACTGCAATTATTGATGGAAAAGTAGCGGCCTTGGCCGAGGTCGCAGATGAAGGGATTATCACTATTGGATTCACCAGTTCAAAGACCGCAGGGAAGATAGATGTGGCACTAAAGTTATCAGTGCCAAAGGTACAAAGCCCGAAGGACTTAGGCCTTTCTACGGATGACCGTACACTCACGTATTTTCTGAAATCGGTAGAGTTAGTAGCGGCTTAACCCGCTTTAGATTGTTGCTCCAAACCCTCTTTAATCCAAGTCTCCCTCTTCCTGTATATGGTTGAGGGGCTTAGTTGCAGGATCTGTGACGCCTTTGGAATGCTTCCGCTGCAGGACGCAATCACAGCCTCAATGATTGTCTGTTCAATCGTTGTCATTGGCTGCAAGATATCAACAGTCACCGTAGTTTTGAGAGACTGCTGAGGTGTATAGGCGGTGGCCTCACCTGCAACGCCAATCAGCTCATATTCTTCTTTCGGAGCGCTTACGCGGGCAGTTTTCAACGAAAGCATATGAGGTTCCAGCTCTACGCCGTCATAGACGACTGCAGCTTTTCGAACGGCATTTTGAAGTTCCCGAATGTTCCCGGGCCAATGGTAATCCAACATTAACTCTTGGGCTTCAGATGAAATCGCTTTTAATTGCTTACCCTCTTCCGCTGCATAAGTTTTTAGAAAATTCTCAGCGAGTAAAATTACGTCCCTTCCACGATGGGATAATGGCGGCAATTCGATTGAGAGAACGTCGAGGCGATAGAACAAATCTTCACGGAAACGTTTCTCAGCGACCTCAAGCATAGGATTTCTATTGGTTGCGCAAACGATACGGACATCCACATCTTCCGACCAATCACTACCGACTCGTTTGACTTGACCCGTCTGTAAAAACCGCAAAAGCTTGGCTTGGAGATTAATATCCATCTCACAAATTTCATCAAGAAATAGGGTGCCGCCATTGGCTTGGCTCGCAGCTCCTTTTCTCGCTTCATGTGCGCCTGTGAATGCACCTTTAACGTGACCAAAAATTTCTGACTCGATTAGATTTTCTGGTAACGCCGCGCAGTTTAACGCAATGAAAGGAGCATCACGGCGGTGACTTACTTTATGAATTGCCTGCGCCGTGACCTCTTTACCTGTGCCAGATTCGCCTGTGATAAAAACCGCAGCGTTGGAGTTCGCAACGTTCTCAATCATTTTATAAACTTCCAGCATTGGCTCGGACTCGCCAACAAACCCGGGAACCTGCTTTGTTTTCAAACTCTTTTTCAAAACCTGGACTGTTGTTTTCACCTTCTCACGTTCAAGGGCATTTTTAACCGTCGTGAGGAGTTTCTCAGTTGGAAATGGTTTAATCAAAAAATCATATGCGCCGGCACGCATCGCATCGACGGCAGTATTAATAGACCCGTTGGCGGTAATCACGATAAAGGTAATATTGTGATCTGTTCCATCCATTTCTTGGATGATATCAAGACCGTTCATATCAGGAAGTTGAAGGTCGAGAAGAACCGTATCAACTTTCCCCTTACGAAGCTCGATCAATGCAAGCGAACCAGATTGGCAAATTTGAGACTTAATGCCTGCTTTTTTCAAATGCTGTTGATACATTAACGCCATGGATAATGTATCTTCTACGATCAACACCTCTGGTGTTGTATTTGCTCCAGCCATTTCGTCACCTATGCCGCCTCTTCATTATATCCAAAGAGTTCGTCTAAATTGAGCAAGGATATCTCGGCTAATTTTATAGCTCTCGAACCATGCTTCACCATCTCTTCGAGTGTATCAGGAAAGCAATGAGAATTTGTTAATGCGGCATGTTCTGACAACTCAGCCAGTCCATATAAGCCAGCGAGGCCCTTCAAGGTGTGACTCGCAAATTTTGCGGCTTCCTGATCTTGGGACGTGATTGCGCTACGCAATGAAGCTGTAACATCTGTCAGATCTATTTCGAATTGACCTTTAATTTCAACCAGATCCTCGGGATCCAACCCGTCCAATAATCCACCGGTTATTTTCATGGCAGGGACTTCAGGGTAATCAGATTTTTCGAAAGACTGTCTTTGTTGATGACTCTTACACTGTTCGGCCACGGCATTTATCAAGTCTCTCGAATTAAATGGTTTGAGCACGACTTGATCAACACCATAGGATTTCAGATCTTCTGCCTCATGCATATCGCCCATTGCGGTCAGGGCAATCACCGGGATTTTGGCGTTTATAGAGTCCCCTTTTCGCAGTAGTCGAACGAGTTCTTTTCCGCCCATTTCAGGCATGAAAATGTCAGTTAAAAGTAAATCAAACGCTTGCACATCAAGAGTGGATAGAGCTTCTACACCGTTAACTGCCTCAACAATTTTAGCGCCATGCTTTTTGAGAATGCGCGTTACAACCATGCGGTTTGTGGCATTGTCTTCAGCCAGTAAAATTTCTTTCCCAGATATATCTGCAAAGGTGGCGTCTTCGACATCCAAGACAAGCGTAGCTGAAGCCTCCGCCAAGGGAATTCTAATCCAGAAATCAGACCCCTGACCAAATTCACTTTCAACACTTATGTCGCCGTTCATCATTTTTACAAGGACTTTACATATTGTAAGACCTAACCCAGTACCCTCGGACGAGCGTGTGTCTATATCATCGACCATGTAAAACTCGTCGAATAGTCGCTCTAGTTTATCAGCCTTAATGCCTACACCTGTGTCTTTCACCCGACACATCAAGTCCCATTTTTTAGGCCCAGTTTGGATTGTGTCTACGACAAGGTCGACGTTTCCATTTTTCGTATATTTTATCGCGTTGCTGACAAAATTCATAAGAATTTGACGTATCCGACCTTCATCCCCCGATAGGTGAATTTTAGCGGCGTCCTCTACTTTGATTGACAGATCAATGCCCTGCTCTTTCGCCTGCATTGCAAATAAACGATAGACATCATCAAAAACATCAGCCGCGTAGAATGGCTCATCTCGGACCTTTACAGAACCTGATGATATTCGCGCGTAATCCAAAACATCATTGATGATACGCAAAAGAGATTTCGAGGTCCTCTCAGCTGTCTGGATAAGCTGCTTTTGATCTTCAGTGAGGTCAGTGTCGCCAAGAATATCCAAAATGCCAAGAACGGCGTTGAACGGCGTTCGAATTTCATGACTCATGGCCGAGATAAATTGTGTCTTTGCTCTGTTTGCCAGTTCCGCCGCCTCTTTGGCATCAAGCAACGCTTTCTCAGCGGCCTTTGCTTCAGAAATATCTCGGATGTAAGCGATAAAAATATCGCCAGATGAGCTACGGCTACGCGAGATCGCGAGTTCTGACATGAACTCCTCACCATTTGCGCGAACAGCTTCAATTTCAATACGCTGGCCTAAGATATTGGCTTTGCCGGTTTCCCTCATTCTCTCCATACCGGCATTATGAGCATCTCGATATCGCTCAGGCACAATGAAAGCTGCCATGTTTTGGCCTAAAATTTCCTCTTTCTTATAACCAAATATGCGCTCTGCGGATTCGCTAAATTCCACAATGCACCCGTCCGAATTAATGATGATAATTCCGTCGAGTGAAGCCGAAACAGTCGCGGTCATTTGCTCCGCTTGGATATCAGCTTGGAGTTTGGCTGCATTCGCTTTTGTTTGCCATTTCAATGTGAAACGTCGCAAAGCGTAACCCAATAAGAAGGATGGTAACGCCGCCGACAAAACTAATAAAAAACCATTCATGAGCGCACTATCCTTTGTCGGGATTATGACACGCTTAGATTAAAGTTCGGTTAGAGCCGCCACGCTTCCAATTATTGTAGCTATCAACTCAAATTGGGGGGAACGCGTTAGGTAGAAAAGCCCTTACCTTTTCGCCAAAAGAAATCGTCTCAACATAGCGGCCTGAACCTTGTTTTTTGATTGGTTTCATATTTTTTCTTAGCAGACAATACTAAGAAGAGTTCAATACAGATAAAATATCCAATTCCATACCCAATTATACCCGATTGTAGAGTTAAGGCCAAAAGAGGCTAGATAAGGTTTTCATGTCGGTGTGCACACCGATAACCCCCATAAAACCTAAGAAAAATGAAGATCACTGTGCACACCTCGAAGACGGTTGTGCACACCAAAAACGATGTGCAGACAATGGGTTAACCCATAGGTGTGCACACCCCGCTTTATCTTGCCATCCACGCCTTTCACCCGCGCCCAGCCAAAAACCTCATCAAGCCTCAATTTCGCTGCACCTCTTTTCTGGCCAAAAACAAGCGAAAGATGCTAGTCGGAGACATGATCAAAACATCGCCAAAAAACACCAAATCAAGCATATCGCCGGAGGATATTCGACACGGCATGCGCGTCGTTGCGCGCCTTATACGGCATCAAGGCGACCAATTCTGGCCGCTTATGGAGCGGTTAAAGCGTGAACTTAATGCGCTTGAAGATCGTGAAAAACTCCTCTCAGAACTACTTGGCGATAGCCCAAAAAAGGCTCTATCTACTCCGCATTAGGCAAGCTCTGAATGAAGTTATCCGTTAGCGGATGAACGATTTTCAGAAGTTCTTTTTGCCTATAAGCGAGCGATCCTCCATCGCCATATTGCGGTCGATTATTCTTGTGACCCATGAGCGTACAGCGCAATCCATAGTCCAACCCAGCCTCCTGCATGCGTTTCTCAAAGGCGTGACGGAAGCTATAAATACGGTGCTTTTTAGTCGGCATAAGCTCTCGGCTGTGAAAGGCTTTTAGCAAAGCCGCCGATAGAGAATTGCCGCGATCATGATAACGCGGAAAGCCATTTGGAGCGCGTTTAAATGCCTCCAGTGACACACCCACTAATGGAATATCTCTGCTGGACGCCACCGATTTAAGCTCTCGTTTTGCTGTCGGCCTAATCCGAATATGAGGCACCTCCGCGTCCAAACGGATGTTCTCCGGACGTAAGTTCGCGATCTCGCTGGGCCTGCATCCCGTTTCAATAAGCGCATAGGCAATGAGCTGCGCATCCGCATTTATACCTTCCAGCGCGCGGGGTTTTAGGAGCTTATCCTGAACCCAAATATCAGGAAAGGACGGTGTAGATTCAATCGGGGTGTCCTTAAATCTCAACTTTCGGAACGGGTTTTCTCGGTCCTCTTCGCCCTGATATGTCCAGTATTCGCGGAAGAGTTGGCGCAGGTTTCCTAGTTCTCGATTTGCGCTATTCGGCCTATATGTATGGCCCTCTCTATTGTCCGGACGAAGTCTTTCACCCCACCAATCAAAGAACGCTCGTCCGTGGTTTCGATTCAACTCGTCCATGGTGATGTTCCCACAAAGTGCCACAAAATGTTCTACAGCTCGGGCCTTTGTCGCGCGCCATCGTACAACTTGCTCAGGGGATTTTCGGCTGGTCTCACTGATGCTAAGTTTATCGCAATAGAGCTTAAAGGCATCGCGGATTGTGTCTTTGGGATGCTCTATCGTCCCCATAACGGCCTCGACTTCGTGATCCTCTGCCTCTTTTCCATTTATATAATTAAGGCGCTCAAGGAGCGATTCTGGCGGCTCAGTCGTTTCAATTTTATGAAGTGGCTTAAACTCAAACCCAACCGCTCTTGCACGCCGCCTAGCAGACCTATAGCGGCACATTTCAGGCGACTCTTCAGCAACTATACCTACTTGTTGAGCATAGGCGGTTTCCCAGAAATGCTCGTCTGCATCCATCATCGCATCTCGCCTTTCTCTGGCGATAATGAGCGAGTCTGTATGGAGCGAAGTCTTGATCGTGCGGCGCTTATCAACCTGTTGATATCGTGCCGGTACGCGGCGAACATAGTACCAGCGATACCCGCGCTGTTCTAAATATTGGTTTCTTCGAATGGACATGGGCCAATTGTACCTCAGTCTGTACCCCAAAATGTACCACAATTAAAAGGTAGCTTGAGGCGGGTTCAGGACAACACTAGAAAAACATAAGTTTTTCAGTGACTTACAAGAACTAAAACTCTGGTAAATGGCGCACCGGGGAGGATTCGAACCCCCGACCCCTTGATTCGTAGTCAAGTACTCTATCCAGCTGAGCTACCGGTGCGTAGAGTGCGGTTTTCACCGCGTATGGTCGCAATCGCTTGCGAGCGCGCCTTAAAGCGGAAAAGCCCCGCGTCCGCAAGGTCTTTTTACGGTCAATTCAACGCTTTCGCATAATATCGGACGGCCTTCCCCTTTCTAATAAAATACTGTTCACCAAGGCTGATAAACCCCTCGCGCAAATGAAACGCATGAGATCCCGGATTGTCGGGCCGCGTATTCACCTCAGAGGCCAACCAAGAATATCCACGCGCCCGTGCAAAATGAGTCACATCCGCATAGAGCCGCTGCCCCAAACCTTGCCCCTGTGCCGCCCCTTCGATCATAACCCGGTCAATATAAAAAAAGTTCTCCAGCCGGGTCTTTAACCACGCCATATTCCAATGGTCAGGATAATCTACATCGTGTGCATATGCGACAAGCACGCCAGCGGCCTCGTTGATTTGACGGGCATAAGCCGCGCGAGCCAGCACATATGAAAGCTCACTCTCATCCAGCGGAGACAGCCAGTGCACAAATTCCTCGTTAAGCTTCAGAATTTTGTTAGTATGCTGTGGCCTTATTGCGGCAATCATCTGGTATCTGCCCCACCTTTCAACACGCTCCTTGTAAGTGCGCGCGCAACGGCCCGTGCGGCAGACGCGCCTAGCTCCGCGTGGTCAACCGGACGCGAACACACTTTTTCTCCAATGCTAAGCGCAAAAATCGTGTCCCCATCGAGCGGTGTGTGCGACGGCTGAACGGCCATGACCACTCCATCCTGCGCCATGATGGCGAGGCGCTTGAGCCGTTTCTGAGAGAGCTTCGCATCGGTCATGATCGCGCCGATCACCGTGGATTGTCCTGCGCCTTTCAGGAAAACGAGTTTCGAATCGGTAGGCTGTGACCATGCGTAATCTGCGGGCGGAGATTTATCGCCAAATTCTCCGCCGCGCTCATATATCCATGCGTGGGGGCAATCTGTTCCTGGAAGAAAAGGCGAGCCGACGGGATTGGCGGCAATGACCGCCTGCACACTGATACCGTCATAGACTTCGGTCGCGATGCCCAGCCCGCCTGGGTATAACCCGGCCGTCGCGCCATGGCCTGCCCCGACTGCGCCCTCCGCAGAACTTTGCGCGGCAGCATCACAAGCTTTTACGGCAAGCGCTCTATAGGGCGGGTCAGTTCCCCAAGATTTGTCGCCTCCGTTGGCGTTATCGAATAAAATAGCAGACGGCACGATGGGGCTGACCGGGATAGGCGCAGGCCCGGGGGCATAGCCGATACGCTGCGCGCCGAGCCAAGCCGTCACCGCATCTGCCGCCGCCAAACCGTAGACGGATCCGCCGGATAGGACGATGGCGTGGACTTGTTCGATTAGCCCACCATCTTGAAGAGATGAAATCTCGCGCGTTCCGGGTCCGCCGCCGCGCACGTCAACGGACGCTGTCGCTGGCGCGTCAGGCAAGATAACGGTCACCCCGGTCTTCACGTGCGCATTGTGGGCTTGGCCAATACGGTATCCGGGCAGAAGATCAATCATGATATTGATATATGCCGCGACGCAGAGAGTGGAAAGTCCTTATGAGGCCCACACTCGATCAAGCGGCGAGTTCGTCGTTTAGCGATTTGGCGACTGTCGAGTTGAATTTCGCATAGCGGTCGGTGAAGGCGACTTCCTCTGCCAACATTTCCAAGCGAATAAATTCAACAATGTTGCGGGAATATTTCAAATATCCCATCTGTTCCAATTCCGTCAGGGATCGGCTGACGGTAACATTGGTCAGACCTAAAGAGTCGGCAATATCCGTCTGGGTAAGAGGGAAAATGATTGTCATGGATTTCTCCTCTGTCTTCGCATTCACCTTAGAGCGCAATGATAGCAGAAAATAAGCGATCCGGTCGCGGGCCGTCATCCGGCTCATCGCGCAGAGCCGTTCTTGCATCAACACATCTTGCAAGCCCAAGAGAGAAAGCACTTGCGTCGTCAAGGTCACATCCGATTTCATTATTTTGACGAAATCCTTACGCGGAACCAAACGCGCGCGCGAGGCGCTCAGCGCCGTTAGTCCTGTCGGCGTCTCAACGGAATCAACGAATTCGAGACCAACAATATCTATCGGCACATAATAATTTAGGAGCTGACGTCCGCCATCTCGCAGATCAATAGACGAGGCGAACCACCCATCTTTGACAATCAGGATATTATCGACGGTATCGCCGGCCAAATACACGGATTCCCGCGCTTCATATTGGCGTTCCGTATAGGGGAGCGCATCGATCATGGCCTTGGTGGCATCGGACAGCCCGGAGTCCTGTTTCAGGAAATACTGGGCAAAGGCATGTAACATGGCGGCTCCCACTGCACTCGCCGAAGATGGCAAGACCTTAAGATAATAGATTAGCCTTTGCGCAGATAAAAGCGCAATCTTTATGGTTCCGTCTCCATGGCTGCATTCAATATGACTGAACGCAGCAATCCTTAACCTAGTTTAATGGCTCCACAGGAACATCTGATAAAGCTGCACATTGGCAATCAGTGACACTCAATCGGAACTTACAGGACTTAGCATGGCCGGAGAATTCATTAAAAAACTCTCCCAAATTCAAGAGATAGGACCGAGTGAAGACTTCGCACTTCGTGAGACCTTTGCGCGCACCCGACGCGCCTATAAAGGAGAGACAGTTTTCTCCCAAGGGGGAATCCAAGACCAACTTTACATCGTAAAATCCGGCTGGTTTTTCTCTTACGCCATTTTGACCGACGGGTCCCGTCAGATCCATGAAGTATTTACGGCGGGGGACGTCATTGGGACAGAAAACTTGTCTTGGTCAAAGGCGACGGCTTCGGTCGCATGTGCGGTTGCGGGCGAGCTTTACACCGCGCCGATATCTGAGACCCGTTCCGTGATGCAGCGCTATCCGCGCTTGGCTGGCGCTTTCCGGGCTCTGCTAATGGTCCACAACACATTGTTGATTGATCGCCTAACCGCCGTTGCCCGGCTGGACGCCTATAACCGGATTGCATTTTTCCTCTCCGACGCCCTCGCGCGGCAGAACCTGACCGCCGAGACCCGTTCGAACATATTGCAGATGCCCCTGTCGCAAAACCTAATTGCGGATGCGCTAGGGCTGTCCTCTGTTCATGTGTCCCGTCAATTTGGGAGGCTCATCAAGCTGGGTTTGATACAGAAAATCGGCCGCAAAAACCTCAAAGTTCTGAATATTGAGACGTTACAGGCTTTGGGCGATTATAAAAATCGATTTGAAAATCTGGGACCTGCGCTGTCTTCTCAATCTGACACTGCGCAGATAACCGACTCAGTATTTGCCGCGACCCAAATATCGACCGGCTCCTGCCAAGACCTCCCGGTGTAAATAAGGCTCAGAAAGCGCCGTCCTAAAGGAGAAGTAAATTTTTACGGTTGATAATCCATTACGGATTGGAATAACTGATAAAAACCGATTTTCTCTGTAAAAAAATTGGAACGGACTCTCGTCTCGGCCCGTTGTTCTTGCATGTCCGCCCTCGAAGACATTTTAGGCCACAAGCCCCGCGCTCTCATTGTGGAGGACGATCCGTTCGTTCTACTCGATATGGAGGACATGCTTGGTGCTGCGGGAATGGATGTTACCGGATTGGCAGTATCCAAGTCTGCGGCCCTTGATTTAATCGAAAAAAAAGATTTCGACATTGCTACGATTGACTACAATCTTGCGGGCGACACTTCCGAAGAAATCGCCCAAATATTGGAGGAAAAAAACATTCCCTTCATCCTGGTCTCTGGCAAAACAGATATGCTTAAAAGTAAATCCGCATTCCAGAACCACCCTGCGCTGGAGAAGCCGGTCTCAGAACACATTCTTGCTAAAACGATCAATAAATTGGCGTTTGGCTAACGGTATTTAATATGTGCCGTCCGATTGCGGTGTGAGTAATGTTCCTGCTATGTTCTTTTTATGGCAAAGACACTCATTAACAAATTAGCTATTCTAGCAGATGCAGCGAAATATGATGCATCCTGCGCATCTTCTTCTACAACCAGAAAAGACAGCCTGACGTCAGGCGGCATCGGGTCCACAGAAGGTATGGGAATATGCCATTCATACGCCCCTGATGGTCGGTGCATTAGCCTTTTAAAAATTCTCCTCACAAACTTCTGTATCTATGATTGCCGCTATTGCGTGAACCGAGTTAGCTCAAATGTGAAGCGGGCGCGGTTTAGCGTAGATGAGGTCGTCAAGCTCACCCTCGACTTCTACAAACGAAATTATATTGAAGGCCTGTTCCTCTCCTCCGGCATTATCCGTAGCTCTGATTACACGATGGAGCAGATGGTCGAGATCGCGCGGCGGCTGCGCGAGGACCACAAATTTCGAGGCTATATTCACCTCAAAACTATTCCGGAAGCCGACCCGCTGCTCATCAAAAAAGCGGGTCTTTTGGCAGATCGACTCTCCATCAATATTGAGCTGCCGACGGAGGCTTCCCTTCAATCCTATGCGCCCGAGAAATCGACGACGACGATTAAAACCGCCATGGCGGGCGTGCGTCAAGGCATTGAGGACCACCGTCCTGATAAAAAAGAACGCACTCATCACCGCCCGCCTAAGTTCTCCCCCGCTGGGCAATCCACGCAGATGATCGTCGGGGCAGATGCCAGCACGGACGCCGATATCATGACGTCTTCGACCACGCTCTATTCCAGCTATAAATTAAAACGCGTTTATTACTCCGCTTTCTCGCCCATCCAAGATGCATCGAAAGATCTGCCTCTGGTGAAACCACCCTTGATGCGCGAACATCGCCTCTATCAAGCCGATTGGCTGTTGCGGTTTTATGGCTTTGAGACGGGCGAAATCTTTGCCGGACGGCAGGATAATATGCTCGATTTAGACATTGATCCGAAACTCAGCTGGGCGTTGACCCACCGCGAAGGGTTCCCGGTTAATGTCAACCGCGCGTCAAAGGATCAACTCGTCCGCGTCCCGGGGCTGGGCTTGAAATCAGTTGACCGCATCATACGTGCCCGCCGTCAATCGAAATTGCGCCTGTCGGATATTAAGACCATCGCACGCTCCGTGAAAGTCTGCCGCGCTTTTATCGAAACGGCCGATTGGACACCCGGCAGCCTGCTCGATAGCGCGTCATTGCGCGCGGCATTTGCGCCGGAACCCAAACAGCTTTCTTTATTATGAGATGCGTAACACTTACGCATGAGACGGATTTTGACGTGTGGCGTGATACCGTGCGCCCCCTCCTCGCGCTCCGTTTGCCCTGCAAAGATTTAGGCTGGCGCGTGGGACGTGATTCACAGGATTTATTCACTGATATAACAGAGCCGCCCGAAGCCAAAAACGCAAAAGCGCGCACTTATCCCATCCGCATCACCAAACATCAGGTAGAGATGTGTAAACGCGTGCTCTGCCATATTGACCCTGCTCGGCATTATCATCTCTACGCCACCCTCCTACGTCTTCAGACGGATCCTCATGCTTTGGATGATCCAACTTTTACCAATGGACGATGGGTGCGCGACGCCGACCAAGCCGTGCGTCGGGACCGACATAAAATGCACGCCTTTGTGCGGTTTAAAAAAGTTGGCGAGCGGGAAACTAAATCGGGTTTGCGAGAAAATTTTGTCGCTTGGTTTGAACCCGATCACCGCATTGTTGAATTAACAGCAGGTTTCTTCGCGCGGCGATTTACAGGCATGGATTGGTCCATACTAACGCCGCATGGGTGCTCACATTGGAATGGCGAGTCTCTCTCCATTTCGCCCGGCGTCGATAAATCCCATGCCCCAAATTCCGATATGACCGAAGCGGCTTGGACAACCTATTACAGTTCCATATTCAACCCCTCGCGCGTGAAAATCGGCGCGATGATGTCGGAGATGCCGAAGAAATATTGGAAGAACCTGCCGGAAGCCGCCGTCATCCCGCAGCTCATCCAACAGGCGCAGCGTCAGGAGTCCGGCTTTATGACGGCCCCGGAAACTGCGCCGCACAAGCTCACCGATAAAGTCCGCCCCGATGTTTACGCCCTGCGCCCCGTTCCGAGCGAGATCAAAACATGGGGCGATGCAAAAGAGGCCGCAAACCGCTGTACCGACTGTGCGCTGCATGCTTGCGCCACGCAAACCGTTTTTGGCGAGGGCCCATTGAACGCAGAGCTGATGCTGGTCGGGGAACAGCCCGGTGACCAAGAAGATTTGACAGGGAGACCCTTTACCGGACCGGCGGGTCAGTTACTGGATAAAGCGCTGGACGCAGCAGGTTTAGATCGTGGTGGATTATACATCACCAATGCCGTGAAACATTTTAAATTTGAACCTCGTGGAAAATTCAGACAGCACCGCAATCCCGCCGCAGATGAGATTGAGCGCTGCAAAAGCTGGCTGGATATAGAACGACAATTTGTTCAACCACGCGTGATTTTGGCGCTTGGGAAAACGGCTTTACGGTCCCTCACAGGTCATTTAGGCTCGTTGAAATCAGTTCGGGGTCAAATACTGACCGGGGCCAATGGTGAGACTATTTTGGCGACCTGTCATCCCAGCTATCTTTTGCGCCTGCCAAAGGGCGAAGCACGAGCCCGGGAATATTGCAGATTTGTGGATGATTTGGCGCATGCCCAATCCCTGAAGAAGTCTATGCCCCAACCCGTAGCGCACTCTGCGGTTCAGGCACTTGCAGCGACTCCCTAGATGTTGAAAGAAAGGCTCAGGATTTAACGCGGAGCCCCTAAACAATGTTACAGACACCTTGGTTGAAGACATATAAAGCGCTCGGCATTCAGGAGGTCGCGCCGGCTGACCTCACTCTCGCCGATTACATGGAAGACCACGCCCGCATTCGCCCTGACGCCGCCGCTCTTTATTACTTCTCGCGAAGCTGGAGCTTTGCGCAAGTTAATGCGGAGGCTAACAAACTCGCCAATGCCCTTCGGGATTTAGGCATTGGATCTGGCGATGTTGTGGGCTTTCACCTGCCAAACCTTCCACAGTATTATCTGGGCCTCGCCGCCGTGTCTAAATTAGGCGCCACTGGATCAGGCGTCTCGCCTCTCCTCGCCCCGCCGGAACTGGCGCATCAAATTTCTGACGCGAAGATCAAAGTCCTGATGAGCTTCGAAGCGCTGGCCCCTGCGGTCACGGCCATGTCCACGCCAGATTGTTTGGAGACTGTCATCGTCTGCGGCGCGCGAGATACTTTGGACGCACCTGATGTCGCATTGCCGTCTCTGCCTAATGTAATGACCGTAAGTTTCAATGATGCCATGGCCGACAAATCTACCGAGTTTGAGACCGTCAAGGTAAAGCCCACTGAGACCTTCATGATTCAATATACGGGCGGTACGACGGGCAAACCCAAAGGCGCGATGCTGTCCCACCGCACATTGCTGCATAATCCCGTTCAAGTCTTAGCTCTCGCGCCGGAGGTTCAGATCGGAGACGAGACCTTCGTCACCGCCTTCCCGCTTTTTCATATTGCGGGCTTATGCTTTGGGCTGATGTCCGTGCTGACGGGCGGATCTTATGAATGCCTGCCGGACCCGCGCGACACAGACCGCATTTGCGATGTACTCAAGCTGCGCCCTGTCACGCGCTTTGCCGCTGTACCTGCACTTTATGATATGTTGGCGGCCAATCCGAAATTTAAAGAGAGCGATTTTTCCCGCATTCTCATGGCCTGTTCCGGGGCCGCGCCCATGACGAAGACCACACAGGAAGCCGTCACAAATTTAATCGGCAAACCCGTGATGACGGATATATTTGGCATGACGGAAACGGGGCCGTGCCATACCTCCAACCCTGTCAGCGCGCCAAAACCAGGCTCAGTGGGGCTGCCATGTGCGGGTGCAAA
>Ga0209186_1000487_pt1 | contig 31969 bp, 21 predicted proteins | sample SidtaG_FD_187426 | JGI IMG/M metagenome (GOLD analysis project Ga0209186, IMG submission 187426) | Marine algal microbial communities from Sidmouth, United Kingdom - Sidmouth_Male2 metaG (SPAdes) (version 2) | ecosystem: Host-associated > Algae > Red algae > Unclassified | place: Sidmouth...
AAAATGCTATTAATTTATACAACGAAGTAAGATTACATTTATCTTTAGACTATAAAACACCGAATATGGTATATAAATTATCAGCTTAATTCAATTTTAACCTGTAGCCATATTTCAGGACAAGACACTCCAATATCACGCGCCAAATATCATTCAATTCCTAAGTAGTACATTTGCATACCAATCAATTTTAACTTGAGTACAAACCGTCTTTATTTTATTGATGCTGTTAGAGCATTTGCCATTTTAATGATGTTGCAAGGGCATTTTATAGATACATTGCTAGACCCAGTATATAGAGACGACAGTAATCTCATTTTTAAATGCTGGAAATACTTTAGAGGTATTACAGCACCAGTATTTTTTACGATTTCGGGTCTTATATTTTCTTACCTCTTAATAAAAGCTAAGCATAGTGGTAATGCCAACAAGCGTATGCGAAAAGGTTTGGCCAGAGGCCTAATGCTCATTGGTATCGGTTACGCTTTACGTATTCCTGTTTTTGAATGGTTTATTGGTAAATTTAGTAGTTATTTTTTAGTTGTTGATGTATTACAATGTATTGGTTTATCATTAATTTTTGCGGTTATTATTTATAGATTAACCTATAAAAACACCTTATTATTTTCAATTTTAATGTTACTTCTTGGTTTACTCGTTTTTATAACTGCACCTCTCTATAGGTATTTAGAATTTTCTAATGTTCCAAAATTGTTTTCAAATTACTTAACTAAAGAAAACGGTTCGGTGTTTACCATAATACCATGGTTTGGATACGTGGCTTTTGGTTCTTTTATTGCTACCTTGTTTTATCGTTACCGAGAACGACCACGTTTTAAGTTGGCAACAGTTATATGCTTTTTTGTTTTTGGCGTTGCCTTAATTTATAAATCATCCTGGTTATTTAATGAATTGTATTATCTGTTTGATTTTAAACTTTTTGAAGACGTAGCATATCACAATTATCTGTTTACCAGACTAGGCAATGTGTTAGTTCTTTTTTCTATTTTCTATTTAGCTGAAAAATACATAAAACAGCCACTTATACTCAGAATAGGACAAAAAACCTTATCTATCTATGTGATCCATTTTATAATCATTTATGGAAGTTTTACAGGTATTGGCTTACATCAACTCATTGGAAAAACATTACTGCCTTGGCAAGCCTTTATAGGTGCATTGTTGTTTTTAGCTTTAGTTTGTTTTATATCGTTCCATTATGCTAAGACCAATGCGTTTGTATATTCTATTGTGCGTAAGTTTATAGATAAGTTAAAAGGTTACTCAAAATGATTTTTATAATAAAAAGGCTCCCTAAAATATAGGAAGCCTTTTTCTCTTTCATAGCAATTTAAACAGAATTCAATCTAAAACTTAATGTTTTAATTACTTTTATAACAAACAAATTTGTTACTACCATATATACGAAGTTTTTACTTTAATGGTTTTAAATATAAATAGCAGATGAAAACTCTAATAGAAACCTTTTACAATGCCTTTGCCAATCTCGATGCAGATACTATGGTGTCTTGTTATCATGATGATATCGTTTTTAAAGATCCTGCATTTGGCGTTTTAAAAGGTGAACGTGCAAAAGCCATGTGGCAAATGCTAATTTCATCTCAAAAAGGAAAAGATTTTAAAGTCATATCTTCTAACATTAAAGGCAATGAAAATGAGGGATCTGCAGATTGGGAGGCGTTATATCTTTTTAGTAAAACGGGTCGTAACGTTCATAACAAAATTAATGCTAAGTTTGAATTTAAAGATGGCTTAATTATAAAGCACACAGATCATTTTAATCTACACCAATGGGCTAAACAAGCCATGGGATTTAAAGGCCTAGTAATGGGAAGAACAGCCTACTTTAAATCTAAATTACAATCTCAAACCAATTTACTTTTAAATATATATATAGAAAAGAAAAGCCATATAAATTAATATATAGCTTTTCAAATACTATTCTATAATTCTTATTTAGATAAATAAACTGAAGACGCTGAAGTTAAAGCACTATTAAAAGTAGGTGCTACATTGCCACCAACTGACATATCAAAGTTACTGAATCCTAAAATTCTTCCGCCACCATTGCCAGCTTCTGCAATGTAAATGACTTTATTTTCTGAATCGTAAGCTACATCTACAGGATTACCCATTAATGTAGAACTACCAGAAACTCTAACTTGGTTACCAGTTGCCACCAACACTCCTCCATCATTAACAGAATTAAATTTACTGGTAAAATTGTCAATAATATGAAACCCTCCATCATCCTGACCGTTCATAGCAGAACCAATATCTGTCAGTATCATTGTATCTGAAGCCGCATCATAAGTAAGACCATGTGTTCTTACAATATCTTGTATTGCTATCTTTTTTGATGCGCTAATAGATGCATCTGCTGTATTGGATAAAAAGTTTGTAAAAACAGCTAACTGACTAGTAGCATCTACAACAGCATATAGATCATTACCTATAAATGTAATTCCCCATAATTTAAAATCTGTAGTAATTACGTTTCTTAATGTGAAACTTCCGTTAGAAAAATTATATACAAATAATCTTCCATCTGGTGTATTTGCGTCACCATCTACATCTGCATTATCTGCAACAACGTAAATATTTCCGTTAACAGCGACTTCTCTTGGGCTGTCCATATCACTAGTACCAAGAAAATCTACAGATAAAACACTGCCAGATGTCAACACATTTACGTCTGCAAAACCTTCTAAATTTTTTCCAGATCTTGATGCCTGAAATACAGATTTTGTGCTTTGGTCAAAATAAACACCATCGGCAGCAATAGAAGTTGTGACTAATGTTTTAGTCGATGTATTTTGACCAGACTCAAAATCGTAAACTGAAATGTTTCCATTTGAATTATTTGAAGCAAATAAAGTTACGCTGTTGTTATCATTGTCTCGATTATTATCGTCATCGCTACAAGATGTAAAACACAATGCGATACATAACTTGAGTACTAAAGTTGAAGTTAAATTCTTTTTAATCATAATTATAATAGTTTAATTTGTTTGTTAATCTTATATACGAAAGTTATTAAAGCTTGGTTTTATAGAATTTCATAAAACAACTTAAGAACACTGTTTATCAGTAACTTAGTTATTATTTTTTATGTAAAAAAACAATCATATTCTCAACAAACTATTTTAACAGCTAATGATTAACGCTTTTATGCAATAAAAAAAGCTATCACATTTTAAAATGGATAGCTCTTAAAACAATGTTTCTTTTTAGGGACTTAATTGTTTACTTTATGTTTCATTGTATTAAATATTACACAAATCTTGTGCCAAAACAAACGACTTACTACATATTTTTTTAACTATAGGCTTCAACCTTTCCTATGACACCTCTATAAAAGGCTTTCATAAATTTAAAATCTGCTTCCATGTTATCTGTAGGGTAAAAAGGTTCTGAAATCTTATTCTGTTTGTTTTTAAAATCTAGCGTAAACATTATGATCGGTACATTGGCAGTTTTAGCAATGTAGTAGAATCCTGTTTTCCATTTTTCTACTTTTTTACGTGTGCCTTCTGGTGCAAGAGTTAAACGAAACTCTTCTTCTTCTTGAAATAATTTTGCTATAGCTTCTACCTTGTTTTGACCTGGAGTTCTATCTAAAGCTTTACCACCTATTGCCCTAAAATAATAGCCAAATGGCCATGTAAAAAGTTCCTTTTTACCAACAAAATTAGTTTTAACTCCTGTTACTTCTCTTAATAAAACTCCAATATTAAAATCGTACCAACTCGTATGAGGTGCAGCTATTATAACTGACTTTTTAATGGTATCTTGAGAGAAATTGGTATTACCAACAACTTTCCAACCCAATAATTTAAAATAGATGAATTTTGCTAACCAACGCATATTACATTTTTTTGTAAAGCTCTAGCAGTTTTTGTCGTGTAATAATTGTTTTCCAGTTTTCACCAATTGCATTTTCCCAAAGTGGCTCTAAGCTTAAAGCAACATCAATCATGGTATTAAATTGATCATTACTTAAATCTGCACATATGCCTTGTGGTAATTCAATGTTGTGTTTGGTTTTCATTTTTTTGAATAGAGCCACACCTTCTGGATAATAGTCTTCTAGATGGTCAAACACTATACAATTACCAATACCATGCTTTACACCCAACAAATAACCTAGTCCATAACTCATTGCATGAGCTACGCCAACTTGTGAATAAGCGATACTCATACCACCATGCCATGATGCCATCATTAATTTATCTTGAGCGTCTTGTTCACTTAAATTGTCTTCTAAAAAAATAGATTTACAAAGCTCAAATGCTTTTTCGCCATAACTCTCGCTAAATGCATTTAGATACGTACCGTTTAAAGATTCTACACAATGTACAAAACAATCCATACCAGTATAAAACCATTGGTCTTTAGGAACATCTTTAGTCAATTCTGGATCTAGTATGACCTGATCAAAAGGTGTGTAATCACTGTTTATACCTAATTTGCGCTCAGGACCAGTTAAAATCGTAGTACGAGATACTTCAGCACCTGTCCCAGAAATTGTGGGAATACCAACGTGATATATTGCTGGTTGCTTAATTAAATCCCAACCTTGGTAATCTTTAGATTCCCCTTTATTGGTTAGCATTAAAGAAACTGCTTTGGCAATATCCATTACAATACCTCCACCAATACCAATAATGCCAGATGGCGACTCGCTATATTCTAGAATAATGTCTTCAACCAATTGGTCTATTTGAGAAGTTTTAGGCTCTTCTTCTGTAGGTACATATATGATTTTATCCTTATAAGATAATCTTATTCTAGACGTTAACCAATGATTGCCCTTAAAAACATCATCAACATAAAATATAAATGGTGCGTTACGTCCACTGCGCTTTTGTGAGAGAATTTCATCTAACTGATTGAAACTTCCTCGTCCAAAAACAACTCTAGACACCATTGGATAATTTTTATATGTCATTTACTCAATATCTTTAACAAAAATAAAAACTTAGTTTTATTTATTGCGCTTTGAAAAAATTTAATATTTCATTTAACCGTACTACAGTTTTATAATCTGTACCGTCAGTCTCTTTTTTTGTCACTTTTTCATGTTGCCAAGTCGTATGAAATGGCACATGAATAGCCTCTGACCCAATATTAACCAAAGGTAAAATATCGGATTTTAATGAATTACCAACCATTAAAAATTCTGAAGGCTCTATTTCGAGATGCTTTAAAAGCTTCGTATAATTAACTTCTTGTTTTTCACTTAATACTTCAACATGATGAAAATACTGAATTAAACCAGATTTTTCTAACTTTCGTTCTTGATCTAATAAATCTCCTTTAGTAGCAACAATTAATTTATAATCCTTAGAAAGCTCTTTAAGCACATCTTCCACTCCATCTAGCAATTCTATTGGTTTATTTATCATAGTCTTACCAATACTCAATATTTTAGCGATCACTTCATTTGATACCGTTCCGTTTGATAATTCTAAAGCTAGTTCTATCATAGATAATACAAAACCTTTAACTCCATAACCGTATGTTGGTAAGTTTTTAATTTCCATTTTAAAAAGCTCCTGGTCAATTTTATTAGGAGTTTCATAATGGGACAATAATAGACCCACCTGTTCCTCAGCCTCTCTAAAATAGGTTTCATTTACCCACAGTGTATCATCTGCATCGAAGCCTATTACTTTTATGTTTTTGTAATTTACTTCCACAAACGTTTCGCTTTTTCTAAATCTTCTGGTGTATCAATTTCTACTCCTTGCACTTCAGTTTCTACCATCTTAATACGCTTACCATATTCTAAATAGCGAATGCATTCAATTTTTTCTGTAGCTTCAATAAACTGCATTGGTAATACCGTAAAATCTAATAGTGCTTCTTTTCTAAATGCATAAATACCTTTATGTTTAAAATAGCGTGCATGAGCGTCTTTATCTCTTGGATATGGGATTGGGCTTCTAGAAAAATACAAGGCAAAATTATTTTGATCTACAATTACCTTAACTGTATTAGGATTATTAATTTCATCCCAATCTGAAATTTCTACCATAAGAGATGCTAAATCTATTTCTTTAGCAACATCATTCTTAAAAACTTCTAAAACTTTACGCAAACTTTCGCTCTCAGTGAACGGTTCATCTCCTTGTACGTTTACCACAATATCGCAATCTACATCAGCAACTGCTTCCGCAATTCTATCACTTCCAGATTCATGTTCTTTTTTGCTTATAATGGCTTTTCCTCCATTATTTACAATTTCGTTATAAATAATTTCACTATCAGTAACAACATAAACCTCACTAAAAAGTTTTGTCGAAACCGTTGCTTCATACGTCCGTAAAATCACAGATTTACCAGCTAAGTTTTGCATTAGCTTACCAGGAAATCGAGATGCACTGTATCGTGCAGGAATCATGGATATGATTTTCATAAATCTGTTTTTAACGAAATCAAAAATACAGTTTTAGTATCATTTAGTCTTGTTGGGTTTCAACTTTTTATAAAATCTATAAAGGATATAGAATATAAACACCACTAAAACAACGGCTAATAGCGGTAAAAAAATAGAAACGATAGACATAATAATCGAAGTACCTGTCTCGACCGTAGTAACTACAGGATTGCCAATACCTGCTGTAGACACTGTAGAACCCAATCGGGTTGCGCTTGCAGAACTTTTAACAGCTGCTGCTGTTCCTCCACCAGCGATTATAGCTAAAGCCCAAGTTACAACCGGACTTAAATCTGCTACCGTAGATACCATTACTGCCGTACCAGCTATTGTTGCTAACGGAATTGCAATGGTGTCGAGCAAATTGTCTATAACAGGAATGTAATAAGCTATAATCTCTACTAATGTTGCAATACCAAAGGTTATCACTGCAGTTGCACTGCCTAGCCATAACCAAGATTCATTAAGATCCCATTTGCCAAAATAAGTCGCTAAGCTTAATGCGAACAGTGGTAAAAAAACCCTAAAGCCAACAGAAGCCGAAAGGCCTATACCTAAAAAAATACTTAAAATAGTTTCTATTGTCATTCCCATCTGTCACTTTGTGACATTTAACTCTTGGTTTATATTTCTTTTATTTGATTCGTTGAATCTTCGATTTCCCATAGGAAAGAATTCTTGTTAAATTAATCTTTTTCTGTGAACATTTCATCCTTAAATCCTATTAAATACAACTTTTCTTTTGCACGTGTAACTGCGGTGTATAGCCAACGTATATAATCTTTATTCATACCTTCTGGCAAATAGGGTTGTTCAATAAATATGGTGTTCCATTGACCTCCTTGCGATTTATGGCATGTAATAGCATAGGAAAACTTTACCTGTAAGGCATTGAAAAACGTATTGTTCTTTACTCCCAAAAAACGTTTGTAGTTAGAGGGTTCATCTTCATAATCCTTCATCACTTCTTGGTATAATCTATTAGATTCATCGTAACTCAACGAGGCACTTTCCACAGCAATGGTATCTAGAAGTAAAACGGTTTCAAACGGTCTCATTTTTGGATAATCTACCATTTTCACTTTCACTTCAGCAAATCTAAATCCGTATAATTCCTTAATGCTAAAAATTTCCAAAACTTTAATAATATCTCCATTGGCAATAAAACCAGCTTCAGTTGTTGGTTTAATCCAAAAATAGTTATTCTTCACTACCATAAGGTAATCACCAGCAGAAAGTTCGGTTTCATTAAATAAAATACGCTGTCTAATTTGTTGATTGTAAGCATTAGCACGTTTATTACTCCTAACGATAATAGCTGTTTCTTCATAACCATCTGCACTATAAGCATCGTTGATTGCATCCATTATTTCATAACCGTCTATTAATCTCACGATATCTTTGAACGGCTTAACATTAAATTTAAAACTTTCGTAAATGGTAGATTCCAAAACAGCTCTTAATTCTGTGGCATTATCTAAAATGCCTGAATCTTGTTCTTGCCTAACCACTTCATCGAGTTCTATCCCAGAGACATCTTTGTAATAATTTAGACTTAATTTATCTTCATCTAACGCAGGACTCAGATCTGATTTTACAGGTGGTAACTGTGCTTTGTCTCCAATTAAAAGTAATTTACATTGATGACCAGAATATACGTATTGCATTAAATCATCTAGCAAGGAACCCGTTTCAAACATCTTTGAATTTGGTGGAGTATCTGATATCATTGAGGCTTCATCTACAATAAAAATAGTATTGCGATGCTTATTGGGTTGCATTACAAAACTCACACCTCCGCCTTTATTCTTTTTTGGAAAATAAATTTTCTTATGAATTGTAAAGGCTTCCTTTTTAGCATAATTAGAGATTACTTTGGCGGCTCGACCTGTAGGTGCTAATAAAATAGCACTTTTTTTAGCTTCCCATAAATTAGAAACAATGGTTCCCACAATACTCGTTTTACCAGTACCAGCATAGCCTTTTAACAGATATAAGGCGTCTTTATTGGTATCAAAAATAAATTGCGACAACTGCATAAGTACCATATCTTGCTTAGAAGTAGGCTGAAAAGGGAATTTAGATTTTAAAAGTGTATAAAATGCTGAAGCATTAGTAACCATAAGGATATATATATAAAGCAATATAACATTATTCTATATTTAGTAATGGTTTATTATATTTACTTCTTTATTTTAAATGATTTTTATTTAGATAGTTTTAACGAACAAAAAAAAATTGTAGATTTGTGAACCACCTTAATTAATTAAATTATATATGAAAGTAATTATAGCCATTGTAGTTATTATAGCATTAACCATTTTAATTGTTTGGTTAATAGATAAGTTTATTCCAAAGAAATTAAAACCTGTTGTGCATATTGTACTTTGGGGATTAATATTTTATTTAGGGTATATAACATTTATGTCTGTTTACAAAGAAATTCAGTTTAATCAACTTAAGGATAAGCGCTATGCAGTTGTTATTGATCGTCTTATTGATGTAAGAGATTCTCAACTTGCTTATAAGGAAGTGAATGGTGAATATGCTGGTAGCTTTGATAAGCTAATAAATTTTGTTGAAAACGGCAAAGTGCCAATTACTCAAAGACGCGATACATTAGTTTTAGATAAAGAAAGAACAAGAGCATTTGGTGGAGTAGAAACTATGAAAACTTTGACTTTAATTGATACACTTAGTTTTTACACAGTAAAAGATTCAATATTTAAAGGTAGTGATCGTTATAAGCAAATGATGAATGTGGGTGTTGGTAAGGAAGGAGCAACCTTTGAACTAAAAGCTGGTAAGTTAGAGAATATCGCTGTATTTGAAGCTAGTGTAGATAAAGCGATTGTCTTAGATGGCCAAGAAAAATATTTGATAGATAAAGAAAGACAAGCATTCTCTATTGCTGGTGTAAAAGGACCTAGTGTAAAAATTGGTTCTATGGAAGAAGTTAATACCAATGGAAATTGGGGTAAAGACCTTTCTAATAAGCAGTAATTTTGAAAAAAAATAATAGTAAAGAACTGTCCATTCAAGTGAATTTGAATGGACTTTCCTTTTGTATCTTAAATAAAACTATACATCGAATAGAATTTCTTTATTCTATAAACTTTGAGCAAAAACTCACTCCTTTTGATACACTGAATAAACTCAAAGAAGAATTAAGCTCAAATACCATTTTTGCTGATGATTTTGATTCTGTAATTGTAATACATCAAAACGAATTAGCTACGCTTGTTCCTAAAGCTTTGTATAGCGACAAATTTAAAGCAGATTATTTAAAGTTCAATTCAAAAATTCTTAAAACAGATTTTATCACTCAAGACCATATTGCTATTAATAATAGCGTAAATGTTTACATACCTTATGTAAATATCAATAATTATATTTTTGAAACCTTTGGTGAATTTGTGTTTAAACATTCGTCAACAATCTTAATTGATAGAGCATTAGACAGCATAACAACAGCTGAAAAACCTAAAGTCCATCTTCATGTTAACACTACGAGTATAGAAGTATTGGTCACGGACAAAGGGCAATTACAGTTGTTTAATTTTTTTGAATACCACACCAAAGAAGATTTTATTTATTATGTCTTATTTGTGTTTGAACAATTAAAATTAGATCCAGAATCTACTCATATTACACTAACAGGTAGTATCGATAAAGATGATGAATTATACACTAGTCTATATACTTATGTTAGACATGTAACTATTTTAGACCCGATATTAAATTTTGAGTTTTCCGATACTATTAAAAAAGAAAATCTTCACCACCATTATCTAATCCTAAATTCCTTTTAATGCGTATTATATCTGGTTTATATAAAGGTAGACGTATTACAGCACCAAAAAAATTACCTGTTCGTCCAACCACAGATATGGCGAAGGAAGCCCTGTTTAATATCTTAAATAATCAGTATTATTTTGATGATATTTCTGTTCTCGACCTATTTGCTGGCACAGGAAACATTAGTTACGAATTTGCCTCTAGAGGTACTGAAAAAATTACTGCCGTAGATGCTGATTATGGCTGTATAAGATTTATAAATGAAACAGCTGAAGCTTTTGATATGCCTATCAGTACCATAAAGAGCGACGTCTTTAAATTTCTAGAAAAAACAGAACTTAAGCAAACCATTATCTTTGCGGATCCACCATATAACTTTGAGATTGAGGCTTTTTCTAAAATTCCCGAATTAGTATTTAAAAATGAATTATTAGAGGTAAACGGTCTATTCATTTTAGAACATTCCAAACATACGGATTTAAGTAGTTTAGAACATTATTCGCATTCTAAGAGTTATGGAGGGAATATGTTTAGTTTTTTTCACTAAAAAATGAAGATTAAAAAACAAAGCTTCACGCAAAAACATGAAGCTTGTTTAGTTAAGTAAATCTATAAGCCGAATTCTGTACTTCAATAAAGAAGCCCTTATCATTTATCTACGTTTACTATTACTAGCAAACTTTAGCTGCCTACCCTCTAGCATCGCGCGTGTACGCTCTCCCGATAGTTATCGGGACACTAGTTTACATGACATTGCACCACATAGAGTTTACCTGGTTTCACTACAGCATTACCTGTACATACTTTCTGTTGCACTTTTCCTAGCCTAACCACTGGTGGCTGTTAACCACTATGATTGCACTATGGTGTTCGGACTTTCCTACCCTAAATAAATTAAGATCGATAAGGCAATCTACTTGAGGCAAAATTGAAATATTCTATAATTAAGTATAGAATTTAAGCATTATTTAAAATTTAAATATTAATCTCTTTATTACAAATAAATACATTTAATCTGATTTTTATTGCTTTTTAAAGAATAAAATGTACTTTTATCGAAATTATTGTCTTTAGAACAACGAAATTTTAGCCCCAAACTAAGCCGTTATATGAAACAAAAAACTACTTATGCTTGCCTTTTGTTAATTTACTTTTGTTTTTATTTTAGTAGTAATGCACAAACTACTGTTTGTGAAAATGCAAACTGTAACGCTAATGATTATAACTTAAACTACTTATACTTAGGTGATGCAGATGGAAATGCATTTGGGCCTGGATATTGTGAACCTGGAAATCCTGTTGATGCAACTATTTGGACTAACTTTACTGCGAACAGCGCAGCATCGAGGTATACTCTATATCTACATTTTAACTTATATGTTAATGGAGTATTTTTAGCAACTATAGATGAGTGTTTCTATGAAGGCACTCCTATTCCTGCAGATTTTACATTAGATATTTATAATTTTTCTTGGGAATGTGGTTCTGAAATCACTCTTGAAAATTTTTACCTATCATGGCAACCAAATCCAGGACAGCCATGTGGTTGTAGTAATTCAAAGTGTTTTCAAGATCCTTTAATATTAGTGTTAGCACCTTTAATTTCTAATTTTGATTATACTCAGACTTGCGAGTCAGAATACTCATTACAATTTAATGCGCAAGGATCTGGAGGTGCTCCTCCATATACATATTTATGGGATTTTGGTGATGGTACTACTAGTACAGATGAGAACCCAACACATGTTTTTGATTCGTCAGGACCATATGACGTTACTTTAACTGTATGGGATACACTAAACTCAGATTATTTTGAACACGAAATTGTTCAGTTTCAACCCAATCTCCCTCCAGAAGTATATACACCACCAAATAGTAATATAGAAGGCTGTAGTACATCTGATATTCCAGATTTACCTTTAAGCACTTCAACAACAACTATAACGCAACAAGAATTTGAAAATGCAGGAGGAACTTTAACTCTATATAATAGTTTAGTATCTCTAACATATATAGATGCAGTTTCTGGTACTTGTCCTACTACTGTTAATAGAACATTTACAGTTTTAGACTCATGTAATCATACAACAACAGAAACACAAACTATTGTAATTAATGATACTACGTTGCCTACAGCATCAAATCCGCAACCATTACTCTTACAATGTAATGATGTTATACCTATGGCTAATATTTCTGTTGTAAGCGATGCTCAAGATAATTGTGGTAATGTAACTGTTCAGTATATATCGGATACTTCAGATAACTTAAGTTGTCCAGAAACAATAACAAGAACATACAGAGTTACAGATGACTGTGGTAATTTTATTGATGTTTCACAATTAATTATTATCAATGATGATATTTTACCCACAGCTTCTAATCCACCTACTCTAAATGTAGAATGTATTGAGGATATACCTGATCCGGACATTAATATTATTACTGATGAGAGTGACAACTGCGATATACCAATTGTAGCTTTTGTTTCTGAAGTCACAGATTCTGGCACTTGTCCTTTAAACATAACACGTACATATAGTGTGACTGATAGTTGCAATAACCAAATTTTAGTAACACATACAATTATATTAGACGATACTGTTTATCCAACTGCAGACGAGCTTCAAGATTTAAGCCTACAATGCATTGAAGAAATTCCGTCTCCAGATATCAATTCCCTAACTAATGTTTGGGATAATTGCGGCAATCCAACAATTAATCATGTTGGTGATGTTTCAAATTCTGCTAGTTGTCCAGAAATTATCACAAGAACATATAGTATTATCGATGAGTGTGGTAACGAAACACTAAAAACTCAAGAATTTACCATTTTAGATAATCAATTACCTACTGCAAGTAGTTTATCACCTATTAATGTGCAATGCGTTAATGATGTTCCAGCTCCAGATACGTCGTTGATAAATGATGCTACTGATAATTGTGGTCAGCCTGTTGTTTCTTTTGTATCGGACATATCGACAGGACAATGTCCTCAGTTAATTACAAGAATTTATAGAGTTGAAGATAATTGTGGAAATTATATAGATATTGAACAAGACATAAATGTTTCTGATGATATAGCACCAACAGCTAGTAACCCAGACCCAATGACATTTAACTGTTCGAGCGGAATTCCTTCACCAGATATTAATGTGGTAACAGATGCTCAGGATAACTGCTCTGTTCCAACTGTAATTTTTGTGTCAGACACGTCAAATCAAGAATGTCCCGAAGTTATTGAAAGAATATACAGCATAACTGACGATTGTGGCAACAGTATTACTGTTACACAACAATTAATCTTTGAAGATACTGAAGCCCCAACATTAGATGGGTCGATAAATGATTTAACTGTTAGTTGTTCTTCAATTCCGAATACTCCAGATTTAGCATTTATAGATGATTGCTCAACCAATTTAACCGTTAACTATTCTGAGACAGATACCAATCTAAATAATACTGTTGATTACGAAATTACGCGTGTATGGACCGTTAATGATTCTTGCGGAAACGAAAGCACATTTACTCAAACCATACAAGTATTAATTGCAGATTGTATTGTTTCTGAGTGTAATTCTTGCGGCACAGAAGATGATACTATTCCGCCTACCGCTAGTAATCCTGCAGATATAACAGTATCATGTACAGAAAATATTCCAGTACCAGATATTAGTGTTGTTACAGATGCAGCTGATAATTGCGTACCTCCTACTGTCGCCTTCGTTTCTGAATCTGTCTCTTTGGACTGCCTAGAAAGGGTCAATAGAGTGTATAGTGTTACTGACGAATGTGATAATACAATATATGTGTCTCATAATATTATAGTAATAGATGATGTTCCTCCAACTGCGAGTAATCCAGCGCCTATTAATGTTACCTGCGACAATGATATACCACAACCAGACCTAACAGTAGTAACTGATGCTGCTGATAATTGCTCATCACCTGTTGTAGCATTTGTATCTGATGTATCTGATAATTCATGTAACCAACGGATCATTAGAACCTACAGCGTTACTGATGGCTGCGGAAATGCTATCCTTGTAACACAAGAAATAAATGTAATTGATAACATTCCTCCAACGGCTACTGCTCCGACTCCAACGACATTAGAATGTATAGAAAATGTTCCTCAACCAGATATTTCTGTTATTACCAATGTAAGTGACAACTGCTCGAGCACAGAAATAGTATTCTTATCTGATATTTCTGATAACAATACTTGTCCAGAGACTATTACAAGAACCTATAGAGTATCTGATAATTGTGGTAATTTTATTGATGTTGACCAACTTTTTATAATTAATGATACAACATTGCCTACAGCTACACAGCCTAATAGTATTACAGTTGCTTGTTCAGCTGATATTCCTGTACCAAATATTAACATCATAACAGATGAAGACGATAATTGCGCTACACCAACCGTACAATACATTGGAGAAGTATCTAACAACCTTAGTTGTCCTGAAACTATTACTCGTACTTATAGAGTAACTGATGACTGTGGTAATTTTATTGATGTAGAGCATATTATTGAAATTAATGATGATATATTACCAACTGCTTCAAACCCATCAACAACTCTGGTTACTTCTGTAAATAATGTACCTATACCAGACACAACTGTTGTTATTGATGAAGCTGATAATTGTTCTACACCAACTGTAGCTTTTATTTCTGAATCATCTGATGATTTAAGCTGTACTGAAACATTGAGTAGAGTCTATAGAGTTACTGACGCTTGTGGCAATTTTATTGATGTAGTGCATCAAATAGTAATTAATAATAATCAGCCACCAACAGCAAGTGATCCACAACCGCTTATAATAAATTGTATTCAAGAACTTCCAAATCCTGATACTAGTATAATCACTGATGCTGCTGACAATAATTCTACACCAACAGTACAATATATTAGTGAAACCTCTAATAACCTTGGCTGTCCAGAAACAATTACACGTACTTATAGAGTAATAGATGATTGTGGAAACTCAATTGATGTAACTCATAATATTATTATTACTGATGATATACCTCCAACGGCTAGTAATCCTGAGGATATTGAAGTTTTTAATGCAAATGACATACCTGATTCAAATATTGAGATAGTTATTGATGAAGCTGATAATTGTTCCATTCCGACTGTAGCATTTGTTGGTGAAATATCTAATAACGATGATTGTACTTTAATTATTACCAGAACTTACAGTGTAACTGATGCTTGTGGAAACAGTATAAATGTAACACATAATATTGTTGCTATAGATCAAGAAGCACCAACAGCAAGTAGTCCACAACCACTTACACTAAACTGTATTCAAGAGCTTCCAAATCCTGATACCAATATCATCAATGATGCTATGGATAATAATTCTACTCCAACTGTACATTATATTGGTGATACATCTAACAATCTTAGCTGTCCTGAAACGATTACACGTACTTATAGAGTAACAGATACTTGTGGTAATTCTATTGATGTAGAACATATTATTGAAATTAATGATGATATATTACCAACAGCTTCAAATCCAACTACTACTCAGGTGAACTCAATAAATGAGATACCAGAAACGGATATTACTGTTGTTACAGATGAAGCTGATAATTGTTCTACACCTACTGTAGATTTCATTTCAGAAACATCTGATGGTTTAAGCTGTCCGGAAACATTGCGTAGAGTCTATAGAGTAACTGATGCATGTGGCAATTTTATTGATGTGGTGCATCAAATAGTAATTAATGATAATCAGCCACCTACAGCTAGCAACCCTCAATCACTTACACTAAACTGTGTTCAAGAACTACCTAATTCAGATATAAGTATAGTCAATGATGCTACCGATAATAACTCTACAACTACTGTAACTTTTATATCTGATGCATCTGATGGTCTAAGCTGTCCGGAAACTATAACCCGTGTTTACAGAGTTACTGACCAATGTGGTAATTCTATTGATGTACAGCATATTATAGAAATTAATGATGATATACCTCCAACAGCTAGCAATCCTGTTGATATAGAAGTCTTTAATAGAGACGATATACCTATGCCTAATATTAATGTTGTTATAGATGAAGCTGATGATTGTTCTACACCAACTGTTGCTTTTGTTGAAGAAACATCAAATAATGATAACTGCAACGAAATCATTACTAGAATTTATAGTGTAACTGATACTTGTGGTAATAAAATAGACGTATCGCATAATATTATTGTAATTGACCAAGAAGCACCTACTGCAAGTAACCCACCAGTTATTGAAGTTAGTTGCGGAAATGATGTACCTCAACCTGATACTTCTGTAATCAACGATGCTATTGATAATAATTCTACACCAACAGTACAATATATTGGTGAGACATCAGATACATTTAGCTGCCCAAAAACTATTACTCGTACATATAGAGTCTCAGATGCTTGTGGCAATTCTATTGATTTAGAACATGTTATAATTGATTATAATGATCTCATAAGACCTCAATTACTTACTAGTTTTGACCGAGAAATGAGTGTAAGCTGTCAAGAAATTCCTGATGCACCAGTATTAGAATTTACAGATGATTGTGCCTCACAAGTCACTGTAGATTATAGTGAAGAAATGATTCAAATAGATAATGAAAATTATGACATTGTGCGTATATGGGCTGCAAGCGATAATTGTAGTAACATAGCCTTAGCAGAACAAATTATACACGTTAATTCCTCACCAGAGATGGTAACTACTCCTATAAACCTGTGTATTGGTGATGATGGTTTAAACCTCAACGATTTATTAGTCTATGATATCAATGGTACATGGCAATCAGAATTTACAGAATATTTTGAAGACGGATATATAGATGATCCTTCTGAAATACCTGTTGGCAATTACAAAGTTGATTATTCTACTTATGAATATGGCTGTTTAAAAATGCAAGAGTTTATAATAGAATTCAATGATGATTGTATTGAATATCCATGTATAAGATCTCAGAAAGATATTAAAATATCTAAAATAGTAACTCCTAATAATGACGGAAATAATGAAACTTTAAATATTTCCTATACAATTAATGAACAAGCAATCAATAGAAACTGTAACCCTATTGTAAGTGTTAAAATATTAAATCGCTGGGGAACACTAGTATATCAAGAAGAAAATTATCATAACACTTGGAAAGGAGAGTCGCCTTCTGCTGCTTTTGGTAGTAAACAATATTTACCAACAGGTACATACTACTATATTATTGATATTGCTAATTCTGGCATAGAATCGATTCAAGGTTATATTTTATTAGGAACAGATTGATAATTTATTAAAATGAAAAAAATACTATTTATAATATACATTTTTTGCTTTATTAATTTTGAAGTAACTGCGCAGCAATTACCACAATTTAGCCAGTATATGTTCAATACTATAGCAATCAATCCTGCATATGCTGGAACAAGAGAAAATATCACTATCTCTTTAATGAATAGAAATCAATGGGTTGGTGTAAATGGAGCTCCAGTTACATCTACATTAGCTGTAGATACCTCTATTCCTGGTTCAAAAATAGGGTTAGGATTATCAATGATTAATGATCAATTAGGTTTTGAAAACACAACTTTTTTGTTTGCTGACATGTCATATACTATTCGTTTAAACCATGAATATATTCTTTCTTTAGGTGTTAAAGCAGGTGCAAGTGTCTATAGCTTAGATGACGAAATTTATCTAGACCCATCAGCTTCAACAGATACTTTTCTAGATAGAGTAAATACAAACTGGAAGCCTAATTTTGGAATGGGTATATATCTTAGAAATGAAGATGATAATTGGTTCTTAGGCGTATCATCACCTCGTTTAATTGAGTATAATAATATTGCTTCAGATCAATTTCTAGCTATTGAAAGATCTAGTTATTATCTACATGGTGGATTAATGCTAAAATTCAATCCAAAATTAACACTTAAACCTACATTTCAATTAAAATATGTAAATGGTGCACCAGTATCTATTGATGCTACTGCAAACTTTTTATTAAATGAAAACCTCTGGTTAGGAGCATCGTATCGCTTTGGTGATGCAATTGGAGGTTATATAAACTTTAAGCTTTGGGAAGAGTTAAATGTAGGGTATACCTATGAATTTATAACTTCGTCTATAGGTCCATATACTTCTGGATCTCATGAAATCTTTTTAAGCTTTCGGTTTGATTTACCACGTTCTTGGTGTGGTTGTGCTAATCCTTTTTAAGCATTTTTAAAATTTTAAAAAAGAAAACCCTTCCTGAAATATCAAAAAGGGTTTATAGCTAAGCAAATCTATAAGCCGAATTCTGTACTCCAATAAAGAAGCCCTTATCATTTATCTACGTTTACTATTACTAGCAAACTTTAGCTGCCTACCCTCTAACAATCGCGCGTGTACACTCTCCCGATAGCTATCGGCACGTTAGTTTACGTGACATTGCACCACATAGAGTTTACCTGGTTTCACTACAGCATTACCTGTACATACTTTCTGTTGCACTTTTCCTCACCTTTCGGTGGATGGCTGTTAGCCACTATGATTGCACTATGGTGTTCGGACTTTCCTCTCGAGTGCTGAAACAAGTTCAGCACAAAAGCGATAAGGCAATCTACTTAGGGCAAAAGTAACTAAATTGTTAATAACTCCTATTAAATTTAAGACTTCATAAATGACTATTTAGCCGTTATTCTTAAATTTGTAATTCAGTTATATTTTGATGGAACACTTCGTAGTATCGGCTCGTAAATACAGACCACAAACCTTTAAGGATGTTGTAGGTCAGCAGGCTATTACAAATACCTTACTGAGTGCCATAGAAAATAATCATCTTGCCCAAGCTTTGTTATTTACAGGGCCACGTGGAGTTGGTAAAACAACATGTGCACGTATCTTAGCTAAATTGATTAATAGTGATGATAATACCAGTCCAGACGAAGATTTTGCCTTTAATATCTTTGAATTGGATGCAGCTTCGAATAATGGAGTAGATGAAATTAGAAACTTAACCGATCAGGTACGTATTCCACCACAAATTGGAAAGTATAAAGTCTATATTATTGATGAGGTGCATATGCTTTCAAAACCTGCCTTCAATGCTTTTTTAAAGACTTTAGAAGAACCACCTAAGCATTGTATTTTTATTTTAGCAACTACTGAAAAGCATAAAATTATTCCCACAATTTTATCGCGCTGTCAAATATTCGATTTTAAACGCATCACAGTTACTGACGCTAAAGAATATTTAAAATATATAGCAGAAGAACAAGGTATAACTGCAGAAGATGATGCATTGCACATTATCGCTCAAAAAGCAGATGGAGCCATGCGAGATGCGCTGTCTATTTTTGACCGTGTGGTTAGTTTTTCTGGTAAAAACTTAACTAGACAAGCTGTTACAGAAAATTTAAACGTACTCGATTACGAAACCTATTTTGAAAGCAGTGATTTAATTTTAGAAAATAAAATTCCGGAATTGTTGGTGCAGTTCAATTCTATATTATCTCGAGGATTTGATGGGCATCATTACATTGCTGGTTTGGCTTCTCACTTTAGAGATTTAATGGTTTGCAAAAATCAAGCTACTATTGAGTTGTTAGAGGTTGGTGAAGACACAAAACAAAAATACGTTGAGCAATGTTTAAAAACGTCTCATAGCTTTTTAATGAAAGGCATAGAGCTCGCCAATGATTGTGATTTAAAATACAAGACCAGCAAAAATCAACGCTTACTTGTTGAGTTAACCCTAATGCAGCTTGCCTCTATCACTTTTGATGGAGAAAAAAAAAACAATAGACACTTTATAATTCCGCCATCTTACTTTAAAGCAAAAGGTATTACTCCTATCGCAGTACAAAGGCCTAAAGTAGAAGTAAAAATTGAAGCAGAACAAAAAGAACCTCATAGTAAACTTTCCGAAAAAGAAAACCTAGTTGCTAAAGAGCCTTTAATTGCTGTTTCGGAGCCATTAGTGATTCCTAAAATTTCGATTAATAAACCAAAACAAACCACCTCTGGGCTTTCACTAAAAAGTATTAGAGAAAAGAAAGAACATCTTATTCGCCAAATGGATGTTATTATTGACGAGGAAGATTTACCAAAAGAACCTGTAACCCAAGACGCTTTAACTAGAGCTTGGAATACATATACCGCAAAAATGGATAAGAAGGGTGAAAAAATTATGGCTTCCATTTTACAAATGGACGATCCCAAATTAACAGGCACAACCATTTCTCTCACCTATTCTAACAATACCAATAAGATTGAATTAGAACGTGCTGAATTTCCGTTAATGGCTTTCTTAAAGAAGACACTCCGCAATTACGATTTAAGATTAGACATAACAGTAAATGAAGAAATTGCAAAAAAGTATGCATTTACACCAAAAGAGAAATACGAAAAATTGAAAGAAAAAAATCCTAATATTGAGCTACTTAAAAAAACATTTGGGTTAGATATTTAATATTATGAGAAATCTACTAGGTCTATTTTTAATGTTAGTGATTGCATTTACGAGTTGTGAAGGCAGAAAAACCACGAACCAAGCACTTTCTGAAAGTATAGAAGCGTTTAAAGAAAACGTATCATTAGAAGTCCATGTATTTGAACCTGAAACGTATGTAGAACACCAAGAAGATACGCTAATGAGTAATGGCTATCGTGTAAAAATAAAAACATATTCAGATATGGATAACAGTGTGCTTTATACAAAAATTAAAGACACCATAAATTACCAAACACATTACAGAAACTATAAGTTTAGTATTTTAGTAGAAAAAGAAGGTAAACAAGTTTTTAATAAACAATTTAATAAAGGTTTAGTTAATGAAATTCTAAGCTATAACGCTAATTCTACTAGTGGCTCCTCGCTTTATAATTTTGATAAACTTGCTGTATTAAAATCTATAGAGGTTACGGATAATACTGCACTAACTAACGTGGTTTCTATAGATATTATGTATGCTATACCAGAATCTAATAGGTATGCCATACATCGCTTATATATTGATGAAAACGGTAAATTTAATGTTAAAAAAGTTGAAGTAAACTAATTATGCTAGGACTAAAACTACCTACTGACCCAAGATGGGTAAATATTGTTGAAAAGAATATCGAAGATATATTAACAGACCATGCGTATTGCGAGCAAAAAGCAGCTAGTACTGCAATATCGTTAATCGTAAGTTTTCCTGAATATACGGAGCTTGTAGAAGAAATGATTGCTTTGGTAAATGAAGAAATGAGCCACTTTAAAATGGTGCACGATTTAATACTAGAAAATGGTTGGACACTTGGTAGAGATCGTAAGGATAATTATGTGGTTTCTTTATTGAAATTTTTTCCTAAAGGCGGCAGTCGTACCACACAACTAGTGCATCGTTTATTATATGCCGCACTTATAGAAGCGCGGAGCTGTGAACGTTTTAGACTACTATCAGAAGAACTAGAAGATAAAAAGTTAGCAAATTTTTATCGCAAACTTATGATTAGCGAAGCTGGTCACTATACGATGTTTTTGAACTTTGCAAGACATTATGGTGAAGGTATAGATGTAGATAAAAAATGGCAGCAATTACTTGACTATGAAGCTGAAATCATAAAAAATTTAGGAAATACGGAGACGATTCATGGTTAAAAAAAAGCTCCAACGTTATGTTGAAGCTTTTAATCTTATTCTAATTAATTTCTTTAAATCTTAATACCAAAACCGAATTGCATCACGTGATTTTTAGCTTCAAGATTTGTGAGATCTTCATCTAAAATATTTGAAAAACCATAAGAAAATCTGGCGTCTACAAAAAATTCATCTGTAATCATATATTCAATGCCAGCAACACCAGAAAAAGTAAATGTTGCAAAACCGTCATTGTTTTTCCATGTTTTTAGATTTACTTGTGGACCAGCACCTAATGATAAACGCTCAGATACATTTAAACGTAACATAATTGGTAGCTGTAAGTAATCTGCTCTAATAGCTTCTTCCTTTCCACCTTCAGCAGACCATTGAAGCTCTGTTCTTAAGGACACATTTTCACTGAAACCGTAGTCCACAAAACCTGCAAAAGCAAAACCATTACGGTGTTGGTTATCAAAATTTGGACCTGGTTCAAAATCTAAATTAGACACGTTTAATGATCCTCTTACACCATATCTAACTTCTTGAGACATAGCAATAGTTGTAAAACATACTAGTAATGAGGTAAGTAAAAAATTTTTCATAATTATCAATTTGAGACTGCTAATATAATTTTAAATTCCAAATTCTAGCTAAAATTATTAATTTTTATCGATAAAAAGGTGATTATTGTACTATTTTTCATTCAAAATTAAACCGTTACACTAGAAACTGTTTCGTAATAAATGCTTTTTATAATACCATCAGACAATCCTATTTTAGGAACATATATATCTTTTGCTCCACTCCATTTCATTGCTGATAAATAAATACGTGTTGCAGGAATAATAACATCTGCTCTATCTTGGTTTAGATTGAGTTGTGTAATACGCTCTTCGTAAGAATAGTTTTGTAACATCTTATAATAACTAGTTAGGTAAAAATATGTTAATGGTTTACCCAGATCCTTACCTGAAATTTTAAAGATTTTATTAATATTTCCACCAGATCCAATAAGCTCTATTTTATAGTATTCTTTAACATTTTCTTTAATCCATCTTTCTAATTCTATCCAAGTTTCATTCTTTACAATATCATTTAATAATCGTACGGTTCCTATTTTAAACGATTTTGATTTTATCTTTTTACCGTTATGGATTATTGAAAACTCACTACTACCTCCACCTACATCTACATATAGATAGGTTTTATTGGGATCAATAAATGTGTGCAAATCGGTCTCTGCAATAATGGCTGCTTCCTCTTCGCCATCAATAATATCTATATTAATACCGCAGGTTTCGATAATTTTTTTTGTTAATTGTTGACTGTTATTAGCTTCTCGCATCGCAGAAGTAGCACAAGCCTTATAACGTACTACTCCGTGAGATTTCATTATTAAACTAAATGCCATCATGGTATCTACCATGCGCTCTTGGTTGTATTCTGATATTTCACCTTTTAAAAAAACATCTGCTCCTAATCTAATAGGTACTCTAACTAATGAGTTCTTTTTAAAAACAACAGGTTCATTATCTTGTTCAATAATATTAGATATTAATAGTCTTACGGCATTAGAACCTATATCTATGGCTGCATATTTCTGAATTTTCAGCATATTATCCTTCTAATTGTTTTAAGTAATACTTATAAGTATCAAACTGAGCGCGTACTTTTTCTTTCTTGTTTATGCGGTAGTTATTACTTTGAGTTTTGTTTATAATACGTGCTTTAATATTGTCATTCCAGCAAATATTAAACAAATCTTGAAGCTCTTGCTGTATTTCATCATCGTAAATTGGGCAACTTACCTCGACTCTGTTATCTATATTTCTTGTCATCCAATCTGCAGATGAGATGAAAAATTTTGGTTTGTCATTATTAGAAAATATATACAATCGCGTATGTTCTAAAAATTTGTCGATAATACTTATGATTTCAATATTTTCACTCATTCCTTTAATTCCAGGAACCAGACAACATAAACCTCTAACAATCATCTGAATTTTTACACCTGCCCTACTGGCTTCATATAGTTTATCTATCATCTTATAACTACTGATGCTATTCATTTTTAATTTTATATAGGCTGACTTTCCTTTAAGCGCATTTTCAATTTCTCCATCTATTAGCGCAAATAATTTGGACTTGGTATAATGTGGCGAAGTAATTATATGTTTGTATCTATTAATTTTATAGTTGACTTCAAAAAAATTGAACACCTTGTTTACATCTTTGAGAATTTTTGAGTTTGATGTTAATAATGTAAAATCTGTGTATATTTTAGCAGTAGATTCATTAAAATTACCTGTGCTGACAAAACCATATCTTACTGTTTTATCTTTTTCTTGGCGCTCAATAACGCACATTTTACAATGCACTTTAAGACCCGTTACACCAAATAGCATATTCACGCCTGCATCTTGCATTTGTTCAGCATAATTGATGTTTGCTGCTTCATCAAAACGTGCTCTTAACTCTATAGAAACCGTAACTCTTTTACCATTTTTAGCTGCATTTATTAAGGAGCTTGCCACGTGAGAAATTTGAGCTAGTCTATAAATCGTGATTTTTATAGTTTTTACTTTTGGATCTAAAGCAGCTTCTCGCAAAAATTTAACAATATAAGAGAACGTATGATAAGGTGTATAAACCAGATAGTCTTTATTTGCTATAGTTTTAAAAATACTATCTTCTAAACTTAAGCCTTTAACTGGTAAAGGTTTTATTTTGTCATAAAGTAAATCTGTTCTTCCCAAACTAGGAAAATCCATATAATCTCTACGATTATGATAGCGACCACCAGGAATTATACTATCATTATAATCAATTCCCATAAGTTTTAATAAAAAATCTAGCGTGTCTTTGTCTATACTTTTATCGTGCACAAAACGTACAGGATCTCCACTCTGTCTGTCCTTAACACTGTCCGACAATTTATCTACAAAACTCTTGCTCAAATCACTATCAAAATCTAATTCACCATCTCTAGTAATTTTAATCATGTGAGCGCTTATGGTATTATAGTCGAAAATATCGAAAATTTCATCTAAGCAATAACGCAATATATCATCGACCATTATGATATAATTTGAATCACCCTTACTAGGCAAAACAACAAAACGATCCATAGCTTTAGAAATCTCAATTAATGCATATTGATCATTGCCATCTGAGTTAGACATTTTAATGGTTAAATATCCTGCACTATCTTTTAATTCTGGTAGATCAACATCTTCATTTAAAACTATTATTACTAATGCTGGGCTAATTTCTTGATAAAAATAATTTTTTATAAAATCGTGATGGTTTATGTCTATTTCCGTTTCATTTATGATATGAATTTTTTCTCTATCTAGTTCACTTTTTATTGACTCTAAAATCTCTAAACTTTCGCTCTGTTGATCAATTACAATTTTAGTAATCTCTTCTAAAAGATCACTAGCTTTGATACCTCCAAGCTCACTTTTTGCCCCTTTACCTGCATCGTCTATACGCTTAACCGTTGCGTATCTTACTTTAAAAAATTCGTCTAAATTATTAGAAAAAATTCCTAAAAACCTTAAGCGTTCAATTAAAGGGACATTTATATCAGCTGCTTCTTGTAACACGCGAGCATTAAACTGTAACCAACTTAATTCTCGATTTATATAAACGTTTTTATCTTTAGTCATTTATTTTAATTCCTTTGGTATAATTATGAGTTCTGTATTACCTTTGTTTAAAGCTTTCCAATTATCAATTTCAAAATTAATCTTTACTAATCCACTTGTAGGTAAGTTATCGATAAACTTATTACCAAAATTATTTACAATAGATGTAAAGGCATGGTTATGTCCAAAAATCATTACATCATCAAATTCATCTGAAAGATTTTTAATAAAATCTACAACGCTTTCCCCACCAAAATCATACAGTTCTTCTTTTATATTCAGAGCATTTTCCGACAAACCTAAAACAGATATAAAAATTTCGCAAGTACTTAACGCTCTTTTTGCAGGACTTGTGTAAATTTTTGAAACTCTATTAGTCTTAATAAATTGATTTGCAACTAATTTAGCATCCTTTTCACCACGTATCTTTAGAGGTCGTTCTCTATCATTAACATCATATTCCCAAGATGATTTTCCATGTCTAACTAGTATAATTGATTTCATTATTTATCGATTAAATGCGTATTAACTCGGTAAAATGTTGTATATTTCCGTTTTAACGAGTATTTTGCCGCTTTAACTTTATTGTTTGCTTAAGAATTAACTTATAAGTTCTTTTGTTTTGTAAAATTAATGTAAATGACCCCAAATCAAAAATATATTAATCTATTCTATTTTTCATTTGCAATAATAGGACTTCCCGCAATTTTTATTAGAAAACAATCAATAGCTTTTCCAAAGATTAGATAATTTTTAAATGTCAATTTAGAATTGTTTAAAAAATTTGAAACAATATAGATATTAAGTTATTATGTACAAGATGAGAAAAAGATACAATTTTATTTCTATCGTAAATTTAAATAAAGCTACGCTATTAGCTCTACTTATAATATTACCTAGTCTGCTGATGGCACAACAGTCACCTTCTATTCAAACTGGTGTAACATTTCAATGGGCAGACACACAACCCACACTAAATAGCCCAGCTACTATCCAGTCTGTGACTATAGATGGGACTGTATATAATACTTTCGTTGTTCCTACAAGTTATGAACTTACAAGACTTGGTCCAGATGGTCATACAACAAATAGTCTCATACGAAATGGTACTTTTGTTGGTGGTAATAGCGGACAGGCCAACTGGGAAGCCAATGCCATATCTGCTTTTCAAGATAAAAATTTGAATCACTACTTTACTGCTAATCAAAACGGTAGAGATATTTGCATTGATTTTGATGCTGCTGCTACAACTGACGCTCAAAAACAAACTATATTTTATAATCCTTCAATACCATCCAATGAAGGTGGTGTTTTAGCAGTTACAGAACGTGGTGGAAACAACTGCTTTTATATCGAAGCTTTTGGAATACCTGTTGGAGGAGGAGCTGAACAAAAACTTGGCGAAACGTTTGTTAGAAACGTTGGAGATTATAGAGGCTGCCTTTTTACTCCTCCTGTTGTTGGTTCTGATTACTGGCAATCTGGTCGTTGTAATGAAAACGGACAAACAATTGGTATAGGTCTTTTTTACCTAAATGATTTAGCACCTACAGGTTCTAGAATCACTAAAATTGAATTTATTGCTGCAAGTAGAGATCATGGTGATGGTAAATTTTTTATGTTACAAAAATATGCAGTTGATCAAGAAAATTTAAATTGCATTGACACTGAGTTTAACGGAGATTTAAATGTAAGTAATAATGTACCAGATAATTCAACTTATAGCTTGGTTTCTGGCCCTACACCTGCTGGTCAATCATTTAATTTAAATTCTAACGGTACATATAGTTATGTTCCTGATCCTGGCTTTACCGGAGATGTTAACTTTGATTATGAGGTTTGTTTACCAAGACCTAACACATCTGTATGTGATACAGCAACTGCAACAATAAATTACGTGCCTTTACCAGATACACTAGAAATAGATATTAGTTGTGGTGCAAATGGTAGTTTTACGATTTCTGTAACTAATCCATTAGGAGATGAATATGAATATGCGATTGACAACGGTGCGTTTCAAACCTCACCAGATTTTAACGATTTACCTGAAGGACAATACAGCATAAAAGTAAGAAATCGATTTACAACTTGTGAAAATGATTATCCTAATCCAATTATCTTAGACAGTCTTGAGCTTACAGGAACGGTAACCAATGTGTTGTGTAATTCTGACAATACTGGTGCAATTAATATTACAGCCTCTGGTGGAGCGTCACCTTATACTTATGCTTGGAATACTGGTGAAACGTCTCAAGATTTATCAGATATTGCTTCTGGTACTTATACTGTCACTGTTACAGATGCGAATGGATGTACAATAACTGGCGATTACTCTGTAACCCAACCTGCTGAAGAATTAAGTGCAACACTATTAGCTTCTAATATTACTTGTAATGGTGAGTCTACAGGCGCAATTAATTTAACTGCATCTGGCGGAACAGCACCTTATACATATCTTTGGACCAACGGAGCAACAACAGAAGACATAGATAATATTGCAGCAGGTTCCTATTCTGTAACTGTAACAGATACAAATGAATGTGAGATAACTGAACAAATTACAGTAGAAGAACCTACAATTCCTTTATCCGCTACTGCAAATGATATTACCAATGTAGATTGTAATGGCAGTGAAACAGGGAGTATAACTGTTGAAGCTACAGGAGGTACAAGCCCTTATCAATTTTCTTTAGATAATGGTGTTACTACACAAACTAATAACATATTTGAAAATTTAGCGGCTGGAACTTATACAATTACCATTATTGATAATAATTTATGTTCTACTACTGTTAATGCTATAGTAACTCAGCCAACTGAGTTAGAAATAACTACAGTTACAGCTAATGATGTAGATTGTTCTGGTGAAGCCACTGGAGCTATAAATATTGATGTTGTTGGTGGTACAGCACCATATTCTTATGCTTGGAGCAATTCTACTACAAATCAAAATTTAACTGATGTTTTTGCTGGCTCATACTCTGTAACGGTTACTGATGCAAATGGTTGTACTGTTATTGGCAGTGAAACAATAACAGAACCAGCAAATCCAATAAGTATTAACATCAGTAAAATAGATGCCAATACAGCACAAGGGTGTACAAATGGTGAAGCTACCGCAGATGTATCTGGTGGTACTGCACCTTATACATACCAATGGAGTGCTTCAGCTAATAACCAAATAACAGCTACGGCTACTAATCTTCCTGTAGGATCACATACTGTTACCGTAACAGATGCTAATGATTGTGAACTTATACAGAGCGTGGTCATTGTATGTGTTAATACATGTGATGGCGAGATCGCTATTCAAAATATAACAAACGTACTTTGTGTTGGTGATGCAACTGGATCTGGTACAGTGTCGGCTAGCTCTAATGCTAATCCTGATGCTACATTTACTTTTACGTGGAGTAACGGTCAGGTTGATACTGGTGTGACCTCAAGTACTTTGGCTAATGTCACTGCTGGTGTCTACGATGTTAGTGTAACTATAGATGGTACGGTTTGTCAACCTGTGGAAGAAACTATATCTATTACAGAACCAAACAATGCCTTAAACTTAACAGCAACTTCTACAGACGAACTTGGTCCTAATACTGATGATGGTACAGCTAGTGCTGTAGCAACTGGTGGTGTAGAACCTTATACCTTTGTTTGGTCGCCTGGTGGTGAAACAACTCAAGATATATCTGGATTAGCTGCTGGAGATTACTCAGTTACCGTTACTGATGCTAATGGATGTACTGAAACAGTAACTATTACTGTTAATCCTGGTACGTGTAATGACCTATCAATATCCGGAACCTCAACTTCTGTAATCTGTAATGGAGAAAGCAATGGTAGCGTAACTTCTGTTGTTGCCAATGGTGTTGGTCCTTTTACTTATGGTTGGGATACCTTGCCAGATACAACAGCTAGTGTTTCTGATCTGCCTGCTGGTAGCTATACAGTTACGGTTACAGACCAGACTACTCTATGTACACAAACTACTACTATTACAGTAAACGAACCTAATGCATTAAGCACTGGTATTGCTGTAACAAATATTCTTTGTAAAGGTGATAGTACAGGCTCTGTTGATTTAACAGTCAATGGCGGAACTGCACCTTACTCTTTTCTATGGAATACTGGTGACACCACTGAAGATCTAACTGATGTTGTTGCTGGTACGTATGCCGTTACCGTTACTGATGCTAATGGATGTACTGCAACGAACCAGTCTGAAGTTTTAGAACCAGCCGATGCTGTGTCTGCTACTATAACACAAATTACCAATGTTGGTTGTTTAGGTGAAAATACTGGTAGCATTACTGCCGAAGGTGCTGGTGGAATACCACCTTACACCTACTCTATTGATAATGGAGCTACATCACAAGCTAATGGTCTGTTCGAAAATCTTATCGCTGGTAATTATACAATATTAATTACCGATGCTAATGGATGTACGATTACTATTAGTGAAACAATAACAGAACCAGCAAATCCAATAAGTATTAACATCAGTAAAATAGATGCCAATACAGCACAAGGGTGTACAAATGGTGAAGCTACCGCAGATGTATCTGGTGGTACTGCACCTTATACATACCAATGGAGTGCTTCAGCTAATAACCAAATAACAGCTACGGCTACTAATCTTCCTGTAGGATCACATACTGTTACCGTAACAGATGCTAATGATTGTGAACTTATACAGAGCGTGGTCATTGTATGTGTTAATACATGTGATGGCGAGATCGCTATTCAAAATATAACAAACGTACTTTGTGTTGGTGATGCAACTGGATCTGGTACAGTGTCGGCTAGCTCTAATGCTAATCCTGATGCTACATTTACTTTTACGTGGAGTAACGGTCAGGTTGATACTGGTGTGACCTCAAGTACTTTGGCTAATGTCACTGCTGGTGTCTACGATGTTAGTGTAACTATAGATGGTACGGTTTGTCAACCTGTGGAAGAAACTATATCTATTACAGAACCAAACAATGCCTTAAACTTAACAGCAACTTCTACAGACGAACTTGGTCCTAATACTGATGATGGTACAGCTAGTGCTGTAGCAACTGGTGGTGTAGAACCTTATACCTTTGTTTGGTCGCCTGGTGGTGAAACAACTCAAGATATATCTGGATTAGCTGCTGGAGATTACTCAGTTACCGTTACTGATGCTAATGGATGTACTGAAACAGTAACTATTACTGTTAATCCTGGTACGTGTAATGACCTATCAATATCCGGAACCTCAACTTCTGTAATCTGTAATGGAGAAAGCAATGGTAGCGTAACTTCTGTTGTTGCCAATGGTGTTGGTCCTTTTACTTATGGTTGGGATACCTTGCCAGATACAACAGCTAGTGTTTCTGATCTGCCTGCTGGTAGCTATACAGTTACGGTTACAGACCAGACTACTCTATGTACACAAACTACTACTATTACAGTAAACGAACCTAATGCATTAAGCACTGGTATTGCTGTAACAAATATTCTTTGTAAAGGTGATAGTACAGGCTCTGTTGATTTAACAGTCAATGGCGGAACTGCACCTTACTCTTTTCTATGGAATACTGGTGACACCACTGAAGATCTAACTGATGTTGTTGCTGGTACGTATGCCGTTACCGTTACTGATGCTAATGGATGTACTGCAACGAACCAGTCTGAAGTTTTAGAACCAGCCGATGCTGTGTCTGCTACTATAACACAAATTACCAATGTTGGTTGTTTAGGTGAAAATACTGGTAGCATTACTGCCGAAGGTGCTGGTGGAATACCACCTTACACCTACTCTATTGATAACGGAGCTACATCACAAGCTAATGGTCTGTTCGAAAATCTTATCGCTGGTAATTATACAATATTAATTACCGATGCTAATGGATGTACGATTACTATTAGTGGTACTATTGAAACTGACGATATTGAAGACCCAGAAATTACAGTGCCTTCTGCAATAATAATTGAAGGTTGTTCAGTTACGGATATTACAACTGCTAACGCAGTATTTGTTTACAGTGATATCGAATCTGATAATGTTCAAATTATTTTTGAATCCAATCCAGATTATAATGCTACTGATGATTTCAATATTGTGAGTATAACCTATATAGATGTAATAACATCAGTAGATAATTGTCCTATTACTGTATTGAGAACATTTACCATTACAGATAATTGTGGCAATACAGCTACGGTAACACAAACTATTACTGTTCAAGACACAACTGCACCAACGTTTACAGTACCTGATGATATCACTATTGAGTGTGATGTTGACGTAGATGACTTAACACTTACTGGTAATGTAACCGACGAAGCAGATAATTGTGATACAGGTTTAGATGCAACTTATGCAGATGCTATAGCAGCTGGTGATTGTGCTAACGAATCTGTAATTACGCGTACTTGGTCATTAACCGATGGTTGTGATAATACA
>Ga0209186_1000490_pt1 | contig 31799 bp, 28 predicted proteins | sample SidtaG_FD_187426 | JGI IMG/M metagenome (GOLD analysis project Ga0209186, IMG submission 187426) | Marine algal microbial communities from Sidmouth, United Kingdom - Sidmouth_Male2 metaG (SPAdes) (version 2) | ecosystem: Host-associated > Algae > Red algae > Unclassified | place: Sidmouth...
TGGTAGTCCTCAACCATGAGTCGACTTTTTCACACCTCCTTCTGGTTCCAACTCGCCGGTGCCGCTGCGCTTAGCTGTTTCGTGGGTTTTGTTTCGGCCGACGAACTGGATCTCTCCGACCTGCTCGGCGACGAACCCGAACCCGAGGCCTCCAAGTTTGTCGCCCACGAGTGGGGCTCGGTGAACTTGGTGCAAGACTCCGACCGCGCCCTGATTTCCGGACTCGTCGACGACCAAAGCGACCTGCCGCCCTTCGTCAATGTGTGGACCGAGAACCAAGGCTCGCAGTTCCCGATGATCATCGAAAAACCGATTCTGTATTTCTACTCCAAGGAGGCGGTGTTCGCCAATGTCCGCGTTCGTTGCCCGGAAGGGATCCTCACCCAGTGGTGGCCGAACGCAACCAAGGTCACCCCCGTGATGCCAACCGACGGCGACAACCAGAAAATGCCCGAACTCAAAAACGGGATCCTCGAATGGAACTGGGTCGCGGTCTCGCCCAACGTCGCCAAGCCGGACTTCAAACAAGTCGGCAAGCATCCATGGTGGGGCATCGCCCGCGAAACCGATTCCGCCGTGGTACGCGTGAAGGGCGGCGAGGAGAAGTTCCTGTTCTACCGCGGCGCCGCCCGCCTGCAGTCCACACTCCACGTGAATATCGACGTCGACACCGAGGTCGGGCATACCTTCTCCCTCGACCCCGTCACCCCGGAAAAAGCGGTCCGGCACGTGTTCACCATGAACGTTCCCGAAGAAGGCGCACCGCAGATCGGCTACACCGAGCAGGTCGCCGAGGCTGGCGCCAAAGCCAAGACCTTGGACTCGGTCGATGCCGCCGTCGCCATTCTCCGCCAAGTGCTGCTAGACGAAGGCCTGTACGAAAAGGAAGCCGATGGCATGATCAAAATCTGGCGCAAAGGGATGTTCGAAACACCCGGCCTGCGCGCCATGTATCTGATGGAACGCAAAACGCTGGACGCGTTTCTACCGCTGACGATTCAACCCGCGCCGGACGAAATCGAACGCGTGATGCTGGTCCGGATCGATTGCCTGACGCCGGATCGCGAGGAGCGAATCCTCGAACTGCTCAAGCAGCTCGGCGCCGAAAATTTCCGCGAACGCGGGGCAGCCCAGAAAAAACTCATGGAAATCGGCCGGGTAGGCCAAGCCGTGATGCGCAAGTTTTACGAAGATACCGAGGACCCCGAAATCCGCATGCGCTTGAAAGCCGTTCTCAAACAAATCTCGCCCCGCCGACCGCGATAGTCTAGGCAGGGGGCAACTGGAAGCACGATGGACGCACACGCATGAAAATGATCTACGAAGGCAAAGCCAAACGGCTCTATGAGACCGAGGTGGCGGACGAACTCCTGATGGAGTTCAAGGACGACGCGACTGCGGGCAACGGCGCAAAACACGCGCTGTTCGAGGGCAAGGGAAAGCTCAACCAGCAGCTCTCCCTGTTGATTTACGGACTGCTCGAGGAGGGCGGGATTCCCACCCATCACATCCGTAAAGTCGACGAAACCCATGTGCTGGTTCGGCGCGTGAAAATCATCCCGCTCGAAGTGGTGGTGCGCAACGTCGTCGCCGGCAGCCTCAGCAAACGCCTCGGTCTTGAAGAAGGTGTCGCGCTCGACGAGCCAATCATCGAGACCTTCTATAAAGTGGACGAACTCAACGACCCGATCATCACCGACGCCCATGTGCTCAAGGTGCTTAAGTTGTGCCGCAAAGGCGACTTGGCGGTGATCAAGGAAATGGCGTTCAAGGTGAACAGTTTGCTTGGGGCCGCGTTCGCGAAGGCCGGTATCCGGCTAATTGATTTTAAAATGGAGTTCGGCAAAACCGCCGACGGCGAGATCATCCTCGCCGACGAAATCTCGCCCGACTGCTGCCGTCTCTGGGACGCGAAGACGGAAGAAAAATTGGACAAAGACCGGTTCCGCCGCGACCTCGGCGATCTGACCGAGGGGTACAAACAAGTCTTGGAGCGTTTGCAAAATGTCATCTAACACCAGTAAAACGAATTTTAGCGCCGAGATCGTCAATCGCTTCGCCCCGGCCAAGTCCGCCGCCGGTTTAGTCTACGCTCCGATTGGCGAAGGCGTCGAGTATCGTGAAACCCGCGTCTACGAACTCGCGTTCGAGGGCGACCGTGATGCGGTTCAGAAATTTGTCCGTGATGTGCTCAGTGATGAACACGCGCAGGACGCCCACTTTTCAGATGAGCCTGCGATCAAGGACGCCACTTATTACGTGGACGTGTCGATGAAGCGCAACGTGCTGGATCTGGAGAAAGAATACCTGCTTAAATATTATCGGTCGTTGAAGGATCCGGGGTTCTCGCTTGAGGATCTGGTGATCAAGCGGCGCATCTATATTTTCGGCGATGCCTCGGTGCTGCCAGCCAGCCAGCTCGAACGCGATCTGGTGAATCCGGTCATTCAAGAATCGATTACGCACTAGTGCGGTAGGTGACGTGTTAAGCAGGCTTCTGCTCGCAGGTTCGTGACTGCGGGCTAGAAGCCCGTTTCGACACCGTCTAAGAAGACGGCGCTACAATCCCGTGGTTGTATTCGTTCCTCGTCTCCCTTAAACTCCGCCAATGCGTTGGCGGAATGAACTATGCCCAAACCGAACTGGGGTTGGGATGCTGCTCGGGATGATGTCCTTCATCGTCGCCGCCTTCGCCACCTTCGCCACCCTCGCCACCCTCTCCACCCTCGCCACCCTTGCCGCCTTGGCCGCTGAACCGCCCGAACGCGCAGACCTCCAGCCGAACGGAGAGGATTGGCAGGAGTTCCCGGTCGATATTAAATCGGTGCACATTCTCGCCGACGGACGCGCCTTGTTCGTCAGCGATAGATTCGTGCCGTGGGCCGAAGCGAAGACGCAGGTCGAGTCCCTCGCCACCCTCGACCAACCTTGGACCCAAGGCGTGGACCTGCTCTCGGTCGATAAATCCGGACGTCTATGGCTGACCGATCTCGACACGCCCAACCAACTGCGCGCTTGGAGCGCCGCCGATACCTCTTGGATCGAACACGATGGCGGCGAGGGGTGCAGATTTCGTGGGCCGGTGTTTGAGTCCAGCGCCGGACGCGTGTACGTGCCGGATCTGAAAGGCGTGCATGTGTTCGAGGAAAACGCCTGGAGTTATCAGGCCCTGCACGAACTCAACGTTCGCAACGAACGCTTCTACTCGCGCGAGAAATCCTTCAACCCGGCCACCATCGTACAGGACGGCGCGGGCCGTGTTTACCTGCATTCTCGCTGGGGACGTTTTGGCTGGACGGGGACGATGGGCTACTGGGTTCACAATCCGAGTACGAAGGAAGACCAGACGAAGGCCGCATGGCAACAGATCCGCAACCATGGCAAAAATTCGCTCGAACGCTTGCTCGGCATCATGCCGCTCGGCACCAGCGGTTCCCAGTTTCTGGTCTGTCCGGAGTCTGCGGATATGTTCTGGGTGGATCTGTTTCCGCCCGAACCAGACGCCGTGTTTCTCGCCCAGATCAAGCAACTGGGCGCGCGCAAATACAACGAACGCGAACAGGCCAGCGCCTACCTCAAACGCAACGGTCGACTCTATCACAGTTATATGATCAAGGCCCACGCCGAGAGCGAGGACCCCGAAGTGCGCACCCGCTTGGTCACCGTTCTGGAAAGCTGTGGCATCGAACAAATCGACGGCTACTCGCTCCGGCATGTTACCCCGCTGCATCAAGTTGCGGGGCAGGGCGGCTGGTGGTTCCACGCGGACAAGACCCGGTCGGCGGACGAAGAACCTGAAGAAAACTCCGGCGGCATTTTCTACATCTCCGGCAAGGGAGAACTCACCAAGGTCAGCAAGCCGGTCGGCTATCCCGACGCCGTGTGCCTCGGACCCGACGGCGATTTGTTTATCGGCACGCGGCTTGGCGTCCTGCTTCGTTGCAGCGTATCCGCCCCCGTCGACGCTGCCGACGCCAAGATCAGCGCGCAGGAAATCAAGCTGCCGCCACACTGGCGCGCCCGCGAGTTGTTCGGGGTCGATAAGACCGGTCGGATCTTTCTCAAGGGCCGCCGTGGACTGGCCGCGCTGCGTATTCCTCCGGCTGGACCGCTTCCCGAGAAGCTGAATAAAGATTGAGTTCGTTCGGTCGTACTTGGTAGCAAATTGCTAACCAAAACCTCTATGAAAAACCTGATCTCTGTCGCCGCCGCCCTCTGTTTCCTCGCCAGTCTCGGACTCGCCCAAAACTGGCCCGCTTGGCGTGGACCCGACGCCAACGGGGTCGCCGCCCCCGGCAACTACCCGGTTGAGTTCTCCGAAGACAATTACACCTGGCGCGCCGAACTCCCCGGTCGCGGCAGCTCCACCCCGATTGTCTGGGACGGCAAAGTGTTCGTCTCCAGCGGGATCTCCACCGGCGGCAAAGTGGGCAAAGACGGCGCTCTTTGCTTCGATCTCAAAACCGGCAAAAAGCTCTGGCAAGTGGACCTCGGCACCGAACGCCCCGGCAAGCACAAGAACGGCAGCGGTTCCTGCCCGTCAGCCGTCACCGACGGAGACAGCGTCTACTTTTACTACAAAAGCGGCACCGTCGCCTCCCTCGGCATGGACGGACAAATCCTCTGGAAAACCAACCTGCAGGAAAAATACGGACCCGACAGCCTCTGGTGGGACCTCGGCACTTCCCCCGTTCTCGCCGACGGCCTAGTCGTCATCGCCGTCATGCACGAAGGCGATTCTTACATAGTCGCCCTCGACAAAAATACCGGCGACGAAGCCTGGAAAGTCGCGCGTAATTTCGACTGCGAAAAAGAAACCCACCAATCCTACACCACGCCAGTCGTCATAAAGCAGGGCGACGAAAATGCGCTGATCACCTTCGGTGCCGACCACCTCACCGCTCATGCGGTCGACGACGGCGAACTGCTCTGGACCTGCGGCGGCTTCAATCCCCAAAACAAAGCCTTCTGGCGCGTCATCTCCAGTCCGGCCATCACTGAGGGCATCGCGGTCGTTGCTTATGGACGCGCCGACAACGTCAAAGGCGTCAAACTCGGCGGCAAAGGAGACATCACCAAAGAGGCGCTGGTCTGGGACCGCAACGACATCGGCACCGATGTCCCGACCCCGGTCGCCACCGACGGTATGGCCCTATTGCTCAGCGATAAGAAAAACGCGCTGCACTGCATCGACGTGAAAACCGGCAAAGACAAGTGGGTGCATGAGTTCGGTAAAGCCCGCGGCAAATTCTTCGGCTCGCCGCTACTCGGCGGCAACCACGTTTACATGCTGCGCGACAACGGTCAGGCTTACGTCGGCAAGATCACCGACGACGGGTTTGAGATCCTCGCTGAAAACGACATGGGGGAACGCCTCGCTAGTTCGCCAGTGTTGGTCGATGGCAAACTGCTGATCCGCGGCGACAAGCATCTGTTCTGCATCGACTGAGCGGGCCTGCGGCCCGAGTGGACGGTAGGGTTTGCTTGGCGCTGTTTTAGCCATGCCGAACTCGTTTCACACGCTGCGTAAAAGTTCAACAGGCTCTAAAAAAGAGGCGATATGTCGCGTGGTTTCCGCGACATACCGAGCAAGCTCAGGCGAACGCGCAAGTTCAGTAGATTCCTCGCCGCGACAGCTTATTAGCGGGCGGCCCAGAGGGCTTTTTCCACCATGGTCTTGAACCGGGCCAAGGTGAACGGTTTGGTGAGAAAATCGTCCATCCCCGCCTCGAAGCAGGCTTCTTTGTCGGAGGCCATGGCATTGCCGGTGACGCCGACGATGTGCGGTTGCGGTCGTTCCCGCGCGGCTCGGATATGCCGAGTTGCGGTCAGTCCGTCCATCACCGGCATCTGCATATCCATAAGAATGATGTCGAAATGATCGGCCAAAAATTCGTCGACCGCTTCCTGTCCGTTGTGCGCGATCGTGACCTGATCGAGACCTGCACGGCGCAGCATTTTCATACAGACGTGGGCGTTCACCTCGTTGTCCTCTACGAGGAGTACCCGTGTCTTCTCATTGGCTGGGGTGGCCTGCGGTTCTGCGCTGGGTTCGTCGGCGATCGTTCCAGCTGACGCTGGCGTCGCCGGGGCTTCCTCGGCGGCGACTCGGCGCAAGGGGAGATCGAGGGCAAAGGTGCTGCCGACGTTCAGCTGACTTTCCACCAGATGAAGTTCGCCGCCCATCATGCGCATGAGCTGGCGAGAGATTGCCAGCCCGAGCCCAGTGCCTTGGTGGGGTCGCGTGAGAGAGTTGTCGATTTGAGAGAACGATTGGAACAGCCCTTGTACTTTTTCTCTAGGGATGCCGACCCCAGTGTCAGCCAGAGTGATGTTCAGTCTGGCGGTCCTGGGTTCGGAGAGGTTCTCCACGTTCTCCACGTGCAGGGTCAGCCCGCCTTGCGAGGTAAATTTGATGGCGTTCGAAAACAGATTGAACAACACTTGCTTGATTCGGACGGGGTCGCCGAGGAGCGCCTCCGGAAGGGTTTCCGGGATGGTGCACGAGAGTGTAAGCCCTTTGTCGCGGATACTCGGTTCCATAATCTCGATCACGGTTTGGATCGATTCCGCGATGCTGAAAGGACGGGCCTCCACGTGCAGTTCGCCAGCCTCGATCTTCGAAAAATCGAGAATGTCGTTGATCACCGTCAGCAGCACTTCGCTGGACCGCATGATGTTGTTCACCATACCCGTCTGTTCTTCGGGCGTGATGTTTGGCTCTCCCAGCAGCGAGGCCAGGCCGACGATGCCGTTCAAGGGGGTTCGGATCTCGTGGCTCATGTTGGCGAGAAATTGTGACTTGGCCGCGTTTGCCGCGTCGGCTTCTCGGCGGGCATTTTGGATTTCGATGCGGTCGGTGATATCGAAGATAATGCCATCGAGCATTTGTCGACCGTCTTCGAGGGTCACGAGATGGCCGCGTTCGAGCACCCACTTTAACGTCCCGTCTTTGCAAATGATCCGATATTCGATGGTGTAATATTCTTTCCGCTCGATCCCAGCTTCAACCACCTCCGCCACGAAGGCGGTATCATCGGGATGGATGATGCTTGCGTAGGTTCGAACCGCATCATCGATAAATTGGGATGCCTCGTATCCAGACAGGACACAGATGTGCTCACTCATGAACCTCATTGTCCAATCCGCATTCACTTCACAGCGATAACACGTTCCCGGCAAATTGCTCAGAAATGATTCTGTGAAGTCCGAGTCCTTTGTTTCGATGAAGGCCATCGTTTATCCCTATTCCGCTTTCATGAAATTTCAAAGAAATCACCCGAAACTTGGCGTAGAAAAAGTTCTGCCGCGTCCAAGAATCTTGCTCTTTTTACAAATCTTCGATTCGATCAATCATGCGAATTCTCCCCCTTCTCCTGCTCTGTTTGGTCGGCTCTCAATGGTCGTTTTCCCAAAACGGTCGCGGTGTGATCGACCAAGCCGGATTTAAACAGGCAGGTGAACGCGGCGCGGTACAATTCACTTGGCGCTTTGAAGGGTTGGTGCAAATTCCGACCCCGTACTTCCGCGGTTTCCTTTATTGCCAAGAAGGGGGCGCGGCTCCGGTCGTGGTTGTGGGCGGCGAGGAGAATCCGGCCTTCGCCTCCAGCCAAGACGCCAAACGTAGCGCGCCGAAAGGCAGCGAACGCATCCTCTTCGAACTCCCGCCCGGCGCCACCTTGCACGATTACCGCGTCGAGATGTGGCTCAACGGCAATCTCGTCGCCGAACGCCACAGCCCGCGGTTCACCGCCGCTGCGTTCACCGCCAAAGGCTTGGATGCCACTTGGTGGGAACCCAAAGTGGGCGTGGTTGATGCGCAGCTCCAGCAGGACATCGAAAGCGGTATCGAAAGCGGCGTTGCCTACCTGAAAAAGCAGCAGGCCGCCGATGGCAGTTGGATCGGCGATGATGGCGAACACACCGCCGGCTTCACCGCGCTTGCCGCCATGGCCCTGATCAAAACCGGAACCAATGCCGACGCCCCTGAAATTCAAAAAGCCCTGCGCGCCATCAAAGCCGCGAAGCCGCACACCACCTACGAGATCGGTTGCGCGTTGATGCTACTCCAACTCGTCGACCCAGTCGCCCACCGCGGTTGGATGGAGGATCTCACCGCAGTGCTCGTTCAGCGTCAGGCCCAAGGCACTTGGAACTACGAAGAAGGCAACGGCGACTTGTCCAACACCCAATACGGCGTGCTCGGACTCTGGGCCGCCACCCGCGCCGGCATCGAGGTCGACACGCAAGTCTGGCGCGACCTCGCCAAGGCCTTGCTCAATTACACCAATCCCAATGACAGCTTCAACTATCGCCGCCAAATCCGCCAGAACCCCGCCCACAAAGGGACCCTAGAAATGAGCGCGGCCGGCGTCGGCACCGCCATGATCGCGCAGCGTTTTTTGCAGGGCGACCAAAAGACCGAGGCCTTGCGCCCGAAGCTGGCGGAGGCGGGACGTTCGGGCTTCGACGCGATGGGCCGTTTGTTCGATGAAGACCCGAGCGGCTACTCACTCTACGGAATCGAACGTGTGGGTGCGCTGATTGGTAAAGACCTGCTCGGTCGACGTGATTGGTACATCGAAGGCGCGAAAGTATTCGTCGAACGCCAAGAGCAGGATGGCAGCGTCGACGAAGAAATCGGCGGCACCGTCGCTGGCACGTCCTTCGCCTTGCTGTTTTGGAAACGCTCCACCCGCACCACCATGGAGCCGGACTATGATCCGGATGCCTACCTTCGCGAGCAAATGGCCGCAGCAGCGATCGGGTTAGGGGAGGCTGCTGCGGACGCCGCCGAACCCGCCGTGCCTGCGGTGCCGCTCGATCCGATTGAGGCCGCGTTCGCCGAACGCTTTCCGATGGCCGAAGTGGGTCAGGACATCACCCTGAAGTCGAGTGCCGGCAAGGCGGTCAGTGGCAAGGTGGTGCGGCTTGATCCGACTGCCGTCGTGCTCGAGGTCAATGGACGTTCGGGAACCATTCCGTTCACCCGCCTCGACAAGGCGAGTCGCGCGCGTTGCGACGCCGCGTTCCGCGCACAGGCGATCGACGCCATGCGCAAACGTAAATAAGACCGAGGCGGGTAGGACGACCACGGAACGCGCGGAATAACCCGGAACGGGTTCGGGCCAAGACTCTGTGATGACGATTACGACCACGATTCAGTGGTTCCCGTGGTCGTACTCGTAATCGTCTTCGTGGTCGAATTTCTTGCGCCACATCTGGCGGTGGCTCTGCTGCATCGGCGGTTGCAAACTGCCCGAACCAGCGGGCTCGCCGTGAAGCGGGCTTCGCCCAGCAAGTAGTCGGTAGTGGTTGATGGCAGAATAAAATCAGTCGGCAATTTTTCTAGTTTAAAGTGGGAGGCCCGCCCCGCCCGGGACTACGATCGTACCACCACTCCGTGGTTCGTCACAGAGGGTTCGATGACCTTCGAAATTCTAAATATTTTGGCTGGATTCACTGTTCAGAGACTTGGCTTCACCCATTTTTTGACCGTGGAATAAGCTGGAACCTAACGCTACCCGGGCGTCGAATATGGCAGGATCTTGCCTTGGTATGGCAAACCGTTGCCACCTTATGGCAGACGCTCGCCACACGATGGCATGGCTACTGCCCTGCGGGCGCCGGGGCTTGAAGCAAGCCTTCCAGTTGCTTTTGCATCTGCTCGAACTGTTTCAGTTGCTCTGGCGAGGGCTTCATTTCTTCGGCTTGCTTGCGCATCTCTTCGACTTGTTCGGGCTTGATAATGCCGTCGAGGAACGACGGCAGTTCGCCGGGTTGTCCGCCGCCGTTTTGAAGTTCTTGCAGGGCTTTTAGGGGATCGAAATCCTCGCCGTTAATTTTTACCCCACCCTCCGGCGTGGTTTGGATATCCAAATCGCTCAAAAGATCGGACACCAAGTCGTTGAGGCCGGCCGGTACCTGCGGGATCTCACCGGACTCCGCCAGAGCGGCCGCCGCTTTTTTCTGCGCTTCGGCAAGAGCCTTCCGTTGTTTTTCCGCAGCTTGCCGTTGCGCCTCCGCGCGTTCCGCCGCACGTTTTTTCGCGGCGGCGGCGGCGACTTTTGCATCGTAGGCGGCGCGGGCACTGGCCAGGTAGCCATGTTCTTTCAGCACGCCGTCGAACGACGCCACCGCGCCCTTGTCGGCACCGAGGGTGTCGCGGGCCTGACTGTAAAATGTACTCAAGGCATCATCGGTTTTAGTATCCAGCGCATCGTTTTGGTCTGTACCGCCGAGGCCGTTGAGGGTGGCGCGGTCGGTTTGACGCGTGTCGAACCACTGGCCGAGTTCGGTGAGGGCGGGCGCAATATCGCCGGCCGACTTTGCCTCTCCCAGTCGCGTTTGAATCGCCGGCAACTTGGCGATGTGTTCTTGGCAAATCGTCGTCATCTCTTCCAGCGTCGGACCTTTTTGGCCGCAGGAAGCGAGGAAGAAGGGCAGGGCGAGCAGGAGCAGGGGAAGGAATTTTGTTTTCATAATTTTTCACCAGTGTTTCACAGCGCCTGAGCCCACACCATTAAATTTTCGGGCGTGGCGGCTGGCGGGTTGTTCGATCCGTTTCCAGCCTTCATTAGCCGTCGTCTCTGGAACGAGTGCGGTTGACGCCGAGATCCCGATGTGGTGCGCCGAACCCGGCTCCGCAAGATGTTGCGTTCGCCGCGACCGCCCAAGAACGTCTCTATCTTCTGTAAGGGGTTACAGTTGTCTATCTTGCGTCGAAAAGCGTCGATTCCTCTTTATCACGAGACAAATTGTTCATATCTTGTGCACAACTTGTTATGAACTCGCGCAAATTCCAACGTATTGCCGTCGTCATGGGCGGACCGTCCACCGAACGGGAGGTTTCCCTAAAGTCGGGGTCTGCCATCGCGGACGCGCTCGAAACGGCCGGTTATGAGGTGCGCCGCTTCGAACTCACCGAGGCGGCGCTGCCCGATTTGGGCGACGCGCAAGCGGTGTTCGTCGCGATTCATGGTACTTACGGCGAGGACGGCGGTATTCAAACCGATCTGGAGGCACGCGGCATTCCCTACATTGGCACCCGCGCCGCCGACATGCCCACTTCGATGGACAAGGTGGTTTCCCGGGACGTGTTGGCCGAGGCGGATTTGCCGATCGCGCCGGGACAGGTGCTGCCTGCCGGACTCAACGAGTCGATCATTGCTTTTCCTTGTGTGGTCAAAGCGCCGAACCAGGGATCCAGCATTGGCATCTCGGTGGTTCGGGAAGGACCGGAAGCCGCCGCGCACTTTGCCGCCGCAGTCGAACTGTCGCGCAGCTTCGAACCGATCGTCTTGGTGGAGCAGTTCATCGACGGACGCGAGTTCACCGTCGGCTTGCTCGGCGCGGACGACGACAGATTGCAACCCTTGCCGGTGGTCGAAATTTGCGCGCCGAACGGCACCTATGATTTTGACGCCAAGTACGAATATAAACATGGTCGCACCGAGTACAAGGTGCCCGCTCCGATCCCAGACGAGCTCGCCGCCGAATGCCAGCGCCTCGCCGTCGCCGCCATGTGCGCGGTCGGCGGACGCCACCTCGGCCGCGTGGACTTCCGCGTCGACCAGCAAAACCGCCCCTACATTCTCGAGTTCAATTCCATCCCCGGATTCACCGCCACCAGCTTGCTGCCCAAGGCGGCAGCCGAGGCGGGCATTCCGTTTCCCGAGTTGTGTTCGCGCATCATCGAAATGGCCGAATAAAAGGTAAGGAGAACGCCGTGTTCGCAAAAAACAACCGCAAGAACAGCCGCCAGAAAAACGCCAGAAAACCGAAGACCTTCCTCGACGTGCAAACCAAGCGCGAGGCGGGCAAGCCCATTGGCGAGAACGCGAGTCTCGCGTTCGTGCTGATCATCGGCTTGGCGGTGTTCGCACTAGTGATGTTCTTTGGGATCAAGAGTGTCGCCAATGCCGCTTATAGTAGCAACGAACGCTACCGCCTCGTTGCCGGACACATCCAGTTTCAGACCAGCCCGGGCGGGCTGGTCACGCCGTTGCGCGCGATGCAGATCGCTGGCATCGATCCCGCCGGTAACCTATTTGATTTCGACATCAAAAACGCCCGCGAAAAATTGCTCGCGCTGCCCGCGATCGAGAAGGCCAGCCTGCGGCGTAACCTGCCGGACGGTCTTGAGATCCGCATCCGCGAACGCGACGGCATTGCCCGCCTGCCCGGTCGCATGCCCTTGTTGGTGGACGCCGAGGGCCTCGTCATCCGTCTCTGTCTGACCCCCGCCGATCGCAAACATCCGATGCTGTCCGGCACGCGCTCGCCGAACGCCAGGACCGGCCTCAACATCAAATCGAGCAACGCCGGCGACGGACTAGAAGTGGTGAACATCGTTCGTTCGAGCCCGTTCCTGCCAAAGTTTCTCAAGGTCAGCGAAGTGGACGTGAGCGACACTGAAAACCTAATCGTGCACATCCAAGACGGCATGCGTATTTTGATGCCGCGCAGCCGGCTGGAAAACTATCTTAACCGTGCCGCCCAGTTTCTCGACCAGGGCAAGCGCGACCGTCGCCTCGCCCGGCACAAAATCAATACCATGGACTTCACCTCCGGAGAATTGTTCGTCAGCCATGAGTGATCTTCTCGTTTCCCTCGAAGTCGGCACCCACACGGTGCGGGCCCTTATTGCCGACGTCAGCGACGACGGTGCCATCCACATCCTTGGACTCGGCCAGTGCGAGTCGCACGGCATCAAGAAGGCCGAGGTCATCGACCCCGCCGCCGCGCAGACCTGCGTGCAAACCGCGCTCACCATCGCCGAGGACCAAGCCAACATTGTCGCCAACGAAGTGCACCTGGCGTACAGCTGCGGCGGCATCGGCGCGAGCCTGCAACACGCCTCCGTTCCGGTAATGTTCAATGGCGTGATTAGCGAGGACACGGTCGAAGATGTGAAAGACAACGCGCGCGCCGTGAGCATTCCGGTCGAACGCGAAATCATCCACAGCGTGCCGCAACATTACTACGTCGACGGTCAGCCCGGTGTGATCAATCCGGTCGGCATGGTTGGCAGCAAACTCGAACTCGATATGTTGGTGCTACACGGCGAGACGACGCGCATGCAGAATCTGGTCCGGGTGGTGAACGAGTCGCGCGCCGACATTCTATCGGCTGCGTTCGGCGGACTGTGCTGTGGTCTGGCGGTACTGTCCGAGGAACAACGCAAACGCGGCGCGCTGGTGCTCGACCTCGGCGCGGGCACGACCGATTTCGTCTCCTACTCGGGCGGCGTTCCGAGTTATGCCGGCAGCATTCCGGTTGGTGGCCAACACGTGACCCACGACATCGCGGCCGGCCTCAATCTGTCGTTCGAACAAGCCGAGGAGATCAAACTCAAATATGCTTCGTGCATGGTCGACCTCGCCGAACGTGCCGGCAGCGTGACGCTCGACGAGGACGCGCTCAAGCCGCGCAAAGTGAGCCTGCGTGATTTAAATCTGATCACCAACGCACGGATGGAGGAGACGCTGAAACTCGTCCGCAACCGTCTCGCCGAACACAATATTTTGCAACGCCTCAGCGCCGGGGTGTTTCTCACCGGCGGCGGCACCAACATGAAGGACGTTCTCGAACTAGCCGAACGCGTGTTTAAAACCCGGGTGCAGGTTGGGATTCCGCTCCAGCTCACCGCCGGAGAAGAGCAGCTTCCGTCCGACGCTGATCTCCCCGAACTCGCGACCCTCGTCGGCATGATGCAGAACGTGCGCCTCGAACGCCGCCGCAAAGCGCCGTCCGGGGGCGGCGGCTTCTGGCCCTTCGGACGCCGTTCGGCCTGACCGGAGAATTTCAAATTTCTTATCTCAAATTTCAAACCAAGCGACTCCTAAGCAAAACAAGCCATGCTTCGTGGATTTCAAATTTCAAACCAAGCTAGTGATCGCGGACTTCACGTGGTGCCCACGCCGTTTGAAATTTGAAATCTTAAATCTTAAATCGCCCTCCTCGTCATGAAATTCGACTACGCCCAACTTTTCCCAAATGGCCAAGGCTGCCGTATGTTGCTGGTCGGCGTTGGCAGCGCCGGCTGCAAAGCACTCGGCGCGCTGGTCCGTCACGGTATCGACTCCAACGATCCCGAAGCGCCGACCCTCCCCGACAGCCTAGCCATCCACACGGACGTGCAGGCGCTTGAGGCGAGCAAGGCCCCGCGCCAGTTCTGCATCGGCGACGGTTTCAGTACCGGCGGTGATGTCATGAAAGGCAAGACCTGCGCTGAGGAGGCGAGTGACAAACTGCGCGAGATGTTCGGTAGTTACCGGATGATTTTCTTCGTCACCGGACTCGGCGGCGGCACCGGCAACGGCGCCACTCCGGTGTTCGTGCAACTGGCCCGCGAGATGGGCGCGTTCACGTTGGTGCTGGCGGTTATGCCGTTCCATTTTGAGGGCGAACGCAAGCGGCTCAAGGCCGATACCGGTCTGGCCACGCTGTGCGAACTCTCCGACGGTGTCGTCTGCTTTCCCAACCAGCGGCTGTTCTCCATTCTCGAACCGGACACCGGCATGGTCGAGGCGCTCGCCGCCGCCGACGCGTTTCTCGCCGACGGTCTGGTTCGCCTGTGGCATCTGCTCAATGAGCCCGGCGTGATGAATCTTGATTTCGCCGATGTGGCGGCGCTGGTCCAGCACAGCAACGGCACCTGCACGCTCGGTAGCGTCGAGGCTAGCGGCGAAGATCGGATTCCCAAGGCGGTCGAAGCGATTCTCACCGACGCTCTGTTCGACCGCGGCACGATCATTTCCAAAGCCCGCGCTATTCTCATCGGTATTATCGGTGGTCCGGACATCCGGCTGCATGAAGTCGAACGCATCCACACCGAGATCGCCGACGCCTGCCAAAGCGACGTGGTATTCTTCAGTGGGGTCACCATGCTGCCCGGCATGGAGGACCGGATTTCGCTCACCTTGCTCGCGTCCGAAATGTGGATAGCTGCGCCGGCGGCGATCGACGCGGGAGCGAGTGCCAGCGGACTCGTTCAGGATAGCTTGCAGCTTCAAGACGCGCCCACCAACGAGTTCCTCGGCACCGACCAAACGAAAATCGACGGCGAGAACCTCGACATCCCGACCTACTTACGGCGCGGGATCAAACTCGGCGGGCTGTAAGCCCTGCGGCCGGAAGATGGAAGATCGCGGCAGTGAAATCCGCCTTCTTCTAGGTTCCACCTTCTTGGCCTTGCGGGTAAGTCGCCCGGGTGAGGCCAGTCTCCCACTTTAACCTTAGCGATACAGCCGTTGGTGGGTTTCGCAGCGGTAGTTTTTCGGCAGGTGGGAAATCAGCCACCCGTCATCGTCTTTCTTCCACCTTCCATCTTCAAGGCCGAAGGCCTTATTCCGTCTCGATCGTCCAGTCGCCCTTGGTGCTTTTATTCGGGGTGACTCGTCCGACGGGTTTGATGGTGACGCCGGAAGACGGCTTAGTGGTTTCGACTTCTTCGATCGACCAATCGCCTTTCTGTGTTTTGTCCGGCGTGCCCGGGAGATCGACCGTTGTGTCGATGGGATTTGGATTGAAGCCCGGGGTACGGCCGTCGGGGAAGGTGATGCCGCTCGGTAGGCCGCTCGGATTTTGGCTTGGGAGTTTGATACTTCCACCTTTGCCGAAATTGTCCATGTCCACGCCGGATGATTTGGACGCGGGTTTGGTGCCGCCGATGTCGACCTCTTCGATAATCCAGTCGCCATTTTGCGCGGTGCCGCCAGAATTGCCGGGGGCAGGGAGGATCGACCCGTTGGGGGTATCCACAATGCCGCCGCCGGGACCGGCTGGGGCTGGAGCGTGCTGTCCACGTTTTTTTATTTGTGGGAGGACAAAGAGAACGAAGAACATGCCGAGAAGGATCAAAAATAGAAACCCTTTGGTACGGCCGGAACGATCAGAGTGATGGCGGCTTGGTGCTTTCATGGATCGATCTTAGATACCGGCCTCGCAAGCTGTCAACCCGTGAGCGCAGGCGAGTAGAGTTGGAGAAAATCGCGGCGCGGGCTGGGAGAGGCCCCGCGATTCTCGCCTCCGCTTGTAAGTCGTCCCCTGCTTTGCCTATGGATAGACACATTCGATCGAATTCCTTTCATGCGCAACCCCACTATTATTCGTATCTGGCTCGCTCTCGTCGCCGGGCTCACCTTGGTTATGGTCTTGGTGGGTGGGGTCACACGCCTGACCGACAGTGGCCTGTCGATGACCGATTGGAAGCCGATCCTGGGTACGGTCCCGCCGCAGACGCCGGCGGATTGGGATGCCCGCTTTGCCCAATACCAGGCCTCGCCCCAGTTCGAGAAGGTTAACTCGGAGATGAAGATGGAGGCGTTTAAATTCATCTTTTTTTGGGAGTGGTTCCATCGCGTACTCGGTCGCGTGGTCGGTTTGGTCGCGTTGCTGCCTTGGCTGTTGTTTGCCGGACTGCGTTGGATTCGTGGGCGCTGGGCTGGCTGGTTATTCCTCGTTCCTCTTCTGGTTTTGCTGCAAGGTTTAATGGGGTGGTTCATGGTGAAGAGCGGTTTGGTCGACATTCCCCGGGTCAGTCCGTTCCGGTTGTCAGCCCACCTCGGACTCGCCTTGCTGCTGTTCTGTTATTGCCTTTGGTGGATGTGCCGGGTGACCAAACCGCGGGTCGCGGCAGGCGATCGACGGTCGGCCCTTGCTGCTTGGATCTTGGTTGCGGTGCTCGCCTTGCAGGGCTTTTTTGGTGCGTTGGTCGCCGGCTACGATGCGGGGATTGTATCGATGAGCTGGCCGAAAATGATGGGAAAATGGATTCCATCGTTCGATCAAGGCCTACCGGTTGTAGTCCACTTTACCCACCGAACGTTCGCCTGGATCGTGGTCGGTGTCGCTCTTGGCGTTTTCTTTCTTGGCTGGAAGCGATCCCAACTGATACGTCAAAAAGCTCCTTTGGTGTTCATTGTGCTCCTTTTATGCCTGCAGATTGTCCTCGGAGTCCTGACGGTCATCCAGGGATTACCCTTACACATGGCGTCCGCCCACCAAGTAAACGCGGCACTCTTGCTTGGCGCGAGTGTGGTGGCTGCGTCCGAGCTTGGCCGGTAGCACCCGGCGTGAATATTTCGTGCAAGAAACCCCTCGTTTTTTCGAGAATTTGGTTTAACGCAACCAGTGAAATTGGGATTTTAATGATCGGACTTCATGTCCATTCCCTACAATAAAAATACCTTAGAGAACAAAAACCCTACCTAGAATCAGGAGTACACCACAATGGCTATCAATCTCATAGACATGGCGAAAGGCTACCTCGGCCGCGCTGTAATGGACAAAATCGCAGGATCCCTCGGGGTCTCATCCTCTGACACTGAATCGGCCATTGGCGCCGCTATCCCGTCGATCCTCGGCGGCCTCATTGGTAAAGCCAGCAACCGTGAAGGTGCAGAGGCTCTCTCGTACGAACTCGACAAACACGACGGCGGCTTCCTCGATAATATCGGCGACGCCATTAGCGGCGACGGACTCGGCAAACTTGCCGGTGCCGGTAGCGGCATCCTCGGTAGCCTCATGGGCGACAGCAAACTCGGCGGCATGCTTGATCTGGTCGGAAAAGTCAGCGGCATGGGCCGTAGCGGCTCCGGTTCCATCATCGGTCTTGTCGGATCGCTCCTCATGGGCATCCTCGGCAAACAGAAGCGTTCGCAAGGACTCGACGTCGACGGCATCATGGGCCTCCTCGACAGCCAGAAAGGCCACGTGGCCAGCAGTCTTCCGCCCGGCATGGGCAGCGTTCTCGGACTCGGCGATATGGCCAAGTGGGGCGCTGGTGCCCTCGGTGTCGGTGGTGCTGCAGCCGCAGCCTCCGGCGCACTCGGCTCTGCCGGTGGCGCTATTTCCGGTGCTGCTGGCTCTGTCGGTGGCGCTGTTTCTGGTGCTGCTGGCTCGGTCGGCGACACTGTAGGCGGAACCGTCGGCGCTATTGGCGACGCTGGACGCGCCACAGGTGACGCAGTCGGCGGAGCCGTCCGCGGCACTGCCGGAGCTGTCGGCGACGCTGGACGCTCTGCAGGCAACGCAGTTGGTGGAGCCGTTAGCGGCACTGCCGGAGCTGTCGGCGGCGCCGGACGCGCAGTCGGCGGTGCCGCTCGCGACACCGGAACTGCCGTGAAATCCGGTGGTGGCGGAATCGCCAAGTGGCTCATTCCTCTCCTTCTTCTCCTCGGCCTTGGTCTGCTTCTGATGAAGCTCCTTGGTGGTGGCGGACTGAAGGTTCCGGACGTGAATCTTCCCGGCATGCCAAACATCGAACTTCCTGCTGGCATCGCAGCCCCTCCTGCGCTCGGTGACATCAAGATCGAAGGCCTGCCAAGCGAAATGAAAGAGAAGGTCGGCGGCATGTTCGGCCAACTCGGTAGCACCCTCAATGATGTGACCGACGCCGAATCTGCTAATGACGCCAAGGAAGATCTCACCGACCTGAGCGGCAAATTGAGCGAGTTCACCGGTGGTCTCACGGCTGAAAACAAAGGACCGGTCGGCAAAATGGTCGGCATGTTCCTGCCGCAGATCGAGTTCCAGATCAATAAAGTCAAAGCCATCCCCGGCGTTGGAGCCATCCTCGGCGGCGTCCTCGACAAGGTCCTCGCGACCTTGAAAAGCGTCGGCTAAACTCGACCCTTAACAGGCGGTTTGCCGCCTCATGAAAAACGCCCGGTTCGCCGGGCGTTTTTTTTTAGTCGCCCGGCGGGCGCCATTTCACCGCCGTAGGCGGTAGTGCGACACCTGCCATTCCGAACCAGCGCGGTAATTGAATAGCTCGCCGCAGGCCATCCAGAACACCCGCCAACGTTCGAACCAGCGGTCGGCCTCGTCGCCGTAGGTCTCACGCAGAATCGGCATGACGGCGACCTTGGTGGCATCTTGTTTGTCCAGCCAAGCGTAGAGGGTGCGCCCGTAGTGGGTGCCGTTGATGACCCAGTCGCGTTCGACCTGTAGCGGCCCGCCGTGGTCGCGGTGCAGGCGTTCGAACTGGTCGTGGGAGGGCATGATGCCGCCGGTGAAAAAGTAACGCGCCATCCAGTCGGACTCGCCTTTGGGTTCGTAGGGATAGGCGAGTGAATGATGGGTAAAGATGTGCACGAACAATTTGCCATCGGGGACCAACCAATCGGCCACACGGGAGGTGAGTTCGAGCCAGTTGCGGCAGTGTTCGAACATTTCGACCGAAACCACACGCTGGAAAGAGCCGTGGTCTGGTTCGAAGTCATTGATGTCACAGGTGATGATCTCGACGTTGTCCAACTTGCGGTCGCTGGCGCGCTGGCGGATGAACGCGGCTTGGCTGGCGGAGTTGGAAATCGCGGTGATTTGTAGATGGCGGAAATGTTCGGCCATCCACAGGGATAGCGAACCCCAGCCGCAGCCGAGTTCGAGCACGCGGTCGCCGGGTTGCAGCGTGGCCAGCTCGGCGCGTTCGCAGCTGAGGCGTAGCATCGCGGCTTCGGCTTGTTCGAGATTGGCCGCGTTCGCACTGACGTCCTCAGGCCACAGGCAGGAACTGTACTTGAGATGGGGGCCGAGTACTTGTTCGAAAAAGGCGGCGGGCACTTCGTAGTGTTGCGCGTTCGCGTCGGCGGTGTTCACCGCGATCGGGCCAGTGGTGATGAGTTCGACCAGCGCGGCCGGGTCGCGTTCGGCTTCCTCGCGCAGGCGTTGGCCGAGCAGGCGGCGGATGCCGGCTTTGATCAGCCAGTCGGGCAGTCGCCCGCGTTCCATGAGATCGATTCCGGTTTTTAGCAGCATGATGAAATGGTTGATCCGCGCGGGGATTCCTTACCAGATTTTAACCGAAGGGTTGGTCGCTTCAAGGTTCGAGAAAACGTTAGCCATTGTAGAGGTCCTCTCGTCTCCAATTTCTGCCGTTGCTGTTCCAAGGGCTCTCTTGGGCCAAGCGGACGAATTCAACGCATTCCCCGTCAGATTTCAGGGAGAGGGTTTGTTCCAAGAGGGAGCGGATTAGGCCATTCAAGGACATGTTTTGTTGGCTCGCATATGCCTGCGCGCGTTCCAATAATTGCTCATCCAGAGACAGGGCGATGTTTTTCATGCCCACATGATACACACGACGTGTGTCCGTGCAATCTTGCGCGTTCTGAGCGTTTTTATCGCAACGAGTTGAGCGCCACGAACGAGCCGCCGTTGCGTTCGCACAGGCCGCGCATCAGCAGCGAGAAGCGGGTGCCGGAAAAGTTAGCGCCAGAGCCACCGCCAGAGAACTGGGTGGGGAAACCGATGCCGTGGATGCGCACGCGGCGTTCGCCGGACGCGGTCGGTTTGTTCACGCGGTCGACTTCCTCGATCACCGCTTGCGGCGAACCCGAGGCGAACTCATCGCCGAACACGTAGATGCTGATTTTCTTGTCGGGCGAGTAGAAGGTGTTGATGGCGGCGCGGATGCCTTCGACCGGACTCGAGTTGCTGAACGGCTTCCAAGTGCGCAGGCGTTTGATTACGGATTTGCGGCGGCCGGGCGTGTCGGGGATCCATTTTCGCGCGTAGGTGGTGAACATGTATTCGCCCATGTCGTTCATCACTTGGATGCCTTTCACGCGCGGGTAGATGTCGAGCACTTCCGACATCTTGCGTTGCACCAGCGGCCAGGCGAAGTTCTGCATCGAGCCGGAGGTGTCGATGACGAAGATGATGTATTCGCTGTCGACCGGAATGCCGCCGATCGGCGCGTCGGCTTTGGGGCGGGGGCGGGGCGTGCTGGACTGGGCGAGCCGTCGTTGTTCCTCGGACAGGCGTTGACGCGCGGCCGCGAGTTCGCCCTCTTCGCTGTTGGCCTCGGCGGACATTTGTTTGGAGGCGGCGAACTCGCCAAGCACATCGGAGAGATCGCCTTGCAGGCGGGCGATCTTCTGTTTGTTCTCCGACACCTGCTCTTGCTTGCCAACGAGGTCGCGATTGAAGATGGCGGTTTCGCCGCGGATCTCGAACAGCTGTTCTTCTAGTTCGGCGACGATGCCGGAGAGGTCTTCCGGCGATTCCTCGAGCACGGTCTGGTCGGGTTTGGTCATCTCGGGCACCGGCGGACCCATTTTCGAGAGCACGAACAACAGCACAATCGCGCCGAACCCGCAGCAGATGCAGTCGAGAAAGGAGAGATTGAAGACGTCTAAGTTGCGTTGTTTGCGCGGCATGATGCGGGATGCGGGTGCGAGTTGCGGGTGTGCGGGTTACGGGAGCGGGTTGGATTTAAGAGTTCAGATTTAAAATTTGTTCAAGGCCAGTCGGAACTCGGCGTGATGAAGCTGCCCTTGGTTTTCAGCGCCAAACTCCAGAAGGCGCCGGCGGCGAGCGGGTCGCCCTCCATCGGGTAGAGAATGGTGTTCACCGGCACGCCGCGCGGCACCACGCCGGTGGCGACCCGGAAGTAGGCCATGCGTTCCTTGCCGGTGACGCGTTTCTTAAACCCTTTGCGGTTGCTCAAGGTCGGCAGGCCGTCGGTGAGCAGGTAGATGTTGTCGGGGGCGGGTTTCATGTCGCGCGCCACTTTGAACGCGTTTTGCAAACTCGTGCCGCCCGATGGCACCAGGCGCGTGGTCGCGAACACGGCTTCATTGAGCTGCTTCGGGTCGCCGGCGCGTAGCCAGCCGGTGTTGCCGGGCAGCACCGGTTTGGCGTCTTCAGAAAAGTGGTAGATCTGGAACTCGGCATCTTGCGGAAACTGCGCCGCCACCCATTCGACCGTGCGCAGGGCTTGACGCCATTTCGGCGAACGCATTTTGTCCGCATCCGACATGTTGCGTCGCACCAGCACATCGACCAGTTTTTCGCCGAGCATGCTGCTACTGCTGTCGAGCAGGATCAGGATCCGGTTGCCGCCAACTTTCAAGCCGGTGAGGTATTGCCGTTGTCCGTCGCCTTCGAACTTGCGCACGGCGGTGCCAGCCTGGACCACTTCCTGGGCGCCGCCTTCGAGCCGCTTGTTGCTTTCCTCGATCGCTTTGACGTCGGCCTTGAGTTTGTTGATGTGTTCCTTGCGCGCGATGGTGTCTTTCTCGAACGTGGCCAGTTCGATCTTCTTCTGTTCGAGCGTTTGAATGACTTCGCGCGACAGGCCTTCGGTGCGCGCGAGTTCGTCGACGACCTCTTCCATGGTGTTGCGCGCGAGCACCAAGTTCTTGCGGCCTTGCAGGACCTCGTCCTTGAGCTTGTTTACTTCGCTGCTGAGATCCGGGATGAAACTCGGTTCGGGAACCGGAACTGGGTCGGGTACATCTACCGGTCCGCTGGCGCGCGAGTTCACCATCACGAACAACAGCAACACCGCCCCGAAGCCGCAGCAAATGCAGTCGAGAAAGGACAGGTTGAAGACGTTGAACTGGCGACGGGCCATGAGGAGTAGTCGGTAGCTAGTAGTTGGTAGGTAGGAGGGAGGAGTCATCGCTGGCGCGCGTGGCGGCGGGCCATGAGGAGTAGTCGGTAGCTAGTAGGGAGTAGTCAGGAAGGAGTCAGGAGGAGAAGTTGTTTATCAAGATGTGGTTCGCTGGCGCGCCTCCTACTGGCTACCTACTGGCTACCCTTTGGGCGGGACGTAAAGGTGGCGGATCAGGCTGTCGTTGCAGTAGTTGATCGAGTCGAGGTTGAGCCGTTCTTGCATGAGCTGGAGGCGGTGGACGAAGAACATTAAGATGATGCTGAGAATGAGGGCGATGAGCGTCGAGTTGAAGGCGGTACCGAGCGCGGCGGTGACTAGGCTGAGGTCGTCGTTTTCCATCGCATCGGCCGAACGCGCGAGGCCGGTGCCGATCCCGCGCACGGTGCCGATAAAGCCGATCGAGGGGATCGCCCAGGCGATGTAGCGGATCATCGAGAGTTCGGAATCCATCCGGTCGCCTTCGGCGTTGCAGACGGCGGTGGCCGCGTCGGACACGTCCTGCACGTTGCCGGTGGAGACAAAGCGGTGCAGCGCGGCGGTCATGGCGCGTGGAATCAATTTCTTCTTCACCCGTGGTGACAGCGCTTGGACTTCGCGGCGCAGGTCGCCCGCCTCGGATTGCGAGATGCGCATGCCCTCGGTGATGGAGACGATGTCGCGGTTGAGCAGGCCGCGTTCGCCAAGGGTGTCCCACGCTTTGTAGGCGATCATGGCGATGCCCCAGAGGAACAGGATGAAGCAGGCCTCTTGTTCGAAGTCCTTGATCATGACCGGCACCGAACCGGTATCCAAAAAGGTGTCGGCCTTTTCGACCTCGTATTCGTTCGGCTTGCCACCGCGGTCGTTGATGATCGAGTTGACCTCGGGCACGGTGAGGAAGTTGAGGGCTTTGTTGCGGTTGGCCTCGGTGAGCAGGTCGCCGTCTTTCATTTTTTGCGCGATTTTCTGGCCGTCTAGAACCGCACGGGCTTGCGGACGGACGTAACCGATATACGCGCCCTCAACGATGAAGAAGGCAAGGATCAACGCAAACAGCGTGAAGACAAATTCGAAAGAGAGCGGAAATTCGCGTTTCATGAAGGAGGAGGGTCGTTGCGGGCGTAGTTGTCGGCAGGTTGCGGCCGGCATCTAGGCGGGAAGGCGGGTGAAACTAGATGTCGGTGGGGAAGGGGACGGAGACGTCGACGCCGATTTGTTCGGAGGAGCGGAAATTTTCGAGTTCTTGGACAGGGGACGCGCCGCCTTGTTGGGCGACCACTCCTTGCTGGGAAATAACATAGGCACCGGCGGCTACAAGCAGAACGAGGATCCAAGGAAGAAGGCGTTTTTCTAGGGGTTTCATGAGCGTTTTTGTTCGACGTCACACTAGCAAGAATTCGTCACAGGTACAGGGCGGGTTTTTTCTTTTTGCCCAAGGTCGAGACCAAACTCGCAGACGTCACGGGGGGCTATTACGCCCTAAAACTCTATAATTTCAGAAAAATCAGAATGATTCATCTTGTCGGCTCTCTCGACTTTGTTGAAACCCGGCCCGGGTTTAGCACGACCTTTGAACTCCTCCTCGTCCTGTCGGCGGCGCAGAGCCGACCCGCCTCGGTGACGGCACCGCCCAGGTCGACCGAGGTGCACAAACCATCTGCGGCCCCGTCTCTCTGGGTTCTTCTCGTTGAGGATATCAAAGTCAACCGCACGGTCGCAGTCGGCTTGAGCATCCCGATCGTGGACTGAGCCACCGCCTACCACTCTTTACTCGAAGATCGCTTCGGGCGTTACGCTGGGCCTTGCAGGGGCTTCCGGGTTTCCGGCGTTGGCGGGCGGATTGAAGAACTGTCCGCCTTCGGTGAACTCGCCTGGGCGTTTGCATTTCGGACAGGTCAGCGTAGGCGGCGGGGTGCCGAGCCACATACCGGGTTGCTTGTCGGGCGCGCTTTCCTTGGCCAGCCGGTGTTCGAACTTGCCGGGGCCAAGTTGACGCGTCTGCCAAGCCTTGAATTCGTGTTTGCAGGAGCGGCATTGCGCGTGGGCGGCGGTGCAGCCGAGTTCATCGCATTCGGGACAGGTGGCGCCGAGGCTTCGCGGCTGGTCCCAGCTATGGTCGCAGGCTGGACATTGATAGCCAAGTTCGGGGCCGACGGGCGGGCTCTTCAAGCAGCCACGCATCGTGAACAGAACGAAGACCATGGCCACCAGCATGACGACGCCGGCGCCGATGCCGATGAGTGGGTCGTCCCGCCAGCTCAATACGCGAACCCGCTGAGGTTGAAGCCTTCTCGGCCGAGCAGGCGGACGCTGCCATCACCGAAGCCGGCATTGTAATGTTCGTAGGAGGAGAATCCGGTCATGTTGTTGATCCAGTAGTTCGGGCTCTGGTCGCTGATCGCGAGATCTTCCGAGCCGGGTCCGACTGCGGTGATGATATTGGACGATCCGCCGGGCGGGCGCACGGGTAGTTCGTCCACGCCCGGGACATGTTTGAACCACCACGTGTAGGTGCCCCAGAACGAGGTCTGTTGCCAGGCGGGTTCGGGATTGAAGTAGGTGTCCCAGTCGATTTTCACCAGCGGGCAACGGAAGGTGTTGTAGTCCTTGATGTAGTTGTTCTTCACATGGATCGCGAGCACCGGGTTGGACGGATACATGGTTCGGAAACTACTGAGTTTGCCCTCGTGCGGAGCGTCGACGCTGGTTCCCCCGAAGCGCGGCAGCAGCCCTTCCAGTCCCTGGTCCGCCCCGTACAGCGCGCCGGCTTGCAGGATCGAACGCATGTTGGAGCGGCAATGCGTGAGCTTGGCGGTGGTGATCCCGGCGGTGATAGCTGGGACGAGAATCGCGGCTAGAATGGCGATGACCGCGATCACCACGAGCAATTCGATCAAGGTGAAACCAGATCGGCCCCGGGGTCGGGGGAGGGTGAAAGGACAGGGCAGGGTAAGGTGCCGCATCACGCGGCTTGGCTGTTTCATGTGGCTACTTTATGCCGATGGCAGAACATCGTAAAGACTATATCAAGGCCGCGAATCGCCTTGTCGGTCGAAATGAAGACAGCCCCGCGCGTCCAAAGGTGCCATCCCGCTTAGCGGCACTCTTTGTTCGCCTCCGAATCCCGCAACCCGGCCCCCCCGCATCCCGCGCCCCGCATCCCGCGCCCCGCATCCCGCGCCTCGCAACCCGATTTCAGACCAAGCCCTGCGTTGACGCGCGCGAGGCCGGGTGGTTGTTTCGCGTCATGGTAAAGAACGACAAATGGATTCGCGAACAAGCTGCCGTCGGCATGATCACTCCGTTCGAGGAGGGCTTGGTCAGCGAGGTCGACGAGACCCGCGTGCTCTCGTTCGGACTGAGTAGTTTTGGTTATGACATCCGGCTCTCTCCCGAAGATTTTCGAATCTTTCGCCACGTGCCCGGCACGGTGATCGACCCGAAAAAGTTCAATCCCAAAAACCTCGAGAAGGTGAAGCTGCACGCCGACGACATGGGCGAGTTCTTTATATTGCCGTCGCATTCCTACGGCCTCGGCGTCGCCCTCGAGCACCTGTCCATCCCTGAAAACATCACCGTGCTCTGCATCGGCAAAAGCACCTACGCACGCATTGGTTGCATCGCCAATCTCACCCCGGCCGAAGCGGGCTGGAAGGGCCACCTGACCTTAGAAATTTCCAACGCCTCGCACGCCGACTGTCGGATCTACGCCAACGAAGGCATCGTCCAATTGCTGTTCTTCGAAGGCGAAACACCCGAGACCAGTTACGCCGACCGCAAGGGCAAATATCAGGATCAAGCGCACGAAGTGACGCTTCCGCGGGTATAGGTGCTTCTTCGAATTATCAGATTTCGACTCACTGTAGTCCCATTGGCTGAGCGACTTCTGAGTCGATGGCAGATGGGAATGAGAATTGGAAAGAATTTGAATGGAGGCGTGTTCCCACTTAAATCTTCGTTCCATTGGGGACGCTCCGGTCGATTCCGCTTCGTTAACCCGCATGGAGGAGAGCGGCTTGAAACGTTTGACTCATGTAGTCACGAATCGCCAAAGCAAGGAACTAGCCTGCCTTCAATAGGCGCTCGACCACAGGACCTGGCTCGATGGTATTGTTCTTCCAATCAACCGTTTTCATCAATCTCCGTTGCGCGGTCGAAAGCGGCATCCTCCAGCGATCGGCGAACACCACACTGAGGTCCTGTTGCGCCGCCACTGAGGCGCAGACCAGCCAGTTGTAGCATTGGGTTTTTGCGCTGGCGACGCTGGTCGCCCGCACCGCCTTGCACTTGCGCAGGTTGTGGAAGAAGCGCTTGGTCCAGGCGTCACCGCCGTAGTCCTTGCGCAACTTGAGCATTGCGGTCGCGTACATGACGGGTTGGTCGCTGGGCGAGATGGCCAATCGGTTTCGTTTCTCGCCGTTGCCGAGGTTGGTAAAAGTGTCGAAAAATTTCAGCTCAGACTTGGCGTAGATGTCCTCGCAGGCCTCGATGGTTTTCCGGGTTCTGGGGTCACCGTCGACACACGCTAACGCGTCCATGCAGACATAGCGCATGAACACGGCGTAGCCCGTTTTAAACAGCGAGTGTCGGTCGCCGAACACAAAATAGTTCCGGCCCATTTCGTAAAAATAATAGTGCTGGAATCCATCCGGTTGTTTCTCAAAGGCCGGTAGATCTATTCGATGGAAGGCGGAGACTTCGATGCCGGTTTGTCCGATATATCCACAGCCATATCCGCAGGAGAGGTCGGCCCGGGGCAGGGCGCAAATAGTGGGCTTGCCGTACATCGTTCTTGTCGGCCGCGGTTCCGCGCCGATTAATTCGCGGTAGGTTTTCCAGCCCGCGTCGAGTCGGTTCACAAAGGCGGTGATGACCGCCGCGTCGTACGCCCCTTTTTTGGTCAGCAGAACCACTTCCTCCCCCTCCCATGCCAGCATCTGAAAAGGGACATCGGCCTTTCGCCAGCGTTCTGGATAGAAGGCGAGTTTCTCGTAGCTTGCGACGCCGGGCTTGATTGGCTCGCGCGGTTTTTCCGCTTGGGCGAGAGCGGCGCAAGAAGACAGAACGAACAACAGGGAGGAAAGAATAACACGTTGCAACATGGAAGCTTCAACGCGGTCGAGTCGGTGTTTATTTTTCATGACCAAACCTACTCCGGAATTTCGTTCAGCGTGTAGTACGCTTTGTCGTGGAGCAACTTGTGTCCGGCGGCGTTTTTGATGCCGGCGAGATGCAGCTCGTGAACGTGGCCCTTGGTCATCGGTTCGACCAGCAAGCGTAGCGATTTGCCGTCGTCGGCAACCTCGGCGACTTTAACCGTCGGCGTGACCATGTCGACTTCGGGCGAGCCGTAGCCTTTCTTGTATTGGTAGGTATAGGCTTTCATTGCGAAGCTCGCGTCGACCGCGCTGGCGGTGTCGATCGGCTTGGTGAAGGTGAGTGCGAAGCCGTCTTTCTTGACGTGCATCTCGTGCACTTCGAACGGCACCTTGCCGGTCCAGTTCACGCGTTCAAAGTTGAACTTCTGGCCACCGCGCGCGCCCCAGCCGCGGTTCGAACCGCCGGTGAACATCGCGCCGTCATCCGAGATGCGCAGTCCAATATTGCCGCTCTTGAACCCAGCTCGGAACGGAAAAGCCGCGCCCTGCATCACGCCGTTTACTTCTTCCATATACGCGCGGTGCACCAGCGAGTGGGTTTGTTCGGCGATGAAGATTTGGCCTTCGAAGGGACCGAACTTACCGCCGCTGTGGTCGGTCTCAATGCCGGTCGGCGACTGGCCCATCTTGCCGTGCGGTAACATGATCGCGGGTGGCACGTAGGTGGGAATCCGTTCGCGTGCTGTTACCGTACGGTCCTCTTCGTTCTCATAGTTGGGGTGGGGCGGTTCGGCGCCGATCGCGCCTTTGGCGAAGGGAAAGAAGACGTTGCCGTTGGGGTTGCCTTGGAACGAACCAACCGAGACGTGCTTCATCGAACTCGATCCGTTCCACGTGCCTTGGTTGTCACAGTAATAGACTTTGCCGTCCGGACCAAAGCCGATGCCACCGGGAGAACGAACGCCACAAGCGGTCGGGGTGACGTTGCCGTTTTCGTTGATGCGCAACACCCAGCCGCGATACAGCGCGTTCGGCGAAAACGAACCGGTCAGGCAGAGCACCACCCACAGGTCGCCGTTCTTATCATGGCGTGTGCCGAAGGCGTATTCGTGGTAGTCGCCGCTGATCCCCCAGCCGTCGCTGACGCACTCGAACACGTCGGCGCGGCCATCGCCGTCTTCGTCTTTCATGCGCGTGACTTCCGGTCGCTGCGTGGCGTATAGCCAACCCTTGTACCAAGACAGGCCGAGCGGTTCGTGCAGGTACCGGGCGAACAAATTCCACTTCGGCGCGTCGCCGAACGCGTCGCGGATCCGCCAGACATCGCCGTGGCGGGTGCAGGCGTACACGTTGCCGTCGGGGCCGATGTCGATGCCGCCAACCTCGACGATTTCACCGTCGGGCGCCTGCATGTCGGTGATCGGATAATAGTCGTTCTCGGTCGGCGCGGCGTCTTGCGCCAACGCAGCAGTGAACAGAAAGAAGAGGAGGAGCAGGGAAAAAATGGGTGTGCGTTTCATGATTTAGTTGTCCTCCGCGTCTTCGTCTTCGAGGGCTTCCGGGGCGACGTAAGGCGTGTCCCACGCATAGGTGAGAGTGAGAATGGTGGAGCCGGTAATCGGGACGAGTGCTTCCTGTTTGCCGCTGGGGCCACGCATGGAAACGGCGGCGCCTTCGACGTAGATGTCCATGCCATCGATCTGCACGCCCTTGTCGGTGGCGGTCGCGTTCTTGGCGAGACGGAACATCGTGTTGTCCTTGGCCGTGCCTTTGAACGACAGGGTGCGGGTCATCGAACCCGCTTCGCTCGGCAAGTAATTGTCACTCACCTTCAGGTCTTGGTAGCTGTAGTTGAAGGTCGGGAAGCGGCGCGTGTCGAGACGGTAGCCGCCAAACTTGAAGTCCGGGTGTTTGACGATCGTGGTACGCTTGTCTTTGCGGTCGGCCGAGTCGCGCGCCGACATGTACTCCACTTTGTGCGCGCCTTCTGGCCAGGCTTGGTCGGGGGTATCGAGCACCATCAGCGGTAGCCCGCCGTGCATCTTACGAACGTCCTCGCCGGCAGGGGCTTGGGCGCCTTGGCCGCGTCCGGTCCAGTGGCGTCCGGCGTCCATGAACGCGCCGCGCCAGAGCATTGCGAGTTCGAGGGTGTCGGCGTCCCAGCAGATGTTCAGCGGCGGGGTGGCGCTGCTGCCCGGATAGCCGACGGCGATGCCGCGCGGGTTCGAGCCGTCGATGAAATTGCGGTACATGACCGCTTCGCCCGCGTTCTCGGGGCTGACGATGATACGCGGCTTGGGTGCGCCGCCGCCGCCGCGTTGAACGCGTTTTTTCGACAAGGCGATTTCGCCGCCAAGGCTTTTCGCTTTGATCGAGGCCATGATCTCTTGGCCGCCGGCTTTCTCGAACATGCGCACCACCAACTTGTGTTCGCCCGCCGTGAGTGTTGCTTTGCCGCTTCTGGACACCACGCCGTGGATGCCGTCGTTGTCGACCACCCGTTTGCCGTCGATCCATAAGTCGCTGCCGTCGTCCGAGGCGGTGGTGAATTCGTAGGGGCCATCCGTCGGCAGGGTGAGCGTCCCTTCGAACACGAGTCCGAAGTTGTCGCCCGCTTTGGTGACGCCGATATCGATGAGTTTGGAGCTGCCTTCCGCGACCGGCGTGAGGGCGCCGAAGTCGGGAAGTTTATCCCAGGAGCCCTTGTACTCGGTCCAGTGCAGGTCGGAGAGAATCGCTTTCGCGCCGAGTGTCTGGATGACTATTCCTTCGACTTCGCCGCGCTTCACCAGCGCGGGGATCTTGCTAAATTGCTTGCGGAAATTTTTCGCGTTGCCGGTTTTGATGGTGCCCGTTTTGCCCGCGTAGGTGTGGCGCACGTAGGTCATCACCGCCGCGATTTCCTCGTCGGTGAACGACTCTTGTAGGGCGAGCATCTGTTGCAGATAGTCGGCGTTTTCTTTCTTGATTCCCTTGAGCAGGACCAGTGCGAGGGCGGCTGGATTGTCCTGCTTGAGCATCCCGGACTCGTACAAGTTCGGCGCGGTGATCAAGTCGCCGGCGCGGATGCCTCTGCCGTCGGGGCCGTGGCAGGCGACACACGCGCCGCCTTTATCGGTGCCGAGGTCGTGGATCTTTTTACCGAGCGCGAGCACCTCGGCGTCGGGGGCCGCATTTAGAGCGGCGGAGGCGGCGACCAACAGGACGCCGGAGAGTGTGAGGATCGTGGATAATTTCATACGTTTGAAGTCGTTACAGCAATTACTCCACCAGCGTTGCCGAATTTACAGCGGCAGGCGCATTTTCATGGAGTTCGGTCGCGTATCGCTACCGTGTTCCGAATCGTAGCGGACTTTCCTGCGCCAGATTCGCCCGCGTTCGGTTATGGCAAGTCTTTGCCATCGTGTGGCAGAACCTTGCCACCTTATGGCAGAGCCCTGCCACTTTATGGCAATACCGATGAACGACCAAACACGTCGCCACAACCTCTACCAACAGCTTTCCGATACCGAAGCCCTGATTCTTTTTGCCGGTTCGGCGCCGCGCAAATCCGCCGACGCGCACTACCCGTTTCTCGGCAACCGGAACCTATTCTATCTCACTGGCATCGAACAAGCCGAGACCGTATTCCTCGCGGTGAAGAACGACGGCGAGGTCGCCGAAACGCTGTTTATCCATCCCAAGGACGCGATGGCCGAACGCTGGCATGGCTACCGGCTCTCTATTGACGAAGCGGCCGAACGATCGGGCGTCGAAACAGTGCGGCTGCTCGCGTCCTTGGAGGGCTCGCTCAAGCGCTTGCTCGCGTCCGGCGCGGTCGTCGCCATCTGGTACGACTTCGATAAGTACGACGCCGGCAACACCGAGGCTCCGCAGATGAAACACGGCGAAGCCCTGCGCGCCGCCTACCCCTTTCTGACGTTCAAGAACGCCTATCCCGCCATCTGCCTCGCGCGCAGTATCAAAGACGAGTACGAGATCGAACAGACCCGCGCCGCCATGCCGATCACGCGCGACGGCATCCACGCCATGATGGCGGCCGCAAAGGACGGCATGTATGAGTATCAACTCGAAGCGGTGTTCAACAAAGTCTTGGCCGACGCGGGCGTGCGCGAATCCGCGTTCGCCAACATCGTCTCCGCCGGACGCAACAATTTTTATATCCACTACGAAGATCCGCGCGGCGTGCTCCACGACGGTGATCTGATTCTCACCGATGTCGGCGCCAAGTGGAATGGTTACGTCAACGACATCTCCCGCCCGTTCCCGGTGAACGGCAGCTTCACCAGCCAGCAACGCGAGGTCTACAACATCGC
>Ga0209186_1000495_pt1 | contig 31669 bp, 24 predicted proteins | sample SidtaG_FD_187426 | JGI IMG/M metagenome (GOLD analysis project Ga0209186, IMG submission 187426) | Marine algal microbial communities from Sidmouth, United Kingdom - Sidmouth_Male2 metaG (SPAdes) (version 2) | ecosystem: Host-associated > Algae > Red algae > Unclassified | place: Sidmouth...
CACCGTTTGAAGTTCGGTCTATCGTGCGCACCAACCATTCCTCGTCACGGATCTCCAAACGTGTACCCGGAGCAATTTGCTGGGTGTTTACAGAAGCCATTTGGACCATCGTTGTCCGAAATGTTCGGCGGGTGCAAGCTTCGGAGCGGGGATTTGCGTGGTGGTCAAAAGTCGGATGCCCCGATTTTTGAGGTGCTTAAATTTCCGTTTTGGACCTTGTACAGGGTGATGGTGTACCCGCTGTAGCCATCGAAGGTCCGTTTAAATTGGAATGAAGTATCGGCCTTTGAGAACGAGGTGCGAGGCCCGAATAAATCTTCATAGCCGTACCACGTCTTCCCCGAGGCATACTTCACCCGGTATGTTCCCACGGGAACTTTGATTTCGACGCGGTCGCCCCCTCGGACAAAGACGTCGAGAATAGCCCGACCAGATTCCCAGTGCTCCATTTTCAGCAGGTAATTTGCGCCGGCCGACGTGCGGATTTCGAATGGGGCATCCATATTTGCATGGAGACCCGGCAGGTATGAGTTGAGCGTCCCCGATGAAGGCAATGGTTTTGGGGAGGGCAGGGCAGGGGGCAATGGTTTGGGAGGCAGGGCAGGGGAAGGTGGAGGCGGCTTAGATCCAGGGGCAGATGCAGTGAGTGACGGCATAGAACCTGAGGAGGTACTTGGTATATTTGACCGTGTATTTGCCCCATCCATTAGCAGCGCAAAAACTACAGAAATAAACGCCGCAACACAGACGATAACGAAGGCGGTAATGAACCCCGGCCGCAATCTGGAGGAGTTAGAGGAGCCGGAAGAGTTTGAAGAGTTGCCTTCGAGGCGTTGGATTGACCTCTTGTAATCGCTCAAACTCCTCATTGGAGTGCCAGATGCCAATTTAAATGATCCAGGGAACGAACTATTCCCTGGAAGACGGAGGCTTGATCGCAAGGTGCCAATATCGGTCATGGCCGTCCAGACAGCATCGTACACCTTCTTCCTGCTTGGAGTGCAAAGCACTGCGGCGCAATCGGCTTTCTCTTCCGAATCTGCCATGGCGTCGATAATCCTTTTGAGGTTTATTTGGGGCGTTTCAGGCGAAGACTGGTAACGATAAAGATTCCTCATGATGTCGACTCCAAGTATTCGTAAGCTTTGCGAATCCGGCGGATCATGTTGTTTGCTGTTTGTACCGCTTCCTCACCGAACGATGCAAAACGGTCGGGATGGTGCACTTTGCACATCCTTCGATAGGCCGCCTTAATCTCCTCAGGAGTAACCGGATCATCCAGTCCCAAAGTCGCCAGTGCTTTCACCCTTTGGACATTCTGGCGAGGGTTCTTTGTCTGGTTACTTGCTGTCTGAGATCGTCCTCGAGCTGACCTTTCACGTTCCTCCCACCATTGTCGGCGACTTGGGTCAGAGGGTAGGGGCAGGGGCCTGCCAGTCATCTTTTGGAAGGCGTTCTGTAGACCATGAGGACCTAATCCGAAAACGTCGGCAAGAAAGCGAAGCGCGTGGTTTTCTGCAACGGTGAGGTAGCCATCTGCTAAGGTCATCGAAACCAACAGTTCCAGCAATGCGGGGAGCTGGCTCCGGTCCACCAGTTCTAGGATCACTTCCAGCGTTAGATGCAGGGCGGCCTGTCGCTCTTGGGCTGGTCCACTCGGCGCAAGCAGGTCGTGGAAGAATCTCGGTTCTTGTGCGTGCGCTTTTCGAAAGGCCTTGAGCAATTCTTCCTCATCGGGCGAGGCACGTCCGTCGATGTGCATTAGCCAAACAAGTATCACGGTGATGCAAAATACTGCCTGCTGTTTGGACCCATACAGTAAAGATTCAAACCGACTGTTGAAATGGCCATGGCTCGACATTGGTAACCTCCTTCGAACTCTCGGCTTTGATACGTGTGCGGTGGTCTACCGTTGCGTGGTGCTCAGGAGGCTGGAGTTCTATGGCTTCCCTCGGACCAGATTATGGAAGGCACCCAGAACTTGCAGGCTTGTCAACCGCTCGAAAAAGTTAGGTCCAAGCGATGAAATGTATCAGAAAAAATCTGGTGCCTTACTGGTGCCTTATCTTGGCTGACAGTGGGGTATGTTGGGGAACAAGAGGAACGTGACCTGCGCACTTTGGCACGGTCAGTGATGCGCGTAAGTGGCTTGATTAGAGCATTTAAGAAAAATGGTGGTGGGAGAAGGATTCGAACCTTCGAAGGCATAGCCATCAGATTTACAGTCTGACCTCGTTGACCGCTTGAGTATCCCACCACTGGGAAAATGCTAAAATGTCAAAAACTGGTGCACTTGAAAGGACTCGAACCTTCACACGGTTGCCCGCACAAGAACCTGAATCTTGCGTGTCTACCAATTCCACCACAAGTGCAGCGGGTGAGGTATGAACAGTGCTTTTGGACGTTTGTCAACGTTCGGAACAAGGAAGTTCGGAGCTTTTCAACTTCGCATGTTCCAGCAGGCCGTTGAAAAACTCGGATCGGATAAAAACGGATTCATTTCGCCCCCTAGCATCGTCCCCGGAGAGCGCAAATATTCCTCTATTCTCGCAGCGTCTCCCTCGACGGCTTTGACCTAAACCTGAAGAGGTTTCTCGGCGGATGATCCCACATGGTCCTCGCCGAACGGTCGCAGCCGGAGCTCGAACCCGGCACCGCCTCCGGCGGGTTGATAGTACGAAATATCGCCGTCCCATTTATTGAGAGTGATTTTGCAATAATACAGCCCGAGGCCGATACTGCCGGCGTTCTGCCCTTGCTTGAACTGTTGGAAGAGGGTGTGGCGGTAGGCTGCAGGCACGCCGGGTCCTTCGTCTTCGACTCGGATGCGTGCCCAGTCTTGGGCGCCGATACAGGTCTGGTCGAGTTTCATCCGGATCGCCGAGCCACGCGGGGTGAACCGCCGAGCGTTCTCAAGCAAGTTGTTCAGAATCCGTTCGAGTTGGGGGGCGTCTCCGAAGGCTTGGATGGCCTCTCGCTCGTCGTCCAACTCGACCAACAGGCGAATGCCTTTGGATTCGCACGCTGCGCGGTTGGCTCGTTGAACGCTCTTTAGTATCTCGACCAGTTGGGGTGCCTCGTCGGCGGTGATCCCTTCACGGTCCCATGCGTCGATCTCAGCCGCAAAGGCGTGCAGGATCTGGTCAATCATCTGCGACTGGCGTTCCGCTTGGTTAATGCCGATTTCAATTAGTTCGTCGCGTTCTTGTGGGTCCTCCTCCTCTTTCATCATTTCGAGGCTGCCGAGCATCGAGGTGAGCGGCGACCGGAGATCGTGTACGATGCAGTGGAGTAGAACTTCTTTCTTTTTTACTTCTCGTTGCAGTTTGGAATGATGGAGGGCCGCTTGGCGTGCGGCTTGCAATAGGTTCTGTTTTTCACGCACTTCTTCGGGCGCGCATTCGATGATGAGGAGGTTGCGGTCATCGATGTTTAAGGTGCGGGCGCGGAAATGCATGCGTTCTCGGTCGGGTCGTTCCTCTTGCCAGATTCCGGAATAGAGCGCTTTGCTGGTCGAGGGTGAGGACCATAAAGGGCGGGCTTGTTGGAGGAAATGTTCTAGATATGGAATGCGTTCGGCCGGATTGCTGGTGGCGAATACGGCGAGTTCGGGGTACCAAGATTTCAGCCATTCGGGGAGGATGCCGATCGGATGGAATTGGTTCTCGGCGACTCGTTCGAGGACAAAAAAATCCATCCTGAACAGCAGCTGGTGAAACGTGTGGTTGAGTTGGGAGGCGGCGTCGCCTGAGGCCCGAAGGTGTTCGTATTTCAGGCTGGTTTCATTCAAGCGTTGTTGCAGTTCATGCATGCTCGTGACCTGCGACTGCGTGTGTTGCAAGAGGACCTCGAAGCCCTGAGCGCGGCCGAAAATATGCATGTCGAAGATGGGGACGCCTTCGATGTTGATGCACTCGAACACCGCCGTCGCGCCTTCCTCCAGTTCTTCTCCGGCCGCGACGGAGAATACCTCTGCCGCGGGCTTACCAATCGCCTCCGCCGTGATTCCGTAAACCGCACAATCGCCCTGGAGGGATTCGATCAGACCATGTCGATCCACCAAGAAACTGGCGGGTTGGCTCGCCTCCAGGCGTTGCTGAAGATAGGCGCGTAAGTTGTCTGGGAGAGTACTCATGGATCCACGAGAAGCATGGTGCCCATCTGTTGGAAGAGTTCCTCCACTCCTTCGCCACTGCTCGCGCTGGTATGGATCATCGGGCGTTCGGGTAGGGACATGGATTGCGTCGTGGACTCGTCGAGTTCCCATTCGGTGAGAAGATCCTTCTTGTTGATGGCGCAAATTCGAGGGGTGGGGCCAAAGGCATCCTGGATCTTGTGATCGAGTTGCATCGCGACGTCCACGGTTGCTTTGCGGGTGCCGTCGATGACGAGGAAATATCCGTGCATGCCGCGGAGGTACGACATCTGTACGGATTGGAAGGCATCCTCTCCGTTCAGATCCCACAAGATGAAGTCCATGTTTTGGGGCCCGACTTGGATGGTCTTGCGGTCAATCTTCACGCCGACCGTGGTGTAGTATTCGCCGGTAAAGGACTCGTGGACGAACCGTTTTACGAGGCTGCTTTTGCCTACGGCAAAGCTGCCGATCATGCATATTTTTCGTTGTTGCATCAGAGGTTTTAGGGCGTGAGGCGGACTTGATCGTCGTTGACGAAATCGACATGTGACAAGTCGTGGAGGATCCGCTTCTCTTCTGTTAAAATGAGTTTATTGGAGGACCCAACCAGCACGAGCCGTTTGTTGAGATTCAGTGTGAAGGAAGTGTCGGGACTGCTTTGAGAATATGTGCGATTCTGCGATTGAAATTCCCAGGTGGTCGATGGCGGCGGTGGCGCTGGCGGCGCTGGCGGCGGTGGCGCTGGCGGCGGTGGCGCTGGCGGCGGTGGCGCTGGCGGCGGTTCTACTGTCATCTTGTTAGAGAAGATGAAAGACTGGCCGTTCAAGATCTGTTGCGTGTCTTTAATCCAGCTGGCGGGTGCCTCGCCGGTAATCTGGACTTCTCCGCCGAGAGCTTGAATCACAACCTCCGGGCTCGGTGTGAGTAACGACCGCAGCTCTGCGGCTTGGCGTGATGGGGTGACGAGCCTGGATGTGTCGAGGTGGTCCACATACGGGACGCTGAGGATGTTCCGTTTACTGGCGATCAGCCATTCATCGCTGGAGGACCCGGCGGCAACGACGGTCTGCTTCTCGAGTTGGAGATTCACTTTGTCGGGAGGGCTGAGCTTCGTTTGCGCCCGCTGCAAGTTGATCTCCGGGTGATCGACCAAGACCTTCATCAGATCATATTTCGGCGGTTTTTTGAGTCCGGCGGCTCTCGCCTCGTCGTCGGTAGGTTTCAAGACGCTCACGTCGCGGACGCCGTAAATGTGGAGCCTGCCATCTTTCATGTAGTAGTTGGACACCATCACGCCGGGTGTTTGGCGCAGGTTGTCGACGAATGATGCTCGTGTAGATGCTTGTTTGTTTTTGGCAAACCACCCCGCGAGCAACAGGGCGAGTGGGAAGAGGAAGACTAGCCAAGCGGCGATCCAATATCGTTTGGCAACGGGACGCTTTCGATCAAGGGTAGCAACATTTCCACGACTGACCAGGCAGGTTTCCAGCGGAGCGGTTTCGCCAGCAAGTGCATGGCTGTCGCGGGTGAACTCCTTTAATTTCTGGGCGTGCTCTTTGTGATAGGTTTCTAGGACTCTACGAAACAAGGGGCGAATGTCCGCTAGGGGGGCATTGCCGCGCACCACGGCGGCGAGATAGGCGCGGGGACCGTCTTCCAAATAAATGGTATGGTCGGAAAGCGTGATTTGACTGAGTTCGGTGTCGTCGCCGGCGAAGGCGCTGTCGCGGGCGAAATCCTGAATCGCGGTAAGCATGCCAGCCGCGGCGTCCGGGTTGGACTCGATGGAGTTCTCGCTGCCGACGCGCAACATCAGCAGTCCACTGGATCGGTCGATCAGGTATACATCGCAAATTTCGTACACCGCCGAATTGCGCATGGCGATTTCGGAGAAGGGTTGGCCTGTGCGGATCGATTCGATCCGCCACTTTAATCCATCGAGCGAGAAGGTCCGTGACAGTGTCTGGCTAAGAGAGACCATACGGTCGTTGAACGCCTGCTTCACCGCACTGGTCGTGGCCGAACCAAGGACCGGCGTCACCGCGTCTTTCATCACCGAGTTGCCACTGGGATCTTGCCGCGTCAGCGAGGTGACCACCAACGGGCGAAATACTGCCTCCATCTGTGCCGGGTTGCTGCGCAGCGCTTCGCGCAAGGCCGTTTGGACCATGGCCGCGAGGGCTTGAGGGTCATCGAGTCGCCGCTCTACCTCGGCGAGCCGACTACGTTCGTCTTGATTGAGCAACTCGAGGAGCTGTTCGATGACTGGACCGACCACATGCTCGTCCTCCACGCTGGAGGCATCGGTCGGAAAACGTGGATTGGTTCCGTTGCCATTGTCCATCGTGTCGACCGGTGGTTGATTGCTTGGTTAGGGAACGTTATTCTGCCTCTAGCGATGCGGCGAAACTCTCGAACAATTCGGCCAAGGTCGCGCGGTCCACGTGGGAACTTCGCAGTGTTTCGACCTCCGTGGTGATTCGATTGTCGAGTTGTTTGGTGGAGGCTTTGATTGAGTTGCCAAGTAATTTTGTTTGCTCGGAGACCAAGGCTTTGAGTTCGCGTACATCTTCTTTTTGCGAGGCGCGCATTTTTTCGAGCCGTTCGGCCAATTTGGAGTCCTCATTGTTTGTTCGAGCAAAATTCGCGGCGCTTGCGGCCTCACTTTTGGCGAGGTCTTTGGCGAAGTCGTCATACTGACGTTTCAATTGCGCTTCGAGCGCCCTGATTTTTGCCTCGGCGGCCTTTTTCATCTGGGCCAGTTGCGCTTCGAACTGGGCTTGGTTTGCTGCCATTCGGTCTTCGACAACACGCAGCTCTTGGCCAAATAGAATTTCCTTTACCTTCTCCATCCGCTGGTCTTCTGCGGCTGCCGATCCATTCCGTTTCGCTTTTATTTCGCTCATATCATCTGGTTGCCTCGCGGCATATGATACTACTAAATAGTTAAATAGTACATTGAATTATTTTCCATTTCCGTTGATTTTTAAGCAAATTTTCTAGGAAAAACTGGTGATATGTCACGTTTGCAATTTTTGAAAACCTTTAGCGGAGCTCCCAGCCTTTTCGGTAGTCTCTATTGATGATGGTATTCGCTTGCGCAGAATTTGTGGCGATGAGTTTCTCGCTGTTCCATTCGATTTTTTTGCCGAGTCGAATGGCCAGATTACCGAGCAGGACGACCTCGGTGAACGGGCCGGCGTGATGAAAATTGGACAAGGCGGGAACGCCGGTTTTAATGCTTTCAATCCACTCGATATAAGGACCACCGCTGGCCATGCCGCGGGTGTCGTCCGCTTTGCCGCCGGGAACGCGCGGAATAAATTTCGGTGGGTCTCTGAAGTCCTTGTTCTCCGGTAGCACAATCCAATCCTGACGGTTACGACCAAAGGCCATCTTCCCCCTGTCGCCGATCAGAACTAGATCGAAGCGGCGGGTGAGATGTTTGAGGGTGGGCAGGTTGAAATCGACAACGTCCTCGTTCGGCATCTCGCCACCGTCGTACCATTTGAATAGCACCGGTGGTTGTTCGCCCTTGGCGGCGAAGTGGTAGGTCACCACGGATTTGTTTGGGCCGGCGATCAGGGTGTTGCCAGTCTGGGTGGCCTCCACCATGGTCGGTGCGCCAAGATCGAGCGCCCAGTAGGGCATGTCCATGATGTGGCACCCCATGTCGCCGAGGGCACCGGTACCGTAGTCCCACCAGCCGCGCCAGTTGAACGGGGTTAGCGCGGGGTTGTATTCGCGTTCGGGTGAAGGCCCGAGGAACAGATCCCAGTTGAGTCCAGGCGGGACCGGTTTGCCTTCCGGCCATTGTTTCATTCCCTGTGGCCAGATCGGCCGGTTGGTCCACGTGTGCACTTCGGTGACCTTGCCGATGATGCCGGCGCGGATGAGTTCGACCGCGCGGCGGATGGGCTCGCCAGCGTGCGCCTGGTTGCCCATCTGGGTCATGACGCCGGTTTCGGCGGCGACCTTGGTCATCAGGCGAGCCTCCCCGATGGAGTGAGCCATCGGCTTCTGGCAGTATACATGCATTCCTTTACGCATGGCGGGGATAGCGGCATGGGCGTGGTGGTGATCTGGGGTGGAGATGGTCACCGCATCCAGATCCTCGTTGCCGATCATCTCGCGGTAGTCGACGTAGAATTTCGCGTCTTTGAAGCGTTCGGTGTGGACGTCCTTCTTTTTGCGCAGCAGCTCTTTGTGTTTGGGATCCACGATGTCGCATAGAGCGGCAATTTCGGCTCCCGCTTCGTGTGCACCGAGAACGTCCTGATGGCCCTTGCCGTTGATACCGATGCCGCCGACCCGAATTCGGTCATTGGCTCCGAACACTCGGCTGGGCACGAATTGAAAGGCGAAGCAACTCGCGGCGGCGGTCGTGGAGTTGGAGAGGAAGGATCGGCGTGAGGGGGAGGTCTTCATCGTATCGTATGAGGTTGAAGAAGGCAGCACTGACGCAGTCGATTTCAGGTTCGCGGTTTGGCGCTGATAGGTTCGAAGGTGAGTTTGCGTGAGGAAATTGCGTTGTTGTGTCGATCGCGCGCTTCGGAATGGAGGCGGCGCTGAGCGCTGAACGGCTTCTTGCCATTTGGTTTCAGGCGGACGTAGCTTCCGTCTGCTTGGAGTTCCCAAGCGTTCACGTTGTCTTTGAAGTAGATCTGCAGAATGAAGGCCAACCGACTGCGCGCCTCCTCGTCCTCGACCGGGACGAACAATTCGACCCGTCGGTCGATGTTGCGACCCATCCAATCGGCGCTGGAGATGTACAGTCGTTGGTCCCCGGCATGATTGAAGAAGAAGATGCGGCTGTGTTCGAGATAGCGATCGACGATGCTGATCACGCGGATGTTTTCGCTCATGCCGGGAACGCCCGGACGGAGGACGCAGATACCGCGGATGTTGAGGGCGATGCGTACGCCGGCGCGCGAGGCGGTGTAGAGTGCTTCGACCAGTTCGCGGTCGCTGAGCGAATTCATTTTCGCCATGATCCAGGCTTCGCCGCCGTTTCGAGCGGACTCGGTTTCCACCGCGATGAGGTCGAGCAGTTTTTGGCGCAGTCCGATTGGTGCGGCTTCGAGTTTGAGGTAGCTGCGCGGGTGGGAATACCCGGTGATGGCATTGAACAAATGGGAGGCGTCCGCGCCCATGTCGCGGTCGCACGTGAACAGCGAAATGTCACCATAGATCGAGGCGGTGGACTCGTTGTAGTTGCCGGTGCCGAGGTGGAGGTAGCGGCGGATACCGTCGGGTTCGCGGCGAACGATGAGGCAGAGTTTGGCGTGAGTTTTGAGTCCGCGAACACCGTAGAGCACTTGTACGCCGGCGAGTTCGAGCTTGTTCGCCCACTCGATGTTGGCGGCCTCGTCAAAGCGCGCTTTGAGTTCGACGAGAGCGGTCACATTTTTCCCCCGTTCGGCGGCGCGAATTAGGGCTTCCATGATGCGCGAGTGTTTACTCACGCGGTACAAGGTTTGTTTGATCGCGAGAACCGCTGGATCATCGGCCGCCTCTTGCAGGAAACTGACGACGGGGTCGTACGCCTCGTAAGGGTGGTGCAGCACAATGTCCTTGCGGCTGATGGCGCTGAACATACTTTCGCCTTCGTGCAGGTCGGCGCAAGGAAACTGTGGCCAGTCTTCGTTCTTCAGATTGTCGTGTCCGCCGATACCGGCGAGGCGGAACAGAAACTTCAGATCGAGCGGGCCTTTGGTTTTGTAGACGGCATTCTCGGAGACCGCCATGGCACCGGTGAGAAAGGAGAGCATCTCGCCGGAGATGTCGTCGGAGACTTCGAGCCGGACGCAGCCGCTGGTGCGGCGTTCGAGCAAGACATCCATCATTTCTTGGAGGAGGTCGGATGCCTCGTGTTCGACACTCATGTCGGCGTTCCGCGTGATTCTGAACGGCACACAGGCCTCGACCACCTCGCCGGGGAAAAACCGGTCGATGAGGAGGCGGACAACATCTTCGAGGAGAACTCTGGAGGTGGTCTCGTTCTCGGAAATCTCGATCAGTCGGCTCGGGCCGGGTTCGAGCGGGAGCACCGCGTAACGCGGGTTTGGATGTTCGGCGGTGGTGCCCAACTTCACCAGCAAGTGGAGCGAGAGGCTACGAAGTAGTGGGAGAGCTTGGTCTTCTGCCACGCGCATCGGACTGAGGACGGGAAAGATTTCGGACTCGAAGAAGGTTTCGATGTGGGCCCTCTGAGCGACGCTGAACGACCCGTTGCGCAGCAGGACAATTCCCTCGTCGCGAAGTTTGGGTGCGAGCTCCGATGTGTAGCACAGTTCTTGTTCGGCCATAAACTCGTGGGTGACGGCGCGGACATCGACCAACTGTTCCTGCGGATTTCGACCAGAGAGGTCCGATGCCCCGCGACCTTCGGCCACCAGAAATTCCAAACTGCCGACGCGGACCATGAAGAACTCGTCCAAATTGTTGGCGGTGATGGCGAGAAACTTGACCCGCTCAAGGAGGGGGATGAGCGGATTTCGAGCTTCCTCGAGGACGCGGCGGTTGAAGGTCAGCCAGCTAAGCTCGCGGTTGATGAAGGGGCGTGGTGTTTCCATTGGGGTAGCAGAATCCACAGCTACGGCACCCCATCGGCTTTTTCAACGGGTTTTTTGACCTCGGCAGGAGCTCTTTTACCTGCGGGAAATAGGTTCTGGCGTCTTCTCGTCCCGGTTGGGTGGTTCGGGCATCGCGGCTTCTTGGCGTTTGGCAATCATCCGGTTTACCTCCGCCAGCACGATGATTTGGTATTCCTCGGTCACCGAATATCCCTACTAGGACTTCTTCGCTTTTACCGGGCCACCGCTTTTCTTTAGGAGCGGCGGCGGCTTGTTGGTCATGGGGGCGCGGGCCTTTTCTTTGAGCCGGTTGGTTTTGGCGGCCCATTCGTACCAGCGGGCGGACATCCGTTCGACGATCTTGGGGTGCTGCTTGGCGAGGTCGTGCATCTCGGTGCCGTCGTCGTCGATGTTGTACAGTTCCCAACTCGAACGTCGGTGGGTGACCAGTTTCCACGGGCCTTCACGCATGCCGCGGTTTTCACCGAAGTGGAAGAACAGCTCTTTGTGCGGGGCGCGGGTCTCGCCCTTGAAAATCGGCACAAGAGATTTGCCTTGCAGCGGTTCGAGTTCGATGTCGGGCCATGCGCTAGGGTAGGCGGTAGCGGCGACGTCGATGGCGGTAGCCATGAAGTCGATGAGATGGGCCGGTTGGCGCGTGATGCTGCCGCGCTCGGCCTTCATGCCAGCCGGCCAATGGGCAATCATCGGACTCGAGATGCCGCCTTCATGTTGGTTTTGTTTATGCAAACGGAACGGGATGTTGCCGACGCTCGACCAGCCGGTGTCGTAGCACCAATACGAACGCGGATCCCATGGCTCGAACTGCGCGCCGCGCGTGCGGTCGAAGGGGCAGGCGCCGTTGTCCGAACAGAGCATGATTAAGGTGTTGTCGAATACGCCTTTCGCTTTCAGGTGGGCGACAAGTTTGCCGGTCACTTGGTCCACCCGGTCGACCATCGCGGCGAACGCGGCCATCTTGCGCACTTCGAAGGCGCGGTCCTCCGCGCTCATCTCTGTCCAGGCCGGCACGTTCTGCGGACGCGGTGCCGGGTCCCAGTTTTTGGGCACCAGTCCGAGTTCGAGCTGTTTGGCATAGCGGGTCTTCCGGATGGCGTCCCAGCCGACGTCGTACACGCCGTCATATTTCTCGACGTCCTCTTTGTGCGCATGCAGCGGGTAGTGCGGCGCATTGTGCGCGACGTAGAGAAAGAAGGGCTTGTCGGGCGTCTCCAGCATCTCGTCGACAAACCGAACGCCGTATTCCCCCCAGGCATCGGTGGTGTAGAAGTCGTCGTCGAACTCGTTCCAAGGCTTGCCGTTGAGACGGAAGGTGTCGTCGCCGGTAAAGAAATTGGTCGCGCCAGAAAGATGACCGAAGTAGCGTTCGAAGCCGCGGTCGGTCGGTTGCTTTTGGAGATGCCACTTGCCGACCATCGAGGTGGCGTAGCCGGCTTTTTTCAACACTTCGGCGATCGTGACGCCGCGGTTGAGCGCGTTCGAACCGGCTTGGTCGCAGTACAGTCCGGTGAGCAGGGACACGCGTGAGGAATGGCACTTGGCGGTGTTGTAGAACCGGCTGAAGCGAAGACCATCCTGCGCGAGCTTGTCGATGTGCGGCGTCTTGATTTCGCTGCCGTAACAACCGAAGTCGGAGTAGCCGAGGTCGTCGACCATCATCAGCACAATGTTGGGCCGCGGGGCCGCGTTCGCGCTGGCGTTCAAGGCTAGAAGCAGGGTGGACAGGACGGCATAAAGCAGCACAAATGGAACGCAGGGCGGATTCGTCATGAATGAATTTTACTGGGAAGCCTGTTTGTGTTCAACATCGCGCTATGGGTATTTCGAACGGCATCTTTCAGCAATATTGGATCAACGTTGTTGTCTTTTCGCTGATGGTCTTGTTCGCCGCGGCGTCCCGTTTGCTGGTGCCCATCTACAGTCCCTTGCTGCCCTTGCTGTTTCTCATTGTCGGCGCTCTGGTGATGGCTCCAGTGTTGGCATCCTTCATGGGCGAATGGCTGGCCAAACAATTTTATCCGTCCAGCGTGGACGCTGGCCCGCCGTACAGCATGGCCGAAGCGAAACGCAAGCAGGGTGCGTTCGAGGAGGCGTATCAGGCCTATGCTGGGATCGCGCGGGATTTCCCCGGCGAGTTCGAGGCGCATGTGGCCATGTTGGAAATCTCGACCGAGAACCTAAACGATCTAGGATTGGCCCAGCGCACGCTGGCAAGTGGTCTTCAGGATTTAACGGAGGAGCCAGATCGGCAACGATTGCACCGAATCTTCGATGCGTTGATGGGCGAACTCAGAAAAGGAACGCAGCCGGAGGAACCTCTGCAACTGGATCCTTTTGATCCGAACTGAACTGCGTTCGTAGCCGTAGCGGCGCGCGGTTATCACTCGCCCAGAAAATCTTCGCTGAAATCTTCTGCCATTCCATGGGTGACTTGCATGCCCAGATGTTGGTGCAACTAATGTCCTGAAGGAATCCATTTCCCCTGATGGAGAACGCGGTTGGTCCACGCGCAGACGGTCACCATCTCGCCGTCCATCTTGCAAGACTCCGCCTGCACATCTTTCCGTGATTTTCGGCGTCTATTTGCTGCTTGCAGCTCCCCGTTTGCCGCGACCACGGCCACCAACCGGACCTGGTTTTACTTGGCCTTGTCCGCCCACTAGCTTGACGAAGTGATTGGCGCGGATTTGCCACGCCTGCGCAAGTTCTTGAACGCGCTCGGGCAACACGCCCGCTACATCCACCTGTTCGGTTGGGTCGTTGGCTAAGTCGTAAAGTTCCCAGTCGCCACCGTCGAGCGCGACCAGTTTCCAGTCGCCATCACGAAACGCGCGATGACCGTCGTGGGCCCACCACAGTTTGCGCGAACCAAGTCCGAGGTCGCCAGCGAACGTTGGAACCAAGCTGGTTCCGGGCATCGGTTCGGTGGCGGCGGTCGGTTCGGTGCTGAGGCCGACAGAAGGGGGTTGTAACTCCGCCAAATCCAAGATCGTTGGCACCATGTCAATGACGTGGCCCACCGCCTCATGGCGCAACTCGCCACGGGCCGTGATACCGGCTGGCCAATGCATCACCAAGGGCGTGGCCGAACCACCTTCGTGGACCCACGTTTTGTGTCGGCGGAACGGTGTGTTGCAGGCACTTGACCAGCCAGGACCGAGGCAAAGGTAGGTGGGCGCGGAACCCATCGAAGCCTTTGGATCATGGCCGTCGTCACGCACCATGATCTCGGCGCTGGCGCCGTTGTCGGACAGAAAAACGACCAAGGTATTGTCGAATGCGTCCATGGCGCGCAGTTGGGTCAGCACGCGTCCGATCTCGATATCCATGCGGTGAATCATCGCTGCGTGCAGCGCCATTTTCTTGGCTTGGAACGCGCGCTGCTGCGGCGTCAGTTCGGCCCAGGGAAGCGGTAGGTTGGTTTCCCCAGGACCGAGTTGTTTGATGGCGTGGGGAAAGGGGTAGGGTGGTCCGACCTTGGGTTCGATTGCTGAGAGTTTGGTGTCGGCGGGGAACAGACCGAGTTCTTGCTGACGCGCCCAGCGGCGTTCGCGGTGGACCTCCCAGCCTTCATCATACATCTTCTCGTATACCTTGATGTCCTCGGGCAAGGCGTGCAGCGGAAAGTGCGGCGCGGCGAATGCGAGGTAGTGGAAGAAGGGCGCGTCACTGTGGTTTGCCGCGTGGTCTTTCAGCACGCGTACCGCATGGTCGGCGAGGGCGGTGGTTGCGTAATAGCCGGTGTCGCGTTCGACGGGTGGCTGTTTCACATCGTCTTCCCAGTGCGTCTTCGGACTAAAAAACCGGCCTTGATCTTTCAGGTAGTAGGAATGGTGGAAGCCGTTGCCAAGCGGCATGCCGTCGATGTGCCACTTGCCGGTGTGATAGCAGCGGTAGCCGCCCGCGCCGAGCGCTTCGGTGACCAGCGGAGCCCAGTCCGGCCGGTTGCCGCGCGCGAGTCCGGGGAGTTTGTCACGGCGTACTTGCTGCGCGTAATAGCCGGTGAGCAAGGCTGCGCGGGTTGGCCAGCAGCGGGCGGTGTTGTGGAACTGAGTATAACGTAGGCCGCCGGCCGCGAGCGCGTCGAGGTTCGGCGTTTGAATTTCCGCGCCGTAACAGCCGAGATCGGAAAAGCCCAAATCGTCGGCCATGATCAGCAGGATGTTGGGCGGCGTCGTGGGTTCTTTCGACTCGGCTTGACCAACCACCACGGTGGTCGGAATGACAACTCCGAGGATCGTCGTAACGAGGAAAAGGGAAACAGGAACGCGCATTCGAATCATAGCCGCATTGTGCATGCGCATGAGCAAGTCCTCAATCTCCGATTTTGGTTGGCGACACGCTACGGCTGTACGTCGGGCATCAGAAAAATCATCGCGCCGACGAACACGATTCCCACAATAGATACGAGGATGCCGAGGTACCCGGTAATCAGTCCCGTCACGGCAAAGCCCATCCCCGGCAAGTTGTTGCGTTTAATCTGGCGCATGGCGATGTGCCCGCAAATCACCGCAGGGATTCCCGGTAGGATTCCCAAAAAACACACCACGGCCATGAGCAAGATTGAGCAGATCCCCAGGATCATCGAGACGATCGACACCGCGGGCGGACCCCGCAATGCCGCATGAGGAACTGCTGCGGCCTGCGGTCGTCGATAGGGGTTTGCATCCGCCACCGGTCGTGGCGCCGTGACCGTGGGAAAGGCCTGAGAAGCTGGTTGCCAATCGCTGAGGCCTTCTTTCCACACCAAGGTGTTCGGTGGCAGTTTTCCAGACCTCAATTTTCCACGCAGATCGGATTCCGGAACGGGGCCTACGCTTTTATTATGCTCCTCGTAATACCACATATCGTCTGTCTATCGAAACGGCTTGCTAGGCCTTCACCTTGAACTTCGGACACTGGCTCATGAAGGTCACCGGATTTTCGAACACCACTTTATGGATCCGCGCCGGGTCGTGGCCGCGTTGGCGCATGACCTGCGCGGTCTTGGGTACGGCCAGTGGATCGCTCACGCCCCAATCGCAGGCGGAGTTCATCCAGATGGTTTCGTCACCGTAGTTTTCGATCATGTCGATGGCGCGGTTGGGCGTCACTTTGGATTCGGGGTAGAGCGTCATGCCGGCCCACATGCCGGCGTCGAGGACGGTGGCGATGGTGTGTTCCTCGACGTGGTCGATGATCACGCGCGAGGGGTCGATCTTCGGGTGGTTCTTGATCGCGTCGACGATGATCCGGGTGCCCTTAAGTTTGTCTTCGAGGTGGGGCGTGTGAACGAGGATCAGCTGGTCGTGGTCGGCGGCGAGCTGGATGTGCTTTTCGAGAATGATAAGTTCGTTCTTCGAGTTCTTATTCAAACCGATTTCGCCGATGCCGAGCACGGTGGGTTTTTCGAGGAAAGGCGGGATCAGGTCGATGACGGCTTCGGCGAGTTTGATGTCCTCGGCCTCCTTCGGGTTGATGCACATCCAAGAATAATGCTGGATGCCGAACTTGGCGGCGCGGGCGGGTTCGAAGCCGGTGAGCAGCGAAAAGTAGTCGTAGAATCCTTGTTCGGAACTGCGGTCGTAGCCGGCCCAGAACGCGGGTTCGCAGAGGGCGACGCAGCCGGCGAGCGCGATGCGTTCGTAGTCGTCGGTGGTGCGGCTGACCATGTGTGCGTGGGGTTCGATATACTTCACGCCGAACCTCCCTTGGCCGGTTCGCCGCTACTGTCGTTATGCCCGCTACTGTCGCCGTCTTCCCACGCGCCGGACGCGCCTTTGGTGTGCGCGGCCGGGATCGGTTCGGTGGTGGTGTCCGACCAAACCAGCAAGGCGTTCTCGGTTCGTTGCGCGCCGCGGTTTCCGAGTTGTTCCAAGGCGGCGTACAGCGAACGCACCCGGTAATCGTCCTCGGCGTTGTTGCGTTCGAGGCGGTCAAGAAAGGCGGCGATGTCGAGCAGTTTCCAGCGGGCGTCCATGAAGCCTTGGTCGACCAGGTTTACCGGATTTTTGGGAGGCGATTTCATGGGTCTGCCTTGGCGCAAAGCGGAAAGATTCGCAACATTTTTAGGCCTTGGAGGCCTTCGGCGTGAAGATGGAAGGTGGAAGGTGGAAGATCGTGGTCCTTTGACCTTTTGGCCTTCGGCCGGAAGATGGTGGATTGAAAAGAGCGAATCTCGACGCGGGATCCGATCGCCATGGCGGCGGCAATCAACGAGCGTTCCCACCGCAGGTCGCTGACGCTATCTTCCACCTTCGATCTTCCATCTTCAGACCGCAGGTCCTGTCTGTTGACTTTCCAAGGCGTGAGTTCTAGTTCGCTGTCATGCTCCAATTGATCAACGAAGGCGGACCGGTCATGTGGGCGTTGCTGATTGCCAGCGCGCTCTCCATTCTCGTGTTCTTCGAACGCTTCTTTCACCTGCACCGCGCGCAGATCCATTCGGCTGACTTTTTGGACGGCTTGTACAACGTTCTGCGCCGCGGCAATGTGGTCGAGGCGGTGACCTTGTGCGAGGACGTGCCGGGTCCGGTGGCGCAGGTGGTGCGTTCGGCGATTTTGCGCGCGGACGAATCGCCGGCGGACATTGAGGAGTCGATCAAGCAATGCGGCTTGGCGGAGATCCCGCGCCTCGAACAGGGCCTGACCTTGTTGGCGGTCCTCGGACGCATCCTGCCGATGCTTGGTTTCCTCGGTACACTGCTTGCGCTGTTGCGCATGCAAGGCCTGATTGCGGCGACCGCCCCGTTCACTGAGAACCTGCTGGCGGCCTCGATGCACGAGGCGCTGATCACCAGCGCGTTCGGCATTGCCGCGGCCATTCCGGTGTTCGCCGGCTACGCCATTTTGGTCAGCCGGATTGAGAGCATCGTGCTCGACATGGAGAAGGCGGCCGGCGACATCCACCAATTTCTACTGCAACGGAAACAGGGCTGATCGATGCGCCATCCTGGGCCATTTTTTAACGAGACGCTGACCTATTTGCAGCGCAAATTCCGACCGCGGAAACGCATTGCGGGCGTGTTGCTCGACCTCTTTTACTTCATCGCCTTGGATGTGCTGGTGATCTTGTTCATGGTGCACAGCAGCCAAGAACTCAGGTTGCGGGTGCCGGCGATTCCCATTGAGTTGCCCGCCGTGGCCGAGGCGCATGCCGTGGCCTTGGACCGGCGCGTGCTCACAGTGTCGCGCGAAGGCATTTTATTTTTCGCTAACGAACGCGTGTCGCTCGCCGACATCGATCGGCGGTTCAAGCAAATGGCCAACAACCATCCGGAGATGACGTTGATCATCGCCGCCGACAAACGTGTGGCACACGGTGATTTGCTGGACCTGATGAACAAGGCCTTACGTGCCGGCATACCCAAAGTGGCCCTGGCGGGGCGGGTGCGTTCGACCGATACCGACCGAGGCGCTGGCCGATGAAAACAGTGCGCGTGGCGGCTGGGCGCATGCTCGCCGTACTCGCCGTGGCGGTGTGGCTTCTGTGGTGGTTTTTGGTCCCGCCACCCCGCGAAGCCGCCCCAAGTCCGATCGCGTCCGATGCTGGCGGGGTGATCTCTTATTTGCCGCTCGACGCCGAACGCGGTCGTTTGCTGCCGCCGATCTGGTCGCCCATCTGGCTTCCGTCTGGACTGGGTTCGGATGGGATTGGCGCCCAAGAACGTCTGCTCAACTTGCCGATCGATCTGGCCAGCCCGATGCCTTACCTGTCTCTGCCGGGTCGTGGTTCCGCCGACGGCGAGGGTGGGGATGGCACAGGGGGCGAGGGGGGCGGACCGCAGAGGCGTCGCGCGTTCAAGATTCTCACCGAGCAGCACATGACGCGTCCTCTGGCGTTGCCCTCAGTCGTCGGCCGACTCGACAAGCCAACCGGCCTCCGCTTGCAAGTGGAACCGCCCGTTCCCGACGTGGAATCAAGCCTCGGTGAACTAGGGAAGAACCTCGACACCATCAACGCCTCAATCGTCAGTTGGAACGTCCTGTTGATTCTCAACGCCGACGACAAAGGACAGATCACGCATGTCCTGGTCGAACGAACGTCCGGCGATCCCGAGGTCGACTCCGCCCTCGTACGTTGGGCCTATCAGCTGAGCGTGGGGCCGGGTTGGGATCGCGATTTTATCCGTCTCACGGTCGCGCGCTGAAGTGGCCGGGTTCGAAATGTCGAACCCGCCGGTAAAAATCTCTGTTCACCGAATGTACTTGGAAGTACATCTGACATTATGAAGCTCACCCTCATCACATTCCCCTCCTCACTTCTACACGCGCTGATCACCTGCGCGGTTCTTGCTCCGCTTGCCTTGTTCGCAGTCCAGCCCAATATCGTCTTTATCATCACCGACGACCAAGGCTACGGCGACGTCGCCTATCACGGTAACAAGGTGATCAAAACCCCGCACATGGACGCGCTCGCCAAGGAGTCGACCTGCCTGCTCGACTATCACGTCGCGCCGACCTGTTCGCCGACCCGCGCCGCCTTGCTATCCGGTCATTGGACCAACCGCACCGGCGTCTGGCACACCATCATGGGGCGTTCGATGATCCGCGCCAACGAGAAATTGCTCGGCGCATTTTTCCAGGACGCCGGTTACGAAACCGGGATGTTCGGCAAGTGGCACTTGGGTGACAACTATCCATACCGTCCGGAAGACCGTGGCTTCGGTGAAGTGTACCGGCATGGTGGTGGCGGAGTAGGGCAGACGCCCGACCTCTGGGACAACGCCTATTTTGACGGCCAGTACTACCACAATAAAAAGATCGTGCCGGCCAAGGGCTTCTGCACCGACGTGTTCTTCCGCGAAGGGCAGCGCTTCATCCGCGAGTCCGTGGAAAAGAAAAAACCGTTTCTCGCTTACATCTCATTAAACGCCCCGCACGGGCCCCTCCACTGTCCGCAAAAGTACCTCGACATGTACAAGGATCAGAAGGACGGGATCGCCGCCTTTTACGGCATGATCACCAACATCGACGACAACCTCGGCGCCACCCGCGACCTGCTGAAGGAACTTGGCGTCCACAATAACACCATCTTCATCTTCACCACCGACAACGGCACCGCCTACGGGGCCAATATGTTCAATGCCGGCATGCGCGGCAAGAAGGGCAGCGAGTACGACGGTGGCCACCGGGTACCGTTCTTCCTGCACTATCCCGCTGGCGGTTTGGACGAAGGGCACAACGTCGACACCATTTGCCACGCGGTCGACATCATACCCACGCTGATGGATCTTTGCGGCGTCGAGAAACAACCGGCGGACTACAAGTTCGACGGGGTGTCGATCAAGCCGCTGCTCAAAGCCGGTAGCAATCCGGAATGGCCGGATCGCATGCTGGTGACCGATTCCCAGCGCGTGAAGGACCCGGTCAAATGGAAGCAGTCCGCCGTCATGTCGCAAGGCTGGCGTTTGGTAAACGGCAAGGAACTCTACAATATCGACGACGATCCAGGCCAAACCAATAGTATCGCCAAGGCCCACCCCGAACGCTTCGAAAAAATGCGCGCGTGGTATGAGGCCTGGTGGGCTGAGATCTCCCCGACCTTTCCCGAAACCACCGAAATCTACGTCGGCCAACCCGGCGAACCCAAAGCATTGCTCACCAGCCACGACTGGATCGGCGAAGCCCATCCGCCGTGGAACCAAGGCCACATCCGCCGTTCGATCCCGGCGGAAAAACAAGAAAATGCGAAGCACGATTTCCATTGGGCCATCAAGGTGATCCAGGATGGAACCTATAGCATCGCAGTGTTTCGTTATCCGCCGGAGTCCAAGAAAGCGATTCGCGAAGAACTACCGCCCGGGGCAGAAGTTCCCGGCGCCAGCAAGGCCTTCCGCGCGACCACCGGCATCGGCCTCGACGTGACGAAATCCACCTTGCGCCTCAACGGCAAGGACATCGAAACCAAGAACATCGGCGACAAAGCGAAACGCGTCGTGTTTACCGCCGAACTAACCAAAGGCAGCCATAAGTTTGCCCCGGTGTTCCACTTCGCCGACGGTGGCGAGATTGGTGCCTACTACGCGATCTTCCGCAAAGTGAAACCGAAGGCCGAGTCCAAGTAATTTTGTCGACGGCTCAGGATCAGCGAGGACATCAGATGAACAAGCAAGAGCCCAAGCCCAAAAATCGCTTCGTCTGGATTATACCCATCCTCTTTCTACTGGTCTATTTTGCCGTTCTCCGCCCGATGCTGGTTGAAGCGGTCGGAGGCGGCGGCGTCATCACTTCCTTCGCAGCGGCCGTAACCGGCGCGGTGGGCGTCGGCATTGGCACCGTGATTGACTATAAGATGGCAAGCTAGCCCGGGCCCACGGGTGCAAACCCGGACAGGCCGGTCCTTAGTCGGACTAGGGCAAGTCCCACAGTTGGAAATCACAAGGAGGACATATGAGCACCGAGGAACCCAAGCCAAAACAACTCTTCACCTGGATCTTACCGATACCGGTCCTGCTACTCTATTTTCTATTTCTACGGCCAATGGTTGTGGAAGCGACTGGAGGCGGAGGCGGCATCACGATGATCATTGCGGCTGTTATTGGCGCAGGCGCCTCTTTGATTGGCGGTGTGATCGACAAGCAGAGGGCTTAGTGATCTGGCTCGACGAGAGGAAAGCTTTAAGCCGGGAAATCGGGTGAGTTGGTCGTCCGAACTATCCACGGACCTGCGGAAATTGGTTATCCCGCTCCTGATTCTCGTCTTGGGTCTCATCATGCACTTGAAATGTCATGTCGAACCCGACGACACTAGATTTTACGGCGAGCCTGGCGACAGGCCGATGTCCCCAGACTTCCTCTCTTTTGTCGCCCCCTGGTACGACTACAAGACGGATGCAAAACTGAAGGTACTTCGGGTGAAATTCCCGACCGAGAACGGCACGGTAAACAAGTCGTTCGAAGGGGAAGCGATGTTCCCGATTGTCGATCTCCTCAAAAACAACATGACGCTTGAATGGTCTCGGGGAAAAAGGAGCGGACGCACACTCGATTTGAAATTCTACGACGAGTACGGCGGCGCCCAACGGCTGGAAATAAGGGAACTTGAATCTGGGCAAGCATATATCATCTGGCGGCCAGATTCGCACGTAAGTGGGCAGACCAGTTTCGCCGAACTTTTGGAAGTATTGGGCCTTTGAAAGACGCAATGAACACGTGGTTATACGGCCCCCAAATCAGGCCAGTGCAAATTCTGTGACATTTTACAATGGAAGGGATGCCGCGCTCGGTGTATCCGTTTCTACATGATTAGTTTGTTTCGTTTGTATCGCCGGATGTTGGCCGGTCTCTCTTTAGTTTTTCTCGTTTCAGCCTGCTCAACCACCCCGGACCCGATCCAGCGCCAGCGCGAATTTTACGGCAAGGAAAACCTCTGGATGCTGGCCAGTAAATGGTCTGCATCACCGGATGAGGCGCTGTTTTATGCGATGGGTGACAAGCTGCAGAAACTGAAGGTGCCCAGCTGGGAAAACAAGCAGTTCGTTGCCATGCAACACCTCGGCACGCCAGTGAACAGCAGCATGCTGAAGGAGCCACGTTTTCTCGAGTACCGACTGATCGATGGTCGTTTGGCTCGCCTGAATTTCGGTAAGAACGGGCAGAAGTTTCAGCAAAGTGTTCCGCCGCGCCAAACCGTTCGGGCGCATGCCGTGGCTCCGGTTGGCATCCCGTTCTCGAGAAATGATGCGACCTCGATTGTGGATACACTCCCACCCGTACCTCCGCCAATGGATCGTTAGAAAGACCTCGGGGCTTGCGTCGCGTCGGGCTTTCGGACTAGCCTGACCGGAAATGGATCCGGGCACCCCAGCGAAATCAACCCCACCGCCAGAACAATCGTCTCTGCAGTTTCGGATCGTGTCCGGAACCTTGGGCTGGCTCGGACGGGTCGGCTCGCGACCGCTGATCCGCCGCCTCTGGGTGTACGCGATCTACGCCTTGATCGGCGTGGTCGTCACCATGATGTTCGTGCGCAACTACTCGGACCCGACCAATCCCGAGGAGATCCACCGCCACGCCGGCGAGTTCCCCGGACCGCACCTGAGTGGCTTGAATGCGCGCGTGTCGCCCGACGGCACCTTCAAGGGCATGGTCACGGGCACGGCCGCCAAGCCTTATGTCAACCGGCTGCTGATGCCGCTGCTCATTCGTGGCATTACGCCGCTCGTGCCGGATCTCTCCGGCTTGACCTCCTCCAGCACCTTTCAAAAAGCCTTGGTCGAGATCGGCCTCGACTGGGAACCCGAATTGTACCGCGAATATCTGGTCGGCACTGGCCTGATGTTTTTATTCCTGCTCGGCTGGATCTGGGGCTTGCGTTGTCTGACGCGGGCCGTGTTCGAGGTGCCCGAGTACGTGGTCGATTTGATCGGACTGGCCGGCTTGCTGGTGTTGCCGCCATTCTTCGAACTCTACGGCAGCTACATCTACGATTTCTCCGGACTCTGCCTGTTCACCTTTGGGCTATGGGCGATGGTGCGCGAGCGTTGGATCGCGTTCTTCGTGTTGTACGCGCTGGGCACGATCAACAAGGAAACCACCGTGCTGCTCACCTTCGCGTTCTGCATGTACCACGCGTTCTCCGGCCGGATGAGCTGGAGGACCTATTTCTCATTCGCGCTGGCGCAGTCCGTGCTGTTTCTCGGCATCAAGTTCGGCATCGGACTGATACACGCGGACAACCCGGGCGGGGCGGTGGAGTTTCACTTGCTGCGCAACCTGTCTAAACTGCCGCGCTGGGATTTTGGCACCATCGCGATGATGGGCATTGCCGGCGGACTGGTGCTGTGGCGCTGGCCGGAGAAGTCGTTGTTTCTACGTTCGGCGATGATCATCCTCGTGCCGCTGATCGTGCTCACTTTCCTGTTCGGCTACTTCGACGAGATGCGCGACTACTACGAAGCGCTCCCCTTGGTTTTGCTGTTGGCGGCGCACAGCCTGTGCCGGATATTCGAGGTGCGTTTGGAGGTTCGACGATGACGCTCTCGTCGCCTGCGAACCGCTTCAAGTCGGTGTCGGTCATCATTCCGACGCTCGGCGAACCCATTCTCAAACAAACAGTCGAGCACCTGCTGGCCGCCGAAGCACCGGTGGCGGTGGAAGTGATCATCGCCGGACTCGACCCAGACCATCTCGTGTCCGGTAATCCCAGCGTCACCTTCGCCGAAACACCGCGCAAATACATCCCGGCGGAGGCGCGCAATTTCGGCGCGGCGCGCGCGTCCGGAGAACTGTTTCTGTTTCTCGACAGCGATGCCTTCGTCGAACCCGACTTCTTCCACTGCCTACTCGAGGCGATGTCCGAATCGCGCGAGGTCGTGCACGGGGCGATGAACTTCGTCGACGACACGGCGCCCAATCTCGGTGACAACGTCGCGACCTTTCACGGCATGCACATCAGCGTAGAGGCCTGCGTGATGGAACATAATGTCGCCGCCTACTGCCTGGCCGTCACCCGCGAATTGTTCGAAAAGATGGAGGGATTCAACGAGGGGATTTTCATGGCGGAGGACTGGGAATTCGCCAACCGCGTTCGCGCCGCTGGCTACTTTATCTACTTCGACCCGATTCTCTGGATCACCCACCATAGCGACCGTCACACCGGCGAACGCGTCGCCTCGCACGCGCGTTCCTACGCCATCGGCAACGCCAATATGTTGCAGGCGGGCGACCGTCTCGGTTCGAAAATGCGCGTCGATTGGTTTGGCTACATTCCGCCACTCGCCGCGTTCTGGAGTGCGGTGCAGGCGACGGTACATACCGCAAAGGTGTTCCGTCGGTACCCGGCGATGCGGACTTACAAGCGCTGTGCGCGCTACGTCTGGCTGTTTTACTATTCCCGTCGGCGCCATCTGTTCCGCATTCTGGCCGGCAAGGCTCCTGCGAGTCCGGGCTTGCAGAACGGCGCAAGCGCCTTTGCGACCCGCAGTCGGAAGGTGGAAGATTGAAGGTGGAAGATCGCGGCTCCAGTTTCTGAAGGCGTTGTTCGCGGTTTTCTGCCGAAGCCTGGGGGAACAAAAGACGTGACCGGTCGATGTGGTCTTCGTTCGAACTGAATCCTCCTCCCCAAATTCAGTTTTAAGAATCTGAACAATCTGAACAATGGTTTGCCTTCGAGTTCGGTGGCGTGAACCCTTTCGTTCGCAAAGCTAGGGGAGATAATTGACGAACTTGATTGGGGGAGGATCTTTTGCGGGTGATGAACCGCAGCGATTCCCTACTCTTGGCGGAGCCCGGCATCATTGTCATTCGCGATAAAATCCCAAAAATTGCGAAACCCACGCGTCACAACCATGCCGGCACTATACCGGCGCCACGGATTCGCTGAAAAATAATAAGTGGGTGTGTTTGTGACTGAGGTCTGAATGGTCCGATTTGCACGGAAGGATTTCACCAACCGGACTGTCGTTTCAAATTTCATGTCACGAACGAACAGAAGTGTTCAGATTACAAATCCGTCTTAAAGGTCCATATGCATGGGGAGGAACGGGTACTGCTCATACTTGTTTTTTAGTATTAAAAAAAACCAGTAAGGCCGCCATGACGAGTCCCAAAACCCCGCTTGCAGAATTCCTCCGATCCCACCACCAGTTGACAGGTCAGTTCTTCCTATTGCTCGCCATTATCGGCGCCGCGATTCTCACCTTGTCCCACCTGACGGCCGGGCCGGTGATCGGCTGTGATGCACGGGCGGGCTGTTCGGAGGTCCTTGCCAGTTCTTGGTCCTCAGTCGGTCCGGTGCCGATCGCCTTGTTCGGAATGATGGCTTACCTCGGCATGTTGATCGCCCGATGGTGGCCCACTGAAGCAAAGGGCTCGCGCGGACGTCCTGGCTGGATGGCGTTTCTCAGTGGCTGCATTGCCTTGGCCGCAGTCTGGTTCGTCTTTTTACAAGTGGCGGTTATCGGCTCATTTTGTGTCTGGTGTTGCGCCATCCACGCTGCCGCAGTGTCTGGTAGTCTCTTGCTGCTCCTCTCCCACGATGACCGAAAACCATTCGCGGCGGGTTCCTGGATCACAGCTTCCGCCTTCGCCTTCTGCGCCTTGATTGCCGCCCAGCTAAGTCTGTCCACGCATCAAGTAGAGTCCATGGACGCGCCCTTGGCCGTGGTTCAGGACGAAGCTGGAATGCAGGAAGAACAGACTGAGGCACCGACCTTCCGTCTTCATGATGGCGCATTCGCCCTTTCTGCGGAAGAGTACCCCGTCACTGGGGCCATCGACGCACCAAACTGGCTGATGGTGCTCAGCGACCCCGCCTGCCCGCATTGTCGCGACCTACAACGGGAACTGGATCAATGGCGCCACGACGGCCACCTTGAAGACATCGCCTTGTTACATCTACCGGTCGCCCGCGACAAAGAGGCCCATTACATGCAGATGGATCTCCTGGCGGCGTTCCGTGAAAAACCCGCAGTCTACCGGGCGGTTGTAGACGATCTCATCGATGGTGATCTGCTACCGAAACACGCCTTTGTACGGGCCCGCCTAGTCGAGTACTTCGGCTCGCCGGACGCGTTGAAATCCGCGTGGGAAACCCATCGCGACTGGATTACCGAGACGCTCAACCGCAGTCGCGACATTGCGGCCGCCAATGCGAAAATCACCGGTAAAACCGCGATCCCCCAACTGATGGCGGGCGACCGGATCTTGTATGGAATTCCCGCTTCCCATCTTGAACTGCGCGAGGAACTTGCGCTGCTTGAGCCCGTTAAATCCGAGGCCTCGAAACCTCAGCCTGTCCTCGCCGCCACCGTCCCCATGAGCAAGCTGAGTTCGACGTCTGGGCCCTTCGCGATGACCCAACAAACCTTGGCCCGTCTGCGTCTTCTGGGCTGGGTTGGTCTTGGTTTTGGCTTTATTGGCTTTGTCGCGTTTGGTCGACGCAAACGTCTTCGCTGGTTTGTTGCCAGCGTCGGTCTGGCCACATTTTTGGGCACAACAACAACGGTGATGGCGGCGGGAACCGTGCTGCCGGAGGAAACCATTTTTGTTCCGCAAACCGACCTCATCGTGTGTATCGAAGAGGACGGCACGATGTACACCGGTCCGGACCCGCTCAACGACGACTTGGGCGGACACACGCCTGGCAATGACCAAGGCGCGTTGAACAACGTGGTTCGGACTCTCGACAAGGTTACCTACGCGGTTCACTGGAACGTGAACGAGCAGGATGCGGAGAACGTGATCATTAAAATTGTCCTGCCTTCGGACCCCACCAGCCCGCTCGACGCCGATCCCAATGCCATGTTCGTGGATTGGGACGATGAAATACTGATCCATTGCGATGGCGTGACTAACGAAACCGCTGCGACCGCCACTAGTTCTTATATTTCCGACGATGGTAAAACCCTTGTCTGCAACCTCGGCGACAAGCCCGAGGGTTCGTCGGGTGTGTTTTATCCGATCGCCTGCGTGGGCATCAATCTCGACGGCAAAGTCATCACGCTCGATTCCACGATCGAAACCGACCAGAGTAGTGTGGTCACCGCCGTCTCTCCGGAAACCACCATCTCCGGACGACCTAAGGCCGACTGGATCAAAGGTGTTCCCGAAGTGTATGAAAATATCACCAACACCACCACGGGTGCGGACGGCTGGGTGTTTGTTTTTCCTATGGCGCTGTTTCCGGGCGGTGCCGATGCTTTTGGTTCCGAACCGATGGTCAACGGACCGATCCAGTTCTGGGATCATGCCTTCGACTTCGCCGAAGATGCGACGCTCGCCGATGCCGCTTGGTTCACCAACCGGAACGTCTGCGGCGGCTACGACTTGGACGACAGTTTCTCGTACGATGACAATGATGTGCTGACGAATCCTGATCCCGAACTCTTTGTCCCCTTTGGTGATCCTACCGCCCCCGGTGCCACCGCCTCCAACACGACCACCTCCACCATCGGCTGCGCCTTGGATCCGACCCTCTCCGCAACCTATGGATATCCCGTCATCGAACTCAACTTCTCCGGATATGACGCCAACGACCCGCCCCCCCTGACTTCACTAAACTCGGCGAATGGCGCGCGTATTCCGCTGACCGCACAGGTGGCCATCTGGGTTCCGCTCCAATCCTTGATGGATAAGGGCATTGATGACGTCTGGAACGCCATCTCCGGATCAGACGACCGGGTTCTCGGTGATGCCGCAAACACGCCAACGAGCTACGGCGGTGTACCCGGCTTCCAAGGGCCACCCGATTATAGCAGTATCACCCCGATTCCGATCCTAGGCACCTCGACCAATCCCCCGGAAAATATCGTCGCCAACAACAACGTCATTGCGGAGCCGTATACCTTCATCGATGTGACTGGTGCCCCCGGAAAAAAGACCTATAACCAAATCAAGTTCCACTCCGCACCCTACCGCGAAAAGGAATTCTTTGTTCCACGCGGCACCCCGGGCATCATCCAGAGCCGCTTCGAATGGCATGAAGAGATGAATCGCGGCTATGATTTGCGCTTGGCCGAAGTCGGCGGTGGAACCGAATCGCTACCGATCGACCAAAATAACATCAATTACAATGGTTCGCCAGCGGCTACACGGGGCGAAATGGTGGTGATTGAATCCTCCCTGCGAACCTTGATGACCGGGGTAAACAACGGAACCATCGCCAGCCCCGCGGACATCCATTACGACTACATGAACCTGTGTAACTGGATCGATACCAACCATATGGAGCTGGTTGACTTTCCTTCGACCTTTGTCATCAGCGAAGTAGACGGTACCGGGCCACTTAGCGATGGCGTCGACGATCAGTTGACCATCGCCTCAAGGACTGGGACCGCGAGTGACGGCCTCGTCCACGTATTGTCTGGTGTTTCCGGCCAGTTTTTCCAAGGCGGCAATAATGACTACATACGTGAACGCGATTACATGTATGTGGTCGAAGCCGCCTCGTCGATCGTCGGCATCAACACGGGAGGCGACTCCGTGCTGGGTGGAGGCGTCACCTGCAACAACGACGACGCGGCCAGCGGTTGGGTCGATGTCACTGACACCGCCGGCATGGCACAGTTCCTGACCGCACCGGGCGTGTATGGCAACGTGGATATGCTGCGCTTGAGGACACTCGAGCCCGTTCCGTGGAAGGATCCAGCTTACTGGGACAGAGAAATCAATAATTCCACTGGAGGGGCTGGGTTCGATTTATACTACCATGTTCAAATCAAGGAATCACAGGCGATTAATCCCGATGGTACCGCCGCCTATGTGCACTCCTCCGGATCGCAGGGCGACCTTGGGACGCTGGGCGAGCCCATTACTCGCAGACTTGATGGGGCCTGCGGTTGCTCAGGCCTGAGTCCTGTTCCGACCACCGACTGGGGTGTGGGCGGACGCAACAATCCCACCAATCAATGGTGTAACATCGCCTACGATCACACCGACGAGGAAGTCGGAATTGGCAGCTCTGGCACCACCTTTGACAATGACGCCCACGAATTTGTCGCCAACGCCGGCACGCTGCCCCGCATGGCGCACACGGATAAACTCTTCGTCCGCCCCTCCCGGATCGCCATCTCCAAAGTCAACGACAATGGCGAACCTCTCGAAGTTGTACGCAACGGCGACCTCATTACCTTCCGCATCGATTTCACCCTCATCGGGAATCCCAACGAACCGATGTCCAATGTCGTCATGACCGATAATCTGCCGACAGTCTTCAGTCTCGTTTCGTATACGGCTGGTGCCTCCGTCACGAACTTTATTGCAGGGACGGATACTCTTACTTGGGAGTACGGCACGCAAAATCCCGGCTTTACCGATACGGTCTACGTGACCATCCGGGTCGACGGTGCCAACGCTGACTCCCTCCGGACCAACACCGCGAGAATCGAAGGCACGCCCTTCGGGGCCACCGGCCCGTACGTGGCGACCAGTTCCGCCTACGCCAAGCTGGCGCCGCCGCGCGACGAACTCTACGTGTACAAAACAGTCGATGAGGAAGAGGGACCTTGCGATTATTATCCGGGCCCCGGCACCGCGCCCACCAATTGGGCCGACCGCTGTTCTGTCATCCACAAGGATGAGACGATGATGTTCACGCTCCACCTCTTTAACTTTGGCAACAGTGAACTCTCCGACGTTCGCGTCATCGAAGTGTTCCCCTTCCTTGGCGACGCCATCGAACCCGCACATACCAACAATTGGACCACCGATCCGGTCTTCGACGGCGACGGCCGCGCGCCCGTTTCCGATTTCGAGGGAACCCTACAACTGGCCAGTTGGCCTCCCGTTGCCAGACCTACCCCGATCATTACCGGCGGCAATAAACGATGTCGCGGTACTTGGTATTGGACCACCGAGGAACCCGACCTGATCAACCGTAATCCTGACGACGCCAGCAACGATCCCGCGACCGGCATCTGGAGCACCGGCACCCCCCCCGTCTTGGCCGACGTCACCGGGGTCATGTATATCATGTCGGACAGACTGGGCATGGGAACCATCCGAGAATGTTTCCTCGACATTGTTCTCGATACCGACGGCAACGATAACCTGGACTTCTACACCGACACCTTCGGGGCACAGGCTATGGATGCCATCAAAACAGTCAGCCGCGCCAACGATGTCTCTATCCTCGTCTATCCGCATGACGTTGCCCTGACCAAAACCGGTGCCACGCCGAACCCCATCGCCCCCGGGGATGACGTGACCTTTACCATCACCGTCGAAAACCAAGGCACCAACGCCTTCCAAGACGTCTACAATGTTGAGGTCACCGAATACCCGCCCGCCGGCTGGACCCTCAATGACCCCACCTGGCCCGGCGGCGTGTTCACCATTCCCTTCCTCGGGATTGGTGACAGCACCCAGATCACCGTGACCGTCACCTCTCCCACGACGATCTCCAGCGGGATCTTCACCAATTACGCCGAGGTCACCTCCTTCACCGACAGCAACGGTGTCGTGAAGGTCGACGGCGACTCCGCCGACGACCTTGGCTACGGCGGCGACACAAACGAAGTGGACAACGTCACCGACGGCGACGGCGTTACCGGCGACCACGACGATCTCGACCCGGATCCAGTGACCGTCCTCATCCCCTTCGACCTCGCCTTGACCAAAACCGATGCGACGCCTGCATCTATTGCCCCTGGGGATGACGTCACCTTCACCATCACGGTGGAAAACCAAGGCTCCAATTCAGTCCAGGATGCGAGCAACATCGTTGTCACGGAATACCCGCCAGCCGGCTGGATAAACAACGACCCGGATTGGACCACCAACACCTTCACCATCCCGTATCTCGCAGTTGGTTCGAGCACCAATATCATGGTGACGCTCACGGCACCGAGTCCGGCGGGTGGCTTCTACACCAATTATGCCGAAGTCACTTCCTTCACCGACACCAATGGATTTCCTGTAATCGACATCGATTCCGATGAGGACCTCGGTTACGCTGGTGACACCAACGAGGTGGATGACGCGACCACGGATCCTAGCGAGCACGATGACCTTGACCCCGATATTGTCGAAGTACTTTCGCTCGTCAGCATCGGATCGACCGTCTTTTACGACTACGATGACAATGGCATGCAGGATGTCGGCGAACCTGGTATCACTAACATCGTTGTCGAACTACAGGACACCAACGGGGTTGTTCTCGCCTCCACAAATACCAATCCCAACGGTGACTATTTCTTCGGCGACCTGATGGAAGGCGACTACGTGGTGGTGATCCCAACCCCGCCCGCCGATGCACCGACCAGTTCAACGCCGACCGATACCGCCGACAATCAGGAAGATGGTGATGACAACGGTGATCAAACCACTGCGGGAGGGCCAACCACTTCGCCTGTCATCAACCTTACAGGAGATATGGAGCCAACGGCGGAGCCAAATTCAGGCGGAACCCAAGATGACGCGATCGATGACAACAACGGCGATATGACGGTCGACTTCGGGTTCGTGCCCTTCCACAGTATTGGTTCCACCGTGTTCCTCGATCTTGACGACAACGG
>Ga0209186_1000496_pt1 | contig 31658 bp, 26 predicted proteins | sample SidtaG_FD_187426 | JGI IMG/M metagenome (GOLD analysis project Ga0209186, IMG submission 187426) | Marine algal microbial communities from Sidmouth, United Kingdom - Sidmouth_Male2 metaG (SPAdes) (version 2) | ecosystem: Host-associated > Algae > Red algae > Unclassified | place: Sidmouth...
TAAACATTAATCATTATTCACTTGTGCTCCTTGTTTGTCCCTAAGCGAAGCTTTTCATTAAACATTAATCATTATTCACTTGTGCTCCTTGTTTGTCCCTAAGCGAAGCTTTTCATTAAACATTAATGATTACTCACTTGTGCTCCATGTTTGTCCCTAAGCGAAGCTTTTCATTAAACATTAATGATTACTCACTTGTGCTCCATGTTTGTCCCTAAGCGAAGCTTTTCATTAAACATTAATCATTATTCACTTGTGCTCCTTGTTTGTCCCTAAGCGAAGCTTTTCATTAAACATTAATCATTATTCACTTGTGCTCCTTGTTTGTCCCTAAGCGAAGCTTTTCATTAAACATTAATCATTATTCACTTATGCTCCTTGTTTGTCCCTAAGCGAAGCTTTTCATTAAACATTAATGATTATTCACTTGTGCTCCTTGTTTGTCCCTAAGCGAAGCTTTTCATTAAACATTAATCATTAAACATTAATCATTATTTACTTACTTATTCTCTCCTTTTTTTCTATAAAATCAATCAGGACTTCCTTCACAGATTCCATGGCTTGTTCCTCAATATATTCAGGGATATCGAGACGGGTGTGGTAAGTAGGATCCAACCGATCAGTCGGCAGTCCTAAGATAGTAGTAGCAGAGATGCCATTCCTGACAAAGAAAGCGCCATCAGTTCCTCCGATATTCAGTACATTCTTGCGAAAGCTAATCGACTTAGCGTTAAAACTAGCTTCCAGTTCACTGATTAGGCTTTCGGTATACCGAACACCAGCCATCCGTTCGTTGGTCAATACTTGCAACTCTTTTAGGTTCATAATGCCATCCAGGTTGACCAGATGCAAATTTTCCTGTTGCAATTGTTTGAGATGCGCCTCAACGTAAGCCTCTGAACCGCAAAGCCCAGTTTCTTCGCTACCAAAACTTATCATCTTTAATCGAGTATGCTGTAGTCTGTTTTTTCCGGAGAAGGCTTTAACTGTGTAGAATGCAGTTACGATACCAGAAAGGTTATCCTGAGCGCCTGGCACCACATTCTTACCATGTATAAACGTGTAACTCAATATAGTAGGACTCAGCACCGCGTAAAACAGCCACAAGTAATACACCCATCCAGTAACACCAGAGGTTCCACAAAACAGAAGACCAAGCAATGGTACTAGTGTAAAAGTCAGAAACAGGACACCTCCAATGATATTCAAGTAGATGCCTTGTTGCTTAAATCGGTACCACCAAATAAATTCACGGGTACTGTCCATGTGTCCTGCGATGGCGATGGTCTGTTTTACTTCACCTTTAGGTTCGATAGTTCCAGTAATATTCCAGGAAGTAATATTTGGATAAAAGGGTTTTAATATTGCCCGAAAGGAAACAAAATTACCCCAAAACAAAAACGCTGTCAACAAACCGAGTATTATTGAAAACAAGGTATGATACAATGCCAACACCAAAGCGCCTAGATACAGCAAGCTAATCCATTTCAAACCATGAAACTTAGCACGAATCGGTTTGTCAAAAGTATGTAAATCCGTGTGATCACAAAACTCATCTAGTAGTTGCCTAAGATAAAGTTGCGCATTTTTCTCCGCTTCACTTCCCGCAAGTCTACCGCCAAAACGGTCAATAAAATCAGTGATCAGAGCTTTCATAGTAGTATTTTATTGCGATCGAAAATAGGTTTTATAAATAATTTGAGTAAAAATAATCTTTTTTGCCAATTCTATTCAAGAGATTTGTAGTATGTCAATAATTGTAGAAGGATTAGTTTGGGGATTGGTACTTAGTCTTTTTGCAGGGCCCATTTTTATTGCCTTAATACAATTAGGAATCGAACGTGGTATTCGCGCAGGAATGGCGCTTTCCTCTGGCGTATTACTAAGTGACATCTTTTATATCACGATAGTTTATCTAGGGATGAGTCAATTCGAAGACACTTATGCTTTCGAATATTATGGCAGTATCGTTGGTGGACTTATACTCATTGCCTTTGGATTTGGGACTTTCATTTCCAAGTACAAGGCGGTAGAGACAATTGAAATCACAGCAGCCACCTATTTTGGTTACTTTGTCAAGGGCGTCACACTCAATGTCAGCAATCCATTCGTTCTGTTTTTGTGGATTGGAGTGACGAAAAAAGTGATCCAAGATGGCTACGACCTTTCTCATCGACTGTCCTTTGTAATCGCTTTGTTAGCGGCAGTTTTGATCACAGATTTCTTAAAGTTAGTCTTGGCTAAAAAAATCCGGAAGTACATGAAGGAAAAACACTTCATTTGGTTGCGCAAGACTGCTGGTATCGGTCTCATTCTATTTGGAATTGCACTCATGATCCGTGGTACTGTTCAATAGGTTTGGTCTTAATCAGCTTAAACGAAATTATCAATGTATAATCTGGTTTTAATGTGACAGTCAAGTGAATCAAGGTCCCGATAATTCAGTTCATTCATGAAACTTTTTTGAAAATTGATGGTATAAATTCTAGATAATCAATCAATTCCTATCCATCATCAATATCTTTAAACATGAATACTGTAACTTTATCTTGTACCAATCTAGAAGAGCTTGAGTCAAAAATTGAGCAAACCATTACTGTTGACTTCTATCCAACGGTTGCCATTTGCTTTTTCTCTTATCGGTTTGAACCTGTCCAGTTATCACAAATCTTTAAAAGATTTAAAATTGACTTATTGGCTTGTACCTCTGCAGATGAATTTACAAATGGAAACATTACCTCTGATGAAATGGCGGTCATACTCTTCGATATTGATAAGGCCCATTACCGATTATATATAACCGACACAGACGATGACAATGTAGTACATTGGGGAGAAGAAACAGCTAAATATGGCAAACTGCATTTTAGTGATCCCGCCTTTATTTCTTTACTAGATATAAATACTTGTGGGGACTTTTTTATTGAAGGAATAAATAACAAAGCGCCCAATTCAAAGATTTTTGGTGGGCTTTCAGCTGTTGGAGATACCGCCAACCCAATGCACATTGTTGTCAATGACAAAATTTCAAAAAAAGCAGTTGGTTCTTTGATCTTGGATACCAGTAGGATCGAAGTGAAGGGCCAAGCAATCTCTGGATGGAAGGCGATTGGATCTCTTCAAACAATTACCAAATGTGATGGCAATAAGATCCTTGAAATTAACGGAGAACCTGCCTTATCATATTTCAATAAAATTGTAGGGACATATCATAACAGTGATGCCAAAGCCGACAATTTAATGCTAGCCAGTTTTCAGTATCCACTTCAAATCAATAAAGATGGGGAATCAATTCTTAGAGCTCCATTATTAAGTAATAAAGAGGAAAATTCTATTGTTGTTGGAGGTAAAGTATCTAAAGGAGATCAGTTTAAATTCTCCTACGCTCCAGGGATTCAAGTAGTGAAAGATACCGTTGCAAAGTTTAAAGAATTTGCAATTGACAACCATGATGTAGATGCGGTACTTTTGTTCAATTGTAAAGCTAGACAAGCCGCATTTGGACCTATCATTAAGGATGAGGTACAGGCCATCTATAAATTATGGAACAAACCAATGATTGGCTTCTTCTGTTTTGGAGAAATTGGTAGAAATAAATCAGGCAAAACATATCTCTATAATGAAACCTGTTCAATTGTAACAATTAAACAGAAATAGAATTGAATGGTATAGATAAGCTAAGAGATTTGATTGGAGCGCTTGATCTGGAAGAACATGACAAGATAACTCATTTAATCGATCTAATAGCAAAAGATATTGAGGTAAAAGACTTTCAAGTAAAACGACTTGAAGTAGACTCTAATTTAATCAATAATATCCTAACCAATACTATTGAAGAATTAGAAACGAAAAAAGTGGTCCTGGAAAAGCAAAACCAATTGATTGAAGAACAATCTCGTTTTAAGGAAACGCTCTTTGCCAATGTTAGTCACGAACTCAGAACTCCGCTACATGGAATCATTGGGATGAGTCGATTATTGTTTAATTCCCCTCTCAATAATGATCAACTTGAATTTGTAGAAATTGTAAAGAGCTCAGCAGACAATCTGTTGGTGATCATCAATGATATCTTAAACTTATCTAAGATCAATTCTGGTAGTATCGAGTTATCAAATGATGTTTTTGAAACGGCAACACTTTCCAAGGATTTAAAGGGGATTCTACAGGAAAAAGCAAAGCGTAAACAACTAAAAGTCAACTTCCTAATCCCTTCTTCTTTTCCAAAACATCTTGTTGGTGACTATACTCGCATCTTTCAAATCTTGCTGAACTTATTGAACAACGCCATAAAATTTACCGCTAAGGGACAAGTTTCATTAACTGCTGCTGTAATTAGTATTTCCAAACAGGACACAGAAATCAGATTTGACATTACAGATTCTGGCATTGGGATGAAACAAGAAAAACTAAGTCAGATATTCGACAGCTTTGTCCAGGTTCATGAGCAAAAAGGAATCATTTATGAGGGTGCAGGTCTGGGATTAAACATCGTCAGAAATCTGCTTAACTTGATGTCGGGGACCATCTCAGTAGAAAGTCAGCTCAATGTAGGAACTTCCTTTTGTGTAAAAATCCCACTAAAACTCCCAACCCCGAATGCGATTGCCGAATTCAACGCAAAGAAAAGCAGCGTCGATCAAAAAGAAAACTGGAACCTGCAAAAAGTATTGATCATTGAAGACAACAAGGCCAATATGCTGTATGCCAGAAAACTGCTGGGAGAACATGGCATCGTTCCAGATAAGGCAGTTTCCCTGGCAAGTGCCAGACAATTTGTTGCTAATTTCAAGTACAATTACCTCCTGGTTGATGTAAAACTACCGGACGGTAATGGGATTGACCTTATTAAAGAAATTCGAAATGATAAAAATAGTCCTAATTATACCACAAACATATTAGTGTTAACAGCAAGTGCCAATGAAATTCAGAAAAACTCACTGAAACACCTTAACATATCGGCCTACCTGCCAAAACCATTCCCTCCAGAAACTTTGCTCAACGAACTAAGAAAGAGCCAAGAGAAAATCCATGATCGAGAAGAACAAAAACGGGTAGAGATAAAAAAACTTGATGGACTTGTCAAAACAACCAATCAACGACAAATTAAATTCTCAACTTTTATTGATCAAAATGAAACAGGTTATAAGAATCTACTGATAGAGCTTCTAAAAATTTATCTGGATGAATTACCAATAGTAGTATCAGAATTCAAGGAAGGTCTTTTACAAAAAGATCATAAAATAATTGGTTTTCAAGCACACAAGTTCGCTTCAAACAATCGTTATCTAGGGTTTGATCAAACTGTTACCCTATTGAAAAAATTAGAACAAATGGCCAACGATCAAGTTAGCTTCGATCGTATAGAACCGGTATTAAGCCAATGCAACACGCTGATGATAGAGGATCAACAACTAGTAGAAAACCAATTACAAATTTTCAATACTCAGGAAACCAAATAATACGTTTCTAAACACCGAATTGTTGAAAATGATGATCCAAATGCTTGTAAAACACATTACTCCATTCTTTTACAGTCAATTTCCCGAATGATTGGCTTTCCTTACCATCAAAGTAAGCCACACCATCTTTTTCCACTTTCTGGATGTAGGCAATCAATTTCGCTTTTTCCTCTTCAAAATTCCGATCCCCTTCAATAATATATTCTGGTGCCGTTCTATTATTCTTTTTGTACGGGAGATCACTAACCACAATTTTTTTGACAAACAATTTCATCATAAATCGAGCAAAGCCACTCAATGGTTTTCCAGATTTTCCATAAGCACCATCATATGCCACATTCAGGTGTGCCAGCATCTGTCCTGCGTTCATTTTCCCCCATTGTGGTTGAGTATCCGCACTTATCTTCTCTAAACGTTCTAGTGTAATCCTAGTAGTTTCGGGGTCGAAAGTATTTAAATAAGCCATAATTCTATTTAGTTTTAAGCCTTTAAATTAATAATTTTTATAAATACTAAAGAAATTAGAATCAACTTTTAATCTTTTAGAGATTACACTTTTGTACTACTGCATTAAACCCATTTACACAATACAACCCTGGCCTTGCGACTATTTAGAATAATGCTTATCTTTTCACCACTAAAAAAGAAATAATGGCTTACACTAATACACTGATTACGATCGCGCCAGATTGCCCCGTAGCGCAAAGCGAATTGCCTGTTGCCAAGAAAAGAAAACCAGCACACCTCCATGAATATGAGCTGCTCACCGCCAAGCCCTACACGCTAAATCACAAGGACTTAGTCTTTGAAATACACCTCCTCAAAAAAGATCTCGAAAACCTGTCCACAGACGAGAGACAAGAGATTTGGGACACCCTACACTCAAAAGGCCAACCCTGTATGCGCGCCTCCTCCTTGTGCAAGCGATATGGCTTCGGTGCACACTACAACAGTGAAGGCAAAATAGCAGTTTACGGAATGGAGTCGGAAACCTACCAAAAACTAATGGCTGACCCTGATGTCGAAAAGCGCCCTGCCATGCGCTCTAAAAGAAAGTAATGACGGTTGCTGAGCACTATTACACTGAAAATACGCAATCAGTCAGCCCTAGGTAAATCCTGAGACAAGTCACCACCAAACCCGTTGCGCTGTAGGTTCTATCAGATTCAACCCCTATCCACCAATCTCCACAACCGATACTAATCGGTCCAACCTCACCTCCACTCCCGAAGCCGTAACAAGATACTCCGCCTTATCCCTTGTCACCAATGTCTTAATCACTGTTTCTTCGGTGATTGTCTCCTCCGCTGCTGTCTGATAAGTGATCGTCACCTTCTTTTTAAAAATAGCCAGAATCTCAAATCGGTCATAGAGATCACAACTGACTCGTTTATATTTATCGCTCATTAGTGATGTTTTACTAAAAGACTGTTACAAAAAGTAGGCTACAACCCCCAACTAAATCCCTAGTAACTTCTTTCTCAATTCCCGAGCAGGAGCACTAGCCCACGCTATATCACTACCACCAAAATTAGTAACTATTTTAGTACGTTCGTTCACCAGTACCGCGTAAGCTTCCCGCTTCATATTATTCCCTGCAAATTTAGAAAACGTCATTGCTAACTCTTCCAATTCAAGTACTCCAAGTTCGATAGGTGTATGCTTTAGCCAGCAACTCCCTAATGACAGTCGTTTTAGCTGATTGAGACGCCCCAATTCAGGAGGAAGAGCATCCATGTCCAATCCATACAAAGAAAGCGTGTGTAGCTGCTTAAACTGTTGAATACCACTTGGGATAACATCAATTCTGGAATTATTCAAAAATAGTGCTTCCAGAAAATGCCATTCAACAGGAAAACGGGTAATAGCTTCATATAGACTAATAAGACGAACCTCTTTCAAATGAGTCATTGATGCGATTTGAGCATATATCGCAGGAGTAACTTTTTTACACCATCTCAATTCCAATCTCTCCAATTTGGGTAAGGGATTTTTAAAAGAAGTAAAACCTCGATGATTCTCAATGACCAATTCCTTTAAATGAGTCAAGTGTGAAATATCTGGAAGGGTATCCCCATTAACAATTGCTTTTAAGCTCAGATGTACCAATACACTGTTAGGGCTTAGAATATCTTCTAGATGATCCCCTCGATAGTTACTAATAGTCAGCTTCCTAATGCTAGATGACCGTAATATAGCAGGATCAATGAATTCAATAGGATTACTAGGTTCTCCGAGATGATTTATGTTATATCCCTGGATCGATAAATCAGCTAAGTGTGGCAACATTGAGAAAACATCAGGAACGTTCTTTATACTGATATTTAAGTCAACCTGTTTGAGACTTGTTAATTGAGAGAATGAAGCTGGAAGAGTTTCTAGTCTGATTGCTCCATCAATAGTGTGCGTATCATTACAATAAATATAAAGTGATTCGAATTGATGCATTCCAATCTTAGACAAATGAACAAGGCTGTTTCCTTCACATTCAAAAGTTGAAACGACCTTCCTGGCAGTAGATTCAAAGTTAACCTGATTAATGTTGAAAATTTTCAAATGAGGCAATTGCTCAGGTAGCTGCGAAAAAGACAATTCAAGGTTGGTACATTGATGAATTCGTAAACTTTTAAAATGTTCGCAACCCATTAGATTAGGTAATTGAGTGGCGTTCCAAAAGTATATTTCCAAATCCTCCAACAATGTGCACTTCCCTAAATCATTAATAAAAGAATCGTTGAGTTCTATAACATACAACTTGAGTCGCTTGAGTTTTTTGAAGGCTCCCAATCCATTTGTAGTATCTAGATTTCCTTTTAAGTTTGAAAGATTCAACTCTTCAATTTCGGGGAATAAATCAGGATTTTTTAATAAGTAGTTGAAGTAATTTAAATTCCTAACATTAAGGGTCTTGAACCCTTTAATACTACGATCAGGTTCCGTAATTTCCGCTTCAACGCCATCAATTCTTGCCTTTTTCAATTGTGGACCATACACTAAGTTTCCATCAAGCACTTTCAGACCTCGCATATTGACCACCTTCAGCTCTTCAAGCATTTTAAGACTGCTTAGCGCTGCAGGCAGTTCAGTAATTTGGTCAGATGTTGCCAATGAAAACTTCTTTAAGTTACGACAATGTCCAACTGAAGGAATTTTCTTAAGCTGCTTCAATTGAGCCAATTGAATTACTTCTAAGCTTTCAGAAAACAAGGTCTCGGGAAATATTTCTTCCTGTAAATAAGCCAGCCTTAATTCTTTCAGTCCCTTCAGTTGTCCCAGCCATTCCGGCAATCTAAAATCAGTCGTCTCATAATCATAATGAGCACCCTGAATTCGAAGTATTTCCAATTGATCTAATTCCTTGATACACGAAGGAATTTCTTTCAGAGACTTAACTTCCAATCGCAATGACTTTAGCTGTTTAAGCAAACCGATAGAAGCTGGTAGTTCAGTAATGTTTTGTTCTTTAATAGTTAGCTCTTCTAATGATTGTAAGGCTCCAATACTCTCGGGAAATTTTTCAGGAAACCCATACATTGTTGATAATTGATGAATCCCATTAAAACGTTCAAGGTATTCTGGCTCTTTGGAAAGTGGATGCTTGTTAGAATAAATATTTAAATCCCCTTTTATTGGATCTCCTGTTCTAAGCAGGCAATACAATTTTCCAATATCGAGTTGATCAGATTTTTTTGCAAAGGAAATTAATTTTTTGATGCGTGCCTTAATCTCTGTACTTTTCCCTGATACTGCAATTTTACTTTTCCCTTTGAACAACTTAACAATGCAAGGTGCCGCCTGTTCTTCAAGGATTTTGGCAATTTCTTCTTTAAGGGAATCCTCTACTTTACCAATCAAAAATAACGCTTCAATAAATTGGGACAATGGTTGACCTGAGGACTTTATTTTCTCATACAGTGCCCGCGGATTATCGATTGAAAACAACCAACCATCAGTTAAATCAATGTTTTGTTGCATGACTTTACATTGTACCTTTGAATTAGCGAACCTACTAGATAAACCTGTAAGTTTGACTAGATCACATGTATCTTCGAATTCCTTGTTTCTATTTCTTCCATTTTATACCGCAACCCGCACTAGGTATTTGCTTCTCAGCCACCGCCGTCCCACTCAAAACAGCGTCCAGAGCAGCACGTAAATCGTTACCAGTCTGCGGATTTTGATTACCGGGCCGGGAACTGTCCAACTGACCACGGTACGCTAGCTTTTGGTCACCATCAAACACATATAGATCAGGTGTACAGGCAGCGTCATATGCCTTTGCCACCTCCTGCGATTCATCGTAGAGATAAGGGAATGGATAGCCAGCCTCCTTGGCATGTTTTGTCATCAATTCAGGGCCATCTTGTGGGTAATTCACTACATCATTACTACTAATCGCAACCCAGGAAACGCCCTTGGCCGTATACTCATTTGCCAGTTCAACCAGCAAATCGTTGACATAGATAACATAAGGGCAGTGATTGCACAAAAACATAATTACTGTCGCCTTGTCAGAGATCACGTCTTCAAGAGAGATATCTTTGCCCGATACCGTATCTGGTAAAGTGAAATTTGGTGCTTTTGTTCCTAGTGGGATCATTTTTGATTCAGTAAGAGCCATGAGTTTTATTTTTTAGAATTTATAAGTTTTGTCTTTGGTTCATTATTTATGAGTCTGCTCCGAAAAGACTCATTTATAAGCAGTCAGGATTAATACCTAACACATATTTTTCAATTACTTTGATGGCAACTGCCGCCTCAGCGCCTTTAAAACCGTCAATCGTTTGATCTGTAAAGGTAGTCTTGTAAAGATAAGTGAACTGTTTTGAGGTAGGAAGAAATGACCAATGCCACTTTTCTTCCTCATAACCGTTTTTCCTTTTCTTCCCTTTCGGGGAATACACCTGACAAAATCCAAATTGTGGACCATGTTCCACCAGCCATGTATATTCTTTCAATCCCTTTCCAGTTGCGAAATAAGAGTTATTCAGATTATTGATGTCGATATCAGTTCCCCAGTGGTGGCGCGAAGTACCAGGCATTGAGCTATACTCCAAAATCTTGAGTGCGCGTTCCGCAGGATCAGGAATCGTCTTCGCCAAGTTTTGATTATCTACTTTCCGTGCACCTGTCCACTTTGCTTCCCAAATTCGTTTTTGATGGGCAAAAGTCCGAAGTGCCGAAACGATTTTTAGATCAACACCATCCTTTTTGGCCCTGGCATGCATCACCCGGAATGCTTCATAAGCTTCTGCCCTCATGTAAAGTCCTTTTTTATTGGCAAGTGCGGCATCAATCTCCACAATATCTTTGTCAGTACTAGGAACTATTTTTCCTTGGAGATACTCCGGAGATACGGTTACTGTTATTTTCGGCTCAGCTTTAGGCTCTGGAGGAGTGGGTTGTTCTGAAGAATTTGGTGGCTCCGTTGCAGTACTTGTCGTATTGGTGTCACAACTAGATAACCACAAGCCAATCATTAGTAAAACGTACTTTATTCTCATAGTTTATATGGTTTAATATTCGAATTCCAGGCGCTCACAAGGAAATCCGAACAGACATTTTTCTTTGATTAAATTTGCAACCCCTGGTGTTACTTTTTTCTCCCAATCGGGTTCCGCAGCACGCAAGGCTTTGAGGACATCTTTGGAATGAATATGAAGAATGTCTTGATTAAACCCTTCAACATCAAGAATCTGCTTGTTGTGAGTCAAGTGTTTATACAAAAAGCTTATCCCTTCAGGAATAGGTAGATTACTACTTTTCATCAATTCAGAACTGCCTTCTTGTAAACATGGATATACGAACAGCTTAACACTTCTCGAAAACAGTTCTCCAAAGGAACCAAGCAGTTTTCCGCCTTGGTTTTTGTAGAATTTCTCATTAATGATATTAAGCAATTCACGAACACCAATCAGAATTCCTAATTTTAAGATTCTGTAATCTCCTAAATATTCAATCAAATTAGAATAATTGGTACAATTTGAAACAATGACTGTATAGTTCAAATGACCAAGTACTTCTGCTCGGTCTAAAAAATCCTGTTCATTTATCGTTCCGCCTAACTTCAGATTGTCTAAGGTAATTTCAGGGATTACCATCGTCTTTTTATCTTCCGCCGCTTCCACCCTAAGAAATTCCGATCTTCCAGAGTTCAACATATCCACATTAACTAGTGTCGTCGGTCGGTAACTTCCTCGAACCACCAGTACGTTCTTCTTATAAAGAAACTCAGAAGCGTGTACATTCTTTCCTTCTGGATTAAAGATCGCTACATTCGTCAATCCATTTTTCACCATAGACAGCGACACCAATCGATTATCTACCTGATCAAAGGAAGGCCCACTGAGTCGGATCAAGTCAATTTCAACCCTATCCCGAATGTTGTCCATTAGAGAAATCAACAAGGCTTCAAAATCATCACGGTAATGAAAGCAACCGTAAATAAGATTAACACCAAGAATACCAATAGCTTGTTGTTGTTGCGTATTAGCCGCATCCAGCATTTTTACATGAATCACCACATCGTTTGGCGCCCCATTAGGTTCAGATTGAAATCGCAATCCCATCCAACCATGACCTTTGTTCGTTCTTTGATAATTAATCGCCGATACAGTATCCGCAAATGCAAAGAAACAAGTATCCGTTCGATCTTCTCCAAGGCGCTCTTGCATCAACTCATATTCATGATCTAGCATCGTATAGACTCTAGATTCGCAAACATAACGCCCCGAAGCCTCACTACCATATATGCGATCACTGTAGACTTTGTCATAGGCAGACATCGTTTTTGCAATGGTCCCCGCTGCAGCTCCTACTTGAAAAAAATGTCTGGCGACTTCTTGTCCAGCTCCGATTTCAGCAAATGTCCCATAGATTTTATCATCAAGGTTAATCTCTAGTGCTTTTTGCTCTGGCTCAATTACCTTTCTTTCCATTTGTGTTTTCCTCTTTTTCGGCAAATATAAACAAATTAATAGCTCAATCCTTGAATTAAATAAATTAGAATTTTAAGTAAAACCATTACTAAAGTAGATTTTTTTGTACCATTATATGCATTTTTTGTGACATTAATTTACATAAAAATACTCTATTTAAAACGCACAATATCTGTTATTTATCAAATATATTCGTGACATCACTTCTTTAGTAAGACTGCAAAAATTGTTTCACAAATCGGTGCAAGCTAATTCAAAATTACGTATACTTGTATTGTAAATGAAACGAAAGATACTTTTACAACTTAAAACGAAAATACTTACATACAGTATATAAGAACTAGGGTAGATTGATTGTAATTATAAGCTATCTCGGACAAAGATTCTGAGATAGCTTTTTTTATGTCGTTACTTTACCCGTCTCACCACTTTAATCACTCAACTTGTAAAGAATGCAATGGGCGTGCCCCTTTACTCAGCAATACTCTTGTTACACAAGGCATTACATTCGCCCAGGGTCAGGCCTTTCGGCACTCTCGCCACCTGGCACTCGCACGCTGCTTTGCAGGTGCCGTTCAAACAACACCTACAGTCCTTCACGCGCCCCATAACCAATTCAAAAATCAGGAATTTCTGCCATTGCAAGACACCAACCTGACAAAATGGCAAGGTGTGTGAAATTAGTAATCGCCCTAGCAATAGATTAAACTGGGCGAAAATATGCCTGATAATCAGTAACAAAAAGCAATCTCCAAATTAATTAGTCATTTAAATCTTGGTCTTACAGTATTCGGGCACCTCGTTTGCATTAGTAGTCAGTGAAATAAGAGTATTTACGTGCATGGTCAATGTATAAATTACGACAAAAAGACCATTTAATTTGGTAATCAATTAGGTTATCGTTTATTTTGCACACAATTTTTAAACAAACTATTAGTTATGTCTGATATTAAAGATAGAGTAACCAAAATTATCGTAGATAAATTAGGTGTTGACAGCTCTGAAGTAACCAACGAAGCTAGCTTCACAAATGATTTAGGTGCTGACTCTCTAGATACTGTTGAGTTAATCATGGAATTTGAGAAAGAATTTAGCCTTTCTATCCCTGATGAAAAAGCAGAAAAAATTCAAACAGTAGGCGAAGCAGTTTCCTACTTAGATGAAGCAGTAAAAGCTTAAACAGGTCCGCCGAACAATTATAGAATACCAATACTCCGTAAAAGCTCGGAAAATCGGTAATTCTTGACCAATATCCTCCGTGATGTGCCAAGCACCAATTCGCTTGGCTTATAGCGTAAATTTAAACAACCGTTATGACACTTCGAAAAGTGGTAGTAACCGGGATGGGAGTGGTAACTCCTATCGGAAACACACTAACCGAGTATTGGGACAACCTTTTAAAAGGTGTCAGTGGCGCCTGCCCCATCACTCGTTTTGATGCCACCAAATTCAAAACTAGATTCGCCTGCGAGGTGAAAGACTTCGATCCACTGGCTCACTTTGATAGAAAAGAAGCCAGAAAGATGGATCTGTATACTCAATTCGCCATGGTCGCATCCATGCAGGCTGTCGAAAACTCAGGACTAGATCTTGAGACAATTAACCTGGATAAAGTTGGAGTTATCTATGCGTCTGGTATCGGTGGACTCAGTACCCTAGAAGAAGAAATGAAAGACTTCGTTACCGGAGACGGTACTCCGAGGTTCAATCCCTTTCTCGTTCCTAAAATGATTGCAGATATCGCAGCAGGAATGATTTCCATTAATTATGGTTTCAGAGGTCCGAACTACGCCACAGTATCCGCTTGCGCCTCTTCTTCTCATGCCATCTCTAATGCATTCGATTGTATTCGACTTGGCCGTGCTGACGTTATGGTCACTGGAGGTGCTGAAGCGGCTATCACAACTACTGGAATGGGTGGTTTCAACGCACTACGCGCACTGTCTACTCAAAACGAATCCCCGTTAACAGCCTCCAAACCTTACGACAAAAACAGAGATGGGTTTGTCCTCGGCGAAGGTGCAGGGACATTAGTGCTAGAAGAGTACGAGCACGCAGTAAAACGTGGTGCTACAATCTACGCAGAAGTTGCTGGTACAGGAATGACTGGTGACGCTTATCATATTACTGCACCACACCCAGAAGGAATTGGAGCAGCCAACGTGATGATTCGAGCCCTAGAAGATGCCAACATGAAATTGACTGATATCGATTATGTAAATACGCACGGTACTAGTACACCATTAGGTGATATCGCAGAAGTAAAAGCATTAGAACGAGTATTCGGTGAGCACGTCTATAAAATGAACATCAGCTCTACCAAATCAATGACAGGCCATTTACTTGGTGCTGCAGGTGCAATTGAATCCATTGCCTCAATAATGGCTTTGAAACACCAAATCGTTCCACCAACAATAAATCATACAGAAAAGGATCCTGAAATCGATGAACGGATCAACTTCACCTTCAACAAACCTCAAAAACGTGAAATCAAAGCGGTACTGAGTAATACATTTGGGTTTGGAGGCCACAACTCTTCTGTGATTTATAGAGCACTGTAGAGAAAAAGGGGTTGGCTATTGGCTTTTGGGAATTGGCACCTTTCACTAAAACAACTAACACCCAATCCCTAATCCCCTATCCTGATTCAGAGTCCTGAGACTAAGGGTTTTCCTGTAAGTAAAGCCCTTCGTAACTATAACTAATATTCGAACTGCTTGCTCACACAGGAAGGCAGACCCATACTGGGTCGGTTGGAATATTCGTTAGTCTAGCCAAATGCTATCCTTCCAATCCAGGCTGCCAAGGCCCTTCAATCACGAGCGTCAACCCTGTTGCCTGTAAATTAGCAAACAACAACTTCCCGTCAGGAGAAAAAGTGATCCCAGCAAACTCGGAACCAGGCCCTACATTCTTAGCAATTTTATAGTATTCCCCTTTTGTGTTAATGCCAACCAGATACGCTTGCCCATGATCTTCTGCCACTACGATATCGCCCCATGGAGCAACAGTCAAGTTATCACAATATTGTAGGAGTTTACGGTCATTCGGCTCCGCAAATAATTCTAGCTTACCAGGAGCAGTGGCCTCTTGAGCAGTACCTTCATATAGACTAGGGAAATACCTGAAAATCTGCCCCGTCTTCGTTCGACCACCATTAGTACAAGCAAAGTAAAATTCATTATCGCCAAACCACATACCTTCTCCCCTAGCAAATCGGGCAGCACCTTCCTTGTAACCTCGATGTCGAAGATCATCTTTAGGAGATTCGATATTCTTCAAATCCATCCAACTCACTTCGAGTTGTTGCTTGACCGTAAACACATCATCCGTTTCCCCCCAATTACGAGTATCCATTGATGGTTGATCCTTGATGACAAGCGCTTGTAGTGTACCGCCTTCGATCAATTGACCACGCACTTTGGGTATATAGCGGGTAATTAATCCGTCTTCTCGGTCTTCCGTCTGATAGACTATGCTTGTCTTTGGATCCACACACACGGCTTCATGATTGAAGCGTCCCATTCCCTTTATTGGTCGCGGCTTGGCGAGCAATGGTTCTTCCGTTACTGGCACCTCAAAATTGTAGCCGTGATTTTTTTCCCAGAACTTATGTTTGGGTAGCACTGTTTCTTCGCAAGTGATCCATGAATTCCAAGGTGTTGGTCCTCCAGCACAGTTGCGAATCGTACCTGCCAAACTTAGGAATTCCTGTTCAACGGTTTGTGTTGCGGGGTTGTAAACCAAGGTTGTGGTACCACCATACCCAGGTGTTTTCCCATTACCATAATCGTACAGCTGATTGGGTTTGAGGCGTTTCAACAATTCATCTTCTTGCCCGAAAGCAGAATCTCCTTTTCTGTGTAACTCGTGATTTCTTACAAGGACGATACGACCGTCTTTGCCTGGAAAAGTAGCCATTCCGTCTGGTAATCCAGGTACAAAAAACCCATCGCTCATTTTATCGCCTTTGGTGGAGATGACCTTACAAGTAAACCCTTTTGGCAATTGTAGAAAACCGTTAGGATGTGGTTGCAGTGCACCGTAGCCACCATTGCTGTAATCTCTTCGATCGCAAGTGGTAAATAAGCCCAGTCCTGCAAACCCTAAGCTGACTGCGCCACAGGTCTTTAAAAAGTGTCTTCTTGATTTCATTGTTTACTGATTACACGAACAAATTTCGCAGTCATTAAGTGTCTCAAAGGGGATTTGGCCAAAGCAGCCACCCCAGGTAAACGCTTTGCACTTTTTCTCAGTTTGGTCATAGTAATAACGGACAAAAGCCGCCTTACATGGCCCGGGATCAGGTACGAGTTCACAGTCAGATTGCACAGGACAAGTTTTCCCGCAGCTGGAGAGTAAACAAATGGTGAGGATTACTGACAACATATAACGCATACACAATGATACTATTCTTTTTGGAAAAAAGGCAACTCTAAGATTAAATTTCGGAAGCTTTCAGTCATCCACTTGTATTTCGCATTCTGTTTGATGTCAGTGCCACAACTCAACAGTTCAAGCCTAATACAAATACATATCCACAACGCCCAACAACTAAACCTAATGCGTCCAAATAATATTTTACCTGATTTGGCATTCTCAACAACTATATTGACAATATTTCCGTTAACAAGAGTTAATATTCTGCTAAAAAGTACATTTTTTGACAATTTAGCCAATAATTCTAAAATTCACATGGGCCTTGGTTTGATTCTTGCATTGATTTGATGTACATTTATACGAGTATCATACACTCAGTTATAACAAACATAATACAGAATGAGATATACAGCAATATTTTTAGGGTTTGGAGTTTCCATCATCATGTTCTTGGCAGCAACCAAACCGAGTATCGAAGTAAACAGTGCTGAGAAAGATAAAGTGCTGATGCAAGCTATTTTAAGTGGTTTGGGACAGATGCACTATAAGCCAATTGATGTCGATGATGAATTCTCAAAAAGAGTGTTCGATCTTTATATTGACCAATTGGATGGATTAAAACTATTCTTTTTGCAGGAAGATATTGATAAACTCCGCAAATACGAAAATAAAATCGACGATGAGGTCAGCATGAGCAGTTTCGAATTTTTCGATGAAGCTACTAGTATTGTGGAAAGTAGAAAACTAGAAGTTCAGGAATTATATAAAGAAATTCTGGCAGAACCCTTCGACTTCAAGAAAGACGAAAAAATCAATCTCAATTACGAAAAAAGAACTTATGCCACTACTGCAGCAGAGCGTAAAGAGAACTGGAGAAAAAGAATGAAGTACAGAGTATTGAGTAGCTATGTTTCTAAGTACAACAAACAAGAAAAAGCTAAAGAAAATAAAGAAGAAGATCTAGAAATCAAATCTAACGTAGAACTGGAGAAAGAAGCAAGGGAAAAAGAATTGAAAAACAATGATGATTGGTTCAAACGAATGGCAGAATTGGACCATCGTGATCATGTAAGCGGCTACTTCAATGCCATAACCTCCGCGTTTGATCCACATACCAACTATCTAGCCCCTAAGAAAAAAGACAATTTTGATATCCAAATGTCAGGTAGATTAGAAGGAATTGGCGCAAGATTGCAACGAAGTGATGACGAGATCAAAGTCGTTTATATCGTACCCGGTAGTGCATCCTGGAGACAAAAAGAACTGGAAGTAGATGATATCATTATCAAAGTAGCTCAAGGGAAAGATGAAGCAGTTGACGTGTCTTCCATGCGTTTGGATGATGCAGTAGTACTGATTCGTGGTAAAAAAGGAACAGAAGTCAGATTAACCGTAAAAAAAGTAGACGGTTCCACCAAAATAATTCCAATCACAAGAGATATTGTAGTCATGGATGAAAGTTATGCAAAATCTGCAATTCTTGACTATGAGAAAAACGGTAAGAAAATTGGTTTTATCAATTTGCCTAAGTTCTATGCAGACTTCACAAAAACAGGAGGTCGTTACTGCGCTTCTGATGTTCGTGCTGAAGTAGAAAAACTCAAAAAAGAAAATGTAGACGGGATGATCCTCGATCTTAGAAACAATGGTGGTGGATCACTAAACGACGTTGTGAAAATGTCAGGCCTATTTATTGATGAAGGACCAATCGTTCAAGTTAAGTATAAAGGCAAAGAACCAAAACTATTGAAAGATAACCAAGTTGGTGCGGTTTACGATGGTCCATTAGTGATCATGGTTAATCAAGGAAGTGCTTCCGCTTCTGAAATCATGGCAGCAGCAATGCAAGACTACAATCGTGCAGTCATTGTTGGTAGTAACACTTTCGGTAAAGGAACTGTACAACGATTCTTAGACCTTGATAAAGCAGTTTCTAGCTTTGATGAACTCAAGCCACTCGGCTCTGTAAAACTCACTACTCAGAAGTTTTATAGAATAGATGGCAATACAACTCAACTAGAAGGGGTCGCACCAGACATTATATTACCAGACCGTTACCGTTATATTGAAACAGGTGAAAAGGAACACGATTACCCATTAGGGTCGGACAAAATTGCTAAAGCGGACTATGATATGGATAATTCTGTAAAGAATCTTTCCGCTATCGTAAGTGCTAGCAAACAAAGAACTGCAGTCAATCCTATTTTCCAGAAAATTGATGCGCACGCTAAAGAAGTAAAGGAAGAACGTGACAATCCGTTCAACTCACTCAACTTTGAAAAATTTCTGCAGGAAGAAAAAGAAACTAAAGTTCGTGCCGATTCTTACGAAGAAATGTTCCACGATATTGATGGTTTAAATATTTCGAATTTAGGAGCAGATATGGAATATATCCAACAAGATAGTACCAGAATTGCCAGATTTGATGATTGGCACAAAGACTTACTATCTGATGTATATCTCGAAGAAACTTTAAACATTATGACCGATTTAATTAATCAATAAGTAATTAAAACCATAAAAGATACCAACCTCAAAATTGCTTACTAGCAGTTTTGAGGTTTTTTTAAACCCCATGTTACTATTTAAACAAATTGAAGTCAAATAGACATGAAACATCTCGTAATATATACCGTCTTAAGTATTATTCTTATGGCAGCCAGTTGTGCACAAACCAACAAATCAACAACAAGCACTAAAGAAAAGACAAAACAAGAACAGTCAAATAGTAAATCAGACCTGCCTGAAGTGACCGCCAAAATTGGTGACAAAAGTGAACCAACAACAGATAAGCCGACAACAGACACCAAACCTAAGGAGGAAACGACTGATGCGCTACCAGCAAAAAACACCACAACAGAACCAATAGCCTCTGAAATAAAAGAAAAAAAGACATCAGGAACAACCAACAAAAAAGAAAATAGCATCCAAAACGGGACAGACCCAATCGTCTTTAGCTTTAACGAACGGTTTAGCTTACGTCTTAATGAGACCGCAATTAATAATAGCACGGAAAACAGAATGGAGGTAGTCGCCATAAGAGATAACCGTTGTCCAGTTGGGGTCAACTGCTTCCGAGCTGGAGAAGTGGAAGTAGATCTCAAAATTGACACAGAAACGCAAATCATTACCCTTACCTTTCCAACGGCTGAGAAGCCTAAAAGCCGATCTTATCATACTAAAGACGACTACACTGTAAAATTGACTGGAGCATCCAGAAAAGGGCGCACAGATCTTAGCAAACCTAGTGGAAGTCTTAAAAGTGGTCTTGGTGGCATTGATGTGTATCTGATGGTCAATAAGATAGAGGCTACTCCAGATAAGGAATAACAACCGCTTTATATTATTGGATAACGATTAACGTAGCGAAATATAAGGTGTACGAAAAATGCAGCAGATAATTACCTGAAAAAGACGGATCTTGTTTGAAAGTAAATGACATGCATATTCAATCAACAAAAATAGAACTCGCTAGGCTAATTCTTGAATTGGAGAATTCTACGTTGATAGGAAAGATAAGAGATTTGCTTACAAAAGAAACCTCAGATTTTAGAGACCACTTATCCGAGCAAGAAAAATTTGAGATCAAATTTGGTCAAGATCAACTAGATAAAGAACAACAAATTCCTTTCGAAACCTTTCTGAAAAGAGTTTCCTAAATCAATGAAAGTATTTCTTTTTCCATATTTTAAAAATTTGATTAACTTGCATCAAACTGTTAATCATGAAAACACTTATTTTATTTTTATCTCTTTCATTGGCCCTCATGTCTTGTGGTGGCGGTGGCTCTGCCAGCACTCATGCAAAGCTCGACCCAGCAATCCCCAAAGCAAAAATGAATGACGGCGATCTCGAAAAACGAATGGTTGATTGGTTCAATGAACGAGGCTGGGATGAGAAATTTCATGCTGCCGTAATCGTATCCGAAGATTATTACTACAAAAAAAGTGGTTCTGGTAGAGTCACTGACCGATGGTTAAAGGTATTGATGGTTTCCAAAAAACCAGACGGCACTTGCATGTATCAAGACTTCATGGTTGGCAATCAAAATGCTGGTGGAGACAAATACGGTAAAGCCTTGAGAAGCTATGGCGTTGGTGATCAGGTAACCATAGAGTGTACTGGAATTTAATGGATCTAAAAAACGTTCTACAACTCCGTCCTACACAACCAGAAGACCTGGATGTGCTATTTCCTATACATACTGACCCAGAAGGGCTAAATCAAGCTGCATTTACAGCAAAAGACCCAACAGACAAGTCCGCTTTCGTGGCACACTGGACTAAATGTCTGAATGATCCAACAATGATCAATAAAACGGTTTGGTTGGTTAATGAGTTGGTTGGTACGCTCGATTACTGGCTACTTGGTAAGGAGCCCAATCTTTCCTACTGGATAGACAAGACCCACCGAGGAAAGGGAATAGGCACAGCTGCCCTACAACTCTTTCTAAAGGAAATTGATACCCGTCCGCTGTTCGCTCGAATCGCCTATGACAATTTGGGCTCACAACGACTATTACAGAAATGTGGTTTCAAAAAGTACGACGAAGGGCTACATTTTGCCAATGCGCGACAGGCAGAAATCAAGGAGTTACTATTTCGACTAGATTGATTTTTATTGGTTTTGTATAATACCTTCAACTTTTTTGCGTTCTTAGTGCCAAGTTACACCTGAATTATGTCGATTTTCAAGAAACTGGCAAGTGAAACAGTCGTTTATGGGTTAAGTAGCGTCCTTGGTCGTGTGCTCAACTTTATCATTATGACACCTTACCTCACACGCGTTTTCCTTCGGGAAGAATACGGCGTGGTCACGGAGTTATACGCTTTTGCTGGCTTTCTGATGGTGATGTTTACTTATCGAATGGAGACCACCTTTTTCCGGTTTGGCAGCAAGGAAGACACCGACCTTGAAAAGAGTTTTTCCATTTCCAGTCTTTCCATTTTAGGCACTACCCTACTTTTCTGGACACTGCTAATTGGTTTTTCGCAGCCAATTGCCAGTTATCTCAATTATCCGGACAACAATGATTATGTCATCTGGTTTGCCCTTATCATTGGGTTTGATGCGCTTACAGCCATCCCATTTGCGAGACTTCGGCTAGAAAGTAAAGCATTTAAATTTGCACTGATCAAAATTCTGAATGTCATCATCAATGCATTGATGATCATCTTCTTTCTTGAAGGCTGTCCACTACTAATTAGTTGGGGATATGACTGGGTGAATGCCTTCTACAACCCTGAAAACCGTATTGGTTATGTCTTTGTCGCAAATTTGATTGCTAGTGGTGTTACGTTCCTTATTTTAACACCATCTTTACTCAAAATCAAGTGGAAATGGGATGGTGCACTGTGGCGCAAAATGATGATTTACGCTTGGCCGTTACTACTCGTAGGACTAGCCGGAATTACTAATGAAGTCCTGGACCGAATCCTGCTCATGCGCTTATTGCCAGGCGATTTACTGGAACGGCAGATCAAAGTTGGGATATACGGTGGTTGTTATAAGTTTGCGGTGCTTATGGCATTGTTTACACAAGCCTTCAATTATGCTGCAGAACCCTTTTTCTTTCGCAATGCCAATCGGGATGACTCCAAGGCGATTTACGCAAAGGTAGCACAGGGATTCACGATTATCGCTTGTTTAGGATTTCTCTGTATCCTGTTATATATCGATATCGCTGAGTTAGCCGTCGGAAAGGATTATCGGGAAGGGATCAAGGTGGTTCCCATCTTGCTGTTGGCCAATCTTTGCTTAGGGCTGTATTACAATTTTTCAATCTGGTACAAATTAACTGACAATACTATTTACGGAGCATACATATCTATTGCTGGGGCAGTCATTACTGTAGTACTCAATTTGCTGTTGATCCCTTGGATTGGTTATATGGGATCTGCTTGGGCCACGCTTGCCTGTTATTTCACAATGACATTGTTGAGTTACTGGATCGGTAAGCGATATTACCCCGTTCCTTATCCGATCGTCAAGATGTTGGGGTATGTGTTATTCGCATTGCTGTTGTATCAAGTCAATTTGTGGTTCAGAACGCTGTTGGGCGCAGGCACTATTCAATTACTAGCAGCGAATACTGTGCTCATTCTACTGTTTTTGGGTGTGACTATATGGCCAGAGCGTCGGGCGTTGCGGAGGTGATGTTGATAGGAATCAAAATCTTAGGACGTGAATTGTTTAGGTAGCACCTTCCTAAAACAATGGAAACCATTGAAGCAACAATAGATTCAATTAGTTTTCATTTTTTTCTGAAAGAATTGTAAATTTATATTTAAAAACTGGAAGTTTTGCTCGTAAAAGACTACCTTATACTTCGTTTGTCACAATTTAGGTTAAATCAGTTGTCATAAGAATGTGATTCCTGCTAATTATTTAATAATTTCACAGTGTAAATAGAACTTGCAACCACTATGAAGTCAGATTCAGGTTTTTCCAAACTTTCCAAGCGCAAAAAATTGCGGTGGGTCGTGGAGAATTTCTTCCGCAACCCTGAAGAAGTGATGCGTGAATTGACTGGTTTCTGGCATACTTCTGAGGAAAAGCAAAAAATATTCGACGAGTTTAGTGAGAATACACTTTCCAATTTTTATCTACCTTTCGGAATCGCCCCCAACTTTGTAATTAATGGTACTACGTATTGTGTACCAATGGTGATTGAGGAAAGTTCCGTAGTGGCTGCAGCATCTGCAGGTGCTAAGTTTTGGATGGACAGGGGCGGATTTCATGCGACTGTTACAGACGTTACTAAGGCAGGACAAGTCCACTTCACTTGGAATGGTGAAAAAAGTAAACTGGAAAGTGTGTTTCCCGATCTGAAGGCTCGTTTAATAGCAGAAGCTAAGCACTTCACAGCCAACATGGATAAGCGCGGTGGTGGTATTTTAAATATAGCGTTAGTCGATAAAAAGGAAATCGAACCTGGTTATTATCAATTGGATTGCACCTTTGATACTTGTGATGCTATGGGTGCCAACTTTATCAATTCTGTCCTAGAGCAATTTGCTAAGACTTTGAAGGGATTTGTCGCTACCCATCCTACATTTGACGAAGCAGAACGGGAAGTGAGTATTGTCATGGCTATCCTTACCAACTATACACCAGAATGCTTGGTAAAAGCATGGACCGAATGCCCAATAGAAGAACTGGGAAAAGTGGCAGAAGATGACCCACAAACGTTTGCAAAGAAATTTGAACTGGCAGTGCGGATTGCTATGCATGACGTAGCGCGCGCTACCACTCACAACAAAGGAATTTTCAACGGAATAGATGCTGTAGTTCTGGCAACAGGAAACGATTTCAGAGCGGTTGAAGGTTGTGGGCACACGTACGCTTCTAGAAACGGCCAATATCAAAGCCTTACCACGTGTTCGTTGAAGGATGGCATGTTCCGTTTTTCAATTGAATTTCCAATTTCGATTGGTACAGTTGGAGGACTAACAAGCTTACACCCACTAGCAAAACGCTCCTTGGAGTTATTAGGCAATCCTACTGCAAAAGAGTTGATGCAAATCATTGTTTGTGTTGGGTTAGCACAAAACTTTGCTGCCGTAAAGTCGCTAGTGACTACTGGTATTCAGTTTGGTCATATGAAAATGCATCTGATGAATATCTTGATTCATATGGAAGCAAGTGATCAAGAAATGGAGCTTGCAGTGGAGCACTTTAACGACAAAACCATAAGCTATACAGCGGTTAGAGAATTTTTGGAAACTTTTCGTGCTGATAATCTAGTTCAAAATAAATCTGTCTAGCCTTTATGGCAGAACAACTTACAATTCATGCCAAAGGGAAATTACTGATTACTGGCGAGTACTTTGTACTTGATGGGGCAAAAGCATTAGCGATTCCTAGTAAATTTGGCCAGTCCTTTGAGTTCTCTCCTACTAAAGCACCTACTATTGTATGGAATGGGTATGACTATCGCAATCACTGTTGGCTGCAAGAAACCATTGCATTGCCTTTACCTGAAGAAGCGTTATCTGTAGATTCGCCACGAGGGCGGTTGTTACAGGTATTGCGAAGTGTACAATCACTAAATTCTACCATATTCGAATCTGGTTGGCAAGTGACCTCCCGACTTGAGTTTCCTAATAACTGGGGATTGGGTAGTAGTTCAACGATGATCTACGCTATGGCACAATGGGCGAATGTAGACCCTTACGAGCTATTACAGGGCACTTTTGGAGGTTCTGGCTATGACATTGCTTGTGCTGGTGCAAACGGCCCTCTACTGTACACTGTGGAGCGCCGAGGTCAACTAACAACATGGACTCCTAAATTCAGTAATCAGCTGTACTTTGTGCATTTAAACCAAAAGCAGAATAGCCGTGAAGGGATTCGCCATTACCGAAAAGCTGATTTTGACAAGGAATTGGTGATCTCTGAACTCGATGCGTTAACCAATGAGATTGTAGATTGCTTAGATCTAACGACATTTGAAGGTTTGGTAACACGGCATGAAGCGTTGGTTGGCGGGGTGTTGGGTTTGCCTTTGGTGCGGGAGCGACTGTTTACTGATTACTGGGGTGCGGTAAAGTCATTAGGAGCTTGGGGCGGTGATTTTGTGCTCGTGACTAGTCATCGTAGTAACGCAGAGACGGTTGAATATTTCAAGAAAAAAGGGTTTGCAACGATTTTGAAATGGCAGGAGATGGTTGATTAATATTTAATAAAACATTAATAATTAAACATTATTAACATGCTATTTTGATGGAATAAGAAGCTGGAATTTAATGCATTAGGCATAATTATTGTAATTCAAATATAGTTTTACTAGTATACCACCACTGCTTACCTCAAAGCAGATAGCTTCAAAATATTAAAGCCCAATAATGACTAACAACATTAGAATTTACGTACTTTCTATAGCACTAATTCATCTGGCATTTATGCTTTCTGGTCAAATTTCTGAGCCATATACCTGGAAAAACTTGCCGATAGGTGGAGGTGGGTACATAACAGGCATGAAAATTCATCCGCAGGGATAAATACGCCACACCAAAAAACGTAGCGCTGAAGGTGCTACCAAGAAAATCAAACTAAACCCCTAAAATCTAATCCCCAACAAGGTGCGTAGCATCATCCCTATTTGTAAAAGGCACCAATTCACACAAGTCTGCAAATGCACGTAGTGTCGTCCTACCTTCCTTCGGTCAGCAGGCAGACCCTGACACTTCGTTTAATATTTATGAAATCAACAGCCGAACCTCTATTAAAAGCAATACAATCAGGAATCACATAACTGATTGAAAATCTGACTACTAACCATTCTACTTGAAAAAAATAACAATTCATAATTCATTAATCATAATTAACTTATCCCTTTTCACTATTTTTGCCGCTCAAAATTTATCATCATGCTTACAATAGAGAATGTACTTCAAACACTTGGCTTAAAGCCAGTGAATAAAGGAACTAGTACCGGGTCGGACTGGCTAGGAACGACTAATGACGATCAGTTAATAACCTCTCACTCACCAGTAGACGGCAAACTCATCGGAAAGGTAGCAGTTACCTCAAATGCAGATTATGAGAAAGTCATCGCTTCAGCTCAAAAAGCGTACGAAGAATGGCGTACCGTTCCGGCTCCGAAACGAGGCGAAATCGTAAGACTTTACGGTAATGCCTTGAGAAAGTACAAAGACGAATTAGGCATGCTTGTTTCCTACGAAATGGGGAAAAGCTACCAGGAAGGAAAAGGAGAAGTACAAGAGATGATTGATATCTGTGATTTTGCAGTCGGTCTTTCTCGTCAGTTATATGGGTTAACAATGCACTCAGAGCGACCCTCTCACAGAATGTATGAACAGTGGCATCCACTAGGAATTGTTGCGATTATCTCTGCATTCAACTTCCCAGTTGCGGTATGGGCTTGGAATAGCATGATCGCTATGGTATGTGGTGACGTTTGTGTCTGGAAAGGGTCAGAGAAAACACCGCTTTGCTCAGTCGCTTGTCAAAATATCCTAGCAGATGTTTTAAAAGAAAATGACGTACCAGAAGGCGTGTCATGTATAGTTACTGGTGATTATAAAGTAGGGCAATGGATGTCATCTGACAAACGAATCCCTCTAGTTTCCGCTACAGGAAGTACTCGAATGGGGAAAATCGTAGCAGCAGAAGTCGCTGGCAGATTAGGGAGAACCTTATTGGAATTGGGTGGTAACAATGCGATTATTGTTACGCCAAATGCAGATCTTGAAATCACAACAATAGGAACGATTTTTGGAGCAATAGGAACTTGTGGTCAACGTTGTACCTCTACAAGAAGGGTAATTATTCACGAAAGTGTGTATGATAAAGTAAAGGAAAATCTTGTCAACGCCTATCCGCAATTAAAAATTGGAGATCCACTTGACGAATCCAATCATGTCGGTCCTTTGATTGACAAAGATGCTGTAGGCAATTACCTCAATTCTATCGAACAGGTAAAAAAACAAGGCGGTTCATTGCTTGTAGACGGTGGTGTTTTAGAAGGCCCAGGTTATGAAAGTGGCTGTTATGTAAAGCCATGTATTGCTGAAGTCACCAATGATATGGCTATCGTTCAGCATGAAACCTTTGCACCAATATTATACTTGATGAAGTATAGCACAATTGAGGAAGCAGTAAGCTACCAAAATGATGTTCCGCAAGGATTGTCATCTGCAATTATGACGGATAGTATCAGAGAAGCTGAACTTTTCCTTTCCGCTGCAGGATCAGATTGTGGGATCGCCAACGTTAATATCGGTACCAGTGGTGCTGAGATCGGTGGCGCGTTTGGAGGAGAGAAAGAAACTGGTGGTGGTAGAGAAAGTGGTTCAGATGCATGGAAAGCATACATGAGAAGACAGACCAATACTATTAACTACAGTAAAGCACTCCCATTAGCACAGGGCATTAAATTTGAATTTTAAACAAGTAACAAATACATTCTATGAATCTTGAAAAATTAGTTTCGGTCAGTAAATTACCTGGTGTTTTTAGAGTCGTAAAGAACAAAAACAACGGTTTGATCGTACAAAACCTTGATAACGGTAAAAAACGATTCGTCTCAAGTAGAAATCATCAGTTTACGCCATTGGAAACTATTTCAATTTATAGAGATGATGATGAAACAACTGAGCTCAAAGACGTGTTTAAAACTATAAAAGACAAAATAACGGAATTGCCGCCGATCACTAGTGCCTCAACTTCAGAAGAAGCCAAAAAGTACTTTGAACAGATTCTGCCAAGCTATGACCGCGAAAGAGTCTATGTAAGTGATATCAAGAAAATAGCCAAGTGGTTTACTTACCTTAATGACAAAGGATTGCTGGAAGACACAGGTGAAGAAGAAGTCGCAGAGGAAATAGTAGAAGAAGCAACTACTGAAGCTGACGAACCAGCAAAGTAAATGATTATATCTCTTTTTAAAGCAATATAAAATAATTGAAAATGGAAACTTTAATACCAAAAGCACTTGAGCCCAAACGAAAGTACTTAAAGGAAAATTTCGACTGTTCTTCTTGGGAAACCATAAAAGAATATTGTGAGGAATTGCTGGAAAGAAAGATTAATTCCGTTAAGGAGGTAGAACAATGGATTCTAGATTGCAGTGAACTTGAAGCTGCTTGTGCAGAAGACAAGCGATGGCGCTATATCAAAATGAGCGTCAACAGTAATGACAAGGAAGCTGCTGAGCGATACAACTACTATGTAAAAGAAATCGGACCTAAGATGTCTGCTTTTGAAAATGAGTTGAACATAAAACTGCTAGATTCGCCCTACTTGAGTCTCTTAGATCAAGAAAAATACTTTATCTACCTCAGACGACTGAAACAAGAGCGCGAGATTTACAGAGAAGAGAATGTTCAGCTTTTAGTAGATGCGCAGATGACATCCCAACAATTTGGAGAAACCAGCTCTAAAATGACCATCGAGCACGATGGTGAAGAGTTGACCATTCAACAAGCCGCCAAACTACTCAATAGTAAGGATAGAGCGCTGCGAAAATCCATCTATACAAAAATAGCAACGTGCAGATTAGAATACACAGATCAGTTCGATCAAATTTATAGTGATACCATTGCGCTTCGCCATCAAGTAGCATTGAATGCCGGGTTCAAAAACTATAGAGACTATAAATTCGCTGAGCTAAAAAGATTTGATTACTCTCCAGTCGACTGTTTTCAGTTTCATAACTCTATCGCTTCTGAGATTATGCCGATTGCTGAAGAATTAGCACTGGCCCGTAAGAAAGCACTTGGCGTTGAAACTTTACAGCCTTGGGACTTAATGGTCGATGTCACTGGAGATCAGCCGATCAAGCCCTACGATGGCGAAGAAGATATGATCAATAAGTCTATTGAATGCTTGAACGCTACGCATCCCTATTTTGGGCAATGCCTTACGGTTATGAGAGAAATGGGACGCCTTGATCTGAGTACTAGAAAAGGAAAACGCCCAGGCGGATATAATATGTCTTTACCTGAAAGTGGTGTGCCTTTTATCTTTATGAATTCTGCCGATACTGTCAAGGATGTGCGAGTTATGATGCATGAATGTGGTCACGCCGTTCATTCCTTCCTTGTCAATGATTTTCCAGTGGCTGGCTTCAAAAAACTAACCGCTGAGATCGCAGAACTAGCCGCCATGAGTATGGAGCTGCTGACGATGGATCACTGGGACGTATTTATCAAGGATAAGAAAGAATTGAGAAGAGCCAAGCTTTACCAATTAACCAGCCTTCTTGAATTGACACCATGGATTGCTACAATTGACAAATTCCAGCAATGGGTGTACACTAATCCGGGGCATAGTGTAGCAGAACGGGATACTGCTTGGTTGGAAATCTATAATGAGTTTACGCCTACTTGCTTAGACTGGAACGGTGTGGAGCATTCCAAAATGAAGCATTGGCAAAAACAATTACACCTTTACGAATTCCCATTCTATTATATCGAATACGGATTTGCTCAGTTGGGTGCTATCGCAATTTGGAGAAATTATTGTGAAAATCCTGGTGAAACTGTTGACAACTACATCAAAGCATTAAAATTGGGCTACACCAGACCGATTGGAGAAATCTTCGAAACTGCTGGTATCCGGTTTGACTTTTCAGCTGAATACATCAAGTCTCTTGCTGAGTTTGTCAAGGGGAAGATCAAGGAGTATTCCGCATAATCCTTACGGCTGATGTAGGCTAAAAACTAGCCATTTCTTGATATCCAAAAAATAAAGTAAGAAGTCCATCAAAATTAATTGATGGACTTCTTACTTTATTAATCCCAAATCCGAAAAGTTAAAACCCACATTCTAACTTTTCGGATGAGACAAAGCGATAGTAATCATCTCTCTATTACTGTTACTATTGCCGATCTTAATATAAAAAAACTAAGTTATTTCGTTGACAAGTTTGTTTCTATTTCCTACAATACAAATATGCAAGTATTAACAACTAGATTACTCATCCAGTTTTCCTAAAGTGTTATCAATTCTTCCCGACTTGTTAAATAGTGCCTGACCGAAAACTCTAGTTTTTAAGCAATGAACGAGCGACCTGTTACTTCCGGGAGCCGGCCCAGTTAAAAGTGAGAGGTCTTTACTTTTTGAAAATCAATGTTTTACGACTTTAAAAAACCTCTCACTTCTGATAGAAGTAACAGGTTACTCGTTCTTTATTGATTATCTAATGCGATCTTTTCTACAAATAATCTAAAATTATTCAGCTGTAAGCTAAAGAAATGGAATATTTACCAGAATATTTGTGCTAACAATTTCTTATTAAAACATTGATAGTCAACGATTATTGTCTTTTCGTTCAGAAACTAAATATGATTATTTCTTGAAATCTGCTGGCGAAAGCCCTTCTTGTTTCTTGAAGAACCGACTAAATGACTGGATATCAGAGAATCCTAACTCGTAACCAACTTCAGATACCGTTTTTTTCAGAATGACTTAATAGGCGCTTGGCTTCAAGCATTTTTCGATCCTGAATAAATTTTAGTGGCGTTTTATTTCCTAGTTTCTTGAACAGATTAGAAAGTGTTTTAGGAGCTTTGAAAAGTAGTTCGGCGTATTCTGATAAGGTGTGTTTTTCCTTGAAATGTCGTTCGACTAAAAAGTTATACTCTCGAATAATATCCATATTCTTGTGATCAACTTTCTTATAATCAGATTGACTTTTGTAAATTCTTGTACAAAGAATTACAATCCGTTTTAATATCATTTGAAGCATTTCCTCCTGTAGATTGTCGTAGGAGCTCATCTCTTGCTCTAAGACTTTCCATACTGTTGTAAGGGTTTCTATTTCCTTTTCAGAAGGATGAATGACAGGCAACTTCGTAGCACCGTAGAATAATATCCCTTTACACCCAACCTCACTATCATTTGTGATCACACAATAAAAATGTTTATCCCATTTCAGCAACCTCGCCACCTTTAATTTTTCAACCGTGATTCGATTAAACGCTGTCAGACAAACGATATCATTTTTTTTAAAGAAATAAGTCGTCCCGTCAATGATAAGTTGATTACCATCCTCTAAAAACCATACGATCGCAAGCTCATGAGTCTTGAAATGTACAAGAGATTCATGATTCTTAATGTTAGGATAACTCACCTCAAAAAATTCATCGTTTCGACCTGTGTAACGCATCTTTATTTCTTATTCACGAAATATACAAAATTATGTATTGGTGTTTCATAAAAAATAAAATTAACCCGAATTATGGATTTGGGCTCGTGTGTTTGCGTTAATTAGTGTTTGAACGAAAGCACCAGTTTTTTAAGCAATGAACGAGCGACCTGTTACTTCCGGGAGCCGGCCCAGTTAAAAGCGAGAGGTCTTTACTTTTTGAAAATCAATGCTTTACGGCTTGCAAAACCTCTCACTTCTGGACTG
>Ga0209186_1000497_pt1 | contig 31500 bp, 39 predicted proteins | sample SidtaG_FD_187426 | JGI IMG/M metagenome (GOLD analysis project Ga0209186, IMG submission 187426) | Marine algal microbial communities from Sidmouth, United Kingdom - Sidmouth_Male2 metaG (SPAdes) (version 2) | ecosystem: Host-associated > Algae > Red algae > Unclassified | place: Sidmouth...
CGCTACCGCGAAGTGTCCGCCCTGTTCTCGACCCCGAAACTGGTCGAGGCCCTGTCCGAACGCACCTCCATCCCGGATGCCGGCATCAAAGGCATCTTCTGTGGCGGCACCGAGATGAACCCGCAGACGGTTCGCTTCACCGTCGAAGAAGTGCTCGAGAACCGTTGCACTTTCCTGCCGGTCTACGGCAACACTCTAATGGGCTTGGCGCACAGCATCCCGCTGGGTCCAGACTACTCGGTGAACTACTATCCGCCGCAACCGCGCGCGCTGCTGCGCGTGCTCGATGACAACGACCAAGTGGTCGATTACGGCGATTGGGGCCGGGTCGAACTCACGACGCTCACCCGCGAGTTTTTCATGCCCCGCTTCCTCGAACGCGACGAAGCCATGCGCACCAAACCTACTGAAGCCTATCCTTGGGATGGCGTGGCTGAAGTTCGCCCCTACCGCGACGCGTCCGCCGGACCGATTGTGGAAGGCGTGTACTAGCGAATTTCAAATCTCGAATTTAAAATTTCAGACATTGGAGGGCGAGGGGCCTCCCGACCCGGACTTGAACTATGCGAGTAGGTCTTTTACCACGTGACCGTGAACATCGGTCAGGCGGAAGTCGCGTCCGGCGAAGCGGTAGGTGAGTTTCTCGTGATCGAACCCGAGTTGGTGGAGCAGGGTGGCGTGGAAGTCGTGAACGTGGACTTTGCCTTCGACCACGCCGAAGCCGAGTTCGTCGGTGGCGCCGTGGATATGGCCGGGCTTGAAGCCGCCGCCGGCCACCCAGAGGGTGAACGCGTCGATGTGGTGGTCGCGGCCAATCGATGTGCGAACTTCGCCCATCGGCGTGCGTCCAAACTCGCCGCCCCAGATCACGATGGTGTCGTCGAGCAGGCCGCGTTGTTTTAAGTCGAGCACCAGCGCGGCACTGGCTTGATCGATCTGTTTGCAGAGTTTGGGCAGGTCGGTGTTGATGTCTTCGCCGGGTCCGCCGTGGTGGTCCCAGTTGGTGTGGTAGAGTTGGACGAAGCGCACGCCGCGTTCGATCAGGCGGCGCGCCAGCAAGGCGTTGGCGCCGTAGGAACTCTCGCCCGGGGTCACGCCGTAGAGGTCGAGGGTGGCCTGCGACTCGGAGGAGATATCCATCAGTTCGGGCGCGCTGGACTGCATGCGGTAGGCCATTTCATAGGCGTTGATCCGGGTTTCGATTTCGGGGTCGCCGACCACGCCGAGGCGGCCGCGGTTGAGTTCGTTGACCTTGTCGATGAACTTGCGCTGGGTCTTTTCGTCGACGCCTTCGGGGTTGCGCAGGTTGAGGATCGCGTCGCCGGAACCGCGGAAGGGAACGCCCTGAAACGAGGTCGGCAGGAAGCCGCTCGACCAGAGCGTGTTGCCGGCGCGCGGGCCGCGCGGGCCGGATTGCAGGACGACGAACCCAGGCAGGTTGCTCGACTCGCTACCGAGTCCGTAGGTGGCCCACGAACCGAAGCTGGGGCGGCCGGGTGCTTGAAAACCGGTGTTCATAAACAGCTTGGCGGGACCGTGATTAAACACGTCGGTGGTCATTCCCTTGACCCAGCAAACCTCGTCGGCGATCTTTCGATGGTGGGGCAGCAGTTCGCTGATCTGCGCGCCACACTCGCCGTAGGTGCCGAACTTGCGGGTGCTGCCGAGCAGCTTTTCGTTGCCTTTTAGGAAGGCGAACCGGCGGCCTTCCATCAGCGAGGGCGGCGGCGGCTGGTTGTTGTATTCGAGCAGTTTGGGTTTGTAGTCGAACAGGTCGATCTGGCTCGGCGCGCCGGCCATAAACAGATAGATGACGTTCTTCGCCTTGGCTGGCAGCGGTGGCTGACGCGGCGCCATCGGCCCGGGTGCGGCTTGGAGCATGTCGGCGAGCGCGAGCCCGCCGAGTCCGACGGCGCAATCCTTGAAGAAGTGGCGACGGGTTGTTTGGTGCAGGGCGTGTTGTTCGAGGAGGGACATGGTGAGGTGGATTTCAGATTTTGAATTTCAATTTAAAAGGGACAGGCTCTGCCGCACTTTGCGGATTTCAGGTTTAAATGGACGGGCGTTGCCGCGCTTTTGTTGAGGTGGATTTCAGATTTCCAATTTCAGATTTAAATGGACGGGTGCTGCCACGCTTTGAAATATGAGATGTTAAATATTAGATTTTAGATGAATTTGGGTTCAGCGCAGCGCCGGACTGGGGAGAGCTTTGCTGGTGGATTTCGAATGTCGAATTTGAAAACGGGTGCGCTTAATCGCGGGTGATGAATTCGTCGGTGTTGATCAGCACCCGGGCGAGTTCTTTCCAACTGGCGCCATCGTCGAGGTAGCGTTCGAGCGCGGCAGCTTCGTCGGCGGAGGGCGAACGTGAAAAGCAGATCTGGTAGGCGTGCTCGATGCGCTCGGACCTCTTCTCTGCACCATCTTGAATCCGTTGGGCGAGGCCGGCGGCGAGTTCAACCATGGCATCATCATTGGCCAGCGTCAGGGCTTGCAGCGGCGTGTTCGAACGAACGCGACTGGTGCAGGTGGTGCCGAAGTCTGGCGAGTCAAAGGTGGTCAGGGTCGGGTAGGGGGCCGAGCGGTAGAACATCGTGTACATGGCGCGCCGGTAGCGGTCGGGTCCTTTGCTCGTCGGCCAACTTTTCCGAACTTGGGTGAAGGAAAACACGCCCTCTGGCTGCGGCGGGAACACGCTGGGGCCGCCGAGTTTGGGGCTGAACAGGCCGCTGGCGGATAGGCTAAGGTCGCGCACAATTTCAGCGTCGACCCGAACTCGGTTTTGGCGCGCCAGCAGCAGGTTGCGGGGGTCGCCCGTTCTTAGAACCTCGGGTGTAATATCGCCAAAGCGCGAACTCCGCCGATACGCGCGTGAAGTCAGCATCAGGCGGTGCATGTGTTTCTGTGACCAGCCGGCGCGGACAAACTCGGTGGCCAGCCAGTCGAGCAGTTCGGGGTGGGTCGGCAGGCTGCCCTGCATGCCGAAATCGTTCTCGGTCTCGACGATGCCTTTGCCGAAATAGCGCATCCACATCCGGTTCACGGTCACCCGGGCGGTCAGCGGGTTTTGCGGATCGACCAGCCACTTGGCGAGATCAAGACGGTTGTGCAGTTCGGCCTCGGGCAAGCGGTTTGGGAAGATAGCCGGCACGCCTGGCTTGAGCGGGCCGGTGCCTTTGTCGAGGTTGAGGAAGTCGCCGCGCAGATGGATGTAGGTGGTGCGCTGTCGATTGGGCGGCAGGTCCTGCATGACCATCAGGTTGACGCTCGGCTTGCCCGCTTTTTTTGGCAAGCTCCAGGCTTTCGGCTCGGTCGGTTGGGCGGCGGAGGCGGCGAGCGCAAAGCGGCCGATGGCGTACTCGTCGTTGCGATTATGGCGCATGGTGATGGTCAGCTTGCGACCGCTCAGTGTCTGCGCCTTGGCCAGAATGAAGTGCGCCTCGTGGGGCTCGTTCATGGTCACGCCTTTACGTGTGCTCTTGCCGACATTGATCGCCCAGCCGCTATGAGCGTCGTCGTCGATGGCGTGGCTGATCGGGTAGCCCGGTTGGCTGTGGTCAGCCTGAACCCGTTCGATATCCACCAGTTTGCCATCGAGTTGCACCTCGAAGTCTGTGAGGACAAAGTTGCCGTTATCGGCGGTGCCGGGTCCGTTTTTGGGGAACGCGCTGTCGGGAATCACGCGTAGTTGGATGGCGGCAAGTTGTGCGGGGGCCGTGTCATCCAGTTCGGCCTCCAGAGTGTAGACGGCGTTTTTCGGTGTCGTGCCACTGAGCCGTAGCGAGCCGTCTTCCAGTTGTTTCAGCGTCGCCTCGGTGTTGGTCTTCGCCACGAACGACAGCGGAAGCCAAGCGGCTTTGTCCTCTTCGGCCTGTTTCTTGGCTTGTTGCTCGGCCCGTACTTTTGCTGCGGCCTCTTCCTCCGCTGCTGTCTTGAACAGTTCGCCTTCTTCGACGGGAACGGTCGCGCCGCGGTTGTTGCGGTCGGTGCCTTGGTTGAAAAAGGCGAACATCGAGAAATAGTCGTGATGGGTGATCGGGTCGAATTTGTGGGTGTGGCACTGCGCGCAGCCGAGCGTAAGGCCAAGCCAGACCGCCCCGGTGGTGTTGACCCGGTCGACGGCCGATTCGTTGCGGAACTGCTCGTGGTCGGTGCCGCCTTCTTGGTTGATCAAGGTGTTTCGGTGAAAGGCGCTGGCGACCCGTTGCCGTTTGGTCGGTTTGGGGAGTTGGTCGCCGGCGATCTGGTCGATCGTGAATTGGTCGAAGGGTTGGTCCGCGTTCAGGGCGGCGATCACCCAGTCTCGATAGGGCCACATGATGCGCGGATGGTCGGCCGAGTAGCCGTGCGAGTCGGCGTAGCGGGCTTGGTCGAGCCAGTGGCGTCCCCAGCGTTCGCCGTAATGGGGCGAGGCGAGTAGTTCGTCGACCAGTTCGCGTACTGCGGCATTGGGGTCGGCGGCGTGGGCGGCGACGAAGGGGGCGACGCGTTCGGGGGCGGGGAGGAGTCCGGTGACGTCGAGATGCAGGCGGCGCAGGAGGGTGGACGCGTCGGCCTCCGGCGCGGGTATGATGTGCGCCTCGGCGAGAGCACGGTCGACGAAGTGGTCGATGGGATGGGTGGTTTCACGCATGTGGACCGAGGGGCGTTCGGGCGGAAGGAAGGCCCAGTGCGGCTGGTACTCGGCACCGTCTTCGATCCAGGCGCGGATGGTGGCAATTTCGTCTTTGGTGAATGCCGGTTTGTTGAGTTCGGGGGGGGGCATGCGTTCGTCTGGATCGTGCGTGCTCACCCGGGCGAGCAGTTCGCTGGCGTCGGGGTTGCCGGGCACGATAGCTCGGACTCCGTCGTGGTCGGCGGTCGCACCGGCGAAGGTGTCGAGGTGCAGTCCGGCCTTGCGTTCCTTGTCGTCTGGGCCGTGGCACTGAAAGCAGCGGTCGGACAGCAGGGGGCGGATGTCCTGATTGTAACTGGGCTTGCTACGCTTATCGTTTTGCCCCCAGCTTGCGCTCGAAAGGATGAAGGTGAGGAGAAGGGCACAGGGTAATCTCATGCCCTCACCTGAGAGAAGAAACGGGTAATAATCTAGCCTTTTCGCAGGTTCTTCGATGGCAAATTTGCTTAGAAAATCTGTAAGATTCGTTGATGAACGAACGCATCGAAACCATCGAACAACAGATCCTCGAACTCAAACAAGAGCTGATAGGTTTGCGCATGAACGCCATTCCGGAGGCAGTGGCGGTGGCGTTTCATGCGAAGCCGCCGCCCGAAAGTGGCGGGGCGCTGAAGCGGTTTTTAACCGCCACGCATCCAGCTGAGATGACGCGCAGCCCCAGCTACGGTCGGTAACGCTTGTACGCGTCCGAACCCAAAAGATCCGCGTACATTTCATCGGCGCTGAGGTAACGATCGGTAATCGACACCCCGTGTTTCTTATCCATGAACTTCAACACGTTGACCGCTTTGTCGACCCGTTCCAAGGCGACGAGGGCATCAAATAATCCAATCAACGGATCCACACTTTCGGGAATCGCGCGGGCTGCAGCGCTGAACTTTTTAATCGCGTTCTCCCAGTCGTCCTCGGCGAGCAGAACATTGCCTCGAAACATGTCGAGGTAGTCATCCCCGCCGACGATTTTATCGAGCGCGTCGACTTGTTGCATCGCGGCTTCTAACTCGCCGGCTTCTAAAAAATAGAAGAATCCAGTTAAAGTGGCTCCCGCGTCATTGGGGAAGGTTTTCTGATGATAGGCCCATTGCTTTTTAAAATCTTCGGGGTCCTCAGATGCCACGGACAAGTCCAAGGCGGACATCATCCAAGAGCGGCGTTTTTTCCCGTCCGGTGAAAGGGTCGCGAGCATGGTCAGAGCGAGATCGACGTCGTCGGTTTCTTGCGCGGCTTGAACCGTCGTCATGTCGTCGAACAGGGTATTGGCTTTGGGACCAATTACATCCGCCAGGCCATGTTTTTTGGCGACGTCGATGAAGCCATCCCGATACGTTTCGCCGAGAGAGGTCCCGTCTGAACAAAAATAGATTTCGTCAATCTTGCCCTCCGGGGTGAATGATAGTTCGTGGTAGTTTAATCCGTTGGGTCCGTCGAACCTCATGATGGCCCGACGCTCCTCTTCTCGGGTGACCAGTCCCGTCCACTTGTAGGTGCCGCCATTTTTTACCATCGCACTCATCCCGCCTGCGAGTGAGCTGAAGTCTTCGGTCTTTAACGACTCCAAAAACTTTCCTTTTTGCGCTGTAGCCGGAAGGTCCGATAGGGCATCGCTGAACAATGCGTCCGCGTTCATTTGTGCGGTGAACAACGCCGCGTCCCCGTCTTTTACTGCGTTCTCAAGATTTAGGGCCACGGCTTTCATCCGATCGTCGTCGATCTGGGCGACAAGGAGCGTTGGCGCCAACAAGAGGACGGAGGTGATCGTTGTGCGTGCGCTCCGCCAAGCCAATTTTGGATTCTTCATGGCAGCGAACTAAACCCGCACCCCGTCCCGTTCAAGCTCGTAAGGCTTCCTAGATAAGCTGTTCTCTAGCTGGAAGCGAACAGCGCCGAACGGAACGCATCCGCGGTCTTCCGGTGTCCCGATCGCTTTTCCTGATCCATCTTATCCAGGTTGCGGACCATCATTTTGAGGCGGAAATTGCTGTCGAAAAAATCGCGGTGATCTTCGATGAAGGTCCAGAATAGGCCGTCCCAAACTGGGCACCAATCGCCCTTCTTCCAGTCGCTCATTTTACGAATGTAATTGCTGCCGGAGATATACGGCTTGGTCACGAACAAGCCGCCATCGGCGAACTGGCTCATGCCGTACACGTTCGGCACCATCACCCAGTCGTAGGCGTCGACGAACAACTCCATGAACCAACGGTAGACCGAACGCGGATGGATCCGGCAGAGCAGCATGAAGTTGCCGAGCACCATGAGGCGTTCGATGTGATGACAGTACCCGTCTTCCAAAACTCGGCGGATGGTTTCGTCGACCGGCGCAATCCCGGTGGTCGCATCGTAAAAGGCGGCCGGCATCGGACGCTCGTCGAACTGCCAGAAATTACGGTTGCGGCCTTCGACCCCGTGGCGTTCGTACATGGCACGCATAAACTCCCGCCAGCCGATGATCTGGCGGACGAAACCTTCGAGCGAGTTTAGCGGAATCTCGTCCGGTCCGCCCGCCCGCTCTTCGGCGATGGCAAGGGCGCGTTCGATAATCTGCGTCGGCGTGAGCAGTCCGATGTTGAGCATGGGCGTGAGCACACTGTGGAAGATCATTCGGTGCTTCACCGAAATGGCATCTTCATAGTCGCCGAATTGACGGAAGCGGTGGTCGAGAAAATGTTCCAGCCAGTTGTCGGCGTCGTGGTGGTTGATTGGATATCGGAACGGGGCGTGTTCGTCGGGCAGTCGCCCCAGCGCGTTCGGAAAGGTTGCCGCCACATACGCGCGAGCCTCCGCGACGAACGCGAGCGAGGCCTTGTCGGTAGAGCCGGTCGGTCGTTCGGGAATGGCAATTTGCTTTGGCAGCTTCTTTCGGTTGTCCGGATCGTAACTCCATTTTCCACCCAGTGGCTTGTTGTTGTCATCGACCAAGATGCCCATGCGTTTTCGCTGGGTTTGATAGAAGGTGGCCATGAAGGGTTTTTTATCCTTGGCGAACTGATCGTGCAGCCAGTCATGGGGCGAACAAAAGGCCGGCGTTTGATAGGGGATCACGGTGACGCCCGACGCGGCCAAGCGGCGTTCGAGCAGATGGTCGACGAGTTCGCAGACATGAACTTCGCGGATCTTCAATTCGGCGAGCCAGTCATCCAGATGTATCCCCGAACGCCACTCGCAGTAACGCACGTCGAACCCGCGTTCCGTGAGCTGCGCCGCGTACGCCTTCATCGTCGCTCGGTGCAGCAGAAGTTTCTGGGCGTGGAAATCCAGCGGCCAATCGCGGTCGCCGCCAAAAATCAAGCTGTCCTCAATCATCACAACCGGACGGTCCTGCGCCTGCCGCGCCGCGAGGGCGGGGTGGCAGGGATGCTGAAATAATTGAAACGGAAGAATGAGAGTCGCGGATGCCATCGCCAATCATAGCGTGACGCCGCGAGCCCTTACACTCAGATCAACAACTGCGGCGTGGCTTATAAACGGAAGAACACAAACGCGGTAGAACCCGCTTCGATCAGATCGCCATCGCACAGGGTTCTCGAGGTCACGCGGTTGCCGTTCACCCAGGTGCCATTTCTCGAACTGGAATCTGTCAGCGTTACGTGGCCGCCGCTCCGTTCTAGTTCAAAATGACGGCGGGAGAAGCTTTTGTCCCCCACGCCCGCATGTTTCCGACCAATGGTGGTGAACCCTTCTTCGACCATGATGGGGTGGTGCGGTGGACCGACACGGATAATGGCCGCGGTTGGTTCGCTGCCGTCATATTCGGGCAGTGAATCCAGCATGGACTCGGCCAGGGTAAGACGATCCTGCAAGTATAAGGAACGCTCCTCGGAGAGCTCCGCCATGTCGCTGACGTCGCCTAAAAGCTGCTCAATGGTGTCGATCATGTTGCTGCACCGGTCAGTTTTTCCACCTCCCTCACCAGCGCTGCCTTCACTCTGCTGGTGATTTGATAGACGTTGTTGGCGGTCATCCCGCACATCGCAGCGGCGTTTTCACCGCTCATGCCTTTGATCCAATAGAGTTTGAACGCGCGCAAGTTGATCTCCGAGAACCGGTTGGCATCGGCGAGGTTTTTCATCGCTTGATCCAGCAAGGCGCGCATCCAGTCGAGATCCTGCTCAATCTCCTTCTCCTCCGGTTGGGCCAGCACTTCCGGGTTTTCGACGTAGACGATCGGCCTTTTGCCTAGGCGACGGAGGGCATCATTCACCCGTCTTGAGGTGACGACGGTGAGATAACCGCGGAATCGCCCCTTGTTTGGGTCGTATTTGAAGCCGCTACGGAAGGCTTTCATCATGGAAACCATGGTTTCTTGCAGCACATCCTCCGCCTCGCTCCGTTTGAGGCCTTTACGCATGGCATAGGAGAGGATGAACATCTGGTAAAAGGAGTAGAATTCGCGCCAGGAATTCTCATCTTGGTCGATCGAAAGTCGGTTGAGAAGGGTTTCTAAGGTTGTCATGGTTTCCCTTTGTTGTGGCGAAGAAGACAGTGTTTCGTTCGTTTGGCGGAGAAATCGAGAGCGATGTGCTGCATGTCCCTCCCTATTGATCATTCGCGAAAACACGGCGATTCTTATGTCCTCCGCCTATTTTTCATGAAAAGCCCCGAACTGGGAGTTCAGGCCTCGCAATGTCGAGAAATCCCGAAGAAAATGCAATTATGCCATTGCCAATGGGGAATTCTTGTGCGAGCCACCCCGTCCCGCCCTATAAAAGGCGGAAAAAACTAGAATTTCCCCTTAGAACCACCTCATTTTAACCGATAATCTCTACAAATATGCCGACCATCAATCAACTGGTACGCCACGGACGCAAAAAAGCGATCCGCAAGAGCAAGGCGCGCGCACTCCATAAGTGCCCGCAGCGTCGCGGCGTCTGCCTTCTTGTGAAGACCCAGACACCGAAGAAACCGAACTCCGCTCTGCGGAAAATTGCCCGTGTCCGCCTCACCAATGGTGAAGAAGTCACGGCGTACATCGGTGGTGAAGGCCACAACCTCCAAGAGCACAGTATGGTGCTCGTTCGCGGCGGTCGTGTGAAAGATTTGCCCGGTGTTCGCTATCACGTTGTTCGTGGTGCGCTCGACTGCCTCGGCGTCGACGGCCGCAATCAAGGTCGTTCGAAGTACGGAACCAAAAAGCCTAAGAAAAAGGACTAAACTTATGTCCAGACGCCACCGGGCGGAACCCCGCTCCGTTAATCCTGATCTCCTCTATAATAGTGAACTCGTCACTCGGTTTATCAACCAGGTGATGGAGCGCGGCAAAAAATCGACCGCTGAACGCGTGATTTACGGCGCCTTCACTGAAATTGAATCCAAGCTCAACCAGAGCCCAGTCGAAGTGTTCGAGAAAGCCATCGAGAACGTTCGCCCGCAGCTAGAAGTGAAGTCCCGCCGTGTTGGTGGTGCCACGTACCAAGTGCCGCTCGAAGTGAAAGACGGGCGCGGTCGCGCCCTCGCCATGCGCTGGATCATCGGTAACGCCCGCAATAAACGCGGTGTGCCGATGGCGAAAGCATTGGCCAACGAGCTGATGGACGCCTTCAACGAAACCGGTTCGTCGATCAAGAAACGCGACGACACCCACAAGATGGCCCAAGCCAACAAAGCCTTCGCTCACTATCGCTGGTAAATACTCGCTGGTAAATACTCGCTGGTAAATACTTGATGGTAAGCACTCGATGGTAAGCACTCGATGGTAAGCATTCGCTGGTAAGCACCCGCTGGTACTACGCGCTCTTAAACGAGCGCGTTTTAAATCTCTGCCCCGAACCCCGACCCCGATTTCCCTTTGACCCGGATTTCCAACTCACATGGAACAAAAGCAACAAGCGAGCAAAGCCTCGTCTGCGTCCAACGCAGACAGCGACCGCTTGTCGCGAATTCGCAACATCGGGATCATGGCACACATCGACGCGGGTAAAACCACGACGACTGAACGCGTCCTTTTCTATACCGGCAAGAAGCACAAAATCGGGGAAGTCCACCACGGCACCGCCGAAATGGATTGGATGGAAGAAGAGAAAAAGCGCGGCATCACCATCACCTCCGCCGCGACGACCTGCTTTTGGAACAACCACCAGATCAACATTATCGACACCCCCGGCCACGTCGATTTCACGGTTGAAGTAGAACGGTCCCTTCGAGTACTCGACGGGGCCGTTGGCGTTTTCTGCGGGGTAGGGGGCGTTCAACCGCAGTCCGAAACCGTTTGGCGTCAAGCCCGCCGCTACAGCGTGCCAGCCATCGCCTTCATCAACAAGATGGACCGCACCGGTGCTACACTCGACCTGCCGATGGAACAAATGCGCAAGCGCCTCGGCATCAATCCCGTCGCCCTACAACTGCCCATTGGCCGGGAAGAAGATTTTGAGGGCGTGGTCGACCTGCTGTCCATGAAAGCCCATCGCTTTACCGGCGAACACGGCGAGACCGTCACCTCCGACGAGATCCCGTCCGACCTCGCCGCCGCTGCCGAAGAGGCGCGCAACCAACTGGTGGAAGTGCTCGCCGAACTCGACGAAGCGCTGCTCGAAAAATACATGGACAACCCCGATCTTCCGGCCGCCGAACTCATCCCGGTTCTTCGCTCCGCGACCATCTCCGGCCAGCTCGTTCCGGTTCTCTGCGGATCCTCGCTGAAGAACAAAGGGGTGCAGCTCCTGATCGACTCGGTCATCGCCTTTCTCCCGTCGCCGCTTGATGTGCCGGATGTGGAGGGGACCCATCCTAAGACCGAGAAGCCAGAGACGCGCCGCGCCGAGGCCAGCCAGCCGCTCGCCGGACTCGCGTTCAAAATCGTCAGTTCGACGTTCGGCAACCTCGCCTTCGTCCGCGTCTACTCGGGCGGACTGAAAAAGGGCCAAGCCGTGTTCATCCCGCGCACCAAAAAGCGCGAACGCATTGGCCGCCTGTTGCGCCTGCACGCCAACCACCAGGAAGAAGTCGACAGCCTCGCCTGTGGTGAAATCGGCGGCATCATCGGCTTTAAAGACGTGCGCACTGGCGATACACTTTGCGCCGAGAAAACCCCGATTTTGCTCGAAAGCATGGATTTCCCCGAACCCGTCATTAGCATGGCGGTCGAACCCAAGACCCAGTCTGAACGCAAGGCGCTCGACACCGCGTTGGAGATTCTTCAACTCGAAGACCCCACGTTCAAAGTGACCACCAACGAAGACACGGGTCAGACCATCATTTCCGGCATGGGCGAGTTGCACCTCGAGATTCTTGGCAACCGTATGCTCAGCGAGCACAAGCTCAACGTCAGCGTCGGCCGCCCCACGGTCGCCTACCGCGAGACCGTCACCGCCGACGGCGGGTCCGACTATCTGTTCGACCGAGTCATCTCCGGCAAGCAGGCCTACGCGCGTATCCAACTCGCGGTCTCCGCGCGCAAGCGTGGCGAGGGCAACGAGATCGAACTCAGCCGCGACTTCCTTAAGATGGATAAACGGATTACCGGGGAGATTAAGGCATGCCTGACCGACGCCCTCTCGACCGGCGTTCTTGGCAACTATCCTCTCGTCGATATTCAAGTGCGTGTGGTTTCGCTCGACCTGGGCGAACACGCTGCGTCCGAAGAGGATGAGGATATTGCGATCAGTGCGATGCGCGCCGCCGCTGCGCACGGCTTTCGTGAAGCGGTTTTGTCAGCCTCACCCGTGCTGCTCGAACCGATCATGGATCTCGAAGTCGTCACCCCCGAAGAGCATGTTGGAGAGGTCATCGGAGACCTGAATATGCGCCGAGGGAAAATAAGTGAAATCCGTGCCGATGGGGGCTTGCAATATGCAAAAGCGGTGGTACCCCTCGCCGAACTTTTTGGATATTCTACCTCACTGAGGTCGTTAACCAAAGGAAGAGCCACTTATACAATGGAGCCGTTGCAGTTCGACATCGTGCCGAGCGAGCGACAGGGGGCCCTATTGCACCTATGACCAACTGGTCTAAGGTAGTGGCTCACAAGTTTTTAGAAACAGTAGATGTAACATGGCAGCAGAACAGAAAATCAGAATTCGCCTCAAGGCATACGACCACCGGGTCCTCGACGCGTCCGCTAAGGATATTGTCGAAACGGCCAAACGAACTGGTGCACGTGTCGCCGGACCGATTCCCTTGCCCACACGGATCGAGCGCTTTTGCGTCAATCGTAGTCCGCACGTGAACAAGAAATCGATGGAACAATTCGAGATGCGCACACACAAGCGCCTGCTCGACATCATCGAGCCGACCGCGAAGACCGTGGACGAGCTCAAGAAACTCAACCTCCCTGCCGGGGTGGACATTCAGATTAAGGTATAGTCATGGACGGATTGATCGGACGCAAAATCGGAATGACCCAAGTCTTCGACCAGAAGACGGGCGCGCAGATCGCTGTTACAGTGATTGAAGCTGGCCCGTGCAAGGTCCTGCAACTTAAGACCGAAGAGAACGAAGGCTATAATGCTGTTCAAGTTGGTTTCGAAACCATTGCCAACAAGAAGGGCAAAGCGAAGACCGCCAAAACCCCGAAAGCTCAGCTCGGCCACTTCGCCAAGTCTGGTTCGGACCCGGTTCGCTTTGTGCGTGAGTTCCGCGTGGATTCGACGGAGCTCGAAGTCGGCGGTGAAGTAAAGGTGGACATCTTCGGCGAGACCAATTTCGTCGACGTCACCGGTACCTCTAAAGGCCGTGGTTTTCAGGGTGTCGTCAAACGTTACAATTTCCGCGGTGGTCGCAAAACCCACGGCGGCCAGATGCACCGCCGTGGCGGTTCCATCGGCCAATGTGTATCGCCGGCCCGCGTTGCCAAGGGCCGCAAGATGCCCGGTCACATGGGTGCGCGCCGTATCACCGAACAAAACCTTAAAGTCGTGGCAGTACGCCCCGAGGACAATGCGATCCTCGTGCGCGGTGCCGTTCCGGGTCCCACTGGTGGACTCGTGGTAGTCAAAAAAGCCCTTAAGAAGTAATCTGATGAGTTCCATTCCCATGAAAGACATGCAGGGCGCGAGCGTCGGCAGCTATGATATGCCCGACGACCTGCTCGAGTTCGAGAAAGGCATGCAGGCCATGCAAGAAGCGGTTGTCCGCCATCTCGCCAACAAGCGCCAAGGTTCCGCCTCCACCAAAGATAAGAGTGAAGTGCGCGGTAGCGGTAGGAAACTCTGGAAACAGAAAGGCACCGGTCGCGCTCGTGTCGCCACCCGCCAATCGCCGATCTGGCGCGGTGGTGGTATCACCTTTGGCCCGCATCCGCGTAGCTTCCGCAAGGACATGAACAAAAAGGTGGCGCGCCTCGCGTTCCGCCGCGCGTTCAGCGAAAAGGTCAAAGCCGAACACGTCACTGTAATCGACGCGATTAAACTCGACGAACCCAAGACCAAACTTATCGCCGAAATGTGCGGCAATCTGGAGATCGGCAAAAATGCGCTTCTCTTGGTCGGTGCCCACGAAGATAATGTGGCCCTCGCCTGCCGCAACCTGCCCAACGTCGAACTCCAGCAGGCTGCCAACGCCAACACCTATCAAGTTTTAAAATATCAAACCGTCCTCTGCACTTCCGAGGCTATGGACGTATTGAAAGAACGACTCGCCCGCTAACAGTAACAGTAATACCCACAAAAGCGGCCAAGGAACCTAATGAGCGACCACTATAAAATCGTAAAACGCCTCGTACTGACCGAGAAATACGACCGCCAGACGGAAGCCGGGAAGTATTACTTCCAGGTCGACCGTAGTGCCAACAAAAGCCAGATCAAACGGGCCGTTGAAGCGCTGTTCGACGTGAAAGTCACCAAGGTCAATACCTTCAATCGCCTCGGCAAGCGGAAGCGCGAACGCCGTATGAACTACGGGACCACCGCCGCTACCAAACGCGCGGTCGTAACCCTCGCCAAAGGTAACACCATCGATCTCGCCTAAGCGCGCAGACGGAATAACACGCCCCACTTTATATAGGAACATCCACCCATGGCCCTGAAACGACATAAACCCGTAACTCCTAGTGAACGCTTCACCGTGCTGTCGGCTTTCGACGAGCTCACCAAGCGCACCCCGGAAAAAACCTTGCTCCGCCCGCACAAACGCAAAGCGGGTCGCAACAACAAGGGTCGTATTACCGTGCGCCACCGTGGCGGAGGTCACAAGCGCCGTTACCGCGAGATCGATTTCAAACGCAACAAGCGTGATATTGCCGCCCGCGTCGCTTCGATCGAATACGATCCGAACCGCAGTGCCAACATCGCTCTCTTGCACTACAAAGACGGCGAAAAACGCTACATTCTCGCGCCGGTCGGCCTCCAAGTCGACACGATGGTGATTTCTGGCGACAAAGTCGAAGCCGTCCCAGGCAACGCCCTCCCGCTCAGCGGCATCCCGCTCGGCACTCCCGTGCACAACGTGGAAATGGTCCCCGGTCGCGGTGGCACCATGGTTCGTTCGGCCGGCACCGCCGCCACACTGAACGCCCGGGACGCTGGCATGGCCACCTTGAAACTTCCCTCCGGCGAAGTGCGCATGGTGAGCGAACGCTGCTACGCCACGGTCGGTCGCGTCGGTAACACCGACCACATGAACCAGAACATGGGTAAAGCTGGCCGCGCTCGCTGGAAAGGTCGTCGTCCGACCGTTCGTGGTGTCGCCATGAACCCCGTCGATCACCCGATGGGTGGTGGCGAGGGCCGCACCTCCGGTGGTGGACATCCGCGTTCGCCTTGGGGGCAATTGTCCAAGGGCAAAAAGACTCGTAACCGTAAGAAGGCTTCCAGCCGCTTCATCGTGCAACGCCGCCAGAAGAAGCGCTAGCCTCTCCTCATTTATCACCGCTATTTATCACTCGTAACGAACCGGAAATATCATGCCACGCTCCGTCAAAAAAGGGCCCTTCTGCTGCCCTAAGCTCATCAAGAAAGTCGAAAAGATGGATGGTGAGAAAGTCAAGAAGCCGATCAAAACCTGGTCCCGCGCTTCGATGATTCTGCCGACGTTCGTCGGACACACCTTCAAGGTCCACAACGGCAAAGAGTTCGCCAACGTCTTTGTCTCCGAAAACATGGTTGGTCACAAACTCGGCGAGTTCGCCCTCACCCGCGGCTTCCGCCGTCACGGCATGTCGACCGACAAAGGCTAAACCCGCCAACAATATCCCTCTCTATTATGTCTTCCAACGCCACATCTAAATCTCCACTGCAAGGGCTTTTGCTCCTCGCCGTGCTAGGTCTGTGTGGCTGGAGCGGTTGGCTCACCATGGAGAACCAGAAACTCAAGAAAGCCATCGGCCAATCCGGTGGCGGTGGTGGCGAGTTGGCCGGAAAAGTCGCGTCGATTGAAGAAACGCTCGAGAACGGCTTGGTGCTCTCTTTAATCGATCCCTCGCGGGGCAGCACCTTGCTGGCGCAGCCGATTCGTCCGGTTTCCGCAGATGCAGCAAGCATGGGTGGTAATAATAGTGGCCGGGCGCCGAAGCGTTCGCCAAAGGCGCCCGCTCCCGCTCCTCGCCAGGAAATCGAGTCGAACGATCCGAATGCGCCTTTCGATTTCTCCACCGACGGCGACGATAGCAACGCTGAGCCGAACGAAGACCCTATCGATGACCCGAGCAACGGCGCGATTAACGGCTTCAAAGGCGGATCTAGTTTCCTTGACGGATCCGATGCTTCTGGTTTCGACCAAGGTCAATCCGGCCAAGATCCCGAACCCGACAATTTCCCCTTCACTCCGGAACCGGTCGACTTCGGTCCGAGCCCGGCTCCCGAAGGCACCGTCTCCTCCCGCGAACCTGCGCCAAGCACGGGCACTTTCGGTTCCAGCCGGAACCTCCTCGACGGCGGCGGCGACACCTATCTCTACGAACTGACGATTCTTGAAGTGCAGGACAATGGTTTCATCGGCCTCGATGGTGGCAGCAGCAGCGGCGTCAAAGTCGGCGCGTTGTTCGCAGTCATGCGGGGTAACCGCGAGATTGGCAAAGTCCGCGTCCAAGAACTCAGCGAAAGCCGCAGTATCGGCGAAATTGCCGAATATGTCGGCGGCGTTTCAATCCAAAAAGGGGACCGGGTGGTCCCACTCAGGAATTAAATATAATGGATGTTTTAAGTGTAACAAAATACGCCCGCATGTCTCCGAAGAAGGGACGGGATCTGGCGAGAGAAATTCAAGGCATGCCCGTCAACGAGGCCTTGCAAATGGTATCGTTCAGTGCCCGCAAAGCCGGTCGCTTGCTGACCAAAACCTTGAAGTCCGCCATCGCCAATGCGGAACACAATTTCGAATTAGACGCCGACGATCTCACCGTGAAACTCGCGGTAGTCGAAGACGGACCAATCATGCGCCGTGGTAACTACGGCGCCCGCGGGCAGTTTAAGCCCATCGCCAAACGCAGCTGCCATGTGCGCATCGTGCTGACCGACGGCGTAGACGAAGAAGAAGAAGCTTCCGAGGAATAATTTTATGGGACAAAAAGTAAATCCAATTGGCTTTCGGGTCACCGTCAACAAGGACTGGCGGTCTAAGTGGTATGCCGAAAAGAAAGAATTCGGCGATCTCCTCCACGAAGACCTGCGCATCCGTAATCTTGTCAAAACCCGTCTGCGTGACGCGGCCGTGCCGGACGTGCTCATTGAGCGCTATGCCAATCGAGCCCGGATCACCATCTTCACCGCCCGTCCGGGTATCGTGATAGGTAAGCGCGGCGCCGACATCGAACGCCTCCGCGAGGACGTGTCGAAGTTTACCGACAAAGAAATCTATATCGACATTCGTGAGATCAAAGATCCCGACGTCAACGCTCAGCTCGTGTCCGAGAACATCGCGATGCAGCTCGAACGCCGGGTGTCCTTCCGCCGCGCCATGAAACGCGCCGTGCAAATGGCCATGGAACTGGGTGCCCTCGGCATCAAGGTCGAAGCCAACGGCCGCCTCGGCGGTTCGGAACTCGCCCGTCGCGAAAGCTATAAGTCCGGCATGGTGCCGCTGCACACGCTCCGCGCCAACATCGAATACGGTTTTACCGAAGCCAACACCACGTACGGAATCATCGGCGTGAAGTGCTGGATCTGCAAACCCCATCCAGAGGAGGACAAGAAAAATGCCTCTAATGCCTAAAAAGGTGAAATACCGGAAAGTCCAAAAAGGACGCATCCGGGGACTCGCCACATCCGGAAACAAACTCGCCTTCGGCGACTTCGGCCTGCAAACCCTGCAGCGCGGTCGCATCACCAGCGTGCAGATTGAAGCCTGCCGTGTGTCCATTAACCGCCACCTCAAACGTCGTGGCAAAGTATGGATCCGCATCTTTCCCCACACGCCAGTGACCAAGAAGCCGCTCGAAACCCGCATGGGTAAGGGTAAAGGTAACGTCGACCGTTGGGTCGCCATCGTGAAGCCTGGACACATGCTGTTCGAAGTGGGCGCTGTGCCCACCAACTCCGCCCGCGCCGCCCTGCGACTCGCCGCCTCCAAACTGCCGGTCCGTACGCGGTTCGTTCAACGTCAAGGAAGCTGACATGATTAAAATCGACGAAATTCGCCAGCAGACCGACGCCGAACTGGTCACGCTTCTCGACGAGGTAAAAGACGAACTCTTCCGCCTCAACCTCCAGCAGTCCCTTGGACAACTTGAGAAGCCCTCCCGTATCCGCCAACTCCGCCGTCAAGTCGCCCGTTTTGAAACGGTGAAATCCGAACGCCGCTCCGGCGCGGTCGCCCCCGGTTCCGCCGAGGCACGCAGTGCCGAAGCTGTAAAAACCGCCACGGCTACTGCTACGGCAACGAAGCCTACCCCGGCTACCCCGGCAACCCCAGAACCCGCACCGGCCACCGCAACCCCAGCCGCCGAACCCCAGACTGAACCCGAAGTATGAGCATTCAAACCGGACACCGCAAAGTACGCGTCGGCACTGTCGTCAGCACCAAAATGGACAAGACCATCGTGGTTGCGATCGAACGCCGCATTCGTCACCCCCTTTACGGCAAAGAAATTCGTAAATCTAAAAAGCTCTACGTTCACGACGAGAACGGCAACGCCCAACTCGGGGACAAAGTCCGCGTGATGGAAACTCGCCCGATGAGCAAACTGAAACACTGGCGCCTGGTCGAAGTCGTTCGACACGACGACTGAGCAGAGCCGCCCCCCCCGCGATAACGCAAACCCATTTACAACCAGAGAAAACCGATGATCCGCGAGGAATCCAGACTATCCGTAGCCGACAATAGTGGCGCCCGCGAGGTGCTTTGCATCCGCGTGCTCGGGCAACGCAAACGCTATGCCCACGTTGGTGACGTCATTAAAGTCACCATCAAAGACGCCCAGCCAAACGGAACGATCAAGAAGGGCGAGGTACACAGCGCCGTCATCGTCCGCACCCGTGCGCCAATCAAGCGTGAGGACGGCACCAAGCTTCGCTTCGACAGCAACGCCGTCGTCATTCTTGACGCTAACAACAACCCGCAAGGCACCCGGATCTTTGGACCCGTCGCCCGCGAACTGCGCGAACGCAATTTCATGAAACTTGTCTCGCTCGCCCCGGAGGTGCTTTAATGGCTAAATCCCACATTGCTGCCGATGACATTGTTGAAGTGATCTCCGGCGCCCACAAAGGTGAAACCGGCAAAGTGCTGCAAATCGTCGCCAAAGGCGAACGCGCGGTGGTTGAAGGGGTGAACCTCTGCACCAAGCACATGAAACGAAGCCAAGACAACCCGGAGGGTGCCATCATCGACAAAGAGGCCCCCATCCACATATCCAATTTGCGCCGCCAAGAATAACACCAGAAATACGGCACCAGCTCCATACAATTTTCGCCTCAGGAAGAACCCATGGCACGACTCAAAAAACTCTACGAAGAGACCATCTCACCCGCCTTGCGCGAGGAACACAAGATCAGCAACGTGATGGACACTCCGCGTCTCGTCAAAATGGTGATCAACACCTCGATCGACGCGACCCGCGAACGCGACAAGGATATGTTGAACAACATTTCCGCAGGCATCGCCATGATCACCGCCCAGCGCCCGATCACCACCCGTGCCCGCACCAGCGTGTCGAACTTTCGCCTGCGTGAAGGCATGCCGCTCGGTGCCAAAGTCACCTTGCGCGGCGTCCGCATGTACGAGTTCCTCGACCGTCTCGTCACCGTCGCTCTGCCGCGTATCCGCGACTTCCGTGGCGTATCCGCCGGTGGCTTTGACAGCAACGGCAACTACAATCTCGGTATCTCCGACCAGACGATCTTCCCCGAGATCGATCCCGACAAAATTACCACTACCCACGGCATGGACATCGCCATCGTCACCACCGCCAAAGACAGAACGGTCTGCTATGATCTGCTCAAACGTCTCGGCATGCCCTTCGCCTCCTAGATTTCCCGACACGTCACCTTTGTCATGAACCTTTCTGATCCTATCGCTGATTTTCTCACCCGCATCCGCAACGCCTGCTCTGTCGGGCACCGGACTGTCGACATCCCGCATTCCCGAATCAAATCGGACATCGCCCAGATCCTTAAGTCTGAGGGATACGTGCACGACGTCGTCGTCCAAGGCGAGATTCCGACGAAAATCATTCGAATCCATTTAAAATACGACGCGGACTCCGTGTCCATCATCCGTGGTTTGCAGCGCATCAGCAAGCCGGGTCTCCGCCAATACGTTTCCGGGAAAAAAGTTCCGCGCGTGCTCGGCGGACTCGGCGTGGCTGTGCTCAGCACCCCTCAAGGCGTCATCACCGACCGCCAAGCCCGCGAAAACCGCGTGGGTGGCGAGTTCCTCTGCGAAGTCTGGTAAACGACCAGATAAACGAGAAACAAGTAGAACAGTTTAACGAGAAAAACGAATGTCACGAATCGGCAACCAACCCGTCCCCATGCACAAGGACGTCTCACTTGAAGTGAAGGCGGACTCCCTCGTGTTCAAAGGTCCTCAGGGCGAATTCAACCACCGGATCCCGTCCGGCATCGAAGTGAAGTTGGAGGACGGCCAGGTTTCGATCAGCCGCGCCGCCAACACCAAACACCTCCGTGCTATGCACGGAACCACCCGCGCCCTGATCGCCAACATGATCGAAGGCTGCGCCACCGGCTACGAGAAGAACCTCGAGCTGCACGGCGTCGGTTTTCGCGCCCAACTCAAGGGCCGCGAGATCACCTTGGCCCTCGGCTACTCCCACCCCATTCATTACACCCCGCCCGAAGGCGTCACCATCGTCCTCGACGGCGACACCAATATCAAAATCACCGGACCCGACAAACAGAAAGTCGGACAAGCCGCTGCGCAAATCCGCTCCTACTACCCCGCCGAACCCTACAAGGGCAAAGGCGTGCGTTACAAAGGCGAGCAGATCCGCCGCAAAACCGGAAAGGCTATTTCCTGATGAAGTGCAAAACTCGTACCGATTATCGCAAGCGCCGCCACATGCGTGTGCGTCGCAAAGTGTCCGGCACCGCCGAACGCCCACGCATGGCTGTGTTCCGCTCCAGCAAACACCTCTACGTCCAATTCATTGACGACAGCGCTCAGCAAACCCTCGCTGCCGTCTCTACCCGTTCGGGTGCCCTCAAGGGCGAGAAATCCACCATCGATACCGCCAAGAAACTTGGTGAAGCTGCGGCTGAAGCCGCTAAAAGCAAAGGCATCGACCACGTCGTCTTCGACCGCGGTGGCTTCGCCTTCGCTGGCAAGGTGAAAGAAATCGCTGACGCCGCCCGCGAAGCAGGACTCAAAATTTAAGGACCGAAATGGCGAACAATAGATCGAACAATAAAGACTCTTTTCAAGGCGACATCGAAGAACGTGTCGTCGATATCAAACGCTGCTCCAAAGTGGTTAAAGGTGGACGGCGCTTCAGTTTCTCCGCCCTTATCGTCGCAGGCGACCGCAAAGGTCGTGTTGGCTTTGCCATGGGCAAAGCCAACGAGGTCGCCGACGCGATCCGCAAAGGCAACGAGCAAGCCCGCCGCAACATGCAGGTCATCACGCTGCGCGGACCGACTATCCCCCACGAGGTGATGGGCGAGTTCTGCGGTGGACGCGTCATGCTCAAGCCGGCTGCACCCGGTACCGGCGTGATCGCCGGCGGTGCCGTCCGCGCCGTCCTCGAACTCGCCGGCATCCATGATGTCCTCGCGAAATCGCTTGGCAGTAACAACCACATCAACGTCACCAAGGCCACCTTCCAGGCCCTTGAACAACTCCGCTCCTATCAGGAAGTCAGAACCCTTCGCGGCCTTTCCTCCTAACACCACTTTCCCTTTTGGAAACACCATGAACCTCCACGAACTTCAAAAAAGCAAAGGCTCTACCCACCGCATCAAGCGTCTCGGGCGCGGACGCGGTTCCGGTCTCGGTAAAACCTCCGGCAAAGGCCACAAGGGCCAGATGGCCCGTACCGGTCACAAGCGCAAACCGACCTTCGAGGGTGGCCAAAACCGTCTCGTCACCTCGGTGCCGATCCGTGGCTTCAACAACATCAACCGGCAGTATTACATTCCGGTGAACGTCTGCGACCTCGCCAAGTTTGACGCCGGTACCACGGTGGACCTCGACGCGCTCAAGACAGCCGGACTCGCCAAAGGCCCCAAGGGTTCGAAGATCAAGGTCCTCGGCCGTGGTGAACTCTCGGTGAAGCTCGATGTTAAAGCCAACGGGTTCAGCGCCTCCGCCCGTCAAAAAATCGAAGCCGCTGGCGGCACTTGCGAAATCGTCTGATCGACGTAACGATACCCGCTACCCGCCTGCCAACCCCAACGGACCCATCCGACCCTAACCTTCGACCCGCCAAATGCTTTCCGCTTTTGTAAACAGCCTTAAGATCCCCGATCTCCGGACACGAATTTTCTACACGTTCTGGATGATCTTTCTCTGCCGCATTCTCGCGGCTATCCCGGCCCCGGGTGTTAACCGCGGCGCTTTGTCGGAGTGGTTCAACCGCCGCGCCGACGGCGGCATCGCCAGCATGTTCAACATGTTCACCGGCGGTGCGCTTGAGCAGTTCGCGGTGGCCGCGCTGGGCATCATGCCCTACATCAGCGCGAGTATTATCTTGCAGCTGGCCACAGCCGTTGTGCCCACCCTGCAGAAATTGCAGCGTGAAGGGGAGGTCGGAAAACAGAAGATCACCCAATACACGCGCTATCTCACCCTGTTGCTTTGCCTGGTGCAAAGCTATCTGTTGATGAACGCCTTTTCCAACCCGCAAGCCTTGGGCCTGAACGAAGCCATCTTCCAGAATACGCCGGGTACCCGCTTCCTGATCGTCATTACGATGACCACCGCCGCCATGTTGCTGGTCTGGATGGGTGAGCAAATCACCGACAAAGGCGTTGGTAATGGTGTCTCCCTGATTATCACGATCTCCATCATCTCCCAATTGCCGCAAGCAATCCGGACGATGTGGTCCATGTTCACCACCAAAGTGAACTTCCCCGGCTGGGACAGCGGTCCGCGTGGCTTGCTGAAATACCTCGTTGATCTGCTCCTGCAGAACGGCGACCAGCCCGCTGTTTGGTCCCCCTTCCACTTGATCGCCCTGTTGCTGTTCTTCTTCATCGTCACTGCTGGCACCGTGATGCTGACCATGGGCGTTCGCAAAGTGCCGGTCACCCACGCCAAACGCGTTGTCGGCCGCAAAGTCTACGGCGGCCAGAACACCCACTTCCCGCTGCGCGTCAACTACGCCGGTGTGATGCCCATCATTTTTGCTCAAGCCTTGCTGATGTTCCCGCAGCCCTTCTTCCAAAATGTGCTGTTCAAGAAATTCGAGTGGCAATGGGCCGCCGATGTCGGCTCCTACTTCGGCATGGAAACCAAGACCTACATGCTCGTGTACATAGCCATGTTGATGTTCTTCTCCTTCTTCTGGGTGGCCACGCAGTTCAATCCGATCCAGATCGCCGATCAACTGAAGAAAGATGGTGGGTACATTCCCGGCATTCGTCCCGGCAAGTCTACCGCAGACTTTCTCGACCGAACGATGACCCGCCTCACCTTGGCCGGCGCCATCTGCCTAACCTTCCTCGCCATCCTGCCGATGATCTTGAACTCCAAGTTCAACATCCCCTTCGTCGTCGCGCAGTTCTTCGGGGGAACGAGCCTCCTCATCATTGTCGGTGTAATGCTCGACACCATGCGTCAGATCGAATCCCACCTCCTAAACCGCCACTATGATGGCTTCCTTCGCAAAGGAAAAGGCACCGGTACTCAGCGCAAGCGTAAGAGCAAAAACCCCAAGTCTAAAAAAGATACTGAGGATAACTGAGCCGGTCCCCGGCGCAACACCAAGGGTGGACGATTCGTATGATCACTCTCCTCTTGCTTCTCGGCGCACCTGGCTCTGGTAAAGGAACCTTCACCTCCGAATTTGTCCGCGCCACCGGATGCAGCCGGTTCTCGACCGGCGAGTGTTTTCGATCCGTCATGAACGACCCCTCCCATCCGTTTTACGAAGCTGTCCGCGCCCGCATGGACGAGGCCGATTTCGTGCCGGACGACTTGACCTTAAAAGTCGTTCGCGGGCAACTCGCCAAATACGCCAAGGGCACCACTATTCTAATGGATGGCTTCCCGCGCACGCGCGTGCAGGCCGAGGCGCTCGACGAACTGGACGCCACGCTTCAGATCGGGGGGATCTTCTTCCTCGACGTCCCCGAGTCGGAACTCGCCCAGCGTCTGCTCGGGCGCAGGCTTTGCTTGGTCTGCGGTAGCATCTACCATCAGGAACTCCGTCCACCCAAAGCCGACGAACTCTGCGACACCTGCCGCATTCCTCTCACACGCCGCTACGATGATACCGCCGAGTGGATACCTAAACGCATCGGTGCGTTCGCCGAACGTACCGCTCCCGTTGTGGACTACTATGAACGGCAAGATCGTTTGATTCGCGTTGACGGCACGCTCGCCCCGCAAGATGCCGTGGCTTTCGCTCGGACTCATCTTCAAGACGACAGAGCCGAAAAAGCCGAGGAGGCCAGCTGACATGGCGATCATCATCAAAAAACAGGACGAATTAGATCGGATGCGCGCCGCCGGCGGTGTCGCTGCACGCATCAAACTCGAACTCGCCAAGTCGGTTTCCCCCGGAGCCACCACCCACGACCTCGACATGTATGCCAAGGAACTGATCCAAGGCTGGGGGGCGAAGAGTTGCTTCATCGGCTACAAGGGTGCTGCACCCACGCCATACCCCGCTTACACCTGCATTTCCGTCAATGACACCGTGGTCCACGGGATCCCCAACCGCCGTCCCATTCAACTCGGCGACATCGTCAGTATCGATGTTGGCGTTTATTTCGAGGGATTTGTTGGCGACAACGCCACCACGGTCATGGTCGGTGTCACCGACCCAGACGTCATCAACCTCGTTCAAACCGCCGAACTCGCCCTCCAAAAGGCCATTGAACAGGCCGTCGAAGGAAAACGGCTGTCCGACATCTCTCACGCAGTCGAAAAAGCCGCTAAAGCCGCCAAGCGCCCCGGCGGCAAACCTGGCTACGCAGTGGTTCGGGACTTTGTCGGTCATGGGGTCGGGCGCAGTATGCACGAAGAACCGCAGATCAAGAACTACGGACCGCCCGGACGCGGTCCCAAACTCAAAGCTGGCATGACCCTGGCCATCGAACCCATGCTCAACCTCGGCCGTGCCGAGGTGGAGGTACTCAGCGACCACTGGACCGTGCTGACCCGTGACCGCCTGGCCAGTTGCCACGTTGAACACACGGTAGCGGTCGGTAAAAAGAAGGCAGAAATCCTCACCTTGCCCGAAAATGTGTGACCAAGTGATTCATTCGACCGAACCCGCAGCTTTCCGCAGGAGAAAAAAGTGAAGATTTTTCTCGACGCAGTGCTTGAAAAACAAATAGGAACCGTCACTTTTCGTGGGAAACTAGCCAACGGGCACCAATTTTCTGCGTATTTGCCACAAGACAGTTTGCGGCGAGACAGTTTACCGCGAGACAGTTTACCGAAAAACAGACAGAATGAAAGAACGTCACCTTGTCCGGGTATGACCGTACGGGTGGCTTTGTCTCCTTTTGACATGTCAAAAGGGGCGATTGAAAGCTGGCAGGCTTGTCCAACCAGCGTAAAATAAACAGTTTAGACAAACGATTTGGAACGAAGATTATGAAGGTACGACCCTCCGTTAAGCGCATGTGCGCACATTGTCAGATTATCCGCCGCAAAGGTGTCGTCCGCGTCATCTGCACCAATCCGCGTCACAAGCAGCGACAAGGCTAAGTTCCAGCCACCACCCACCCACTTTTATCCCCCTCCTCTAAGGTAACACATGCCACGTATCATCGGTGTCGACATCCCCGGCCGCAAACAACTCCTCTATTCCCTCCAGTACATTTACGGAGTGGGTCCTGCTCGTTCGGCTCAAATTATTGAAAAGCTTGGCATGGACCCGAAGAAGCGTGCTGATGACCTCGCCCCTGACGAACTCAGCCGTCTCGCCGAAGTCTTGCAAAGCGATTACACCATCGAAGGTGATCTTCGCCGCGAAGTGAATGGCAACATTCGCCGCCTGATCAGCATCAATTGCTACCGTGGCAGCCGCCACAAACGTGGTCTGCCGGTTCGCGGACAACGCACCTCGACCAACGCCCGCACCCGTAAAGGTGGCAAGAAGACTGTTGGAACTGTCCGCGGAAAAGCAGCCCGTGCCGCTGTCAAAGCTGGTAAATAACCAGCGCCAAAAAAGCGCTGCCCCATAACCCCTTTCAAGAAGTAACATCATGGCCGACGAAGACCAAAAACCTGAAGAAACTCCGGAACCGACACCTGCTCCCGCAGAAACGCCGGCACCTGAAGAAACGCCTGCTGCAGAGGCCCCCGCAAAAGCGGACGCGCCTGCCGCCGAAACTGAGGCACCCGCTGCCAAAACTGAGGCACCCGCTGCCAAGGCTGAAGCGACGGCAAAAGATGAAGCGCCGGCCGCGAAGGCTGATGCTCCTGCGGCCGATGCCAAAGCTGATGCTCCTGCCGCCAAGGCCGAAGCCGCAGACGGCGGCTCTGCTGCCGCTCCCGCTGTGGACGGAATGGCTGACGAAGGTGAAGGCAAGCCGGAAGGCGAAGCCGCCGAGGGCCAAGAGGGTGCAGAAGCTACCAAACGCAAACCCAAAGTCCGTCTGATCAAAGGCGCCAAGGGCATCAGTTCTGGCATCGCCCACATCAAAGCGACCTTCAACAACACCATCGTCTCGATCACCGACAATCAAGGCAACGTGATCTCTTGGGGATCTGCCGGTCGGTCCGGCTTCAAAGGCAGTCGCAAAAGCACCGCCTACGCGGCCTCCATGGTCGCACAGGACGCCGCTCGTCAGGCCATGGGCCATGGCATGCAGGATGTGGAAGTTCGCGTTCAAGGTCCCGGTGCCGGACGCGAAAGCGCCATCCGCGCCATCCAATCCGCCGGCCTGAACGTCCACTCCATCAAGGACGTCACCCCAATTCCGCACAACGGCTGCCGTCCCAAGAAACGCCGCCGCGTATAATCATAATTTCAAACACCACAACTTTCTTTTAAAGAGCAGAGGTAACCCATGCCGATCCGACTAGGTCGATTCGAAATGCCCAAACGGGTGGTCAAAGATGAAGAAGCTGAAGATAATAACTTCGCTTGCTTCTACGCAGAGCCTTTTGAGGCCGGCTATGGCCGCACCATTGGCAACTCCCTGCGTCGCGTTTTGCTTTCCTCCCTGGAAGGCGCCGCTATCGCGACCATCAAAATCAAAGGAGCCCAGCACGAGTTCAGCACCTTGCCCGGCGTCGTCGAAGACGTCACTGACATCGTGCTCAATCTCAAAAAGGTGATCCTGCGCAGCTACTCTCGCGAGAGCAAAACCATGCGCATCTCCGTCACCGGACCCGGTGAAGTCACCGCTGGCGACTTCGAGACCGACGGTTCGCTCGAGATCCTCAACCCTGGACATCACATCTGCACCCTCGACACCGACGGCGTGTTCGAAGCGGAAGCCGAAGTGCGTATCGGTCGCGGCTACTGCCCCGCCGACATGAACAAGAAAGAAGACCAGGAACTCGGTATCATTCCGATCGACTGCCTCTTCTCGCCGGTTCAGCGCGTGAACTTCGCAGTCGAGTCCACCCGCGTCGGTCGCCGTACCGATTACGACAAGCTCGTCCTTGAAATTTGGACCGATGGCCGTGTCACCCCCGACGACGCCCTCACCATGTCCGCCGCGATTTTGCGTCACCACCTCGACGTCTTCGTCAGCTACGACAAAGACCTCGTCGAGTTCGAACAAAGCGTAAAGCAGATCGACCAAGAACGCGAAGACCTGCGCAAGAAGCTCAACATCAGTGTCAACGAGATCGAACTCAGTGTCCGCGCGGCCAACTGCCTGAACAACGCCAACATCACCACCGTCGGCGAACTCTGTCAGAAGACCGAAAGCGAAATGCTCAAGTACCGCAACTTCGGTAAGAAGTCACTCAACGAAATCAAAGCCAAGCTCTCCGAGTTGGCCCTGTCCCTCGGAATGACGATCGATCCCGATCTGCTTAATTCCAGCAGCGCCGAAAAGTAAGGAATCACCAGCCATGCGCCACCGTAAACGCACCATCAAACTTGGTCGCACCTCCGCCCACCGCGAATCCACCTTGGCCAATATGGTCTGCTCGCTGATCGAGCATCGCCGTATCGAAACCACGCTGCCCAAAGCCAAAGCCGCGCGTCAACTCGCCGAAAAAATGGTGACCTTGGGCAAGAAGGGGGGCGTCGCCAACCGGCGCCGCGCCCTTTCGAAACTCCGCCAACGCGAACATGTGACCACCTTGTTTGAAGAAGTGGCCCCTCAGTTCGTCAACCGCAACGGCGGCTACACGCGCATTTACAAACTCGGCATGCGTCACAGCGACAACGCCGAGATGGCCTTGCTCGAGTGGGTTGGACTCACCTTCGAAGTTGAAGACGACGGCGAAGACGAATCCTAGTCCGTTAGAAATTCATACCGTCTTATGAGGGGAGGGGGCCGTTTAACGCCTCCTCCTTTTTGTTATGAAACCAAGAAAAGGAATCGTGCTCGCAGGTGGTTCGGGAACGCGTCTGCATCCGATCACCTTGGCAACCAGCAAGCAGCTTCTGCCCGTCTACGACAAGCCGCTGATCTATTACCCGCTGTCGACCCTGATGCTCGCCGGCCTGCGCGAGATCGCGATCATCACCACCCCGCATGACGCCCCGGCCTTCAAAAAACTGCTCGGTGACGGCAGCGCGTTTGGGATTGAAATCACCTGGCTCGAACAACCCAAGCCCGAAGGTCTGGCCCAGGCCTTTCTGATCGCCGAGTCCTTTCTCGACGGCGCCCCCAGTGCCCTGGTTCTTGGTGACAACCTGTTCCACGGCAACACCCTCGGGCGTGACCTGAAATACGTCGACGAACGCGAGGAGCCGACCGTGTTCGCCGTCTCCGTCTCCAACCCGTCCGACTACGGTGTCGTCTCCTTCGACGAGACCGGTCGGGCGACCACGATCGAGGAGAAGCCGGAAAATCCCCGTTCGAATTTCGCCGTTCCCGGCCTCTACTTCTACGGCCCCGACGCGTCCGAAGTCACTCGCACCCTGAAGCCGTCAGCCCGCGGCGAACTCGAGATCACCGCCCTCAACAACGTCTATCTCGAACAAGGCCGCCTGCACGTCCAGCCGCTCACCCGCGGCTGCGCCTGGTTCGACACCGGCTCTCCGGAAGCGCTTCAAGAGGCCTCCCGCTTCGTCGAGATCGTCGAAAAACGCCAAGGCCTCAAGATCGGTTGCCCCGAGGAAATCGCCTGGAACAAAGGCTGGATCGACGCGGCGCAGCTGCGCGCTCAGGCCGAAGCGCTACACAAAACGGCCTACGGACGGTATCTGTTCGAACTTACTCGGTAGCTATGAGCCTGAACCCATTCAAAACCAACAAGCTGCGCCTGGCCGGACTCCACCGAAATCCATTTGTGGTAAAATTTTGGTTGCCCGTATCCCGAACCAACGGCATCCCAAGATCATGAAGGTTCCCTTACTGGATTTAACGCCACAAAACCATCCGCTCGAAGACGAGTTCGTCGCGGCGTTTCGTGAAGTGTTGCATTCAAACCGCTTCATTCTCGGGCCGAAAGTGGAGGAACTCGAGGAGAAACTGGCCGCGCTGTGCGAGACGAAACATGCCATTGGCGTGAGTTCGGGAACGGACGCCTTGCTGCTCGCCTTCATGGCGCTCGGACTTGGTCCCGGAGACGAAGTCCTCTGCCCGACCTTCACCTTTTTTGCCACGGCTGGGTGTATTTCCAGAACCGGGGCGACTCCCGTGTTCGTTGATGCGTGTCCGGTTTGTTTTAACATCGACGTTAATGACGCGCGTCGCAAGATCACCGAGAACACCAAGGCCATCGTCCCTGTGCATTTGTTTGGCCAAGCGGCTGAGATGGACAGCATCATGGCGCTGGCCAAAGAACATAACTTGCATGTGGTCGAGGACGCTGCCCAGGCCATCGGTTCGAAATACAAAGGCAAGGCGGTCGGTGGGTTCGGCGATTTTGGCACATATAGCTTCTTTCCGTCGAAAAACCTCGGCGGGTTCGGCGACGGTGGCATGCTGGTTTGCAACGATGACGAGCTCTACGAGATGGCCAAGATTCTCCGGGTTCACGGCTCAAAACCAAAATATGAGCACAAATACATCGGCGCCAATTTCAGACTGGATCCCTTGCAGGCGGCCATGCTTCTGGTGAAACTTCCGCATTACGGTAGTTATACCGAAGGGCGGAAACAGAACGCCGCGTTTTACCTAGCGCAACTACTTCAACGGGATGATGTCGTGCAGGCTGATCCCTCGAATTGTGGTTGCAGCGAGGCGGCCAAGGTGCCGAGCGATGGACCGCGATTGACGCTGCCGGTCGCCTACCAGCACAACGACCACATCTGGAACCAGTTCACTATACGGGTTCATGGACCCGGCCAACGCGATGCGCTCAAGGCCCATCTCCAGTCCCATGACATCGGATGTGAGGTGTATTATCCGATCAGTATGCACCAACAGCCGTGCTTCGCCTCGTTGCCTGCGTCCGCATGTCCGGTTGCTGAAATCCTTTCAAATGAAGTCCTCAGTTTGCCCGTGTTCCCGGAGCTAACGTCGGAACAGCAACAGTTCGTGGTGGATCAAATCCAATCATTTCTACGCAACTAACGCATGAACAAGCCGTGTCTGCCGCAACGCTCAAATAAACGCACTGTCCACTATGAATAAACAATCAACCGCCTTGCTGGAAAAAATTGAGTCGAAAACAGCGGTGATCGGCATCATTGGCCTTGGCTATGTCGGTCTGCCGTTGGGGATCGAATTTGTGAACGGAGGGTTCCCCGTCATCGGTTTTGACTTAGATGAGAAAAAGACGGACGCGATCAACGCGGGAACCAGTTACATCAAACATATCCCGGACGAGAATGTGGCCGTGTTCACGCAACACGTCAACTGTTTGGCGACCACTGATTTCAGCCGTCTCAAAGATGCGGACTGTATTATCATCTGCGTTCCGACCCCGTTGACCAAGCATCGCGAACCCGACATGAGCTATATCCGATCGACGGCGCAAACAATCAAGGAGCACTTGCGTGAAGGCCAGTTGGTGACGTTGGAGAGCACCACCTATCCGGGCACAACCCGTGAAGTGCTGCAACCGATCCTCGAGGAAACCGGACTCAAAGCATCCACTGACTTTTTTCTCGCCTACAGTCCCGAACGGGAAGACCCAGGTAACAAGAATTTCGGCACACGAAAAATTCCCAAAGTGGTTGGCGGACTGGGTGAAGATGCCCTCAAACTCGCGACGACCATGTACGATGCCGTCGTGGTTTCTACCGT
>Ga0209186_1000503_pt1 | contig 31259 bp, 18 predicted proteins | sample SidtaG_FD_187426 | JGI IMG/M metagenome (GOLD analysis project Ga0209186, IMG submission 187426) | Marine algal microbial communities from Sidmouth, United Kingdom - Sidmouth_Male2 metaG (SPAdes) (version 2) | ecosystem: Host-associated > Algae > Red algae > Unclassified | place: Sidmouth...
ACTGCGGTGCAACCGTTGTCGTCTGTAATCGTTACTGAGTAGGTAGCAATGGGGAGATTGCTGGCTGTTTGTGTTGTTGTGCCATTGCTCCATAGGTAAGTGAATGGGCCGGTTCCGCCTGCTGGTGTCACTGTTGCTGTCCCGTCGTTGCCTGCGCAGGTGGTATTGGTAGAAGAGGCGGTAGCGGTTAGGTTGCAGTTACAGCCGTCTACTACTGTTGTTGTGGCTACTGCGGTGCAACCGTTGTCGTCTGTAATCGTTACTGAGTAGGTAGCAATGGGGAGATTGTTGGCTGTTTGTGTTGTTGTGCCATTGCTCCATAGGTAAGTGAATGGGCCGGTTCCGCCTGCTGGTGTCACTGTTGCTGTCCCGTCGTTTCCTGCGCAGGTGGTATTGGTTGAAGTGGCGGTGGCGGTTAGGTTGCAGTTACAGCCGTCTACTACTGTTGTTGTGGCTACTGCGGTGCAACCGTTGTCGTCTGTAATCGTTACTGAGTAGGTAGCAATGGGGAGATTGCTGGCTGTTTGTGTTGTTGTGCCATTGCTCCATAGGTAAGTGAATGGGCCGGTTCCGCCTGCTGGTGCCACTGTTGCTGTCCCGTCGTTTCCTGCGCAGGTTGTGTTGGTTGAAGTGGCGGTGGCGGTAACTTCACCATTTGCAACTGTTACCTGGCTGATAACTTCACAACCAATATTGTCTGTAACTGTTACAAAATAGGTTCCTGGTGAAAGATTATTTATAGTATTAGAATTTCCACCATTGTTCCATTGATACGAGTAAGGAGTTGACCCATTTACAGGATTGACCGTTGCAGAACCATCATTGCCGTTACAGGTGGCTACTGAACTGGTATTGAGCGTCATATTACAAACACAAAGATTCTGAACAACCACTTGCTGAATTACCTGACAGCCTGTATTATCTGTTACCGTAACGGTATAAGTTGCTGCAGCTAAATTATTTATTGTAGCCGTTTGTTGACCAGTGTTCCATATGAAGGAATAAGGCGTTTGTCCTCCACCCGGTGTAGCAGAAGCAGAACCATTATTACCAAAGCAATTTTCGCCTGTTGAAGAAGTGGATACGGTGACGTTACAGTTGCATCCGTCGCTAATGGTAACGGAACCAGTTGCCAGACAACTATTTGTATCAGTAACGGTGACTGTGAATGTACCGATTGGCAATCCAGAGATAGAAGGTGTATTTTCTCCATTACTCCAACTGTAATTATAAGTAGGTGTTCCTCCATTTGGAGTCGCGTAGGCAACGCCATCATTACCGAAACAACTTACTGGGTCATGAGAGGTAGACACTGTCAAATTACAGCAACCAGTGGTTTGTTCTGGTACTGTAATGATTTGGGTCTCATCGCAACCATTCACAGTAACGGTCAAGTAATACGGTCCTGGAAATAGGTTAAAGATATCCTGGTTTGTTGAACTGTATCCAGAAGGACCAGTCCATTGGTAGGTTGGATTGACAGCACCAGGAGTGCTTATCATGATGTGTCCTGTTTGGGTACCCTGACAAGCATCTTCAATATTGTCGGTTGTAATGGAAAAATCATCAATCCATGTCATGGTAACTGGTGTTGTGTATTCCCAATCCGAGCAGTTTGAATTTCTAGCTCCTCTACGATATTGGACGACAGAGTTTCCTACGGGAGGATTCTGTGTCAGGTAGCCTGGGTAGTTATAACTTGCGGTAGATGAACCCGTAGGTCCAGTCAATAAATTCCAGGTGGTTCCACCATTGGTACTATATTCCCAGCGGTAAGAAGTCGTACCTGATCCTCCAGTAGGCAATGAAACATTATTAACTGAGCCCATTGTTCCAGGACAAATTACTGGATCGGAAGGCGTGATTGTTCCGGCATTGATAACATTTTGGCAACAGCCGGTGCTTGGTTGGCCTACTGTGTAAGAAGCCGTCTTAGTGCATCCACTTACATCTACTGTTACAAAATAGGTTCCTAAATCAAGACCAGAAATATCCTGTGTGCTTGCTGTAAATCCATTTGGTCCTGTCCAGTTGTACGTGGGGCTTGTGGCGCCACTTGTATAAATATCAATGGCACCATTAAAGGCATTTGGGCAAGTTGGTGTAATGCTGCTTGTAAGATTGATAGTAAAGTCATCTACCCACGTAATAGTGACAGGCATTGTATAGATCCAAGGCGTACAATTGGTGTTTCGGGCACCACGGCGGTATTGCACGACTGAGTTTCCTGGAGGTGCAGGACCAGCAAAACCTGGATATACATGCGTAGGAGAATCCTCGCCTTGTATCCCCGAAAGATTAGACCATGTAGATCCACCGTTTGTACTATATTCCCATTTATAAGAAATTGTTCCAGCACCACCACTTGGCAAAACAGTATTGTAGACTTTTCCTGAAACATTTGGACAAATAACTGGCGCTGAAGGGGTCACCGTTCCAGCATCACTTAATGCCAAACAACAGCCTGTTGTTAAGGGATCAACCGTATAAGAACTGGATTTTGTACACCCACTGACGTTAACGGTCAGGGTGTATGCTCCTTCTTCTAAACCAGAAATATCTTGTGTTGTTGCAGTAAAACCGTTTGGTCCAACCCAACTGTAAGTGGGACTTGTTGCCCCATTCGTATAAATGTCGATTGCTCCATTAAAAGTTCCTGGGCAAGTTGGTGTTGTGCTATTTAGTAAAATACTAAAATTATCGACCCAAGTGATGGATACTGAAGTTGTATAAATCCAACTACTACAGTTTGAGTTTCTGGCTCCTCGACGATATTGGACAACCGAATTGCCTGGAGGAGCAGAGCCAGTAAAACCAGGGTAAGTCTTTGTTGGAGAATTTGACCCTTGTGTGCCTGTGAGGAGATTCCAGGTTGTTCCTCCATTGGTGCTATATTCCCAGCGATAGGTAATCGTTCCAGAACCACCGGATGGCAGATTAGAGTTATACACGATTCCTGCTACTCCTGAGCAAACAACAGGTTCAGATGGCACTACTGTTCCAGCATTATTCAACGGTTGGCAGCAACCCGTTGTTGGTTGGCCTACAGTATAAGTAGCATCGGTTGTACACCCACTGACATTAACTGTTATCGTGTATGGTCCTTCTTCCAAACCAGAAATATCTTGAGTTGTCGCCGTAAAACCATTTGGCCCTACCCAACTGTATGTTGGACTTGTTGCGCCACTAGTATAAATGTCAATTGCTCCATTAAAAGTCCCTGGGCACGTTGGAGTAATGCTATTTAGATTAATACTAAAATTATCTACCCAGGTAATTTGTTCACTGGCTGTAGTCACCCATTGAGAACAACTGGAATTTAAGGCAGAACGTCTGTAATAGACAGTAACGGAGCCTGATTGACCAGTTGGGCGTAACAGGAGAGGAGACTGCAAGACATAGGGATTACCACCATTAGGAATAGCAGCCCATCCGCTTGACCCATTTAAGGAAGATTCCCATTGATAAGTTGTAGAAGCATTCGAACCAGTAGGAGCTGTTTGGTTATAAATATATTGAGACGTATTCCAACATTTGACTGCTGGTGGCGTTTGTAACGTTCCAGCATCAGACAATTGAGAACAACAGCCAGTGCTTGTTGTTCCAACAGTATAACTATTTGTAACGGTACAACCAGAGCTAGCAGGAATTGCTACTGTAACAGTATAAGTTCCAGGAGCAACATTGGTTAAGTCTTCGGTTGTGTATGGGCCACCCGGACCAGTCCAACTAATAGCTGGAGTAGTATTCAGGCCATTTACCGTAAGGTTAATAGATCCTGTATTTGTACTTGAACATGAAGGCGTAGTTGTTGCGGTGGTATTGAAATTCTGCCAAAGGACCTGAGCCTCATTAGAAGAAACAAAATTGGTACAACCAGGTCTTCTTGCCAATCTTCGATACAAGGCAGTAACTGGACCTAAAGCAGGCAGATTGGGGTTTTGTAAACCATAGTATTCTGTTCCATTTGGAGGAGGTGGAGGTAAGACCATCCAGGAACTCCCACCATTTGTACTATACTCCCATTGGTATTCTGCATTTCCACCAGAGCCCCCAGTAGGCCAAGAAGTATTATAGATACTAACACTACCACTAAAGCAACGTTGTGGATCAGAAGGGTAAATAACCCCTCCATTTGTATAGTTATCACAAGAAATGCAATTCCCTGTTCCTAGAGCTTCAACGATTATAGTAAAGGCAATTGTTGAAAATGTACTTTGAGGACATCCATTATCAGTTGCTGTTACTGAAAAAGTGTATGTTGTAGCCGATGGTGGTGTCCAGGAAAATGTTCCAGTAGGTGTCGTTGTATTATTATTAGAAATTGTAAAGTTTGTTGGCGGATTAGCTGACATGTTTAGTACTTGACCAGCATCTGCGTCAAAAGCATTAACATTGAAGGCAATTAAATCACCAACACAAGCATTTATAGTTGTACTGTTAGCTGTATGGGTAAATGTTGGATTTGTATTATTACATAGATCTGTAGTGACCTGATAATCTCTGATAATTTCACTAATCACAACTCCATTTCTTCTTTCTGTCGCCAAAATTGCGATTGGTGACACTTGAAATCCTAATCCCTGATTTGGATTAAAACTCACAACATTTCCAGAGTTCGAATAGGTTCCACCAATTGGATTCGTAACAGAGAACGGACTCGTATAAGCGAATGGTATAGCGTCTTCCCCTAAAGGAGCAACCCTTGAATAGCTAACAACATCTCCATCCGGTTCAATGACATCATGGGAATAAGCGGTAAGGTTGTTATGACATAAAATCAATTGTGGGTTAAAATCAATAGGTGAAGAAGGATCAAAGTATGGTGAATTATTTTGAGGAGCTGCAACTGTGTTTAGTTTTGCGTAAATATGCATATCAGCATTGGTACCACTAGTTTGTCCAGTTGTTATAGCTCCATTTCTTAATCCTCCTTCATAAACGACTTTATAATCTGTGGCTGTTGAAGGGAAAGTATAAGTTCCTTCATATACAAAGTTTAAATAAGCGGGTTGATAACCATTATTTGTTTGGTTGCATGTTGGTGCTTGAGGACATAGATTTCCTTGGAGATTAATTTCATTTATCTTGTTTACAACAAAAGAACCAAGCAGTGTAGTACCTTCATAAACTTGAAGATTATAGGCTGCACTCAATCCTGCATTTCCTGGTCCACAATCAGCCATTAAGTTCATGGTAAACTTAAACTGATTGGTAGTTCCGGTGTGTTCAAAGGAAATATTCCCTCCTGAAAGGTGACTGGCAGTGGCTTGATTCAGCCCTACACCAATCAGAAGGAGCGAGCAGATGATGCTCCTAATGAACACTTTATATTTTAATAATTCATTTTTCATAGTCAAAAGTTACCTTGGTTATTTCGATACAGCTGACAACTCCTTTGTTATGGGAGAATAGGCATTGTCGGTGTATTCAGCGACCAGCTTGTATCTATATTTTGTTCCAATTTCCAATTGTCTATCAGTAAAAACCAATTGATTTCCAGTGATTGTGCAATTGGGGGTGTCCCTTGTAATTCTCTTATAGGTGGATGATTTTTCTTTTTCTTTTGCTCTAAACAGAATGTAATATCGGACGCTATTATCTTGTAAATTCCATCGTACGTTAATTTCCTTGTCTCCTGCTGACTTGACTGAGAATCCTTCAATTTCTCCTTTCTGCTTTGTATCGATTTTCTTTGATTTAATCTCTTTGGAAGGGGTGCTTAAATCGACTTCATCAAAGGCGACAATTCTGTAGGAGTATTCTGCTGTTTTAGATCCGGTTTTGTCCTTGAATCTTGATTCGATGGGTTTTTCGGTGTATTCTTTCAGGACTTCCCATTCGTCTTTATTTTTAAACTTTCGTTGAATTTGATGCTTGATAACGTCTTCACTTGAGCTGTTGACCCAAACCATGGATACGCCTTCTTCATCCGCTTGTATCTCTCTAAATGCGGGAGGCACAGGAGGAATAAGATCAGGGCGTTTGACTATACAGACCTTAGAATAATCGGAATAGTTTTGTCGTTTGTCGATTGCCTTGATTTTGTAGTACACATTCTCGGTCAGCATATTCACATTGCTGAGGTGTGAGAAAGTTGTTTCTTCAATGTGAATAGAAGTCAACTGTGCGTAATTCCCATCAAGTTGATTGGACATGAATACTCGATAGCCTATTAGGTCATATTCTGTGTTGGGGATCCAGCTAAGTGTAACAGTTCCCTCTTTATCCATTATGCCCTTGACTTCGATAGGAGGTACTGGAGGTGTATCGTCTATCAATATTCCTAGGATTGGGAAGGACTTGACTTCTATTCCTGAAGGATCTAAGTAAGATACTTGATAGTAGGTAGAAGGAAAGGGTTCTGGATCATTAAATGTTCTGTTATTAGCTGGAAGCGGTGTATTGTTTATCTTAACGTAAGGCCCTGTTTTGCTCGCTGCTTTATAGACATTAAAGCCCATAATGTTCTTATTATTATCGACAGGAAAATCCCAGGTGATTACTTGAGTGCCACGTGGTTCTTCTTTTACGGGTAACAGTCCAAGCTGTACACTTAATGGATCTGGGATTCCTTCGCCGGTGACGACTTCAGAATAAGGGCCGTATTCACCAAAAATAGATCTGCCTCTTACCCTATAATAGTATTTTTTTCTATTCTCCTCCAATGGATTCATGAAGATCATGTTATCATTGGTAAACCCTTGGGCTGGTGTATAGATTAAAGGATATTCATTCAATTGTTTAAAGGTAGCGCCTCCATCATCAGAGCGTTCTACAAAATACGTTGAATAGTCTTGTTCTGTTCGGAATTTATTCCAAACTAAATTACAAACCATATTACTACATACGGTGTTTAATTCTGCGGGGACAGGTAATTCAGATGATGATCCCATTGAGACATGCGCGTAGCCTGGAATCTTAACTTTTCCGGGATAGTCTCCATTGAGTTCAATCTGATAGGAGTATGACTCATTGTTTTTGACATTGGTATCGAAATAGCATAGTCCCATTGCTTCAGCGACTTTTGGATCCTGGTCTGCCACAAATAATCCGAACCCAAATTTGTTTTGTTGTTCTTGCGATGTGTTATAAATTTTGAGCAAGGGGTTGTTTGTTTCTTCTTCAGCAGATACGTCAAATGATTCTCCGAAGATGGCGGCGGCTGCGACTTTCAAAAGTTCGTTGTTTGACATTTCTCGTTCCCAGAATTCTTGCGGGTATGGTTTAAACTCATTTGGAACAATGACTTTTGACAGATTTTTTTCGTATGGTTCGAGTTCACTACCGTTTCGAGTGATCGTTATTCGAGTAACTGTGTGCCCGTTTTTGATGGCATGTTGCCAAGTACTATAATTCATTGGAGCCCATCGGACTACTGCTGTGCTATTCACTGCTTTTGCTGTTCCTCGGATAACTAAGGAGTCAGCACTGTTGAACTGTGCATTGATGTTATTACACACCAACAAAATGATATAAGATAATATGATGATTATTCGTACTATCATGGCGTAACAATATTTACTGTATACGTATTATAAAAGAGATACTTGAATTTTAACTGATAAGTACCATTATTCGGTCTTGTGTTAAAGGCCTTTGCAAAAAATGGTGGTGACGAATCACCTGGAGGAGGCAGTTCTCCAGAATTATAATAATACAAGAATGTTTTATATTTATCCCTCCAACATGATCTAAAGCCTTGCTCCATATATTGTTCAATTGTTGTACCAGGCGGTAGTGGTTCGTGGAATGGTCCACCCTCTCCATAGATATCATCATGTTTTCCAGCAATAAAATTTGTTACTGTTACAATATCGCGATGAATTTTGTAGGGTGCGGTGTATTCAAATATTCCAAAAGCCTCTTCGTATTCTGGTATATTGTTATGATTAAATGCATAGGAAGTAATTTTTAGTTTATCTAATTTTGAAGAGCTTCCTCTTCCATCAGCAGTAGAACTTTGTTCAATTGTCCAAGCTTTTGCGAGAGTTTCTTTCCATTCATGCATATGAACTCCAGGATCCCCGTATTGAGTTTTTACACATTGTAGGACATCATAAAACTTCTTTTTAATTGTATTTTGATACCAAGTGCTGTTGTCGCTTCTTTCAATTGTAAACTTTTGAATTTCATGAACTCCAAATGGTTCATCTAATTTGTAAGATGTGAATAGATTTTTCCCTAAAATTGTTCCCTTATCTTCCTGTACCATTGCTGCTAGCTTGTCTGAAAGCTTTAAGTATTTACTTGTTCTAAAGAATACTTTATACATACTTTTGTATTGCAAAGGAGGGGGCGGTGTGTAAGTTCCTTCTCCATTATTGGGATTAACAGTTGTTGGCATTTCGGTTGGACCTGTATTAGTGGTAGACGTTCCACTAGGATTTGGTCCACTTCCATCTTCAGATGAATGTTCTAAGGTATGGTGCTGCTGAGCAACTGGATTTGGATCAAAATAGTAGGCATACTCTCCAAGTTGTTCTTCAGCAAGTTCAATATAATCAGCATGATCTGTTCCTTTCGATAACGTATTATCATCTATGTATACCAATTCAACAGAGTACAATTTTTCTCTTTCAAATAATCCTTCCGGGAAATTCCAAAGTATGTTTTTATCCATATTAATATTAGGCTCAAAATACCATGCAAAGTCGTTTTCCCTCGCCTTCAATTTTATTTTAAAAGAAACGTCATCATCAAGATGTTCAAAAAAATCAGCTTGACCCTTTACTAGATAAATGCTTCCCTCTCGATTGGATTTTTGTTCTTCGTAGAAGTTAAATTGTTCAGGAAAAGGGTAGGAACTTTTAATATTTGCATTTGGAAGGATTAATAAGCTTGGACCGGTGGTGACAAAAATTGTATCTCTTTCAAAGGCCAATTCTCCATCTTCATACACATCTACCCAAGAATACCCCTGTCTTTCCTGAAATCTAACCTCAACAATAAACATGTATTCTCTATCGCCTCTGAGCATATCTCTTGGTTTCCAGACCATTGATCGTTTATCACTCGACAGTTCTTTCATCCCAAATATTTTTTCTCCATCCAGGTATAATCCGGTTTCTGAATCAATTAATTTTACTTTGTAGTATTCATCTTCCCCATCTAAGCCTGTCAAAGTGTATTGATCCTCTATCGGCACAAGAAATTGAACAATTGGTTCAAAGTCTACTCCAACTTCAGCACCGTCTTCTGGGATTATTCTGTCAATTATCGGAATAATTGCTGGATTTGAAGCTCCTGCAATCGTACATTGTTCTCCAAGCTCAATTTCAAAACGCCAAGTCCCTTTTACTAATCCACCAAGCACATCATAAGTTCCTCCAAGTATGCCTCGTCCATAAAATGGGTTTGGTAAGCTTGCCTGTAAGATAACACCTGCAGATGCCTGTAAAATAGTTGCTTTTATGCGTTTACCGAATATTTTTGCTGTGACGCCTACTTCTGCTCCCACACCCGCGTAGATTTGTCCGGTAGCATACCAACCATCAAAGCCGATTTGTTCATTTGTATTGACACAATAGGCCTCTCCATAATCTAGAATAGAGATATCGAAGCCAAGTATCATTTGAAAATTACCATAGAAAATCAGGAAGGTTAGATCTCCCGTATTTACGCCAAAACTTGCACCAAACGCTAGCCCTGCACCAGTACTGACGAGCGATGACCGTTTAGGATCATAGGCATCTCCTTCATTATATCCCATTAACGAAAGTACATCGTCTGGTGGGTCTGGGATATCCGGTATTTCCATGTTTCCAACACAGAAGTAGGCGTCGAAATGTATCGCGAGAAAGTCTCCAATATTTACCTTTACACCGCATCGATTATCGGGCTCCCCAATTTTTACAAACCAGCCAGTCTCATCTGCATAGATATGAGCCCAGCCCATCACATTTCCAGTACCAGCTCCAGTCACGATATTGCCTGGAGTGGTCAGGTACATTCTGAATTGTGCATCAAACAAATCATTCTCAAAATCAAATAGAATACTTACATAGGCACGTATACTGGCATCGACATCTGGTGCTTTTATCAAGGAAGTATCTTGGGCAATTTTTGGTAGTTTACCCAGATTAATATCTTTTAACATTTGCGCCGTTCCTTGAATAAGGATAAAGTTTAATCCACCTCCATCGTTAAATTGCATTTCGAAAAATACATTACCGTTGAGCATGGCGTCTTTCATCGTTGCAAATCCAGCACTGAGGCGAATTCCCAGTCCCACATTAGCATCAGGTTCGTATCGAATTCCAGAAAGGGATGTGCCTAGTGCAGGAATAGCGGTGGGGGTGTTTTCAGTAGCATTGACCAAGGCTTCTAGGTAATTTTCGTCACGATCCATTTTATGATAGATTCCTCCTCCCAAGGCTGTTAGCTTTAAGACGCTTGGTACAATAGGGATTCCAGTAGCCCCAAACTTGGCCTGTAAGTCGACAAAGAAGTAATCTTCAATAACATTATTGATTTCAACGGAACCGAATTGTGCCATAGCGGAGATTCCAAAATCTACTTCATCTGGCACGGAGCCAAAGCAGGATACTTGATGGTTACTGCCTTGTTCTTCCATACCTTCTTCTTCATTTACACCTGCTACCCAGACGGAAATCATACCACGGAACCCATTACCAAAGGTTTCATGGTTTTCATAGAACGTTAGTCCTCCACTAATGCCGAATCCTGGAGCGGAGGCATTGATGAAGATTTCGTCAATCTTCATTCGGTCGTATTTCCAGCGTTGGCGTTCCTCTTCTTCAACCATGTTGCCAATGAAGGCAAAACTTCCACAGGCGGTGATTCCTGCGTCGTCTGAAGGAGCGAGTGATACCAGACCATCAAAGGTTAAGGCGGTTTCGTCATCTTCTTCCTCTCCATAATTCATGAAGGCAATGTCTTCAAGGGTTAACTGAAATGCACCCATTTTAACCGTAACTGATGGAAATCCCCAGTTACCAGGTTCAATATATCGTTTTTGGTTTCTAACCACTAGGTTTTGAAAACTAACGCCTTCAACTCTCAGTCCTTTTGTAAATCCTTCTTCACCAGCCACTAAAATTTCTCCATGCAAGGTGGCTTCGACTAGGAATTCCCCTTCATAATCATCGTCATCATTGGTAATTACGAGGGTTGAGCCTTCAAGGATAGTCACTTCAGCTTTCCACACATCTGCTGCAAAATTGCCAAGTGCGCTGACTTCAAAATTAAATTTGCTATCGTAGGTGATCGTCGCGTTGTAAGCCAGACAATCGTTTACACCAATCGAATCGGTTTTGTTTTCTTTGTCCTTGAGCAGTGGAACATGTATTTTACCACTGAAGTTGAATTCCCGCAACTGATTGGCCATAACGTCCAAGCTAATGGTGTCTAGGGAGAATGCCCATCCATCCAAGTTACCTTCCTTCAGCTCAATTACGTCGTAAGTACTGATCTTCCCTGTAAATCCGAGGTTGTCAATAATTATATTTTCACCGTGTACGACTATACTAGTACTGTTGTCATCATCTGTTGAATTATTGGAGTTGTCGGGATTCGTATTACCTGGATCGGAGTCGTTTGGTTTCTTCTTTAGTTTCCTAGGCAAATACACCTTAAACTGATTGGTGTAGAAACCTTTCCACATATCATCTCCGGCGATGGGGTTAATACTAGAATAGTCGTCCGGGAACATGACTTGTGGAGCTGATCGGGTATCAGAAAAGTCAAAAACCATGGGGTCTAAATCCCAGCGAACGTCTTTCAGTTTCGTGATGAAGAATGGGGAGAAATCTATTGTAGCGATGATGTCATCCAGTGATCCGACTACCACTTGAAAGTCACCAGTAACTCTGCTAGTGGAATCGACATTAATGCTATCTCCTGAAACAGGCAGTAGCCAGTCCCGACTGAAGTACACTCGTGCATCTACGCTTAGCTCTTGAAAGCCATCACAACCGAAGTAGGCGTAGGTTCCACTAGTAAACATGCCGTCTGCATTAGAGATTCCTCGCCTAAAAACGATGGCGGATTTCTTCTTCGCAATATGTACTACAAAATCACCTAGTAATCCTAGACCAACATCACCTTCAAAAGCGCCAGCATTGGTAAATTTGACGTTAGGCGAATAAAACATTAATGCCGAATCCAATTTTGGCGACTCAATTTCCATAAAGATTTCTAGCTGGGCGTGTGTTGGATGAATAGCGATGTTTGCAATTCCTACGGTATATGTTTCATTGCCAATTGTCTTGGAAATTCCTACTGGTAATTCAATCATGTTTTGTCCAGTCAGTAGTTGGACAAAATTGTTTAGTTCTTTGATTTTAGCGATGACTGCCCTACCCTTTCTGATCATGGCCAGCTCATCGTCGAGTATCCCACCAACGTCATCCAGAGAGTCGGCTCCACCTCCAATCGCAAATTCTGATGTCTGGCTACTGAGGACTTCTCGGAGCATTTTTTCGAGTTCCTCTTTTTGGGGCATTTTGACTGGAAGCTCCTGCTGATATTGGTTGTAGGATAATTCGTCGTACACTCCTGTTCTAATGTTCTTCTTGATTTGTTTTCGTGGCAGTCGTTGTTCTTTTTTCTGTTGTCGCTCCACTTTTTTCAGTAGTCTGGCGGCACGTTTGTCTTTTTTCTCCTTGGTCTCCACACTAGAATACTCAGTAGTTGGCGTACTGTTTTCTAATGACTTATCGGTATTGGAATTGGCTTCCAGATCCAGTAAAGACAGGAGGAAAATCAGGATAAATAGGATGATATGTAATCTGTTATTCAACATTGTTCCAATTAGTATATTGTTTTGTTCATTGAATAGGATTCGTTGTTTTCATTAATCCACCTTCTTATATTGTTTAACGCCACTTTGTAATCAGGTGTGTCGAGATCACCTGAGGTTTTGAGCGAATAAGGAAAATTATTGATTACTGCAGGCAGTTGTTCTATTAATCTGTAGCCGCAGTTGATGGTTCCGCTGCGTTCCGGGTTAGGCACGGAGCAATAACTGCTTTTTCGTTGTATGACGTCTAGTACGTAATTTGTTGCTTCTCTTTGCCTGACGTAGAGCAGCATTGGGGCTACAGTGTAGACAAATTCGTCATTTACCGGTAGTTTTTTGATGTTTTTCATCATGTTTGCTAGGAGCGCTTTATCTCCTAATCTTACTCTAGCGAGTTTGGCGGCCTGTTTGACGGATTGCTTTTCGGTAGTTTCGCTGATTTGTTTGAAGAGGCTGGCGTCTAGACCTATGAACCCACCTAATAAGATGAGTTGGTCTCGTTGCGGGTGTTCTGTTTGGATGAGTCCTTGGAGTTTCTGTTTAGCGTAGTCGTCAAATTCTGATACGGTGCAAGTTTTGAGGATTTTGATCTGAGGTGTCGCGTTCTTGTAAGTGTTTGACTCGATTTGGTGCAGGGCGTTGCGGACGCGTTGCGAGTCGGGTGATGTGTGTGCACTGGTTATGAGTAGTGCGAGGGTGATGAGTGTTATGTTGATTAAGTTATTCATTTATTTTCTATTATACACCAATCTGTTATATGTCAATTCCTTTTGTTGTTTTTATATCATAAAAAAAACTACCACCATAAAAAACAACATTTTCATTTTTTCCAATCACTAAATATTTTTTCCAATTTTCAACTATAGATATAAATACGTCAAGCGAAATCATTTCAGAATCCTCATGTTCTGAGCTTACAACTACCCCTTGTTCATTAAACAATAATCTACTTTTCTCGAATTCACTATTAATCCCAAATCTTTTTAATTCTGCATATTCCGAATTTGAATCATCTTTCCTCTCAATAATGTATAAGTATTCAAGTAAAGCATCAACAGAAGCTAATGTATTCCATCCAGAAAGAAAACAACCAATGAGCTCTGAATCTGTATCCAAGCCTTTAGCAATAGGGTCTTTAACTTCAGGAAGCTGTGCAAAAATCATCTTTTCTTCTATTTGTCCGATATATTTATTTCTCATTTTTAAACGTATTATAATCTTGGAAAAGCAGATATAAAACTACCATCAGCTTTCTGCCAAATTCTCAAATCTACTCCATCAGACATTATTCCTCCCAATAATTTACTCCCGTCTGCTTTAGTTTGAATAACGGTAGGGTTATTAGTTAGTACTCTGGAAATTTCAGCCTGGATTTTCTCAGGACTCCAACTATCAGGAAAAAAGGTTGATGGAGGGCCTTTTACTTTCCAACCATTATTAGGTAAATATGGCTCACCAGTGAACGTTTCAACCTTTGCCTCAATTTTAGCTGTGTAATAGTCATCTGGACCTGGATTCTCAGGAGTTTTGCTCCCTTTTATCATCAACTTATCTGTAACAAGTGAACTTTTACTATGAGCCCCTGTAACATTCCACTGTTTAGTGCCATCAGGTGCTACTTTTTGTAGGCCAGTATTTGGGTCTATCACTGGTTTAACTTCACCAACAAGCACATGTTCATTTAACTTTGCATCCTTTCTAACTTCATCAAATTTATTTAAGAAGTTCACATCTTTTCTCAACACATCAAATGCGTTGTCACCTGCTTCAACCAGATTGTCAGTTTTCTTCCACGAATCAAGTAGTTCAACTGACATTTGATTCAGATTTTTACCTAATCCATTTGCAATATCTTTAGAAGCCAAAACATCTTCAAAGAACTTAATTGGATTACCGATTTCCTGAATTTTTGCAGCAACAGGTGCTTGTAAAAGATAGTTTGCATTTGGAAGGGCAGCAATTTGATCCATCAAAGTTTGATTATGACCAAATTTTGTGAATAGTCTTTGATTTAGTGGAATATCTGGAATGTCGACAAACTTAAAGTTATGTCCTCTTTTCTTAAATTCTTTGTCCAGTTCATCGAGCAAGGAAGGTCGGTACTCTAGTGGCACTTGATTGTCTTTGACGACTAAGTTTCCTTTATAATGCTTGTTAAAGACCCCATTACAACTCCATGAATTGTATTTCATTTCAAATTCTCCAGCATTTTTATAAGACATGGAAAAGCCGACCACTTGTTTCCTAGCAGCTTCCGCAGTTAGATCGGGGAAGTAGCCTACCATTTTATCTCTAATCTGAGCGTGTCCACCATACTTTGCGACCAGAGATGAACTAGGAATCGTAGATCCATCTATATATTTACAATCACCACTAGGATAGATCATGATTCGTTTTGTAACAACATCATATATTCCAGAAAAGCCTGTGGTTGGGCCTGGACCAAACTGAGTCATCTTTAAAACTCCATAGCCAGGAAGGCCGGAGGTGTTGGAGAATCCACCTGTTTCTCGAAGGAATGGATTTTTGTAAACTTCTGCTTCTAGTTCATCTACTTTCGACCAGTAAGAAGGTGGTGGGGGATAATCACCAGTATTGAGATCAATATCATCGACATGAGCACGTAAGGATTCCCAAACTTTGAGCATTTCGGGATCATCTGCACATTTTTGTGCCACAACTGCTGAGTTCGCAACATCGTCCAAATGTCTCTCAACCGTAAGTTTTGACCAGTTTTCAAAACCAGTGTAGTCCTTACTAAAGTATTGTTTGAAGACACCTAATTTTTCGATATTACGAGCAAAACTACTTAAGCCATTCCCTGCCAAATACCCCCAACTTAGATAGAAGTGTTTGTTCAATAAATGTAAATTCTTACCCAAACCAGTTGCGCCACTAGTAGAAGCTAGGATATCATCGAAAAATGCCTTAGGAGCAGTAGCTGGGATGTCAGTATTTAATAAGTTTTCAGCACCATTCAGTTTGGCAACTTCGTCAAGAATTAGATCATCGATGTGCGTAAACTTATTTTTCAGTTCAGAAAGCACGTCTAAACCTCGAGCTACCTTGAGTCGATTAAGGGCATTTTCAAGTTTCTGTTTCAGTGGATAGTCATCAGCTTCCTGAATGGCTTTACGGAGCATATAGCTAAGCTTCACGAAAAGGTCATCGTTATCAGCAATTGTTTTTCGCTGACTTAAGGGCAATGCTATCAATTCATCTGCAACTGCTGAAGGCTTTGGAATGTTAGGAACGTCCCCTGCGGTATTAAACAGATTTTTCACTTTTGATGCTCCACCCAATCCAATTGTAAATACTCCAGAGATTGCTGCAGCATTGTTTAATATCGAATTAAGTTGAGAATTTGCTTGATCACTGGTAACCGTAGCTCCAAGACTGGTCACGCTAGATGCGATATCAAAGTATGTGACTGCTTTAGCGAGTTTACCAACTTTTGCTGGAATTCCAACTCCTGCGGCGATACTTACAATATCTAGTGTGGTATATGCAACCTGGCTAACTGTTTCTGTAGTTGCTGTTTTGTCAGCGTACATTAAAACAATTGCAGGTAAAGGGAAGTCTTTACTATCTAAATTTTCAGCTTCGAACCCTTTAATCAATCTTAGGTTAGACTTATTTGCAAAATAAACGAGATCGAAAGGTTTTAAATTCTTAGCTCTAAATAGTTCTTCTTCCTGGAACCATCCTTTTTGCAGTTCTTGAATACCATCTATAGTACCATTTAAATTATTTTGATTGTCTTTATTGTGTTCAACTTCAATGTCATAATCTTCATAATACTCATCAAAGGCTTCTCCAACAAGAATTTTATGTATCAGACTATTCATTGCAATCTGCTCTGCTGTTCTCAGGATGATATTTTGATATTCAAGAACAAACATCCGATCATCTAAATTCTGAATAAGTCCGTCTATACGCTCATTATACAGCGATTCTGCTAGAAAAGACAATCGAACAAAACCAGTAACAAGTTTTTGTTTATTGTTATCACCAAAAAATCCTAGGAACTTATCATTTGCCCGGCTGAACATTTGTATGTAAAGCCATTTGTCTTGATCATAAAGATTATTACCTTCTATACCTAGTACGACTTCTCTCGCAACAGGTGCTGGCACATTTTCTACCAATTTAACCAGAGCTCCTTCTCCATCTAAGTTCGGAGTTTCACTATCAAACAACCCATTATTGGCCATTTTTGAAAGGAGCTTGAGAATTGTAAGCGACTTTAACTGTTCAAAATCACTTACATTGGCAAAGTTAATTGCTTGAAATATAGCTTCATTGTTTTCTACATCATCAATCAAGTCGGGATTTGCATTCCATTCAGATAAGGTTTCATATCCTTGAATAACGACGTTAATTGAATTATCATTAAGCCAATTGTAGTACATCGTAAACAGCCGTAGTTTCTCGTTGTATTGTGGTTTATCAACATTTGGCTTATCATTACAATTATACGTTGTACCACCATTTAGTTGAGACGTTGTTGAGGTACAATCACAATATAGATCGTTAAGGTATTTCTCAAAAGTACTTGCACTTTGCCTATAGTAAGTTGTTGAGCATACATTCCAGTCATCATAGTCTCTCGTAACGAAGTTAATCAACGTTGGATAAGCCTGGCGTAGCTCAGCTATTTTATTTCTTAGGAGAAACGTACCATCGGAGGGATTCCAATTGGAATGGAAGGCCCATTCAACATTTTCCTTTGTTAAAGAATATTGACTATTTCCAAATATCTGCTGGTATTGAGCGTAAGCAAATTCTTTTCGAGCAAGATATGATCCAGTAAACTGGACAGGAAAATCCAGTACATTTACCAATGCGTTTGAAGTACTATAAGCTGAAACTCCTGTAGCATCTAACCAATAGAAGCTATAGTCTTGTCTATTGCTTCCGAAGAGGATTGCTTTGTTATTAAAAGATAAAGAGGGGTTAATTTCATAGTTGACAGGTTCATACTTTTCCTGACCATTATAGTAACCATCTAATACAGGAACGCCTGCTGTGTTTAAATCAATTTTGGCCGAAAAGACTTTTTCTCCTACTGTAAAGCCTTTAAGTGTTCCAGGTGTTAGATGTATAAACTTATCGATTTCTCCTTGTTCAGATACACTACCAAATCCAAAGAAAACAGTAACTCCTCTAACAGTATCTGGAAGGACTAGATATTCGCCACTAGGAGTCAAGAAGCTAAATGTATTGTCCTCATTTTCACCAAACTCGAATCGATTGAATAGCCCTCTTGCTGTTACGTTCTCTCCTTCGTCATCACCATTAAATATGGTCAAACCACCACCTGGGTTACGAATCTGATCCCACTGGTACTTGCAAAGGTGTCGTCCGTCCGCATAGTCCATGAGGTTGTCAGTCGACTCCTTGGTTAAATTTGGAAACTGCTCGAACGTATGTGCTAAGTTGTAAGCACCATGTCCTAGCTCATGCGCAATGGTATTGATGTAGGTTTTTTCGGCTAAAGCAGGGTGAGTGGCATTCACGACAAAACCAAATTGCTTGGTCTTAGGCATGTAGCCTAAAAGTGTTGGATCGTCTGAATTTTTTAATAGAAAAACGTAGTAACCATCTGGATCAATTGTGTTAGCTGCTTCGAATGCATCAATGATGTCATTCATTTCGTCAGAATAATTAGAGAAAACCCCAGTAGAAATGTCATCGAGGTAATCGTTGAATTCTGGTACCGAAATACCAGGGTGCATCGTAACAATAGGTTTGACAACTGCTTGCCCAAAAATTGAATCGAGGGCTAGCTTTAGGTCGTTTTCGTTGTATGGGTATTCGGCTCCGTTTACTGGAATAATGGTTAGTTTCAGATCTAACTCGTCATAACTAATCACATTTAGCTTGCCAGCTAGGAACGTAGAATCGTTGCGTTTCTCAATTGGATAGATCTGATGGGTCTCTTTATCTGTTGTTCCTTTAGCTGTGAGCTCTTTAATATTTTCAACATCCGTTGAAGGAACGGCTTCTTTCGTATTGGTCTCAAACCGAATATTGTCTGGAAACGGTTTGGAATCAGGCATAACCGCATCCACTAAATCAGAAGAGGATTGACCACTTTTAACTGATTTCCAAGGGACATAATAGTCTTTGCCCGCTACTTTGATTTTATTGTATTGTGACTCAAGTGCGGGATAAATCATATTGTCAAACCCGTTAAAAGAGTTCGGATTATCCAAGAAGGTAATTTGCTCCGTTGCATTGAACATTAGCTCTAATGCCTCTTTTAGGTCTTCCAGTGCCTGTGCTAACTGTTCACTACATTGTTCATAGTTTGCAGGGTTTGACTTAATACATTCAATAGCGTCTTCAAGGCCTTGAACTACAGAGGGATCGAGGTAAGGATATTCATTTAAAATAAAATCAGGATTAAGCGATGTCCACCCGTCCGTAAAGTAATCGTCTATTTCAAGGACTTCAGTAAGAACAGGGTTGATCGCCTCTAAGATATCTTCTGCTGTAGCCAAGACGGTGTCAATTTGCTCTAGGATGTCAACTATATCCTGAATCGTAGCGGCCAACGAGTCGTCGATGATTTGAATACCCGCTCCAGTAACCCCCATCACTCCTTCTACCATTCGGCATCCCTCATCGACTTTGATATTTTCGAACTCCAGATTGACTCTTGCCAGATTAAAAAACTCAGGTGCAATGTAGCCAACGCCTGTAAACGTCCCATCGCTATTGATCGTTACGTTTTTTAATACTACTAGGAAATCTGAAGCAATAATAGTGTCCAAAGGTTCCAGATAGTTGATTAACGGCATTGCATCAACATCAATGTTCCCGTTGTTGGATCCGCACTCATATGGGATTGGTGTCCAGTCCAACAGACAAGCGTTGTAATCGCAATCAGGAATGGGTGTTCCCATGCAATCACAATTATCATCGATGGTGTCGTTTTCAGTACACGGATCGTTGTCATCACAAGAATTTCCAGTGATACATTCACCGCCATCTGTTTCTAGACAATCTGGTATGCCGTTTTGGTTGGCGTCTATTGTGTCGTCTTCTCCAGGGCACTGATCGATTGGGTCGCAGACTGTGTCGTTATCACTATCTACTGCGGGGGTGCCTTCACAAACACAGTTTCCAGTAAATACATCGTTGATGGTGCAGGGATCGTTGTCGTCACAAGGGCCGCCTGTGATACAGCCTTGTGTTAAGAGGATAAACTCTTCCACTTCACTAAATCCGTCGTTTTTGATGGCTGCTTCGCCTGTCAGATCTTCTAGTTGCACAACGACAAGGTATGCTTGGTCTAAGTCAAGTGGTGGGTCGACTGCCGTGTGTAAGTAAGATAACCCTGGCGTGTTGATTGTAAAAAGAGGGGCCGTGCTAGTGAGAATCTGATTAGCAGACAATCCTGGTATTTTTTCGAAGACGAAAAGGTTGTACTGTGCAGGAAATGCTGCGATATGCATAGGCTGCCAAGTAAACTCAAGCGTAAACGGGTCATAAACCTGTTGGGTGCCGATCGGTGTAATAATAACTGGAGGATCGTGTTCCTCTACATAAGCGAAGGCGCACGCTTCGTTAGAAACTGGTAGCTCAAAATCACGAATAAAATCGTAGACCTCTACGCAGATCGAAAACGGGCCTTCTGGTAACCGTCCTGTTTGCTGAAATTGCTGTTGGTCTAATCCCTGGAAGATAAGGTTAGCGGGTTGGAAGTATTCTGAAAGCTCATATCCTTGTAGGACAAGCGGTATGTTGTAATCTAGGACAATTGGTGATGGGAAAAAATTGGGGTTGGTTTCAATCGTGTAGCCGTCTCCTAGTATTTTAAATCTAAGCTTTGCTTGATAAGAAGGTTCTTCATCATCATTCAACAAGACTGTCACCATCATTTTATTGGATGAGGAAGAATGCAGTGCTGAAAGTTGATTGGTATGCGGGGGAATTAGGGTAATAGTAGTCGTAACGGGGTATTGAGCTAATATTACATTAGTCCAAAGAAGAGAAATAAAAATTACGACTATTTTCACAGCTAATCGCATAGGGTTTGGATAGATTGTTTTAATATTGAACGCATTTGGGATTAACAACGTTGCAACAAATGTAATAAAAGATACGTTTTTAAAGGCTTAAATCCTATTTTTTTAAGCAAATTTGGTATATTTTTTAAGTACTAAATCGACACATGTTTAAGCAATTGAAACAATTTCTCTTTCATTATCCCCAAATCGCTTAAAATGTAAACAGATTCTTAAAGGATTCTTTCTTCTTAATTAATAAAATTAAACACAATAGCAATTTACAACTTAAAGTCTAGATCGGGAATTACATTTTTGGTGGTTTGTCCCTAGTTTTTGCTTGATTATAAAACGTTTGCCGTACATTCTCCAACTGCTTTTTGGGTTGGGCGCCTAGCGGTAACATGTTTTTTGTTCAAAATAAAACTAGTACCTTTAAAAATAAACACCTCCAAATTAAATGAAAGATCTTCCAGCAATAATCGTAATTGGAATAATCGTAATCCTGTTTTTATACTTTGGATACAAAGATGACTTTAAAAGGAATCCGAACCATTTTTTAAAAACAATTATCGGTATCCCCGTCGGAATGCTAAGTTTTATTGCAGGCCTGCCAGTTATTTCGAGTTTGATAAAGAAGTGGATAAAAATGTAACTAAGGAATCATGAAACATATAGTACTTTGTTTGTTATTATTTTGTAGTTATAATTCGTTTTCTCAAATCAAAATATTTTTTTTTAAAAAATACAATTTGAATATTTCCCTTAACTCTAGTAAGGATCTACAGAAATATAAAGTTGATTTAAAAAGTAAAAGTTTATCTACCCATGTTCTCGAAATACAGAACCTCCTAAAAAAAATAGATCTAATTGAGCAAATCAAAATGTATCAGGATTCCTTAGAATTAACGGATTGGCTTACCTATAAATTGATAGAAGAATATTCACTTTATGCCACCAAAAATAAAACCCAGTCGCTTGTCAAATCGATTATCCTTTCTAAACTAGGGTATAATATCAACATAAAATATAATTATAAATACATATTTGGATTCATTGAAACAAACGAAAAGGAATCTTGCTGTTTAGCATATTATGAACAAGAGAATAAAGTTTATATTCCATTCCGGAATTACTACTCTTCCGTCGATTCTACTATTTTAGCTACACTTTTATTAGACGTATTTGAGTTAAGTACTGAAGGCCGTCTATTTAATGTTAAACTAACGAAGTTTCCAAAGTTCAAATCAGAGATAGTTAACAAACTTATTCTAAGTCATTTGATAACCCATCCATTCCAATTGAGGTTGATAAGACGATAATATCACTACGAAATGACCATCCGCCATTAATGATGAATACTGGTATTTATACCATACCTCAAAATAAAGAATGGATACAACCTATAATAGATCACTTTAATCAAGAATTCGAAAGAGAAACCTATAATGATCTGCAAAAGATTGAGTCTATTTTATTATTTATTACAAGAAATTTTGGTTATAAGATTGATAAAAAGAACTCTTATTGGCAAGAAAAATCAATGTATCCAGAAGAAGTATTGTACTTCAAATATGGTGACTGTGAGGACTTTTCTTTTTTGTTTGGATACCTGCTAATTGAATTAACTCACCTTGAGCTCTTATACCTTCAAAGTAGAATTCGACGACACGTAACTATTGTGGTGAAGCTGGACACGCCAATTGGTATACAATATATTTATCACAATAAAAAATACACTGTTATTGACCCAACAGATAGGACAATCGGATATGGAGATGTACTATTTCAAAATGACTATTCTATTCTATGGGATCCTAATAAAGAAAAACACAAATGATACATGTCAGAACAAAAGTTTCTCGAATTAGGATATGAAATAATCGACAAAAAAGGGGACGTTTTGTTGTTTGTCAGATATCCTAGACAAGCAGGTGCTAGTGATCATATACTAATTAATTCGAAAGACGCCCTTCGTCAATTCTTAGAAAACCTTTGTGCTTAGAAAACATTGATCGCATACGTAGGAGTGTTAAAAGCGTTCCTTACATTGGAAAAACAAACACAATTCTATTATATTGCAATTATATAAAACGTTGTTAACCTCAAAAAAATAACATGAAATTCTTACTACACTTACTATTCTTGATTCCAGCAATTGGTTTCTCCCAAAACACCAACTTAAAATTTGATAAAAAGTATTACGAATGCGAGGACAAATGGGTCGCTTTCCCAAAGAGTGAAACAGATTCAACGTATTCCTTCGGATTTATTTACTTAGATGAACAAGCTGGTTTTACACTCAATTTGGAAAGTCAGTTTACAGTTGAACCATCAGGAAAACTTAAAGGTTTTCCAAAGGACACCACGTCAAACATTAAGCTCAGATTAGAACCTAATTTAAAATTAGTAGCAATCATTCCCGACCATCAGGTAGCTGAACTCAATTTACCAATAGAACCTGATTGGCTTCATTTTTACAAGGACACTGAAGACACCATCAAAAGCTTAGTGGCAAGGGGTTGGCATTACAATCATGTTGGAGCACCTAATTTGGGATTAAAATTCTTAGAACAGGCGCATAAGATCAACAGTAAGTATGATGGTCTTGCGTTTGAACTGGCATTTGCATACAATGCAACAAGCCAATATAAAAAGGCATTGCCCTTCATTCAACAAGCCATAAAGAACGAACCAGACAACTACCTTCTATATCGAGAACTGGGATTTACTCAAATAAACATGAATGATATTAAGGCAGCTGAAAGTACTTATGAGATCGGAATTAAAAAATCTGATGATAATTATCAAAAGAGTGAGATGGCTGTTAATATGGCTCAAGCCTTCTATAATCTTGGCGATAAAAAGAAGTTTAAAAAATGGGAGAAAATTACAAAACAATATGCTGAAAAGGATTCTGATTTTTTAGAATACTTGAAATTGTGGGGGAAAGAATTGAAGTGATTAAGACTAACGGCCTAAAATAATGAACCATATCACATATTAGGATCTCCTTCAAGATTAGTGCTATTTCGTTCTACCAGGAATTTCGAATTTGATAAAAAGATGTATAAAAGGTAATTAATACATATGTAGAAGTTGAACAAAGTAAATAAGTAAAATGAAAAATTTATTCTCCGTTGTTAGGAACTTGACTTTTATAACAATAACTACACTTATAATTATACCATCTTATGGGCAAAACAACTCTTTCAAAAACTACAAATACGAACATAACGACGCTTATACAAAATTGAATTTCTCTTTCGACACCCAACCGATTGGGCCATAACTCCTGAAAAGGTTGACGGAACTGGTTACTTTTTACTAGGAATTCCTAATAGTGATACTGCTTCAACAAAGTATAACGAATGTTTTAATGGACTAATTTTTAGAATAATGTATAGGGACGGCAATCTGGATTCAGCATTGCAAGTCATGGGACTACATGAACAATTAGAAGGAATTTATTTAACAAAATATAGAACTAAAATTCATTTTGCGTTCATAACAGAGATTAAAGGAGAAACTTTCAAGGGACTTCATTATACAATTTCAAATAAGCTTACTAAAATAACTTGCAATAGAAAAAAGAATAAGAAGATTATTAGGGCATTTCAATTCATTTACTTTTCTAATGGAAATCAAACTATTATTCTCGAAACGAATGGCGCCAAACTTGATGATGCTATATTTAAAAGAATAATTGATAGTTTTACTTTTAGTTAAACAAGTGTTCCAGTGCTACATTTAGGAATGTAATACGGCTATAACTATCAACAAAAAAATAACGAGATTCTCCCAACAATCAGTAAACTGTACAAGCGCTCAAGCTAAAAATCATGACATGGAAAAAGAAGTACTAAGAAAGATCGAACTCAACCAGTTTACTAATGAAATTGGCCTTAAAATGGGAATGGCAATTCTACAATTAGCCAAAAAAAGAAACCAGCAAATTGCGGTAGAAGTTAGTCGCCTCCACCACGCTATATTTTTATTTGTAGGGGAAGGATTGCCACCTGATAAGCACAACTGGCTCAGCAGAAAAGCGAATGTGGCACGTCACTTTGAGGAGAGTTCTCTAAGCGTAAAACAGGATTTAGCACAAGGCAACATGACCCTAGGACAAACATTCGCTCTAGACGAAACTGAATATTTGGCTAAAGGCGGAGCGATTCCTATATTCGTAAAGGACGCTGGACTTGTAGCGATTATATGTGTGTCTGGATTACGAGATGTAGCGGATCATCAAATTATTGTAGAGGCGTTGGAAGGAGAATTTTACTAGGCATTTTGCTAAGCAAAGAATACGATCTTGAAATAAATTTTAATGCGATACTTATTCGCAATTTTGGTCGTTCTAATTATTGTTATTTTTTCTATTCCGTAAACAAATCGGTTACTTCGGGAAATATTTTTTCTACCCATTTTTCATATTGAAAACCACTTGGGTGTAAATCATCAGGAGCTAAAGCGTTTGGATCACCTCCTAGATCTCTAGAGATTTCAGTGATGTTGATAAATGGAATATTGGAGTTTGCACATTTATTTGAAATATAATCATTGTACATGTCTATTTCTTGACCAATTTGAGTACTATTACTACTTCCTAGTGGCGTGACTCCATAATCAGGAATTGAAACAACAAAAACTCTATCACTAGCAGCAAGTTGGATCGCCTTATTCAATAACAGATCAAATTCAGATTTAAAGGTTTCGAACGGTAAGTTTTGAAATTGATTATTAACTCCTATCAGCAATGAAACTACAGCATCATCGGTAATATTGTTTAAGTCATTATTTTCAATTGCGTTTATTAACATAGTTGTTGTCCAACCTACCTCGGCGATAATTTTAGTGTGAGGTACATCCTTTCCAATTCCTTTTAGTTTCTTAGTCAACTGATTGGGCCATCTCATAGACTCTTCCACTCCTGGACCAATTGTGTAAGAATCACCTAGAGCCAAGAAGCCAATTGAGTCTGTTTGGTTGATTACTGGTTCCTCTATTGGTTTTGGGGACACATCACTTTTTTTTGAACATGCCATAAACAGTACAAGAACTAAAAGCAAGCCCGTTTTCGCGATTTGATTGTATGCTATCATTTAGTATGATTATTTTTAATTGTAATTGTATAGAACTCTAAGGTATCAAAAATAACAAACTTTGTAACAATAGGTTCATTATGGTTTGATTTTGAGAGGAAATATCACGAGACGCTTCGGTATAAACGCAGATTTTTAGACGAATTAAAGTAAATAATCACCACAGATTGACACAGATTTTGAACGATTGAACGTAAATGATCACCACGGAGAAAACAATGATTCTGCGGTATTCTGCACACATTACCCTTGAGTTAGTGGCGGCGTTTTTTGTCCTGCGTTTACCATATCAAACATAGTGTCGAGACTTACACGAGCTTGGCTGTAGGTCACCAGATGAATACCGTGGTTTGAGCCAATGGCGTGTTGTAGCTGATTCAAGATAGTCGCTTGGGGCATTGTGATGTCCTTACTTCCTTTTCCTTCTGATAGCGCGTTTATGCAAGCCTTGTGGAGTTTTTTGGCTGTCGCGAGCCATGCTGAAACTGTCATGAGTGTTAGTTTTTTGATGATTAGTAAAAGTATTCGGGTTCAAAAAGGGGTTCATTGCGGTATTATGGTTGAATGAAAGTAAGAAATCCCCTTCTTGACATAGTACAAATGTAGGTTGTTACTAGGAGGTATGACATGGTAGAAATACCTATTTTGGTAGAACTAGTAAAATTACTAGGTAGTTATTAGACCACAATATATGTAAAACAGGATTTTTAAGATGAATAAGATGCGAATTGCTCCAAGACCTCCCACTTTTGACTGGGCCGGCTCCCGGAAGTAACAGGTTCCACGTTCTTTGTAGCAAAGTGTTTTGTGTCACCAGTTATCATTAAGATAGTCGTAAGTTGTAAGGTGTATAGACCCAACAACCTTAAAATAAGGGTTATCTGTCTTTCCAATTCCAATTTCATAATTCCCTTTAGAATATTGCAGCGCAGTAGTAGCTTGGAGTGTGGGGCGATAGCCGAAGCCCGCAGGGCCAAGCGAATAGCGCGCACGGAAGGGTACGACCCTTGCGTATGGTAATAGCAAGGGGACTGCCCAAATTATTTTCCAGATCATCTTCGGTACATTTATTCACAGATCTCTTGTTATTTAGTTCGCTTGGCAGTCTAGGGTATGGGTAGCAAAAATTCCTAGGGGTTCTCCCAGCGGTAATAATTAAACACTAATCACTGAGTCTACTCCGAAAAGTCGAATTTTGTAGAACTTTAATCATATTTTTTTAAATTACAATATGTAGTTTGCTGTTATTGTCGTTTTTGCCTTGACGCAAATGGGCAAGTAATACCGACTGGATATTACGGCATAAAAAAGTCAAGAATTATAAACTCGGTCAGCCGACGCTGTCGGTCCCCTGGTTCGCCAGCCCGGTGGTTCGCCAGCCCGGTCAAACACTGTATCGACAGCCCGGTGGTTCGCCAGCCCGGTACAATTCGGCTCTCCCATGTTGATGCATCATGGGATTCTATCATTTTTGCAATACATATTTTGTTTTGTTTTAATTTGATCAAAGTAAAACAAAAAAGGACTTTCCAGAGTGGACTAAACATTAAACACTAACATTACACTTTTTTCCGTCGCAATACGATCCAGATCACAAGCGGCGCGCCCATCAGCGAAGTTACTGCGTTTATAGGCAACTGTTGTTCAGAGAAGGGCATACGCGTCACTAAATCACAAAACAGCATCACCGTAGCGCCGACAACGACACAAGCAGGTACTAACAACAAATGATGTTGCGTTTTAAAGGCCATACGCGTCAAGTGAGGCACCGCAATGCCTACAAAGGCAATTGGACCACAGAACGCCGTTAAAGTGCCTGTCATCAAGGCCGTAGCGCCTATGAGCTGCAAGCGAGCAGATTGGACATTCAAGCCCAGGCTCTTAGCATATGCTTCTCCAATCATTAGGGCATTCAAAGCTTTTGTCAGACTCAAGGTCCATAGCAATCCGATGATAACGACCAGCGACAATAGTTTCAATTCGCTATTTGTTACTGCTCCGAGGTTACCAAAACTCCACAATACAAACCGCTTAAGGGATTCCTGATCAGAATAGTACTGTAATATCGTTACCAAGGCACCAGTAGTACTGCCCACCATCAAGCCTATAATCAACAGCGTAGCGATGTCGCGAACGCGAAATGAGGCCGCTAACACTAGCAACAACACCACTAGCGCTCCTAGTAATGCCGCAAGCGCCAAGTGACCACTGCTAAAAGGGTTTAGCACCGACGAGACACCGAATATCCCAGAACTCATAATCAACAACGCAGCGCCAAGACTTGCGCCAGAACTAATGCCTAAAACAAACGGACCAGCTATGGGATTCCGAAATAAGGTTTGCATCATCAAGCCACTCAACGATAAAGCGATGCCAGCCAAGAGTGCTGTGATGGCTCGTGGCCAGCGAATACTCCAAACAATGGTAGACCAAGTACCATCAGCAGTACTAGACCCACTGAGGACTTGTAGCAAGCCAGCATAAGGAATCGTGACAGAACCAATAGCAATATTGAGCACGAACAGCAACACTGCCATTCCTGCTAATCCTATGACCCATTTTATTTTAGATCGTAGCAAACTCAATTCAATTGTTTATAGTAGTAAAGTGTATGATCCGGAAGGACGCTTGGATGAAAAATTTTAATCAAATCCTTGAGTACCATATTGGGAAACACCACTGCCGATTCATAAATATCATACCCGCCACCATCCGAAACTCGAGCGTTTCCATTATAAACTCGATTGTTAGTAAAAGCGGAAAATTGAGCATAGCGATCATCCACAGCAAGCATATCTTCCTTGGCATTGACCATCCCGACATTGATCCAAGTATCTGCTTGTTGTCCTTTACTGATGACGGCTTCAAAGTCAAGGACCAAGCTACCGTTGCCAGGTTTTTCTTTCCATAGGTAATTTCCCCCAGCATCAGCAATACTTCTTGCCACATAACTATCGCCTTCAGGAACGTGCCAATTGCCTTCATACCCTAATCCTGTAAAGACGGTAGGCCTAGGAAGATCCGCTACTTTCTTCATTGTTTGCAGATAGTCTTGTTCGATCGAAGCAAAGCGTTTCGCGGTAACGATTTCCTTTCCTAGCAATACGGCTAGGAATTTCACCCATTCTGCTCGGCCTAATGGACTGTTGTCTAAGTACTCCGCAATAACGACTGGTGTAAGACCAAGTTCCTTGATTTTCTGGGTGTTATTGTCCGATCCAAGGCTGTAAGTCAGCACAATGTCTGGTTTCAGTTTCAGCAACACTTCATAATTTAGCTGTTCGCTAGAGCCAAGTTCTGTTACCAGACCGTTCTCAATATTGTCAATCACGGTCTTATTATTTACAAATCGGGTGCCTGACATGGCAATGAGTTTATCCTTGGCGTCCACAAAATCTAACATGCCGACGTGTGTTGTTGACAGGCAGGCCACTGTTTCTACTGGTGTTGCGATAAATGTAGCATCTGGATATCCTTCTGGTTTGGGGCTGCCTTTCTGATAAGCGATGTACTGAAATCCTGTTTTGGCGTTTTTCCAAGGCTGCTTCACTGTCAAAATCGTGTATCCTTCCTTTTTTTGTAGTAGAAAGTTCTCGGCATACTTGGTACTAGATGGTGTAGGGTCTTTCGTCCAAGTAGGTTGCTCTGATTTACAGCCTACTATTAAAATAAAAGCCCCTAGGACCAAACTGATTACTGATATTCTATTCATCGTTTTCAAATTGAATGCAAGGTATTGAATTCACGAGAAAATAATGAAATAATGATTAATGTTTAGTGTTTAATGTTTAATGAACAGAAAAACAATGATTAACTGCTTGATTTATAGGCTAAAAACGGGATAGTGAAAATTAATGATTAATGTTTAATGTTTAATGAACAGAAAAACAATGATTAACTGCATGATTTATTGGCTAAAAACGGGATAGTGAAAATTAATGTTTAGTGTCTAATGTTTAATGAACAGAAAAACAATGATTAACTGCATGATTTATTGGCTAAAAACGGGATAGTGAAAATTAATGTTTAGTGTTTAATGTTTAATGAACAGAAAAAAACTGTATTATAATTTCTCGGAGCTGTGTTATGATTTCAACTCGAAATGTATTATTTATGCAATACGAAAGGCCCAATCCTTAACGCTTTAAAAACAATATTATTATGAAAAACCTTATCCGTTACTGCTGTTTTCTATTTTGCTGTTTGTTGCCTACGCTGGTGTTTTCCCAGAAAGACAACATTGTCGACAAACATGTTGAATTGATTTGTAAAGATTTACAGGAATACAAGGTAGAAGGTAAAATCCTCGACTTTAAAGAATTCTATCAAGCTAGCATTATCAAGTATAAACTAACTGAATCAATTTCAAGTTATGTGTATATTCGATTACAAAAAAACTGTAAAGATTTTGCTGAGTTATCCTATCGATCGCAAGTTGATCGTAAAAGTGATTGGGAGCTGCATAAGTCAATACCAGAGGCAGAAATTACTAAAATAGAGGCTAAAGCGTTCTTCACTCATGATACATTATACTACTTAGAATCTACTAACGATCTTGTTCTAGTTGACCTAAGAAACGGTATGTGGATTGAACACTTTGTTGACGAATCTACTTCACATTTGACCTTCAAAAAAACAGGAAAAACCAAATTTCAAATCAAGTATGTTAAAAGCAACAATTCTATAAGAAAGAAAATGAGTTTAGTGGGTGACAAATACTACTACGAAATACTAAAAAAGTTTGATGATTACTATTGGGTGTGCACTGTAGATCCTAAACGGAAGCTCTACTACACCTTTAAATTGTATCTAAAAAACCCAAAATTGCTGAAGATATAGGGAGCAATAAACAGTTAACAATGAATAATAATTAAAAACGAACAATGAATAAGCTCTTCTAAATAACAGAATTTCTAAGAGGCATTTAAGCTTTAAGTCTTTTTAGGGGCAATGCCTCATTCGCTGCTAAACACAAGGCTCAGTGCTCATTCGGCACCCCGCTATCCGGCACTCTCATAGCAAGCCAACGCACGCTCCTACCCAATGCCATGTTCAAACAACACCTCCTATCGGTTTGCCGGCCTTTTAACCAAAAGTGTCATTTGTTTATCGAACATAAGGCTTCAGTAGTTGTTCGCCCAATCCAATGCGGTATAAACACTCGTATGTTTTGAACACTGTCTTACGTTGTGCAGTAGTTGATTTCAATGAATCGGAATCAATTATTTACAATTTTTCAAGGTTATATGTTAATCGGTATCTAACAAAAGAATATAAATCTTGCAAATCTAGCAAATGGCCTCTATTTTGTAAAGATAATTGCATACAGGGATGTACAGACAAAAAAGTTGAACAATTCAAAGGGCGATAAACAAA